>Ga0070738_10000290_pt1 | contig 155445 bp, 142 predicted proteins | sample Coa_R2_2_FD_66446 | JGI IMG/M metagenome (GOLD analysis project Ga0070738, IMG submission 66446) | Surface soil microbial communities from Centralia Pennsylvania, which are recovering from an underground coalmine fire - Coalmine... | ecosystem: Environmental > Terrestrial > Soil >... | reverse complement strand
AGCCCTTCAGCCCGCGACTTCACCAAGGACAGCGCGGCCTGGGCGCTCTCCTTCATGACTTCGCCGAGCTGGCCCGTCAGGATGAGACGCCCGCCGCCCGGGATCCGGGTCGCTTCGACGAAGAGGATGTCGCCGCCGACGGGGGTCCAGGCGAGGCCGGTCGCCACGCCGGGCACGCTGGTGCGCTGCGCGATCTCGCTCTCGAAGCGAGGCGCGCCCAGGATGGCGGGCAGATCCTTCGGCTCGACGGTCACGTGAGTCGTCGTGCCTTCCGCGATCTTCATCGCGGCGTTGCGGAACACCGAGCCGATCTCGCGCTCGAGATTCCGGACGCCCGCCTCGCGCGTGTAGTCCTCGATGATGGTCCGCAGCGTGTCGTCGTCGACCGTCACCTGCTCGGGCTTGAGGCCGTTCGCTTCGATCTGCCGACGCACGAGGTAGCGTCTGGCGATCTGGAGCTTTTCCTGCGCGGTGTAGCTCGCGAGCTGGATCACCTCCATGCGGTCGCGCAGCGGACCGGGAATGGAATCCAGCATGTTGGCGGTCGCGATGAACAGCACTTTGCTGAGATCGAACGGGACGCCGAGATAGTTGTCGCGGAAGGTCGAATTCTGCTCCGGGTCCAGAACCTCGAGCATTGCCGAGGCCGGGTCGCCCTGGATGGACGCGCCCAGCTTGTCGATCTCGTCCAGCATGATCAGACAGTCATGCGTGCCGGCCTTGCGGATGCCCTGGATAATGTTGCCGGGCAGCGCGCCGATATAGGTCCGCCGATGTCCGCGGATCTCGGCCTCGTCATGGACGCCGCCCAGCGACACGCGCACGAACTTCCGTCCGGTCGCCCGCGCGATCGACTGACCGAGGGACGTCTTGCCGACGCCCGGAGGGCCGACGAAGCAAAGGATCGGACTCTTGCCGGACGGCGACAGCTTGCGCACCGCCAGATATTCGAGGATGCGGCGCTTGATCTTCTCGAGCCCGTAATGGTCCTCGTCGAGGATCTTCCGAGCCTCGGTAATGTCGATCTCGCCGGCCGAATATTTCGACCAGGGCAGTTCGATCAGCCAATCGAGATAGTTGCGCGCCATCCCGTATTCGGCCGCGCCTTCCGGCATGCGCTCAAGGCGCTTCAGCTCCTTGCGGGCTTGCTGCTCGACTTCCTCCGGCATACCGGCGGCGGCGATCGCTTTCTCAAGCTCCTGGATCTCGCTCGACTTCTCGTCGACTTCGCCCAGCTCTTTCTGAATCGTCTTCAGCTGCTCGCGCAGCAGATATTCACGCTGACGGCCCTCCATGCTCGCGCGGGTCTGCTGGCCGATGTCGCGTGACAGGCGCAGAACCTCGAGCCGGTAGGCGAGGTGCCAAAGCACCCGATCCATGCGGGCGCGCGGATCGATCGTTTCCAAAATCTCCTGCTTCTCGGCAGGCTTCAGATCCATGAAGCTCGCAACCATGTCCGCGAGCAGCGCGGGGCTGGTGATGTTCTCGATCGCGCCGCCGAGCTCCGGCGGGGCGTCGGGAATCAGCTTCAGCGCCTCTTTGGCCTGTTCCTTGAGCTGGAGCATCCGCGCGTCGATCTCGGTGCCCCGCGTCTCGGGTTCGGCGATCCGCTCCACGCGCGCGACGCGGTAAGGCCAGCCCTCCAGCCATTCGATCACGCGGAAGCGTTGCGCCCCCTGGCAGACGATGTGATGGCTGCCGTCCGGCGCGGTCAGATAACGGACGATGCCGGCGGCCGTGCCGAAGCTGTACATGTCCTCGGGCTTGGGATCGTTCTCGGCCGCGTCGCGCTGCAGGACGATGCCGATCTGCTGCTCGGCGCGGACGGCCTCCTGCGCGGCCATGACCGAGCGATCCCGGCCGATCGAGATCGGCAGGACCACGCCAGGGAACATGACCATCGCGCGGACGGGAAGAATGATGAGGGCGTCGGCGGGCAACGGCTTTTGCGTCGCCGTACCCGCCGTTCCGGCGGGCTCGGTCGCTGTGAGGGCATGGCCGCCATCCAGCGGGGCCAGACTGTCAGTCCCGCTCTTGGCGGGCTCGATTCGATGTTCGGTCACGGTATTTTGGTCAGTGTTAGAAGCATGCAGCCATTGGCGAATTCCTGCCGGCCAGGCTCATAGCGCCCGGCTGGAAGCGGCAGGCGGCGCTCGAAGCTGCCGTTCGGCACCTCCAGCCGAAGCACCCGGGCCTTGCGGCAGGCGTCGGGAAGCCTGCGCTCGCCGCAGATGATCAGCGTGCCGTTCTCGACGCGCAATTTGATCTGATCGGGCGCAACGCCGGGCAGAGCCAGGATGATCCAGAGCTCCCGGTCGGTCTCGAATATGTCAGCCGGCGGCTCCCAGACCGGCCGTCCGCCCTCGTTGCCGGGTTGGAACAGCTGGCGGTGCATCCGCTCCGCGCGGTTCAACAGGGCGACAGCGTCCGCCCACATCCAATTATGCGGGTCACGGGACATGGCGAAGCCATCCGGTAAGGTCAAAACGCATTCGTGTCTTCAAACTCTCTCTTCCTGCGGTCCTGTCTCGGGGCACTTTGGACGAATGCCTCGCGAACAAGTTGGTATTCATCTGTCAAATGTTAAGGATGTCACCCGATTTGGCGTCGATCCTCACGAAGATCGGCGGCGCAACGCGGCTGTCGCAACGCGGCTTGGCCCCGCCGCGCCTATGCTATAGAAGGCTTGCCCCAGGCGCGGGCGTGGCGGAATTGGTAGACGCGCTGGATTTAGGTTCCAGTGGCGAAAGTCGTGGGGGTTCAAGTCCCTCCGCCCGCACCAGGGCGGTCGCCGCAGTGCGCGCCTCAAAAGAGATGGAAGCTGACGTTTTAGGAAGAAGATGAACATCACCGAGACCGCCCATGAGGGCCTGCAGCGCACCTGGCGCGTCGTCGTACCGGCGACCGAGATCGGCGCCAATGTCGACCGGCGACTGGCGGAGCTGAGCAAGACCATCCGTCTCCCGGGCTTCCGGCCGGGCAAGGTGCCGCTGGGCATCGTCAAGAAGCGCTACGGCTCTTCGATCCTGGGCGAGGTACTCGAGAAGACGGTGCAGGACAGCTCGAGCCAGGTGCTGAAGGAGCAGGCAGTCCGGCCGGCGCTCGAACCGAAGATCGAAGTGGTGAATTTCGCCGAGGGCACCGACCTCGAATATACGCTGGCCGTCGAGACGCTTCCCGACGTCGAGCCGGCGGACCTCAGCGGGCTCGCGCTCGAGCGGCCGGTGGTGCCGGTGGGCGAGGCCGAGGTCGATAAGGCGCTCGAAAAGCTCCGTGAGGTGAATCCGACCTTCGAGCCGGTGAAACAGGCGCGGATGGCCAAGAAGGGTGACCAGCTCGTCATCGATTTCGCAGGCACCGTCGACGGCGTCGCTCGCCCCGGCATGGATGGCAAGGACTACCCGTTGGAGCTCGGATCCGGCGGTTTCATTCCGGGCTTCGAGGACCAGCTCATCGGCATCAAGCCGGAGGAGACACGAGAGATCACCGTCACGTTTCCGACCGAGTATCACGCGGCGGAGCTGGCCGGAAAGGAAGCCAAGTTCACGGTCACGGCAAAGGAGTTGCGCGGCAAGGTCGAGGCCACACTGGACGACGAGTTCGCGAAGAAGCTGGGGCAGGCCGACTTGGGGGCCCTCAAGGAGACCGTCAAAACCCAGCTCGACAAGGATTACGGGCAGCTTTCGCGGCTGAAGCTGAAGCGCAAGCTGATGGATGCGCTGGCCGAACGGCACGATTTCGCGGTTCCGCAGGGGATGGTCGATATCGAGTTCGACTCGATCTGGCGCCAAATCCAGGCCGAGCTCGAGAAGGAGCCTTCCGACAAGACGGAGGAGGAGCAGAAGGCCGAGTACCGCAAGATCGCGGAGCGCCGCGTGCGGCTGGGGCTGCTGCTCAGCGAGATCGGCAAGCGCAACAACATCCAGGTCGCGCAAGAGGAGCTGAACCGGGCGCTGATCGCCGAGGCGCGGCGCTTTCCCGGCCAGGAGCGGCAGGTGCTCGAGGCCTATACCAAGAATCCCCGCGCGCTCGATGCGTTGAGAGCGCCCATCTATGAGGACAAGGTCGTCGACCACATATTTGGTATGATCCAGATCACCGATCGAACCGTGACGCCCGACGAGCTGACCAGCGACGAGGACGAGGCGGAGATCGCGGCCTGAGTACCCGGAACCCCGAGGAAATCATGTCCTACGAAGACATCACTATGAACACGATGGTGCCGATGGTGGTCGAGCAGACCAGCCGCGGCGAGCGCGCCTATGACATCTTTTCGCGTCTTCTGAAGGAGCGCATCATCTTCCTCATCGGGCCGGTGAACGATGCGGTGGCGAGCCTCGTCTGCGCTCAGCTGCTGTTCCTGGAATCCGAGAATCCGAACAAGGACATCCACTTCTATGTGAATTCGCCGGGCGGCCTCGTGACCTCGGGCCTCGCGATCTACGACACGATGCAGTACATCCGCCCGGAGATTTCGACCGTCTGCATCGGCCAGGCCGCTTCGATGGGCTCGCTGTTGCTGGCGGCCGGCGCCAAGGGCAAGCGCTACGCGCTTCCGAACGCCCGGATCATGGTGCACCAGCCGTCAGGCGGCGCCGAGGGCCAGGCGGCGGACATCGAGATTCATGCGCGGGAGATTTTGCGCATGCGGCAGCGCCTTAACGAGATCTATGTCCACCACACCGGCCAGACGCTGGAGCAGATCGAGGCCGCGCTCGAGCGCGACAAGTTCCTTGACCCCTATGAAGCCAAGGAGTTCGGCATCGTCGACGAGGTGGTGACCAACCGGCCGAGGCCGCTCGAAGCGGCCGCCTGAGGTCCTGCCCGCTCGCCGATGAAGCGACCTCATGCTCGGGCTTGACCGGATCAAGCCCGAGCATGGCGAGCGGTGCGGGGCGTAACGATCATCAGCCCTTCTTGGTGAGGGTCGCGCCCGTCTTCGCATCGGCGATCGCCCCGCTCTTCGCGTCGACGAGAACGTGGCCCACGGCGATGCCCTGCAGGCTCACGATCTCGACCGCGACATTTCCGTCCCGATTGAACGCGGCGCTTCCGACCCTGAGCTGGTGCTGGCCGCTCGCGTCCAGATAGCGGGACACGGCCTGCTTGGCGCCTGTCAGTGTGAGCGGCGCGCCCGGACCATCCTCGGCGACGATGACCGGCGCGGCCGCCCGCGCGTCGCCCGTGGAGCTCAAAGGCGCAATGAGCGCCACCGCAGCGATAAAGGAAGCAACATAATTCATCATTTTTCTCCCATGGCTTGCATCGATCGGCATGTCTGTCGGGTGTGGATCTAAATTCCGCCGACAGGTCCATCCGCTGATCTTTCACGGTCACGAGAGACCGACGCACTCCGGATCTTGCTTACAAGGAATTTTGATCGCCTGAGCCCTTGTGGATCCGAAATCCGACCGCAACTCATGTCGTGTGCCAAAGGAATTAGAGGGACAGTCAGACCTGGACAAACGAGTTCTCCCTATGCCATCCATAAATAGATTTTATGGGTGAAAGAGTGTCCGGACCGCTGCCGCCGCTGAACACGTTGAGGGTTTTCGACGCCGTCGTGCGTCATCTGAGCTTCACGAAGGCTGCCGACGAGCTCGGCATGACGCAGGCCGCGGTGAGCTATCAGATCAAGCAGCTCGAAGAGCGGGTCGGCACGCCGATGTTTCGGCGGCTGACGCGGTCTCTGGCCCTGACCGATGCAGGCGCCCGGCTGGCGCCGACAGTGGCGGAGACCTTTGCCAGACTGAAGGACGCCTTCGCCTCGATTCGCGACGATGGGACGGGGGTGTTGTCGATTACCGCCGTGGGAACCTTCACCGGCAACTGGTTGGTGCCCCGGATCGGCCGTTTCCAGATGGCCTGGCCCAATATCGCGGTTCGCCTGGAGACCTCGACGCGGCTGGTCGATTTCGCGCGCGAGGAATTCGATGTCGGCATCCGGGGCGGCATGGCGTCCCGCGCATCCTGGCCCGGACTCTCCTCGGAGGAGCTGATCTCGGTTGACCTTGTACCCATGTGCAGTCCGCGTCTCATCGGGGGTGCAGGGCGTCTCGCATCGCCGCGCGACCTCCTGCGGCTCCCGCTGTTGGGCGAGATGGATATGTCTCTGCGAACTGGGGCTGATCGGGATTGGCGGGCCTGGTTTCAGGCGGCCGGGCTGCCGCCCGATGATCTCCCGTCCTTCAAAGCGGCGTTCACGACCCAGTCGCTATCGGGTGCCGCCGCGATCGCGGGGCAAGGTGTCGCGCTTCTGACCCCGGCTTTTTTCAAGAATGAATTGAAGTCGGGCGTCCTTATTCAACCTCTGGACATCATTCTGCGGGGGGTGGAGCGCTATTTCATCGTATGCCTCGAAGAACGGCGAAACGTCCCGAAAATCAAGGCTTTTCGCGAATGGCTGTTTGCCGAGCTGGCGGCCGACGAGTCTCATAATATCGGGGGACGAATTAATTCGAATTAAGGGCTCGTTGGCGATAGTGTAATTAAGCTGCTTGAAGCGGGGGCGGTTTGGGCCATTTTTATCCCTGGAGGGCCATGCTGACCGCCGCTCAAATGGGGTAGGCTGGAGCCCGTCGTCGATTCCCGATACCGTCCGGTCCCTTGGACGGTCTGGGGTCAAGCTTGAAAGGAAGTTCATGATCAAATTGTCCGCGGGGTCGATCTACCCGGTGTTGCCCTTGAGGGACATCGTCGTATTTCCGCATATGATCGTCCCGCTCTTTGTGGGCCGCGAGAAGTCCGTGCGCGCTCTCGACGACGTTATGCGCGAGGACAAGCAGATTCTGCTCGCCACTCAGAAGAACGCCGCCCAGGACGAGCCGAGCGAGGAGGATATCTATCGGGTCGGCACGATCGGCACCGTGCTGCAGCTGCTGAAGCTGCCGGACGGCACCGTCAAGGTTCTGGTCGAAGGCGTCCAGCGCGCCAAGATTCTCCGGTTCACCGACAACCCGATGTTCTTCCAGGGCGTCGCGGAGCCGATCGAGGACAATCTGGGGCAGGGCCAGGAGCTCGAAGCCCTTTCGCGCGCCGTGGTCGCGCAGTTCGAGCAGTACATCAAACTCAACAAGAAGATTCCGCCTGAAGTGCTTGTGTCGATCAATCAGATCGACGAGCCTTCGAAGCTGGCCGATACGGTCGCCTCGCATCTCAATCTCAAGATCCCGGAGAAGCAGCAGCTTCTCGAGCTGGAGACGATCAGCGAGCGTCTCGAGCGGGTCTATGGGCTGATGGAAAGCGAGATCGGGGTGCTCCAGGTCGAGAAGCGCATCCGCAATCGCGTGAAGCGCCAGATGGAGAAGACCCAGCGCGAATATTACCTGAACGAGCAGCTGAAGGCGATCCAGAAGGAGCTCGGCGAGTCCGAGGAGGGCCGCGACGAGCTTGCGGAGCTGGAGGAACGGATTAACAAGACCCGCTTCTCCAAGGAGGCGCGCGAGAAGGCGAAGGCGGAGCTGAAGAAGCTGCGCACGATGAGCCCGATGTCGGCCGAGGCCACGGTCGTGCGCAATTATCTTGACTGGATGCTGTCGATTCCGTGGAGCAAGCGCACCAAGATCAAGAAGGACATCAAGCTCGCGCAGGATGTTCTCGACGCCGATCATTACGGCCTCGAAAAGGTGAAGGAACGCATCCTCGAATATCTCGCGGTCCAGCAGCGGACCGAGAAGGTGAAAGGATCGATTCTGTGCCTGGTCGGCCCTCCGGGTGTGGGCAAGACCTCGCTCGGCAAGTCGATCGCCAAGGCGACCGGACGCAACTTCGTGCGCATGTCGCTGGGCGGCGTACGCGACGAGGCCGAGGTTCGCGGTCATCGCCGAACCTACATCGGCTCGATGCCCGGCAAGGTCATCCAGGGCATGAAGAAGGCGAAGTCGTCGAACCCGCTCTTCCTGCTCGACGAGGTGGACAAGCTCGGCGCCGATTGGCGCGGCGATCCGTCTTCGGCCTTGCTCGAGGTGCTGGATCCCGAGCAGAACTCGACCTTCAACGATCACTATCTCGAGGTCGATTACGATCTGTCCGACGTGATGTTCATCTGCACGGCGAACACGCTTCGGATGCCGCAGCCCTTGCTCGATCGCATGGAGCTGATCCGCATCCCGGGCTACACGGAAGATGAGAAGGTCGAGATCGCGAAGCAGCATCTGCTCGACAAGCAGATCAAGGCGAACGGTCTGAAGGCGAGCGAATTCGTGATTTCGGACGACGCGCTCCGTGACCTCATTCGCTACTACACGCGCGAGGCGGGCGTGCGTAATCTCGAGCGCGAGATCGCCAATCTCTGCCGCAAATCGATCAAGGAGATTCTCCTCAAGAATTGCGACAAGGTGTCGATCACGCGGCGCAATCTCGACAAGTTCGCCGGTGTGCGGAAATTCCGCTTCGGCGAAGCCGAGCTCGAAGATCAGGTCGGCGCAGTGACGGGCCTCGCCTGGACGGAAGTCGGCGGCGAGCTGCTGTCGATCGAAGCTGTCACACTCTCCGGCAAGGGGCGCGTGACGATGACCGGCAAGCTCGGCGACGTCATGAAGGAGTCGGTGCAAGCGGCCGAGATGTACATCAAGAGCCGCGCGCCTTCGCTCGGCATCAAGCCGACGATTTTCGATCGCAAGGACATTCACGTCCACGTGCCCGAAGGCGCCACGCCGAAGGACGGGCCATCCGCAGGTGTTGCGATGGCGACATCGATCGTCTCGGTGCTGACCGGCATTCCGGTGCGCAAAGACATCGCCATGACCGGCGAGATCACGTTGCGCGGCCGCGTGCTGCCGATCGGAGGATTGAAGGAGAAGCTCCTCGCCGCGTTACGCGGTGGACTGAAGACGGTGCTGATCCCCAAGGACAATGAGAAGGATCTCGCCGACATTCCCGACAATGTGAAGCGGGGTCTCAAGATCATTCCGGTCTCGACCGTCGATGAGCTGTTGCGCAACGCGCTCGTGACGGCGCCTCAGCCGATCGAATGGTCCGAGCCCGAGGAGAGCCCGGTGGCCGCTAAGCCGACCGATAAGGAGGCCGAGGTCATCCGGCACTGAGCCTTCACCGAATAGTTACCATCGAGCCCGCCGGAGACGCCGATGCGACTCCGGCGGGCTTTTTCATCGAGCGACCTCGAAAAATCACTGAATCCGGGCCGGAAACACACGATTTGCGCGCGATTCACCGTTGAGTGACCGCCGAATTTCGGCATAAAGTCCTCCGCTGACCCGAAGGCGTGCGTCCGTGCGTCGAGGGGGTCGGGTGGGTTCAATCCGCCGGAGTACCAAAAGCGGCCGCGAGATCAGGCCGGGTTGCTTCGGATGCAAGAAGGGGGCGCATGTGAATAAGAACGACCTCGTTGCTCACGTGTCGGCGCAGGCCGGTTTGAGCAAGGCGGATTCGACGAAGGCGGTCGATGCCGTTTTCGACGGCATCACTGACTCATTGAAAAAGGGAGACGAAGTTCGTCTGGTCGGGTTTGGCACGTTTGCGGTCACGGCCCGCGCCGCTTCGCAAGGCCGCAATCCACGGACTGGTCAACCGATCAAGATCAAGGCCAGCAAGCAACCCAAGTTCAAGGCCGGAAAGGGCCTGAAGGACGCCGTCAACTGATCTGACATCGCCGGGCGGCGCAGCCGCCCGCGCCTGTCGGGCGATTAGCTCAGCTGGGAGAGCATCTCGTTTACACCGAGAGGGTCGGCGGTTCGATCCCGTCATCGCCCACCAGTTGGCGTGGTTTGTGTATCGGACCACCCGCTCCCAGTATGTTATTGTGCGTAGGTGAATCCCAGCGAGGCATTCAGCGAAGCGTTGACCTGCTTTCGGGCGGGCAATGCCGAAGCCGCGCTCTCGCTGTGCGATGATCTGATCGCCGTTGTTCCGTCCGAACCCGGGATCTGGCATCTCGCCGGCCTCGCCGCTTTCTCCCTCCGCCGATTTGCCGCCGCAGCTCATTACTTCGACCGCGCCCGCGCGTTGGAGCCCGCCAATCCGGCTCACGCGATCAATCTCGCGAATGCGCTGATCAAGCTCGATCGTGATGCCGAAGCCGAGGGGGCGCTTCAGACGGCGCTCGCGCTCGATCCGCGTTCGTCGGACGCGGAGATCGCACTCGGGATCGTCGCGCGCAGAGCTGGCCACCTCGAGGACGCTGTGTTGCATGCCGATTGCGCGATCGCGTCTCGGCCGGACTCTTACCCCGCATGGGTCAATCGAGGCCGCGCGCTCCATGAGCTCGGTCGTTTCGACGCGGCCATCCAATCCTATGAGCGCGCGGTCGCGATCGACCCCCAGGCTGCGCCGGCTCATGCGCAAATGGCGCTCAGCCTGCTTCTGACCGGCGATTTCGAGCGCGGCTGGCGCGAATATGCGTGGCGGGGCGAGGGGAGCGATCTCGTGTCGCGGGGCCGGTTCGATCGGCTGGAATGGCAGGGCGAGCCGCTGAACGGCGCCACGCTTCTCGTCCATGCCGAGCAAAGCCTCGGAGACACGATCCAGTTCGCGCGCTTCCTCCCGATGGCCGAGGCGAGGGGAGCGTGCGTCGTTCTCGAAGTGCAACCGGAGTTGAAGCGGTTGTTCGCCGGCTTCTCCTCCTCGACCGTGGCCGTCGCGCGCGGTGAACCGCTTCCGCCTTTCCAGCAGCATATACGCTTGATGAGCCTTCCTCGGGCGCTCGGAACAGGTCTCGACACGATACCGCCGCCGCTCCGGTTTCGACCGCCGCCGGCCTCCGGCGATAGGATCGTGCCGCCGGCCGATCGCCGGATGACGGTGGGGCTGAACTGGGCCGGAAGGCCGACTCACGAGAATGATCGCAACCGCTCGATCGCCCCCGAGTTGCTGGCGCCGCTCGGCGACGTCGCCGGCATACGCTGGGTATCGGTGCAGAAGGATCGGCCGGGAATCATGCCGGACTTCATCGAGCTCGATCTGGGGCCGCGGCTCCATGATCTCGCCGATCTGGCCGAGGCTATGCAGGGGCTCGATCTTCTGATCACGATCGACTCTGCGCCGGCTCACCTCATGGGCTCGCTGGGCCGTCCGGTGTGGGTTCTGCTCCCCGATCCGCCCGACTGGCGTTGGCTGCTCGGTCGCGACGACAGCCCCTGGTATCCGACCGCCCGGCTTTTCCGTCAGGGCGAACGGGGACATTGGGCGGATGTGATTGAACGGGTTGGGACAGCGCTTGACGCGCTTCGCGACGAAAAAGCGGTCTCTCCGCCGCCCGGCTTGGATTGACACTTCCGGGCGCTGCGCGTACCTACAGGCCCTCGCGACGCACGCGGGTGTAGCTCAGTTGGTTAGAGCGCCGGCCTGTCACGCCGGAGGCCGCGGGTTCAAGTCCCGTCACTCGCGCCACGCGGGGCCCGGGTCCGGTCCCCCAAATGGGGCCTTCAGCGGCGGCCAGACGAGCCTATATCCAACGTGGATTCTTGTGCTACACAGCCCCCGCGCTGCGGTGCGGCGCGGTAGCCATTCCGCCGCTGGTGCGGGCTTCCGCAATCGCCTTACGAACGTCGTATGACCATGCAAAATCCGTTGCTCGTCGATTATGTGCCGATCGTGGTCTTCCTGGTGGTGTCCGCCGGAATCGCGGCCGCGATGATTGGCATCTCCTATCTGTTGGCGCAGCAAAAGCCCGATAGCGAGAAAGTGTCGGCCTATGAATGCGGGTTCGAGGCCTTCAATGACGCCCGGTCCAAGTTCGACGTGCGCTTCTATCTGGTTGCGATTCTGTTCATCATCTTCGACCTGGAGGTTGCCTTTCTGTTTCCCTGGGCGATTTCGCTTAAGGACATTGGGGCCTTCGGTTTCTGGTCGATGGTCGTGTTCCTGGGGGTGCTGACCGTCGGCTTTATTTACGAGTGGAAGAAAGGGGCTCTCGAATGGGAGTGATCACCTCGTTCGACCCGACTCGCCCGGCAGCTTTGCCGCCGGGCCCCGGCCAGGATGAGTTTCTGGCCCGCGCGACCAAGAGGCTGCAGGAGAAGGGCTTCCTGATCTCGAATTTCGAGCACCTGGTCGATTGGGCCCGTACCGGTTCGATCTGGCCGATGACTTTCGGGCTCGCCTGCTGCGGCGTGGAGATGATCCATGCCTTCATGGCCCGCTACGACCTCGACCGCTTCGGCAGCATGCCGCGGCCGAGCCCCAGGCAGTCGGACGTCATGATCGTGGCCGGCACGCTGTGCAACAAGATGGCGCCTGCGCTCCGCAAGGTCTACGACCAGATGGCCGAGCCGCGCTGGGTCATCTCGATGGGCTCCTGCGCCAATGGCGGGGGCTATTACCATTACTCCTACTCGGTCGTACGCGGCTGCGACCGGATCGTCCCGGTCGACATCTATGTGCCCGGCTGCCCGCCGACGGCCGAGGCGTTGTTGTACGGAATCCTGCAGCTGCAGAAGAAGATCCGTCGCGACGAGACGCCGATTTTCCGCTGAGATCATGCCGAAGCCCGTTTCCGAACTTCTCGAGCAGACCAAGGCCGCGCTGGGCGACGACGTCCTCTCGGCGTCGATCGAGCACGGTCAGGCGATCTTGGTCGTCAAGCGCGACCGGATCGTCGCGGCGCTGACGAAGCTGCGCGACGTCCCCGATTTCCTGTTCGAGCAGCTGATCGACATTTGCGGTGTCGACTATCCCGAGCGGCCCGAGCGGTTCGAGATCGTCTATAGCCTGTTGTCGGTGTCGCTCAATCAGCGCATTCGGGTGAAGGTCACGAGCGACGAGGATACGCCGGTCCCGTCGGTCGTCGGCGTCTATCCATCCGCCAATTGGTTCGAGCGTGAGACTTGGGATCTGTACGGGGTGTTTTTCTCCGACCATCCGGACCTGCGCCGCATTCTGACCGACTATGGCTTCGACGGCCATCCGATGCGGAAGGACTTCCCGCTGACCGGCTATGTCGAGATGCGCTACGACCCCGATCAGCGTCGGGTCGTCTATGAGCCCGTCAAGCTGCAGCAGGATTTCCGGACGTTCGATTTCACCAGCCCATGGGAAGCGATCACGGATATCCAGCTGCCGGGCGACGAGAAGGCGGTGAAGCCGCCCTTTTGGGAGAAGCCGAAGTGAGCGACGTGATCCAAACCGAAGACCAGATCGGCATGCGGATCAAGCCGTTCACGCTGAATTTCGGTCCGCAGCATCCCGCCGCGCATGGCGTGCTGCGGCTGGTGATGGAGTTGGACGGCGAGATCGTCGATCGCTGCGACCCCCATATCGGGCTGCTCCATCGCGGCACCGAGAAGCTGATCGAATACAAGACCTATGTCCAGGCGATCCCGTATTTCGATCGGCTGGATTACGTCTCGCCCATGTGCGAGGAGCACGCTTTCGCGCTCGGCGTCGAGACGTTGCTCAATATCGAGGCGCCGCCGCGCGCCCGGTATATCCGCGTGCTGTTCGCCGAGCTGACGCGGGTGCTCAATCATCTGCTGAACGTCACTACCTTTGCGCTCGACCTCGGCGCGACCACGCCGACCCTCTGGGGCTTCGAGGAGCGCGAGCGCGGCATGGAGTTCTATGAGCGCGTCTCGGGCGCGCGGATGCACGCGAATTATTTCCGCCCCGGCGGCGTGCATCAGGACATGCCGGCCGGGCTGGCCGACGACATGATGGCCTGGATCGAGCACCTGCCGACGGTCATCGACGATCTTGAGGAGCTTCTCAGCGAAAATCGGATCTTCAAGCAGCGGACCGTCGATATCGGCACCGTCGGCCGCGCCGATGCGCTCGCCTGGGGATTTACGGGTCCGATGCTGCGCGCGTCGGGCGTCGCCTGGGATTTGCGCAAGGCCCAGCCTTACGACGTCTATGACCAGGTCGAGTTCGATATTCCGGTCGGCACAACCGGCGACTGCTACGCGCGTTATCTCGTCCGGGTCGAAGAGATGCGGCAATCGATCCGCATCATGCGCCAATGCCTGGACAAGATGCCCGACGGCCCGGTGAAGGTGGATGACCGCAAGATCGCGCCGCCGCCCCGGAGCGAGATGAAGCGGAACATGGAATCCTTGATCCACCACTTCAAGCTTTACACCGAAGGCTATCACGTCCCAGCCGGCGAGACTTATAAGGCGGTGGAATCGCCCAAGGGCGAGTTCGGCGTGTTTCTGGTCTCTGATGGCTCCAACCGGCCCTATCGCTGCCACATCCACCCGGCCGGTTTCGCCCATCTTCAGGCGACCGATTTCATGGCCAAGGGCTACATGCTGGCCGACGCGGTCGCGATCATCGGCTCGCTCGACATCGTCTTCGGGGAGATCGACCGATGAGCGGCGGCGTCAGAGTCGGCAAGGCGAGCTTCGGGCCCGAGCAGCCGGAGAGCTTCTCCTTCACGCCCGAGAATTTGGAGAAGGCGGCGAAGATCATCGCCAAATATCCTCCGGGACGGCAGCAGAGCGCGGTGATGCCGCTGTTGTTCCTGGCGCAGCGCCAGAACGACAATTGGCTGCCGCGCGCGGCGATGGACGCGGTCGCCGACATGCTGGGCATGCCGCGCATTCGCGCCTATGAGGTCGCGACCTTCTACTCGATGTACAATTTGCAGCCGGTCGGCAAGCATTTCATCGAGATCTGCACGACGACGCCTTGCTGGCTGATGGGTTCGGACGGCATCGTCGAGGCGTGTCGGCGCAAGCTCGGCATCTCGCCGGGCGAGACCACGCCGGACGGTCAATTCACCGTCGTCGAGGTCGAATGCCTCGGGGCCTGCGTCAACGCGCCGATGGTTCAGATCGAAGACGAGTACTACGAGGATCTGACCCCCGAGCGCATGGAAGCGATGATCGACGCGTTGCGCACGGGCAAGCCGATCCAGCCGGGCTCGCAGGCAGGGCGGCGCGGCGCGCAGGCGGTCACAGGCCCGACGAGCCTGCATGAGGTCGCGAAGGCGGCCGGGGTGGAAAGCTAAAGCATGCTCGAGGACAAGGACCGCATCTTCACCAACCTGTATGGCTGGCAGCCCTTCGGCCTGGAGGGGGCGCGCAAGCGGGGCGATTGGGACAACACGGCTGCGCTGATCGCCAAGGGGCGCGACGCGATCATCGAGGAGATGAAGCAGTCCGGCCTGCGCGGTCGCGGCGGCGCCGGCTTCGCAACCGGCCTCAAATGGTCCTTCATGCCGAAGACGGCGGACAGGCCGCATTATCTCGTCGTCAATGCCGACGAAGGCGAGCCCGGGACATGCAAGGACCGGGACATTCTCCGCTTCGAGCCGCACAAGCTGCTGGAGGGCTGCCTCATCGCTTGCTTCGCGATGGGCGCGCATGCTTGCTACATCTACATTCGCGGCGAGTTCGCGCACGAGGCGTCGAACCTCCAGATCGCGATCGACGAGGCCTATGCGGCCGGCCTCCTCGGCAAGAACGCCGCCAATTCGGGCTGGGACCTCGACATCTGCGTTCACCGCGGCGCAGGCGCCTATATCTGCGGCGAGGAAACCGCGCTGCTGGAGAGCCTGGAGGGCAAGAAGGGGCAACCGCGCAACAAGCCGCCATTTCCGGCCGGCGCGGGGCTCTATGCCTGCCCGACCACGGTCAATAACGTCGAGACGATCGCGGTCGTGCCGGAGATCCTCAGGCGCGGCAGCGCCTGGTTCGCCGGCCTGGGCAGGCCCAAGAACAGCGGCACCAAGATCTTCTGCATCTCCGGGCACGTGAACAATCCGTGCAACGTCGAAGAGGAGATGGGAATCCCGCTGAAGGAGCTGATCGAGAAGCATGCCGGCGGCGTGCGCGGCGGATGGGACAATCTGCTGGCGGTGATCCCGGGCGGCTCCTCGACGCCGATGATTCCGCGCGAGATCTGCGACACCGTGCTGATGGATTTCGACAGCCTGCGCGAGGTTCGCTCGGGTCTCGGTACCGCGGGCGTGATTGTGATGGACAAATCGACCGACCTCATCAAGGCGATCGCGCGGCTGGCCAAGTTCTATGCCCATGAGAGCTGCGGCCAATGCACGCCGTGCCGGGAGGGGACCGGTTGGATGTGGCGCGTGATGGAGCGCCTCGCCCGGGGCGACGCGCGGGTGGAGGAGATCGACATGCTGATCGACGTCAGCAAGGAGATCGAAGGCCATACGATCTGTGCGCATGGCGACGCGGCGGCCTGGCCGATCCAGGGCCTGGTCCGCCATTTCCGGCCGATGATCGAGCAGCGGATCGCGTCCCATCACAGCCAGAGGATGGCCGCGGAGTGAGCACGGTTGCGATGGCACCCTTGATCGGCGGCGGGCGGGAATGGATCGGCAAGATCTTCTTCGCGCTCGCCCTCTTGTGGTTCGGCGGCACCTTCTGGGTGCTGCGGCCGGATTTGCCGCATATCGAGCCCAGGCCGACGCCTATCGTCAAACTCCCGGACGGCAACCACAAGGTCTATCTGCCATACGAGGTCTTCGGCGCGAAAGCCGGATGGGTCGAGTCGATCGACGTGAAGCACGAGTACACGTACTGGGACTTTCTGCGGCGACCCCTCGTGAAATTCATGGCGATTGCGATCACACCGCCGCTCCTTGGCCTCCTGGGCGCGATGGGGTGGCTCTTCGTGTCCGAGCGGCTCCGCCGCGATAAATATTCCAACGAGACTTGAGTCAGCCAACATGCCGACCATAACGATCAACGGGACCGAGGTCGAAGTCTCGCCGGGAACCTCCATTCTCCAGGCTTGCGAGCAGATCGGCATCGAGATTCCGCGCTTCTGCTATCACGAGCGGCTGTCGGTTCCGGCCAATTGCCGGATGTGTCTCGTCGAGATGAAAGGCTCGCCCAAGCCGGTGGCGAGCTGCGCAATGCCGGCGGCCGACAAGATGGAGGTCTTTACCGACACCGAGCTGGTCCACAAGGCGCGCAAGGGCGTGATGGAGTTCCTGCTGATCAACCATCCGCTCGATTGTCCGATCTGCGATCAGGGCGGCGAGTGCGACTTGCAGGATCAGGCGCTGGGCTATGGGTTCGATCGCGGGCGCTACCTCGAGAACAAGCGCGCGGTCGACGAAAAATATATGGGTCCGCTGATCCAGACCTTCATGACGCGCTGCATCCAATGCACGCGCTGCATCCGATTTGCGGACGAGATCGCGGGCGTGCCCGAGCTCGGTCTCATGGGGCGCAACGAAGGCGTCGAGATCGGGACCTATGTCGAGAAAGCGATCGCGTCGGAGCTCTCGGGCAATCTGGTGGATGTCTGCCCGGTGGGCGCGCTTACGTCGAAGCCGTATGCGTTCGCCGCCCGGCCCTGGGAGCTGCGCAAGACCGATAGCGTGGACGTGCTGGACGCGGTGGGCTGCAATATCCGCATCGATGCGCGCGGTCCCGAGGTGCTCCGCGTGCTGCCGAGGGTCAATGACGACATCAACGAGGAGTGGATCGCCGACAAGAGTCGGCACGCCGTCGACGGCCTGACCCGGCAGCGGCTCGACCGGCCTTATGTTCGCCGCGACGGCAAGCTGCAACCGGCGACCTGGCCCGAGGCGCTGAAGGCGATCGCGGGCCGGCTTGCGGGCATCAAGGGCGAGCGGATAGCCGCGATCGCGGGCGACCTCGTTGATTGCGAGTCCGTGATGGCGCTCAAGGATCTAATGACTGCCCTGGGCTCGCCCAATCTGGATTGCCGTCAAGGCGGCGGCCGTTTCGATCCGGCTGCGCGCGCCGGCTACATCTTCAACAGCACGATCGCGGGCATCGAGCAGGCTGACGCCATCCTGATCGCAGGGTCGAATCCGCGTTGGGAAGCGCCGATCATCAATGCGCGCATCCGCAAGCGCTCGTTGCAGCTTCGCGAGCATTTCCAGGCCGCCGTGATCGGCGCCAATCTCGACCTGACTTATCCCTACCAATATCTCGGCGCCGGGCCGCAAACGCTGGCCGAAGTGGCGGAGGGACGGCATCCGTTCGCCGAGGCGCTGCGCAACGCCAAGGCGCCGATGTTGATCCTGGGCTCCGCCGCGACCGCGCGGCCGGACGGGCTCGCCATTCATGCGCTGGCCCGGCAGCTCGCGGTGAATCTGGGCTTGGTCCGCGACGGCTGGAACGGCTTCAACATGCTGCACCGCGCGGCGGGCAGGGTTGGCGCGCTGGATCTCGGTTTTGTGCCGAGCACAGGCGGACGCGACCTCACGGCGATTCTCGACGGGGCGGGGAAGGGCGACATCGAGGCTGTGTACCTGCTGGGCGCGGACGAGATCGACACCGCAAAGCTTGGCCAAGCCTTCGTCATCTATCAGGGCCATCACGGCGACCGCGGCGCGCATCGCGCCGACGTGATCCTGCCGGGCGCCGCCTACACCGAGAAGAGCGCGACCTATGTCAATACCGAGGGTCGGGCGCAGCTCGGTCGCCAGGCGGTCCACCCGCCGGGCGATGCGCGGGAAGATTGGCGCATCATCCGGGCGCTGGCCGAGGCCGTCGGCAAGACGCTTCCTTATGATTCGCTGGGACAGGTGCGGCGACGGTTGGCCGAGGCTTCGCCGGTTTTCCGCGCTGTCGACCAGATCGTTCCGGCGGAATGGAGCGCGTTCGCCGCGGCCGGTCCGATCGATGCGGCCCCGTTCGCGTTGCCCATCGCGAACTACTACATGACGGATCCGGTCAGCCGGTCCTCGCCGACCATGGCGAAATGCGTCGAAGAGCTCGGGGTCGGCCGCACCCAGAGGACCGGCACGAATGGATAGCTTCCGGAATGCCCTGGGCGCGTTCTTTGCGACGCCGATTGGCACCGCAATCCTATTGGTCCTCGAGACGCTGGCCGTGCTCGTGCCGCTGCTCCTGGGCGTGGCCTATCTGATCTATGCGGAGCGGAAGGTCCTTGCCTTGGCCCAGCTGCGGCGCGGTCCGAACGTGGTCGGGCCTTGGGGATTGCTGCAGTCGATCGCCGACGCGCTGAAGCTCATGACCAAGGAGACGATCATCCCGGCCGGCGCCAACCGGGTGGTGTTCATCCTGGCGCCGCTTGTCACCTTTGGTTTGGCGTTGGCCGCCTGGGCGGTGATCCCGTTCGGTCAGGGATTGGTGGTCGCGAACATCAATGTTGGCATTCTTTATATCTTCGCGATCTCGTCCCTGGGCGTCTACGGCATCATCATGGCCGGCTGGTCGTCCAACTCGAAATATTCGTTCTTGGGCGGGTTGCGCTCGGCGGCGCAGATGGTGTCCTACGAGGTGTCGATCGGTTTCGTGCTGGTCGCCGTCCTGTTGACGGTCGGGTCGCTCAACCTCTCGACCATCGTCACCACCCATCAGCCGGTCTGGATGTGGATCCTGCAGATCCCGATGCTGGTGATCTTCTTCATCTCCGGCCTAGCGGAGACCAATCGCACGCCTTTCGACCTTCCCGAAGGCGAATCCGAGCTGGTCGGCGGCTACAACACCGAATATTCGGCGATGGCGTTCGCGCTCTTCTTTCTCGGCGAATATGCGAACATGATCCTGATCAGCGCCATGACCTCGATCCTGTTCCTGGGCGGCTGGCTGCCGCCCTTCGGCCTCGAGGTCGCGCCGCTCACCTGGGTGCCCGGCTGGGCCTGGTTCGCCCTCAAGGTGCTTGTGCTGCTCTTCATCTTCCTTTGGGTGCGGGCCACGCTGCCGCGCTTCCGCTATGACCAGCTCATGCGGATCGGCTGGAAGGTGTTCCTGCCCTTCACATTGGGTTGGGTGATCGTGATCGCGGGCGTGATGCTTGCGACCGGCACCTTGCCCAACCCCCAATAGCGAACCGTCGGAGAACCTCTCATGGCCTTCCTCGACAGCGTGGCGCGCAACATGTTCCTGAGCGAGATCGCCAAGGGCATGGCGCTGACATTCCGCTACATGTTCAAACCGCGGGTGACGCTGAACTATCCCTTCGAAAAGGGGCCGCTGTCGCCGCGCTTCCGTGGCGAGCATGCGCTCCGGCGCTATCCCAACGGCGAGGAGCGCTGCATCGCCTGCAAGCTGTGCGAGGCGATCTGCCCGGCGCTCGCGATCACCATCGAGGCCGAGCCACGCGCGGACGGCAGCCGGCGGACGACCCGCTACGACATCGACATGACGAAGTGCATCTATTGCGGCCTCTGCCAGGAGGCCTGCCCGGTGGATGCGATCGTCGAAGGTCCGAATTTCGAGTTCGCGACCGAAACCCGGGAGGAGCTCTACTACAACAAGGAGAAGCTGCTGGCGAATGGCGACCGGTGGGAGGCCGCGCTTGCGGCCAATATTGCGGCCGATGCGCCCTACCGCTAATAACCCAGCGGCATTCGGCCGATTCCGGCCGGACCTCGCCCAAGCAATCTCGGCGTCGCTTCCCGGCGGCGTTCTACGGCGCGCCGTTTCCTGCGCGACCGGGCAGGAAACCGCATGATTGAGACCATCGCCTTCTACCTCTTCGCCGCCGTCCTCTGGGCGAGCGCGCTTTCGGTCGTGATCTCGAAGAATCCGGTCCATTCGGTCCTGTTTCTGATCCTGGCCTTCTTCAATGCGGCCGGACTCTTCATCCTGCTCGGGGCTGAGTTCGTGGCGATGATCCTCGTCATCGTCTATGTGGGTGCCGTTGCCGTCCTGTTCCTGTTCGTCGTCATGATGCTCGACATCAATTTCGTCGAACTGAGGAAGGGCATGAATACCTACCTGCCCTTCGGCATCTTCCTTGGCGCCGTGATGCTGATCGAGCTCGGCTTCCTGGTGTTCAACAATTGGGTCTCAGCGCCGAGCGCCGCCCAGGCGATCGCGGCGCCGATGCCGTCGCTGGCTCACGTGACGAATACGCGGGCGCTCGGCCAGCTCCTCTATACCCATTATCTCTATGCCTTCCAGGTCGCGGGCCTGATCCTGCTGGTTGCGATGGTGGGCGCGATCGTGCTGACGCTTCGACACCGAACGGGCGTCAGGCGGCAGCGTGCGGCTATTCAGGTGTCGCGCCGGCGCGACGACGTGCTGGTCATTACGCAGGTGCCGACGGGCGCCGGGGCGCCGGTATCATGATCGGGCTCTGGAACTACCTGCTGGTGGGGGCCCTGGTCTTCATGACCGGTGTGGTCGGCATCTTCCTCAACCGGAAGAACGTCATCATCATCCTGATGTCGATCGAGCTCATCCTGCTGTCGGTCAGCATCAATTTCGTCGCTTTCTCGGCTTTCCTGGGCGATCTGTTCGGACAGGTCTTCGTGATGTTCGTGCTGACGGTCGCGGCGGCGGAATCGGCGATCGGGCTCGCCATTCTGGTCGTCTATTTCCGAAACCGCGGCTCGATCGCGGTTGACGACGTCAATATGATGAAGGGTTGAGCGGATGCTCGAAGGCCTGGCCGTATTCCCGCCGCTCGCCGCCGCAGCCATAGCGGGCCTGTTCGGCCGCCGCATCGGCGACCGGGGCTCTCAGCTCATCACCTGCGCGGCGGTTCTGTTCTCCGCCGTGGTGTCGTGCTGGCTTTTCTATGATGTGGCGCTTCAGCACCATCCCCGCACGATCGAGATCGCGCGCTGGATCAGCGCCGGCAGCTTTCAGGCCAATTGGGCGCTGCGCTTTGACACGCTGACGGCCGTCATGGTGGCGGTCGTGACCGTCGTCTCCTCGATGGTCCATGTCTATTCGGTCGGCTACATGGCGCATGACCGGGACATCCCGCGCTTCATGGCCTATCTCAGCCTCTTCACCTTCATGATGCTGGCCCTCGTGACGGCCGACAATTTCGTCCAGATGTTCTTCGGCTGGGAGGGCGTTGGCCTTGCCTCCTATCTGCTGATCGGATTCTGGTACGACAAGCCCGCGCCCAACGCCGCGGCGATCAAGGCCTTCATCGTCAACCGCGTCGGCGATTTCGGCTTCTCGCTCGGAATCATGGCGGTCTATTTCATCTTCGACAGCGTGCAGTTCGACCCCGTCTTCGCCGCGGCGGCCTCCAAGGTCGGTACGCATTTCACCTTCCTGTTCGGCCAGGCCGACGCGCTTTCGACCTGCTGTTTGCTGCTGTTCATGGGCGCCATGGGCAAGTCGGCCCAGCTCGGCCTTCATACCTGGCTGCCCGACGCGATGGAGGGACCGACGCCGGTGTCGGCGCTGATCCATGCCGCGACCATGGTTACGGCCGGCGTGTTCATGCTGGCGCGCTGCTCGCCGCTCTTCGAGCAATCTCCGATGGCGCTGGAAGTCGTAACGATCGTGGGCGCGCTGACCGCCTTCGTGGCGGCCACGATCGGTCTCACCCAGTTCGATATCAAACGGGTCATCGCCTATTCGACGATGAGCCAGCTCGGCTACATGTTCTTCGCGATCGGCGTGTCGGCCTACAGCGCCGCGATTTTCCATTTGATGACCCACGCCTTCTTCAAGGCGCTGCTGTTCCTGGGGGCCGGGTCTGTCATCCATGCGCTCTCAGGCGAGCAGGATATGCGCAAGATGGGCGGGCTGGCCGGCGTGATCCCGAAAACGACAATTCTGATGTGGATCGGATCGCTGGCGCTGGCCGGCATCGGCATTCCGTTCACGATCATCGGTTTCTCGGGATTCGATTCCAAGGACATGATCCTCGAGGCGGACTATGAGGGGGGCGGAGCGGGGCTATTCGCCTATTGGCTTGGCGTGATCGGGGCCTTCTTCACGGCTTTCTATTCCTGGCGCCTCCTCTTCATGACCTTCTACGGCAAGCCGCGCGCTGACCATCACACAATGGAGCATGCGCACGAATCGCCGCCGGTGATGCTCGTGCCGCTCTATGTCTTGGCCGCGGGCGCGGTCCTCGCGGGCATGCTCGGCTACGGCTTGTTCGTGGGTGAAGAGCGGGCCGATTTCTGGGGCAATTCGATCTTCGTCGCGCAAGGACACGATACGATCGGGGCCGCGCACGAGGCGCCGAAATGGATCGGCGCGCTGCCGTTCTTCGCCGGCTTGTTCGGAATCTTCCTGTCCTGGCTCTTTTATATGTACCGACCGGGGACGGCGGATTTGGTGGCCAATGCCTTCAGCGGCCTCTATCGGATGGTGTTCCGCAAATACTATTTCGACGAGCTCTATGACGCGCTGTTCGTTCGGCCCGCCCAATGGCTCGGCCGCATTTTCTGGCAGCGCGGCGATCTCGGCACGATCGATTATTACGGGCCGGACGGAATTACGCGCGTATCGCGCGGCGTCGCGATGGGCTTCAGCCGGGCGCAGACGGGCTACATGTTCCACTATGCGATGGTGATGTTGATCGGCGTGCTGCTGCTCACCACCGTCTATCTCGCGATCGGACGCTGAGCCATGGCGCCCTGGCCGATCCTCTCCATCGTCACTTTCCTGCCGCTCCTGGGCGCCGTGCTGATCATGGCGCTGCCAGAGACCGAGGCGGGCATCCGCAATATCCGGTGGACGGCGCTCTGGACGTCGCTCATCACCTTCATCCTGTCGCTCTTCATTCTGGTCTATTTCGATCCGAAGGTCCCGGGGTTCCAGCTGATCGAGCGCGCCGAATGGATCCCGGGAACCGGAATCATCTACCAGAAGGGCGTCGACGGCATCTCGATCTGGTTCGTGCTGGTCTCGACGCTGCTCACGCCGATCTGCGTGATCTCGACCTGGGAGGCCATCCACAATCGGGTCAAGGAGTTCATGGTCGCGCTCCTGATCCTCGAGACCATGATGGTCGGCGTTTTCACGGCGCTCGATTTGATTCTCCTCTACGTCTTCTTCGAGGGCGTGCTGATCCCGATGTTTCTCATCATCGGGGTCTGGGGCGGCCAGCGGCGAGTCTATTCGGCGTTCAAATTCTTCCTCTACACGCTGCTGGGCTCGGTCCTGATGCTGCTCGCGATCCTCGCGATGTATCTGAAAACCGGGACCACCGACCTGCTGGTCATGCTGCGCTCACCGTTCGACCGCGAGCTGCAGATCTGGCTGTGGCTCGCCTATTTCGCCTCCTTCGCCGTCAAGATGCCGATGTGGCCGGTCCATACGTGGCTGCCGGACGCCCATGTCGAGGCGCCGACCGCGGGCTCGGTGATGCTGGCCGCGGTGCTGCTGAAGATGGGCGGCTACGGCTTCATCCGCTTCTCGGTGCAGATGCTGCCGCTCGCCAGCGAGTATTTCGCGCCCTTCATGTTCGCGCTGTCGATCGTGGCGATCATCTACACGTCGTTGGTGGCGCTGGCGCAGACCGACATGAAGAAGCTGATCGCCTATTCGTCGGTCGCGCATATGGGATTTGTGACGCTCGGGATCTTCACCTTCACCGAGCGGGGCGTCGAGGGCAGCGTCTTCCAGATGCTTTCGCACGCCGTGGTGTCGGGCGCGCTCTTCCTCTGCGTCGGCGTCGTCTATGACCGGCTGCACACGCGCGAGATTGCGCGCTATGGCGGCATGGCGCGGACCATGCCCAACTATGCGCTCGTCTTCATGATCTTCACGCTGGCCTCGGTCGGCTTGCCCGGCACCTCGGGATTCGTCGGCGAGTTCCTGAGCCTTACGGCTGCCTTCGAGGTGAATCGCTGGGCGGCGTTCCTGGCCACGACCGGAATCATTCTGGGCGCGGCCTACATGCTTGTGCTCTACCGCAAGCTCTTCTTCGGCGAAATCATCAAGGATGATGTCCGCGCGATGCCCGACCTCAACTGGCGCGAATGGGCAGTCTTCGCGCCCCTGGTCGCGCTGACGATCTGGATGGGCGTCTATCCGTCGACTTTCAAGGACCTGATCGATCCGGCCGCGGCCCAGCTCGTCGCGCAGCAGCAGCAGGCGATGGGGCATCCGGCTCGCATGGCGACCACGCCGGCGCCTGTCGTGCCGGCGGCCGTCTTGGAGGTGCGGCGATGAGCGCTCTTCCCGATTTCTCGATCGCGGTGCCGGAGCTGGTCTTGGGCGCCCTGACATTGGCGCTGCTGATGGTCGGCGTTTTCGGCAAGGACCGGTCGACCGGGCTGGTCTCGGCTCTGTCTGTCGTCGCCTGCGTCATCGCCGGCATTTTGGTGCTCGTGACCGACACGGCGCGTGCGACCAGCTTCGAATCGCTCTTCGTCGTCGACGGGTTCGCCGCCTTCATGAAGGTGCTGGTGCTGATCGGCTCCGCCCTGTCGATCGTCATGTCGTCGGGCTATCTGGCGCGCGAGCGGATCAGCCGGCCGGAATTTCCCGCGCTGATCCTGCTGGCCACCATCGGCATGATGCTGATGGTCTCGGCCAACGACATCCTATCCCTCTATGTCGGGCTCGAGCTGCAGAGCCTGGCGCTCTATGTGCTGGCCGCGTTCGCGCGCGACAATGTCAGATCGTCGGAGGCCGGGCTCAAATATTTCGTCCTGGGCGGCCTCGCCTCGGGAATTCTGCTGTATGGCGCGACGCTGGTCTATGGCTTCGCCGGCACGACCAATTTCGAGAAAATCGCGGCTTTGCCGGCGGGCGAGGGGGCGCAGGCGGTCGGTCTGCTGATCGGCATGGCGCTGGTCGCCGTCGGGTTGATCTTCAAGGTCTCCGCGGTGCCGTTCCATATGTGGACGCCCGACGTCTATGAGGGCGCGCCGACGCCGGTTACAGCCATGTTCGCGATCGCGCCAAAGATCGCGGCGATGGCGCTGCTGGTGCGGTTGCTGGTCGGCGCCTTCGGGGCGCTGGTCCATGAGTGGCAGCAGGTGATCCTGACCATTGCCGTCGCCTCCATGCTGTGGGGCGGCTACGCGGCGATCGTCCAGCGCAACATCAAGCGGCTGATGGCCTACAGCTCGATCGCCAATGTCGGCTACATCCTGCTGGGCCTCGCGGCCGGCACCGACAAGGGCGTCCAGTCGGTCCTGATCTATCTCGCCATCTATCTGTTCATGACCGCCGGCGCTTTCGCGGTCATCCTGGCGATGCGTCGGAACGGCCGCATGGTCGAGGACATCTCGGAGCTCGCCGGGCTTGCCCAATCGCGGCCGATGCTGGCGCTGTCGATGGCGATCTTCATGTTCTCGCTGGGCGGCATCCCACCGCTCGCCGGCTTCATCGGCAAGGTCTATGTGTTCTATGCCGCGATCGACGCAGGCAATCATGCGACGACGGCGCTGGCGGCCAACTGGCTCTATGTCTCGGCCGCCCTCGGCGCCACCATCAGCGTGGTGTCGATGTTCTATTATCTGTGGATCATCAAAGTGATCTACTTCGACCCGCCGGCGGCACCGCTCGACAAGCCTGCTGGGGCTGGGCTGAACGCCGCTCTGACGCTGACGGCAGCGTTCACATTGCTGTTCACTCTGGCCCCGATCGTGGGGCCCGTGGTGGGCTGGGCGACCGCCGCGGCGCATTCGATCGTGCACTGACCGGCGATGAAAGTCCGCCGAAGATAATGAGCGATACCGCCCCGCCGGCTTTGCCGCCGGGTTTCCGCCTGATTGCCCGTGACGCGGTCGGAAGCACCAACGATGTTGCGCGCGAGCTGATTGCGGCCGGTGCCGCCGCGGGCGCGGTCGTCTGGGCCGAAAGCCAGACAGCAGGGCGCGGCCGCCACGGCAATGACTGGATATCGCCGCCCGGCAATCTCTATTGCTCGATCGTGCTCAGGCCCAAGGCCGACCCCGGCCGCTTGGGCGAAGTCTCCCTCGTCGCGGCGCTCGCGGTCCGGGACGCGGTAGCGACCCATCTGCCGGCCGGCGTGCCGGTCGAGCTCAAATGGCCGAATGACGTGCTGACCGCCGGCCGCAAGATCTCCGGCATCTTGGTCGAGGCCGAAAAGCTGCCGGACGAGGCGGCGACGGCCCTGATCGTGGGCATCGGCGTCAATATCGTCTCGGCCCCCAAGGATACGAGTTATCCCGCGACCTGCATCGCCGCCTTTGCCCGCGTTCCTCGTGTTCAAAGGCTTCTCAGCGCCGTCGTTGCCGCCCTCGACCGCCGGATGGATGCGTGGAGCCGGGACGGATTCGAGCCCATTCGCCAGGAATGGATCGGTCATGCCCACCGGCTAGGCAGCCAGATCGAGTCGAGCGCAGGGATTTCTGGTACATTCCAGGGATTGGACGAGACCGGCGGGATAATCATCCTGGATAATCAGGGCGAACGGCACCGGCTGGTTTCTGGCAGCATTCGCTATCTGTAGCCATATATCGACAATTCTTCCGGGATAGGCTTGGCCAAGTAGGTTCATCATGCTTCTGGCGATCGACGCGGGAAATACCAACACCGTCTTCGCTGTCTTCGACGGCTTCGAAAAGAAGGGCGCCTGGCGCGCGGCGACCGAGGCCCGCAAGACCTCGGACGAATATGCGGTCTGGCTCGACCAGGTGATGCGCCGCGACAGGATCGATCCCGATAAGATCGACCAAGCGATCATCGCCAGCGTGGTGCCCTCGACGGTTTTCAATCTGAGCCGGCTCTGCACCGAGCGCTTCGGCTCCCGCCCGCTGATCATCGGCGAGGAGGGGGTCTATGTCGGTATCGAGGTTCTGATGGACCGGCCGGAGGAGGTCGGGGCCGACCGGCTGGTCAACGCCGTTGCCGCCTATGATCTGGTGGGCGCGCCGGTCATCGTGCTCGATTTCGGCACCGCCACCACCTTCGACATCGTCGACGGGGAAGGCAACTACCGCGGCGGCGTGATCGCGCCCGGCGTCAACCTCTCTCTCGACGCGCTGCACCAGGCGGCGGCCAAGCTGCCCAAGGTGGATGTCGTGAAGCCGCCGCGCGTGATCGGCCGCAGCACGGTGGGCGCCATGCAGTCCGGCATCTTCTGGGGCTATGTCGGCTTGGTGGAAGGGCTGGTCGGCCGCATCCGCGCCGAGATGGTCGGCAACGGGATCGGGGCGCCGCGCTCGGTGCTCGCGACCGGCGGCCTCGCGAGCCTCTTCTCCGAGGCCACCTCGGTCATCGACCGCATCGACGACGATCTGACGCTCCGCGGTCTGGCGATCATCAACCAGCTCAACCGATCGCCCTGATCAAAGCTGATGCCACCTGACTCACTACTGCGCGCGGATGACGACGCGATCGACGTCATTCCGATGGGAGGCGCCGGCGGCTTCGGCATGAACGTCACGCTTTACGGGCATGGCGGCAAATGGATCATGGTCGATCTGGGCATGGGCTTTGCCGACGATCGGGTGCCCGGCGTAGAGCTTCTGGTTCCCGATGTCTCCTTCATCGCCCAGCGGCGGCACGATTTGCTGGGCATCGTGCTGACCCATGCGCACGAGGACCATCTGGGCGCAGTGCCGTATCTCTGGCCCAGGCTCCGCTGCCCGATCTACGCCACGCCCTTCACCGCTGCCGTGCTGCGCCTGAAGCTGATCGAGCATCAGCTTCGGAACGAGATCGAGATCCGTGAGATCCCGCAATCCGGCGCGTTCGAGATCGGGCCCTTCGCGCTCAGCTATATCGATGTCACGCATTCGATCCCCGAGCCCAACATGCTGCGCATCAGCACGTCGGCCGGGACGGTCGTGCATACCGGCGACTGGAAACTCGATCCCGGCCCGGTTGTGGGACGGCTGACCGATATCGGCACGCTGGAGCATGTCGGTGACCAAGGGGTGCTTGCGGTCATTGGCGATTCGACGAATGCGCTCACCCCCGGCCATTCCGGCTCCGAGGCCGCGCTGCTGCAGAGCCTGACCGAACTCTTTCCCACCTATAAGCAGCGGATCGTCGTCGCCTGCTTCTCCTCCAACGTGGCCCGCATCGAAAGCATCGCGCGGGCTGCTGCGGCCGTGGACCGGTCAGTCGCGATCATCGGCCGTTCGCTCTGGAAAATCGTCGAGGCGGCGCGCGAGACCGGGTACCTGAAGGGCCTGCCGGATTTCGCCGACGGCAAGGAGGCGGCGTTCCTGCCGCGCGAGAAGACCGTACTGATCTGCACCGGCAGTCAGGGCGAGCTGCGCGCCGCGCTGTCGCGGATCGCGGCCGGCGACCATCCCGACATCGATCTCGAATCCGGCGACACGGTGATCTTCTCGTCGCGCCCGATCCCCGGCAACGAGCAGGCGATCGGGTTCGTGCAGAGCCGGCTGATGCGGCGCGGCATCAATGTGGTGACGGCGCGCGACGCTTTCGTCCATGTGTCCGGCCATCCGGCGCACGACGAGCTGGTCCAGATGTATGAATGGCTGCGTCCGCGTTCGCTGGTCGCCGTGCATGGCGAATATCCGCACCAGGCCGAGCATGCGCGGATCGCGCGCAACTGCCAGATCGGCCACACCATCGTGCCGGAGAACGGCGAGGTGGTGCGGCTCCGCAACGGGCATGAGCCCAAGGTTGTGTCGAACGTCACGACCGGCATCCTCGCGGTCGACGGCAAGCGCCTGCTGCCCTTGGACAGCGGCGTGATTCGCGGCCGTCGCCGCGCGATCGAGCAGGGGCAGGCGGTGGTGACCGTGGTCATTGACCGCAAGGGGCGCCTGATGGCGCCGCCCAAAGTATCGGCGCGCGGTCTCTTGAGCGCCGACCAGGACCAGCCCGGTCTGGCCGAGGCGGCGGTCCGCGTCGAGGCCGCGATCGACGCGCTTCCCGGGCTCCGGCTCCGCGATGATGCGGAACTCCACGAGACGATCCGCCTCGCCTGCCGCAAGGCGCTCAACGACCTCACCGGCAAGAAGCCGGATGTCGATGTGCATCTGATGCGGATTGATTAGGCGCGAACCCGACCCATGGACTGGTTTACCGGCATCGTCGTCTATCTGCTTATCTGGTGGGTCGCGCTGTTCTCCGTCCTCCCGTGGGGCAACCGCCCGGCCGAACACATTACCCCAGGCACAGTGGAGAGCGCCCCGGCCAAGCCCAGGCTGCTACTCAAATTTCTCGCCACCAGCCTCGTCGCCGGCGTGATCTGGGGCGTGATCTTCTGGCTCGTGAAGAGCGATCTCATCTCCTTCCGCGAGATGGCCAGGAAGATGCCGTTGGAGTGAGCTGCCGCGAGCCCGGAGCCGCCTCCGGTTGATTTCTCGCAGCCTTGCCGCTAGGTCTTACCCGCTCCGGCCCGACCCCTTCGTCTAGAGGCCTAGGACATCGCCCTTTCACGGCGGTAACACGGGTTCAAATCCCGTAGGGGTCACCAATGAAATCAATTACTTAGCAAAATGCACCAGCAGGTTTGTCCAACGAATGGACAATATATCGGGGCAGATTTGGATAGACATTGGTGGTCAATCGCGGATGGTGGACACATCGAGCTCCGCCGCGTAGGTCAGCGCTTGGTGATAAGCAGCCCCATGATGGCCAGCGCCGTCCCGATGATCCATCCCCAGTTTTTCAGCCAAAAGCGGCACGGCCTGGGCGCCTGATCGTAGCGGCGGGGGATGCCGGGCCCATACGGACGAAAGTCGGATCACGGGGATAGGGCTGGATATCCCAATAGCGCCGTCGCCAAGCCTGAAGGTGATTACGGAGCCTTAGCATCAAGCTCGGCGTGGCTCATGATCCGGTGTCCGTCCATCCAAATGCCGACCTCATGGTGGCCGTCCTTTACCGCTCTGCGGCCCGCTCGCTTTTGAAGATCCAAAAGCGGTTGTACCTATTATACCTATGTGGGACATGCCCGGAGTATATGATGGACCGGCATGAACTCAGAGTGACCATATGCTAGCACAAGCAGCGCGCCGGCCTACAGCCACGATCCGTATGGCAACGCGCTGCAGGGTACGGCGCGCGTCACAGAATTCGGCTACGTCGGAATGTTCTACAATACCAATAGCGGTCTCAACCTCACCGAATACCGCGCCTACGATCCCTTAACAATGGCGCGAAAGCGGCCAGAAGTGGCGTGCATTCGAGTCGACGCTTTCAAAGTACGCCCGCGATTGCTATGATTCTCCAAAAATTTACTTGGATCGGACACAGGATGGGTGCGGCGGACGAGATCGGCGCCGTCATTGACGGTTTCTATGCGGCGGCCGTTTCGGAGACGACCTGGGAGACCGCTCTTGAAAGGCTGTTGGAAGCGATGCGCTTCGACGGCGTCGCCCTCTACCTTTACGACCGGTCGGTCGCCGTCTTCGATGAAAGCTCGCGACAGCTCGTCCGTGGCTTATGGCATCGCCTGTCGATCGACAGCCAGGTCGATTACGAGCAGCATTATTTCAAGATCGACCCGCGCATACAGCACATAGCCCGCAATCCCGGCACGCGCATTCTCTATGATTACCTGCACACACCGGAAGAGGAGATGGACCGCAACGAATACTATCATTGGTATCAGTCAACCCAGGCGACGCGCTATTATATCGGAGGACAGACGGCGTCCGATCTTCCCTATTGGGGCGGCATCACGCTGCACCGTCGACGGCAGTTCGGAGCCGCGCAGCAGGATGAGATCGAGCGGTTCGGCTTCCTGTTCAATCACCTGGAGCGGGCTCTCGCGGTCGATTACCGACTCAATTTGAAAGGCGGCGACGCTCGGGCGCTCGAGGGCCTGATCGAGGCGAACCCGACCGGCATCGTCTTCCTGAACGACGGCGGCGACGTGGTGATGTCCAACGAGGCGGCCCGCGCGATGGCCGCCCGGAGGGATGCGTTCGCCATCGAGAGCAATGCGATCCGCATGCTGCGGAACGGCAACGGCCAGTCGCTCGAGCGTCTGATCGCCGACGCTGCGAGCTTGAGGCCAAGCCATGATTGCCGGGGGGTGCTCCGACTTCCCCGGCGATCGGGAAAGCGCGACTATCTCGTGATCGTCACGCGCCTGCCGCGTCGGCAGGGGATTTTTGCGCCCTGGGGCGCCGCGATCTGCCTCATCATCTTCGATCCCGACGAAAGGCCCGAGCCGGCGCATGATCTTTTGCAGCGCATGTACGGCCTGACGGTCGCGGAAGCGCGGCTGGCAACGCAGCTGCTGGCCTCCGGCAAGCTGGAAATCGCCGCGAGCGAGCTCGGCATCGCGATGACGACCGCCCGATTTCACCTGGCCTCGATCTTTCGAAAGACGGGAACCGAGCGGCAGACCGATCTCGTTCGCCTCCTCGTCTCGATACCCTGGCCCGCGCTCCGGTTCGGATCGACGGCGTCCGACATGTCCCCATTCAAATGAACGGGACGGAGATTTTGACACTTTAAATCTTCCTGATTCTTTCCCCCTTGCAGATCAAGTAGTTAGACGGTGGCACGCGATTTGCATCGGTCCCCGAAGGACAGCATGAGGGGGTTGGGATGTCGAATCCTGGAACGTCGATCACGTGCCGAAGCGCAATCGCAAGCCCGTGCGGGGGGGGGGCCAGCCGTCGCGGGCGGTTTCTCGCCGGCGTGTCCGCCGCCGCGATCCTTGCGCTGGCCGGCGGACCGCGATCGGCGCACGCGACCGCGATAAGCTGGGCGGCCGACGTCAACGGGAGCTTCAACGACAACACTAAATGGAATCCGGCGACAGTGCCGGGATCGACCGACGACGTCACCATCAGCCAGGGCACGACCGCAACGCCGGACACCGTCACGAGCTCGACGAACAACACTATCAACAGCCTGGTGACCGGCGCCCATGACACGCTGTCGAGCACGAACGGCACCTTCACCGTCAACAACGGCGGCACGAACGCGGGAACCATCGCGATCGGCAACAACACGTTGTTTCAACTGGGCGGAGCTCTGAGCAATACGGGCGCGATCACGATCAACTCGAGCGGCAACACCACCGACCTGCGTGTCGCCGACGGCACGAAGCTGTCGGGCGGCGGCACTGTGACTTTGAACGATCAGCCATCCAACCTGAACCGTATCTGGGGCATCGCGAACAGCGGCGCCGAGACCCTGACCAATGTCGACAACACCATCCAGGGCGCGGGATCGATCGGCTTCAGCAACTCGATCGAAATCATCAACCAGTCGAAAGGCGTGATCAACGCCAATGCAACCCATTCGCTGGTGGTTACGCCCTCGACCAATCCCACGGTGACGGCTCCCAATGGCGGTGGATTCGTCAATCAGGGCTTGATGGAATCGACCAATACCGGCGGCCTGGTGCTGAGCAGCGGCGTGTTCAACAACAAGGGCGGCACGATCGAAGCGGTCGGCACCGGCAACGACGTCTTTCTGCAGGCCGGCACGACGGTCTCGGGCGGCACGCTGAACGGCAGCGGCGGCGGCATCGTCCACACGGCCAGCGGCAATCAAGCGACCCTCGACGGTTCGAGCCAAGGGACGCTCACGATTCTGGGCGCCTACCGGGGCGACAACAACACCACGACCGTGCTCGACGGCACGATCTCGAACCAGGGCAATCTGTCGCTCAACTCGATCGGCAACACCACCGACCTGCACATCGCCGATGGCACAAAACTCACCGGCGGCGGCACGATCACGCTCAGCGACGTGTCATCCGGCCTCAACCGCATCTTTGGCTTCACCAACAGCGGCACCGAGACCCTGACCAACGTCGACAACACGATTCAGGGGGCAGGCTCGATCGGCGTCAGCAACTCGATCGAGGTCATCAACCAGTCCAAGGGCGTGATCGACGCCAATGCGACCAACTCGCTGGTCATTGCGCCGACCCTCAATGGCTCGGTCGTAACCCCCAACGGGGGCGGATTCGTCAACCAGGGTCTCCTGGAGGCGACGAACAAGGGCGGCCTGGTGCTCGCCCAAGGCCAGTTCAACAACAGCGGCGGAACGATCGAGGCGGTCGGCGCCGGCAACGATGTGTTCCTGCAGGGCGGCGTGACCGTCTCCGGCGGCACGGTGAACGGCAGCGGCGGTGGCATCGTCCACACAGTGAGTGGCCAGACGGCCAATCTCGACGGCTCCAGCACGGCAGGTACGCTCACCATCCTCGGCACCTACCAGGGCGACAACAACAGCGCGACCCAGCTCTTCGGGACGATCGCCAACAAGGGCAATCTGCTGATCAACTCGAACGGCGGCAACAACGCCGACCTGCGTGTCGCCGACGGTACGAAGCTGATGGGCGGCGGCACCGTGACCCTGAGCGATCAGGCTTCCAACTTCAACCGCATCTGGGGCGTCACCAACAGCGGCACCGAGACCCTGACCAACGTCGACAACACGATTCAGGGGGCAGGCTCGATCGGCGTCAGCAACTCGATCGAGGTCATCAACCAGTCGGGGGGCGTCATCGACGCCAACTCGGCTAGCAACTCGCTGGTCATCGCGCCGACGGTCAATGGCTCGGTCGTAACCCCCAACGGCGGCGGCTTCGTCAACCAGGGTCTGTTGGAGGCGACGAAGGCCGGTGGGCTGGTGCTGGCCCAGGGCCAATTCAACAACAAGACCGGCACGATCGAGGCGGTCGGCGCCGGGAACAATGTCTATCTGCAGGGCAGCGTGGTTGTCTCCGGCGGCACGCTGACGAGCAGCGGCGGCGGCGTCGTTCAGACGACAACGGGCCAGCAAGCCTCGCTGGACGGCACCAGTCAGGGCGCGCTCACCAATTCCGGTACCTTCCAGGTCACAAACAACAGCACGGTCTTCCTCGACGGCACGATCAACAACACCGGGACGATCAACGTCGCGGCGGGAGGCAACAGCACCGATCTGCGGATGGCCGACGGGACGCAACTGACCGGCGGCGGCACGATCACGCTCTCCGACAGCGCCAACAATCGGATTTTCGGCGCTGCCAACAACGGCATCGAGACGGTGACGAATGTCAACAATACGATCCAGGGCGCGGGCCAGTTCGGCGTCAGCAATTCGCTCGAATTCATCAACAAGGCCACGATCGACGCCAATGGGACCAACCAACTGGTCATCGCGCCGACCACGAACGGGACCTTGGTGTCAGCAAACAAAGGCGGTTTCGTTAATCAGGGTCTCTTGGAGGCGACGAACACAGGCGGCCTGGTGCTGAACGGCGGCGTGTTCAACAACCAAACGGGCACGATCGAGGCGATCGGCACCGGCAACAACGTCTATCTTCAGAACAGCGTCACGATTGCCGGCGGCACGGTGACCAGCAGCGGCGGCGGCATCGTCCAGATGGTGGCGGGCCACACCGCGACGCTGGACGGCTCGACGGTGGGCGCGCTCACCAATTCCGGTACCTTCCAGGTCACAAACAACAGCACGGTCTTCCTCGACGGCACGATCAAGAACACCGGGACGATCAACGTCGCGGCCGGAGGCAATTCCACAGACCTACGAGTGGCCGACGGGACTCAACTGACCGGCGGCGGCACGGTTACGCTCTCCGACAGCCCCAACAACCGCATCTTCGGCGCGGCCAACAACGGCCTCGAGACCCTGACCAACGTCGACAACACGATCCAGGGCGCCGGCCAGTTCGGCGTCTCGAACTCGATCGCGATCGTGAATGGCGGCACGATCGACGCCACCGGCGCCAACGCGCTGGTCATCGCGCCGACGGTCAACGGCTCGTTCGCGGCTGGCCTCGAGAATCAGGCCGGTGGCGTGCTCGAAGGCTCCGGCGCGGGGGGGCTGTCGATCACCCAGGGCATCATCGACAACCAGGGCACCGTCCAGGCGCTGAACGGCAGCAGCGTGACCTACGGCCCCAGCACCACGAACAAGAACAATGTCGGCGGCACATTGACCGGCGGCATCTGGAAGGCGATCTCGACCGGCGGAGGGGCGACGGTGTCGATCACCGGCGGCCCGGTGGTGACGGACGCCGCGAAGATCACGGTGTCGGGCGCCGGCTCCATCTTCCAGGCCGGCAATGGGTCAACCTTCACGCCGCTCGAGGTCAGCCTGACCACGATCGCGTCAAGCGGCGAGCTGCACGTTCTCGACAATCGCAACTACACGACGACCAACGATATCGGGAACAGCGGGCTTCTTGATCTGGGCGGCGGCGTCTTCGCATCGCATAGCCTCACCAACACGAGCACCGGAACGGTGTCCGGCTTCGGCACGATCACGCCGGTGCTGGGCCAGCTCAGCAATTCCGGGCTGGTGCATGCGACGGGCGGGACGTTGACGGTTACGCCCGGGATATCGGGCTCGGGCGGAAACGTCACGATCGACTCCGGTGCGGGGCTCAATCTATCGCTGGCGACGGCGGGCAGCCAGGCGGCGACCTTGAAGGACAGCGGCGCGATGAGCCTCGGAGCGCAGAGCGTCACGGTGTTCGCCGACTACAACAACACCAATTTCGGCACCGGCAACAGCTTCAACAAGCACGCGAACGTGACGACGACGGGTGGTCAGATCCTGGCGTCGGGCACGACGGCGCAGACGCTGACGGGGAACGTGACGAACGGGACAACGTCCAGCCCGTCGATGAACTTCGGCAACGTGCATGTGAAGAGCAGCACGACGCTCAACTATGCGGTGAACGACGTCGGAAGCGGCGGCCCGAGCCTGCGGGGCGCGCTCCAGACGAGCGTCAATGGCGGCAACATCAGCGACGGGCGGCTCTCGGGCAGCGGCGTCACCGCCTCCAATTACGGTCCGATCGCGCAGGGGAGCGCGACCGGCAATCTCGCCGTGACCTTCAACGCGACCTCGGCCGGGGCTCTGTCGGGCCAGACGGTGCACGTCGCCAACAATTTCGACAATGTTGGAGAGCAGACGCTTTCGATCGGCGGCGCGGCCTATGATTACGCCAACCCGACGGTGAACAACTCGCCGATCGTCTTCGGCAACCACCATGTCAAGGACGTGATCACCCAGCAGGGGGTGAGCATCACCAACACGGTGGTCAGCAACGCCGCCTTCCAGGAGGGCCTGGACGCCGGCGCCGGCGCCGTCACCGGCGGGGTGACGACCAACGGCGGCTCTTTCACCAACCTGGCGGCCGGGTCGACCAACAACAGCGCGATCACGGTCGGCATCGACACCACGACGGCCGGCAGCAAGAGCGGCACGGTGGCGCTCAGCCTAACGTCCAACGGCGCGATCGACGGCCTGGCCAACACCGCGCTCTCGTCGCAGAGCGTGACCGTAACGGGCGCGGTCTACAATCTGGCGTCCTCCAACATTATCGCGCCGATCAACTTCGGGGTGCTCCATACCGGTGCCGGCAACGTCACCAAGACCTTGAGCATCACCAACACGGCGCCGACAGGGGGCTTCTCGGAGGGGCTGGATTCGAGCTTCGGCAGCTATGCCAACAGCGGCGGGAGCATCACGCCGACCTTCAGCGGCAGCATCGCCAACCTCGCCGCCGGCGCGACCGACAACACCTCGATGATGGCGACCATCAGCACCGCCACCGCCGGCGTGGTCAGCGGCACGGTCACCGTTCACCAGGCGTCCGACGGCGCCACCACCAGCGGGCTCGGCATCACCGCGCTCGCCGATCAGGGGGTGGGGGTCAGCGGCACGGTGAACGCGACGATCACGAACCTGGCCCAGCCGACCGTCAACACGACCCAGCCGGTCAATTTCGGGAATGTGCGCATCGGGACGCCGGTTACGCCGACCGCGCTCAGCATCACCAACTCGGCGCCGGTCAGCAGCTTTACCGAAAAGCTGATCGGCAATGTGACCGGGACGACGGGCACCGGGATCACCGCGGCGGGCGGGTTCGGTCCGCCGACCGCCAATCCCGAGCTCGCCGGCGGCCAGACCGACACGACCAGCATCACGGTCGGGATCGACAGCTCGAGCGCGGGTGCCAAGTCCGGCAACGCGGTGATCGATTTCAAGTCCGACGGCACCGCCTTCTCAGGCGGGACGATCACCGATCTCGGCAACACCAATGTGGCGGTCACCGGCAATGTCTACCGGCTGGCGACCGGAAGCGCGGCCTCGCCGGCCGCCATCGGCGCGACCCGCGTCGGCGCGGGTCCGCTGACAGGCAATCTGAGCGTCACCAACACGGCGGCGAGCGACGGGTTCTCCGAAAATCTCGACGCGGCGATCTCGGGTACCGGCGGGCAGGTCACCGCCTCGTCGGGCTCGGTGACGGGGCTTGCGGCCGGCAACACCAACGGCTCGGGCCTGTCGGTCACGCTCGACAGCGCCTCCTCCGGCGTCAAGAGCGGCACGGCGACCGTTCAGTTCAAGTCCGACGGCACCGGCATCGATGGCGGCGCCCCGGTCGACAACGGCTCGCAGGTCGTGACGGTGACGGGCAAGGTCTATCAGACGGCGGTCGCCTCGGTGTCGCCCGGCCCGGTCAATTTCGGGATCGTCCATAAGGGCGATACGGTCGCTCCGCAGAGCATCAACGTCGCCAACACCGCGTCGGGCGCCTTGACCGACGTCGTCACCGGCAATGTCGGCTCGATCACCGGGGCCAGCTCTGGCGCCTTCAGCAGCAGCGGAACGCTGGGGACGGGCGTGGCCGCCGGCGGCAATTCCAACGCCCTACAGATCGGCCTCAACACCGGCACGGCGGGCGTGTACAACGGCCAGGCCAACCTCGCCCTGAACAGCCATGACGCCGATCTGGCGGACGTGGCGCTCTCCACCGCGCCGGTCGCCTTGGAGGCCCAGGTCAACAACTATGCGCACGGCACCTACCTGGGTGAAGGCGGGGCCGGCACGCTTTCCGGCTCGGGCTCGACCTTCAAGCTCGACTTCGGCACCGTGACGGAGAGCCCCGGCTCGCTGATGGCGGACCTCGGCGTGGAGAACGACGCGATCGGGCCCGCCGACGCCCTCTCGGCGGTGCTGGACCCGGGCAACCCGGCGCTGCCGGCCAATCTGACGCTCAACGGCTTCAATACCGTGAGCGATCTCGCCGCCGGCAGCATCGACAACCTCCTGTCGGTCGCCCTCGACACCAGCGCGCTCGGCTTCTTCGACGTGTTCGTCAAGCTCGATCTCAGCGGCAGCAACGCCAGCGGCTACGACGCCGCGCTCGCCGGCGAGCCCTTCTTGACCTTGGAGCTCACCGGGGACATCGTGACCTCCGGACCGCCCCCCGCGCCCGAGCCCGGCAGCTTCGCACTCTTCGGAAGCGCCCTGATCGGACTGACCGTGGTGCGGTGGCGCAGAAAGGCCGGTGGGAGGATTGGCTCTGCTTGAACGATCCGCGAAGTGGCAATGGCCGGCCGCAACAGGGGTAGCCATCCTTGCGCTGGTGCTGGTCATCGTCAATTCGATCCTGGTTCTGGGCAACGTCAGCCGACAGACCGACGTCAACCAGCGTCAGCAGTTCATCAACCAGTCCGTCCAGCTCTCGCGGATCAGCCAGGCACTCGTCAATGCGCTCGCGCAATCAGCCGTCGAAAACGGCGACAACGATATAAAGGAGCTTCTGGCGGAAAGCGGCTTTACCATCCAGCCGGCGAATCCCCAGACCGAGACGCCGCCCGCGAGCCCGGCGGGAAAATAGAGCCATGACCGATCACGCCGAAATGCCCGAAGCGTTCCAGCCCAGTCTCGCCATACCGCTGATCATCGGGCTCCTGGCCTTCGTCCTGTTCCTCGCTTTCCAAACCAGCCAAATCCTGTCCGCGCGATCGGTTCTCGCGCTCGCCCGCGCCAATCAGAACGGCCCGATGGAGGAAGCCTCCAAAGCCCGCCGGCAGCTCGACACGATCGCCAACCGAACCGCCGAGCTCGCCGCCAAGGGCAACACGAATGCCCAAGCAATCGTTGCCGACCTGGCGCGGCAAGGCATTCAAATCAATACCGCCAAATAAGGCGACATCCGCAACGACGTCGTCCACGGCATCAAGCCGTCGCGGCGCCTTGGCGTTGCGGCTCGTGAATACCTTGGGTTTCGATGGCGCTGCCGCACAGGATTGAACTGTGGATCTCTCCCTTACTAAAGGATGCAATTCCCAGTTGGCGGTGGCTTATGTTTTTGTCCCAGATCGTCAACTGTCAGGCGGTCGGTCACGGGGTGCGGTAGCGCCGAGGCGTTAAGGTATTCGCGTCAGTCGGAGGTCTCGGCGCGGACGACAATTTTTCCGTCGGCTCGATCGGACTCGTGGTTCGCCCTGTCAAATCCGAAACGCGCCGGGCGTTTCGGGGCCGGAAGCCGACAGGCTGGTTTTCATCTTCTTGAAGATCCCGCCGACGGCGGAGATCAGATAGTCGAGAAACCTCTCGTCCCCTAACCTGGCGGCGAAAGTGTCCCGATCGATGAACCGCTGCATCTGGTCCTTGAAGGGCTTGCTCCTGACGATCTCCGGGATTTGGGCGATCGCCCTGTCCAAGAGCTCCTGATAGTTCTCGATGCCGTAATCGCCAGCTTTGCGCAGGACCATATCCGGATCGAGGGAGGCGCCCTGCTGGGTGAGCCAGGCAAGATCCCAGATGTCGCGATGCCGAACGCGCGCGCCAAGAGCGGCGGGGAAGGCGAGAACCTTGTCCGCCATGACCTCCGAGACGGTTTCGGCGAGGACCAGCACGCTCGGGTAGCCTTCCAGGAACTCGTAATTTGTCCGGAGAGGCAACAGTTCGCTCGTGTAGGCCGGCACGGCCGCGACCTCTACCTTGATCTTCTGCCGGGGCATATGGCGGTTGCCTGGGGTTGTCTCCACGCTGACCTGCCATTTGTCGACCTTGACTTCGTCCCGCTTTCGAGCGGGCTTCCCCGTCACGTCGACATTGAGGCCATACCTGCTGCCGATATGCTCCTCCAGGCAGTCTTTGATATTGGCCATGTTGCTTGCGGCGAATTCCTTGCCGCCGGCGAAATCGAGATCCTCGCTGAACCTTTGCGAGCCGCGACACAGCCTGAGCGATGTTCCGCCCTGGAACACCAGCCCCTTGAGCAAGCCGGCTGCATCCAGCGCCTGGAAGATGTCGTAGTGGAGGATCTCCTTTTCGACAACGGGACGCATCGCCGTCAGACCCGGCTTCCTCATCGCCCGCTCGACCAGTTGATTGAAGTCTTGCGGATTCATGCGGGCGCGATCTCGGATTCGTCGAGCATGCCGACGTTGCGTCCGACGCGCTTGAGATCCCGAATGGCCGCCTCCCGCTTCGCGATGCGCAGCGGCCGCCCCTCGACCGCCTCGGTATGCTCGACGATGTCGGCGGGCCGGCGCTTCGTGTGCTTGAACTCGATGGTCCCGTACGGAGTCCTGTAGACGCCGTCGCGGCCCGTGGTCATGACGGTGATCCGATCGATCGGAATCTGCGAGATCACGCCGTATTCGGAAAGCATCGATTCCAACGAGACATAGGAAAAGCAGCCAGGGCGCAAAGCCTTGGCGATGTCTTCAATGACCCGGCTGTGCTTCGACGCAGCGGCCGGATTCACGTAAACGCCCCTGGCGGCGCGGACGAGGAGGCCGTCAGCGGCCATCCGCCCAAGGGACTTCTCCATCGCCTTCTCAGTCTCCTGGGGAAACATCTTTTCGATGTCGCGCTTGGCGAACACGAAAACCCCCCGCCTATCGAGCTCGGCCAGGCGGCGGATGAGGTCGATCTTCTTCATAAGTCACCCCATACCCGACAAAAATGTCGGGTTATCGATGACTTAATATGGGACAATTAGGATTGTGCGTCAAGCTTCAAGTCTACATGAACCCGACATATTCGTAGTGTTAACGTCGACTTGTTTTTCTCCGAAGTGTCCAGCCGGGCTTCAGCCGCTGCGCGGCAAAGCTGCTGAACGCCCAAAGCTGCCAGAGGCCGAAACGCGAAACCGTCGTCGTTGACCCCTTCAGAGACCAGCGCGTGAAGCGTTCGTAGCTTGTCTGCCGCTGGCATGCCTTGGTCTACGGGATTTGGGTCCAGAATTTTGCGATAGATCGGAAGCGCTCCCGCGCGCTCTGACCCTTCGGTGCGCACAGCGATCGGCCTAAACTGAGTCGTTCCAGTCGGCCGACGGAGGGCGTATGCGGCTCAGGACGGTGAGGGGGACTTTGCGGCTGGGCGCGTATCTTCTGCTTTCCGCGCCTCGACCGCCCCGGGCGGATACGGTCGGGCTCGAGCAGAGGCTGGCAGCGCTCCCGCTCGATGGCGCTCCGATCGAGCATCCGGTCGAGATTCGCTGGAACGCGCATCAGGTTCCCTTCGTCCTCGCCCGGACCGATCGCGACTTGGCGGCGGCATTGGGGCTGGTCCATGCGCATTTGCGGCTCGGCCAGATGGAGACCTTGCGTCGCGTCGGTTACGGTCGCATCAGCGAAACCGTCGGGCCCGTGGCGCTCGAGCTCGATCAGACATTGCGGATCATCGATTTCGGTCAGGCCGTGCCGGATACGCTCCGGATGCTGCCGCGAGAGACACGCGATTGGCTCGATGCTTTCGTGAGCGGCATCAATCATTATCTGATGGCGGTCACGGCGCTCCCGCATGAATTCGCGCTGTTCGGGCTCGAACGTGAGCCGTGGCGGGTTGAGGACATCCTGACGCTCGGCCGCCTGGTCGGCGCCGACATCACCTGGCTCGCCTGGCTGCAGCTTATGCATCTTCGCTCCTCTCCGGAGTGGAACCGCATCTGGTCCAAGCTCATCGAGACGGGCCGGGGACTGGGACCGAATCTGGCGGCTTCGGATGGGGTCGGGTCTGCCGCCATGCAAGCGGCGCTCGGCGTGAACAATCGCGCGGGCAGCAATTGTCTCGCGGTCTCCGCGCGGCGCAGCGCCGGCGGCTCCGCCTGGTTGGCGGGTGATCCGCACCTAGGTCTGTCGCTGCCGAACAATTGGCTGCTCGCCGGATACAAATCGCCGAGCTACGACGCGGTGGGGCTGATGATCCCCGGCCTGCCGTTCCTGGCGATCGGGCGCAACCCGTGGATCGCCTGGGGCGGTACGAATCTTCACGCGGCTGCGAGTGAACTCGTCGACATATCCGAGATTCCCGATGCCGCGCTCGAAGGCCAAGAAGAGACGATCCGGGTGCGTTGGGGCAATGCGCGTACATGCGTCGTTCGCCGTCATGGGCGAAGTCCCGTACTGTCGGACTCGGCCTTCTTTCGTTCTGCGGACCGAAAACTCGCGCTTCGCTGGGTCGGGCATACTCCGAGCGACGAGTTCACAGCGATGCTTAGAGTCAATCGGGCGCACGGCTGGGACGATTTCTCGGCGGCGCTCGAAGGCTTCGCCGTGCCCGGACAGAACATGATCTATGCCGACGTGACGGGCGAGGTCGGCCATGCGCTGGCTGCCTGGGTTCCGAAAGGGCTCGAGAAGGCGCCTGCCGATCTGATTTCGCACAGCGGCGAATGGAACGGATTCGTGACCGGAGGCGGTCTCCCTCGGCGTCACGGCTCGGCTGTCGATTTCGTCGTGTCGGCGAATGACGGCCCGCCCGAGACGGAAATCGTCGTCGGTCATTTCTTCTCTTCGCCGACCCGCCGCGACAGGATTTCATCGCTGCTGAGCAGCGCCGATCGCATCGGCTTCTCGGAATTGGTCAAGCTGCAGCGCGATGTCGTTGCGCCGACCGCCCGGGAGCTCGCGCTCGAATTCGCCCGTCTGGCTCGCGCGGGCGGCGCTATCGACGAAAAATCCGCGCGCCTCGTCTCGTTGCTCGAAACCTGGGACGGCGCCTATGACGCGGAGTCCGCAGCGCCGGCCGCATTCGAAGCGTTGCTGTCGCATTTCGCGAAGCTCTTCTATCCGCACACCATCCAAGCAGCCTATGCGGCGGGCTGGGCCATGCGCGACCTGATCGCCGATGATGTCCGAGCCGCCGATCCGGGCCAGATCGGGCCGCTCGTGCGGCAGGCGGTCCAGCGAACGGCAAAGAGCCTCGGCCTGCGCGCATGGGGTCGGATCCATCGCCTTCGTCTCACTTATATGCTGGGCGCCTTACCGGTCATCGGCCGTCGCTATCGGTATCTCGACCTCCCGACCGGAGGCGGCAGCGAGACAATCATGAAAACGGCGAATGGCCTGACGGACCGACGCCATGCCGTGCGCTACGGCTCGAACGCGCGCTATATTTTTGACATGTCCGATGCGGACGGCGCGCACCTCGTGCTGTTGGGAGGGCAGGATGGCTGGTTCGGCAGCAGCAGCTTTACCGATCAGGTCGCGCTATGGCGCCGCGGCGACTACATCCGCATGCCGCTGCGACGAGAAACTGTGCTGACCGAGTTCCCCTTCGTCACGATGTTGACGAAGAGCTAGCGATGCTCGACGCGACGCGGCTGCTCCGCCTCTATGCGCGCTACCGGCTGACGCAGCTCGCACGGATGAAGTCGGTTGACGTGCAGGAGCGGCAGCTGATGTCGCTCGTTCGGCGTGCCGCGCACACGCGCTTCGGCCGTGATCATGGTTTCGGCGGCATAAAGTCCGTCGCGGATTACCAGGTGACGGTGCCGCTCCGCCGCTATGAGGATTTCTGGACGCAATATTGGCGGCCGAAGTTTCCAGTTCTGGATGATGTCACCTGGCCGGGGAGGATTCCGTACTTCGCCAAATCGTCGGGCACTTCGACAGGCGCAACCAAGTTCATACCAGTCTCACGCCCTATGATCGGATCCAACCAACGCGCTGTCTTCGACCTGCTGACACACCACATCGCTCACAAGCCGCAGAGCCGCGTACTCGGCGGCAAGAATTTCATGCTGGGCGGCAGCACGGAGCTGACGCTTCTGGCGCCGGGCGTGATGGCGGGCGACCTCAGCGGTATCGCCGCGCGCGAAGTGCCGCGATGGGCGCACTCGCGCTATTTTCCGCCCCCCGATCTCGCGCTGATCTCCGACTGGGAGGAGAAGGCGGCCAGGCTCGCCGCACGTTCGCTCGACGAGGACATCCGAACCTTCGGCGGCACGCCGAGCTGGCTTCTCGTGTTCATCGACCATCTGCGGGTTCTGCGACCGGGCAGCAGCGGAAGGCTGATTGACTACTACCCAAAGCTCGAGCTGCTCGTGCACGGCGGCGTGAATTTCGCACCCTATCGTCGACGTTTCGACGCGCTCCTCCAGGGAAGCCGCGCCGAGCTGCGCGAGGTGTATCCGGCAAGCGAGGGATTCATCGCGATGGCGGACCGCAGACCCGGAGAAGGTCTCCGCCTCGTGCTCGATAACGGGCTCTTTTTCGAATTCGTGCCGACCGACGAGCTGGCGAGCGCCAAGCCTGTGCGCCATTGGATAGCGAATGTGCAGACGGGCGTCGACTACGCCGTCGTCATCTCGACCTGTGCAGGGTTGTGGTCGTACATCGTCGGCGACACGATCAGGTTCGTATCGCTCGATCCGCCGCGTATTGTGGTGACCGGCAGAACTTCCTATGGCCTTTCCGCGTTCGGGGAGCATCTGATCGGGGAGCAGATCGAAGAGGCGATCGCGGCGGCGGCGGCTTCGATCGGAACGTCGGTCGATGATTTCAGTGTCGGACCAATATATCCCGAAGAACCCGACCGGCCGGGCCACCACCTTTTTGTCGTGGAATTCTCCACCGCGATGTCGCCGGAGGCGCTCGACACGTTCCGACGCGAACTCGATCGGAAATTATCCGACGCGTCGGAAGATTACGCGGCGCACCGAGCCGGTGACTTCGGGATGGGGCCGCCCGAAATCCTTCAGGTGCCGCCGGGCACGTTCGCGATTTGGATGAAGTCGCGCGGCAAGCTCGGCGGGCAGAACAAAGTTCCGCGCGTCATTCTGGATTCCACGCTCTTGGACAGCCTTGTGAGCGCTGGCGGCAGGCCTTCCGCTTAGCGCGCTTCCCAAGGGATTCACTCGGGCATGCTACCGGCCCATGTTGGAACAGGCGGGGGTCTTCTCCGTTGAGGAAAGGTCCGCGCTCGCGACGAGCGCTATGGGTTCGCATGGAGAATCAAATGTTCGGCTCGAACATCAGCGCCATCAAAGAGCGCGCCAAGGTGCGGTGGGACAAGCTCACCGATGAGGATCTCGACAGCGCGACGAAGGGCGTGGGCGCGCTAGCTTCGCGCCTCAGCGACCGCTACGGATACGATCTGGAGGAAGCACGCCGCCAGGCGGAGCGGTTCTTCAACTCCTCGGCGGAAATTGCGCGTTCCGCGTATGGCCGCGCGCTGCGCACGACCAACGAAGCCTCATTGCGGATCGACGGGCTGGTCAGAGAGAATCCTTGGCGCGCGGTCCTCGGCGCAGCACTCCTGGGCGCTGCGGTCGGCTATGCGCTGGGCTGGAGCGAGCGGCGGAACCACTGGTAGAAATACCGAGATCGATCAGCTCGACATCGATGCGGCTCCCGACGACTGACAGCCGTCCGAGGGAGACCGGCAGCTTGAAGCGCCGCGGACCGGCGCTTCCCGGATTGACGTAAAGCACGCCGTTCTTCTCGCGCCAGCCGGGCTGGTGCGAGTGACCCGACACGACGGCGCGAAAGCCGGCCGCCGCGGGGTCGAGATCGAGGGCGGCGACATTGTGGATCACGTAGAGGAACGCCTCGTCTGCCTGAAGCACTTCGGTATCGGGCAATGACGCGGCCCAGGGATCTCGATCGACATTGCCGCGGATCGCGATGACCGGCGCCAAGCGCTTCAGCCCCTCGAGCACCGCCGCGTTGCCGATGTCCCCGGCATGAATGATAACGTCGCTGCCGCGGAGCGCTTCGATCGCCTCGGGCCTGAGCAGCCCGTGCGTGTCGGAGATGAGTCCGATCGTGACCAGTCCTATGTCTCCGTCACCTTGCCAGTCACGACAACATGTCCCTTGAAGGTGGGCCGGCCACCTTTGAAGGTCGGGTTATTGAGCGTGACGGTGCAGCCTCCCCCGGCCACGATGAAGCATTCCTTGCCGGTCTGATTGTCGAAAGTCGGCGAGTCCTCATGGTAATGCGCCGAATAGTTCGGGTAGAGCCCTTCGAGCCCGAAGGTGATGAAGTTCATGTCGAGCGCTCCCGAACCCTTGATGTAGATATTGTGCTTGCCCTTCCAATCGCTGCCGTTCGGCAGGTCGACGCAGCTCCCGTTGCCGCCCAGTTGCGTGGTGGGGCCAGTCGCGTAGTTGCCTTGGCTGCCGGGGATCACCAGGCTGGCGAAGGTGCAGCCGCTGACGACATGGAATCCCAGCCGGCTCTTGAATTCATGTGCCAGAATCGCCTTCTCGAATTTCGAGTTGGTGACTGTGACGACGCTTTTGTCCGAGCCCGCGACGCCGGATGAGTCATTGAGATAGAGATTGTGCGTGTTGCCGTTTGGGCTGTCGGATCCGTTATGATGGACATAGCAGTTCTTGATGGCGACATTGCCGCCCAGACTGCGGATTCCTTCCTGGCAGCCATAGATCTCCACGCTGTCGATCGTCATCGCAAAGCCAAGCTGGCCGTTGCAGACGCCTGAGGCGTTGCGTCCGTCGGCATCGTCGATCGCGGCGCCGCGCACCGTCAGCTTCTCCACGGTGCCGCCGCCAGGACCCTCGATCACGACGACCGCCTTGCGGTAGGCCGGTCGCAGACCGAAGGCGTCGATGATCGTCATCCCCATGCCGGCGCCGGAAAGCACGCCATTCGGCGGTATGTCGGCGATCGTATGAATCGTGCCGGGCCCGAGCTTGCCTTTGGTGAGGGGTGGGTTCGGATTGCCCTGGGGCGTTTTGGCCGGGATGACCGGCGGCATGAAGTCGGCGTCCGGCGGGCTCGCCGGCATCTTGGCGATTGCCGCAGGCTCGGGCTCTGCTCCTCCCGCCCTCATGGCCGCGCCGGCGGCAAGGCTTACGGTGGCGGCAAGGAATCGGCGGCGGGACGTGCTCATCGCGACCTCCTGGGGGAAACCGGGTTCGGGCCGCCAATTCAACACGAGAGATGGGGCTGAATCTATATCTTATCGGTGATATTCGTTGCGCTGCAGGACGCCGACGCCGTACCAGCCCCAATAGACGCAGTGCCGCTTAATGAGGCCGGAATCGTCGATTTCCATCGCCTCGACGAAATCCATCTGGTCCCCGTCAGGTGCCTTCGGCGGCTTGCGCTCGGCCAGCTTGTCGAATAGCCCAGGCGAAATACATTCTTTCCAACGGCGTGGTTCCGGATTCGGCCGGTTCCTCTCCTTCGCATATCGACCTTTGCGAACCGGCCCGCTCGCCTTAGGTTCCTCTGGGGGGCTCGGGGAAGCCAACATGCCGCTGCGCGAAGAGATCTCGTTCTGCCGGATTTGCATGGGTCATTGCGGCGTGGTGCTGACCTTGGACGAGCAAGATCGTCTGGTCGGCATCCGGGCGGATCGCGAAGACCCGCAGACCCTGGGCTATGCCTGTTTCAAGGGACTGCAATCGGTCGAGGCGCACAACAGCCCGGATCGCATCCTCCACCCGCTGAAGCGGATGCCGGACGGATCTTTCGTCCGAATTCCCTTGGAGCAGGCGCTGGACGAGATCGCGGACAAGATCCGTGCGATCCTGGACGAGAGCGGGCCCGAGGCGATGGCAGGCTACAAAGGCGGGGGAGGCTATTTTACCGCCTCGGCGGTCCTGATGCTGCGCGATTGGCTAAAGGCCCTGGGCTCGGACAAGATCTTCTCCTCCGCCACGATCGATCAGTCGGCCAAGACCGTCGCCTTCGGCCGCATCGGTCTCTGGCCGCCCGGCCGCACGCCTTTCCATCGCGGCGACGTGTTCATGCTGGTCGGGTCGAATCCGCTGGTCTCGATCAACCCTCCCTTCGATACGCGCAACCCGACCAAGCGGCTGAAAGAAGCGAAAGCGCGCGGCATGAAGCTGATCGTCATCGATCCGCGCCGCACTGAGACCGCGCAGTTCGCCGACCTGCATCTGCAGCCTCTGCCAGGCGAGGACGCCGCTGTTATGGCCGGGCTGCTCCACATCATCCTCGGCGAAGGCTGGGAGGACAAGGAATTCTGCAAGCGGCATGTCGGTGATCTCGATGCGTTACGCGCTGCGCTCGTTCCCTTCACGCCGGATGTCGTGGCCCGCCGCGCCGACGTGCCGGCGGAGAAGCTGTTCGAGGTCGCGGAGCTCTTTGCGCATCGCTGCAAGACCGGGGCGGCCGCAAGCTCGACCGGGCCCGATATGGGGCCGCATTCGAACCTTGCCGAGCATCTGCTCGAGACGCTGAACGTCGTCTGCGGTCGCTATCTGCGCGAAGGCGATCCGATCGACAATCCGGGCGTGCTTGCTCAGCGCTTCCCGCGGCCGGCGCAGGTCGTTCCGGCCCCTCGCTGGTGGGAGCACAGCTACAAGAGCCGCATCGGCGGGATCGGCATGCTCATGGGCGAGCTGCCGACCGGGATCATGCTCGACGAGATATTGGAGCCGGGCGGGGGGCGGGTGCGATGCCTCATCTCGCATGGCGGCAATCCCGCCTCCGCGATCCCTGACAAGAAGCGCGTGGTGAAAGCATTCAACGCGCTCGACCTGCTGGTCAGCATCGAGCCTTTCATGACCGTGACGGCGCAGCTCTCGCACTACATCCTGCCGCCCAAGATGCAATATGAGCGCGCCGATCTGCCGTTCTGGCTTTACGAGACGATGGTTTATCCGGCCGAGCCCTACACGCGCTATTCACCCGAGCTCGCCAAACCTCCCGAGGGATCCGAGCTCTGCGACGATTGGTATGTCTTCTGGTCGCTCGCCAAGCGGCTCGGCTTGAAGATGGAGTATCTGGGCGTCCCGCTCGATTTAGAGAACGAGCCCACGACCGACGATCTACTGCGCATCGCGGCCCGCCATGCGCCCGTGACGTTCGACGAGATCAAGGCCCATCCGCGCGGCCTGCTCGCGCCCGGCGAGCCGCAATTCGTCGGGCCTGCTGATCCGGATAACCCGACGCGCTTTACGGTGATGCCCGACGACGTGCGCGACGAGATCGGTGCGCTGGCGGCGGAAAAAGGGAAAGGCGGGACCTTCACGCATCGCCTCGCAGTCAGGCGTCTCCGCGACATGTTCAACTCGATGGGCCGCAATCTGCCGAAGATCCGCGAGCGCGTGCCCTATAACCGCGCCTTTCTCAATCCCGATGACATGCAAGCGGCAGGCATCGGGTCCGACGATTGGGTGGAGATCACCTCCGATCACGGCCGCGTGCGCGCCATTGCCGAGGCCGACCCGACGCTCCGGCGCGGCGTGCTGTCGCTGAGTCATGGCTTCGGCGGATTGGAGGAGGATGACGACGCCTACCTTGCCGACGGCGCATCGACGAATCTGTTGATCCCGATGGACCGCAACCGCGAGACGATCAACGCCATGCCGTGGATGACCGGCATTCCGGTCAATGTGCGCCGCGCGTCCAGCTGGCCGAGCAACGCGTGAACCGATGGCGCGCAAAGTCTCTCTCGGCCTCGGCATCATGGAGCTGCCCTTCTCGGGCGCGGATAGCTTTTGGCGCTGGATCGACCTCTGCGAGGCGGGCGGAGTCGATTCGATCTGGCAAAGCGATCGCCTGATCGGCAAGGCGCCGGTGCTCGAGAGCCTATCGACAATGGCTGCGCTCGCCGGCGGAACGCGGCGCCTCAAATTCGGCATGAATGTCGTCTCGCTCGCCTTTCGCGATCCGGTGCTGCTCGCCAAGCAATGCGCCACGATCGACTATCTTTCGAACGGCAGACTGTTGCCGGCCTTCGGGATCGGCAGTCCCGTGGGCGCGGAGTGGACAGCGCTGGGCATCGACACCGCGTCGCGCGGCCGCAAGGCGGACGAGGCGCTGGAGATCATTCGCCGGCTCTGGTGTGAGGACGAGGTCAGCTTCGAAGGTCGGTTCTATAAGCTCCAGGGCGCGTCGATCGCGCCGAAACCGGTGCAGCCGGATCTCCCGATGTGGATCGGCGGCTCCTCGGATGCCGCGATCCGCCGCACGGCGCGCTTCGGCACCGGCTGGCAGTCCGGCGTCGAGACTCCGGAAGAGGCGGGCAGGGTGATCGCCGCCATCAAAACCGCGCTCGTGGAGACCGGTCGCGCGATCGACGAGGACCATTTCGGCGTCAACGTGCCCTTCCGGTTCGGCAGCGCCGACGACCCCGGGATTCAGCGCGCCATGGAGGCCTACCGGCAATATTCCGGTCGCGACCCAGCGCAATATTTCGCTGTCGGCGACGCGTCGTTCATGCTCGACCGCATCGCGGCTTATATCGACGCGGGCGCATACAAGTTCGTCTTTCGCCCCGCAGCTTCGGGTGACGACGATATGCTCGACCAGACGCGCCGGCTGATCGATGATCTGTTGCCGCGGGTGGCGGCACGATGGCCGCACGGGTGACCTTTCTGGTTAAGTAAATCGTGTAGAATTCTTCCGCAGACTGTTAGACGGGGAGGCTTCGTTCAGATCGCGATCTTCGTCTCGATCGCGTCGTAATCCGCCCGCACACTGCCATCGCTCGCATCCAGAAGTCCTGCGGCCGTGAGTGCCTGTACATCGGCATGGACATTGCTGAGTCGCGCCCAAGCGCCTTTGCGAGCGCGCGGACGCTCGCAACCTTGTGGCGCCGGACATAACGCAGCAGCTCCATGCGCTTGCCGGTCAGGACGCGCGCGAGCGTCTCCCAACTTTCGAATGCGATGCGACGCTCCTGGAACGTCTCACCACGTTCGGCGCGATGCCAGGCCTCGACGAAACGACGGGGCGGAATCGAACCAGAAATCGTCCATCAGTTGTACAATGTTAGTGAAGGCGTAGACTGTCTCAACGCCCCGAAAATGACGGTGGTCGTCTTGCCGCATATCCAATCTCCCGAACGCCCGCCCCATATGGTCGGGATCCGGTCGGAGGAGCCAGCATGAAGCCGCAGAAGAAATCGAGCCTGGAAAAGCGCGCCAACAAGCGTAAGGGAATCGCCAAGGCAAAGCGCCGGCGACAGAGGCGGCGCGCCAATTCGGATTAGTCGTCAGAACTCCACGTCCAGCTCCTCGAGATCGTCGGGCTCGGCTTTGGCGGCGGCGATCCATTCCTGCATGGCGGGTAGGGCCATGATCGCTTGGCAATAGGCCGCGCACACCGGGTCGAGCTTCACGCCGTAGGTCAGAAAGCGGGTCACGACCGGCGCATACATGGCGTCGGCGACCGACAGTTTTCCGAACAGATAGGGCCCGCCATATTTTTCCAAGCAGTCCTTCCAGATCTCGATCACGCGGGCGATGTCTGCCTGGGCACCGGCCCAGATTTTGAAGTCCTTGTAGCGCGCCTTGAGGTTCATCGGCAGCGCCGAACGAAGATTGGCGAAGCCCGAATGCATCTCGCCCGAAATGGCGCGGCAATGGGCCCGGGCGGCGCGATCAGCTGGCAACAGCCCGGCTTTGGGCTTGATTTCCCTGAGATATTCGGCGATCGCCAGCGTATCCCAGACCTTGACGCCGTCATGGGTCAGGCAGGGGACCAGGAAGGAGGGCGACATCAGAAGCAGCTCGGCCCGCATCGACGGATCGTCGACCGGCATCACCTGCTCGGTGAATTTCAGGCCCGCCATCCGGCAGAGCAGCCAGCCGCGCAACGACCAGGAGCCATAGTTTTTTGAGGTGATCGTGAGCGTCGCCTCGGCCATGGACTTCCCCTTTCTACAGTTCTGAAACTATCTCGCAATGCAGCATGAAATGCACTAGCCTTCTCCGGCCAAGGCTTCGCAACCAGGACGGGCCGGCAGGACGAGCAGGGTGTCTCAAGCAACTCTATGATGTATCACGCATACCAGGCTTTCTCCGACTTCTTCGAGCCGGTTCGCTGGGCGGCGGCTTGGACGCGGATGGGGCTGGATTCGGGATTGGCGCGAAATGGCTACTCGATGCTGCTTCGCAATGCGGCGGCCCTCTCGGAGCTCACCGTCAATACGCGCCTCACCCACCGCCGACCCGATTTCGGCATCGAGACCGTCATGGTGGGAAATCAACTCACCCAGGTGAGCGAGGAGCCAACCGAGGTGACTCCCTTCGGTACGCTTCTCCATTTCAAGAAAGATGTCGACACGATCCAGCCGCGCGTTCTGGTCGTCGCGCCCATGTCCGGCCATTACGCGACCCTGCTGGCGGGCACGGTCAAGACGCTGCTTCCCGAGCACGACGTCTTTCTGACCGACTGGCACAACGCCCGCGACATCGCGGTGGAGGATGGCAGGTTCGATCTCGATTCTTATATCGAGCACATGATCCGCTGGATCGAGGTGATCGGCCCGGGGGCGCATGTCGTGGCGGTCTGCCAGCCCTGCGTGGCGGCTTTGGCGGCGGTCGCGGTGATGGCCGAGGCGGGCCATCCGGATCAGCCGCGCAGCATGACGCTGATGGCGGGGCCGATCGACTGCCGGATCAACCCGACCAAGGTCAACGAGCTCGCCACGTCGAAACCGATCGAGTGGTTCGAGCGGATGCTGATCTCCACGGTGCCCTATGGCTTCGCGGGTTCGGGGCGGCGCGTCTATCCGGGCTTCCTTCAGCTCACGGCCTTCATGTCGATGAATCTGAGCCGGCATGTGAAGGCTCATATGGACCTCTACCGCCATCTGCTCTTGGGCGACACGGAGAAGGCCGCCACGGTCAGGACGTTCTATGACGAATATTTTGCCGTCGCGGATCTGCCGGCCGAATTCTACCTGACGACCGTCAAGACGGTCTTCCAGGATTATGACCTGGCGCTCGGCCGCTTCCGCTATCAAGGCCGAACGATCAACCCCGCCGCCATTCGCAGGACGGCGCTGCTGACGGTGGAAGGCGAGCGCGACGACATCTGCTCGATCGGCCAGACTCTGGCCGCGCAGGATCTCTGCCGCAGCATCCGCCCCTACATGAAGCGCCACCACATGCAGACCGGAGTCGGCCACTATGGCGTCTTCAGCGGCAACCGCTGGAACAGCCAAGTCTATCCGATCGTGCGGAACATGATCCTGGCGAATAATTGACTCGCTGGATCCGCTATCTCCCTGACCCTATCGCGCGGCTATGTGGATCGCGATGCGCGGCGCATCGCGAACACGAGGCGTGCTCGCCTTCTGGACGCGATCCGGGCCGTGCCGTAACCTGCGGCTATAGGCAGGGACCACGGCCATGCTGATGCAGTTCGCTCATCCCCATATCCGCGTCCGCGATTTAGCGGCCTCGCTGGATTTCTTCTGCGGGAAGCTGGGGCTCGCGGAGATCAGCCGCCAGGAGATCGAGACGCCGAAATACACCCTCGTGTATCTCGCAGCGCCGGAGGACGTCCGGCCGGCGAACGTCGCCGCGTCGCCCTGTATCGAGCTGGCCTGCTTGCACGACGACGCGCCGGTCACCGATGGCACGCGCTTCGCCCATGTCGCGTTTTTCGTCGATGACCTGGAACGGACTTGCGATACGCTCGCGGCGCGTGGCGTCACTATCTCCGTTCCGCCGCAGCCGGACGGCTACGCCTACATCGTCTCGCCGGAGGGGATGACGATTGAGTTGCTGCGGCGTCCGATACAGCCCCGGCGGTCGGCCGCTTAGGCCGGTTTTCGCGCTCGAGGCTGCGCAACTCCGTCTCGCGAGACTGATTGTCGCCAATGGCGCATTCTAACATTCGTCTCGCTCTTCGATCGCCCCGAACACGTCCGCTTCATCGGCGCCCAGGGACGGGGCTCCGCGCCGGATCGCGCCGGGCGTGCGGGAGAGGCGCGGGACGACGTCGTGCATCGGGACCGAGCCCATATCCGCATCAGGCATCTCGATCAGGACGCCGCGGCCGACGACGTGCGGGTCGGCCATGAAGCCCGGCGGGTCGTAGACCGGACCGACCGTGACTTCGGCCTTCTCGAAGAAATCGAGGTTCTCGGTGAGAGTACGTTGGCCGATGAAGCTCTGGATCGCCGCGTCGACTTCGTCGACATGGTCCAGCCGGTCGGAATTGGTGCGAAAACGCGGATCGTCGATCATGTCGGGCCGGCCGATCGCGCGAAACAGACGCTCGGCCATGTCCTGCGTCGAGGCGGAGAGCGCCACCCAGCCATCGTCGCGGGTGCGGTAGATGTTGCGGGGCGCGGTGATCGAGGCGCGATTGCCCGAGCGCGGCGGCACCACGCCGGTCAGCCGGTAGAGCACCGCGTCGGGACCGAGGATCGAATGGAGCGGTTCGAGCAGCGACAGGTCGATCACCTGGCCTTCACCGTCAGGCTTCTCGGCTTCCCGGAGCGCGACCATCACGGCGAACGCGCCGGACAGGCCCGCCACCATATCGGCGAGCGCCATGTTGGGGAGGGCGGGGGGCTTGTCGTCGAAGCCGTTCTTGGCGGCGAAGCCCGAGATCGCCTCGACGAGGCTTCCGAAACCCGGCCGGTCGCGGTAGGGCCCTGTCTGACCCCAGCCCGAAACCCGCACCATGACGATCTTGGCGTTGATCGCGTGTATCTCCTCCGGACCGAAACCCGCAGCCTCCATCACCCCCGGCCGGAAGCTCTCGATCACCACCTGCGCCGTCTCGAGCAATTCCGTGAGGCGCCGGCGGCCCTGGTCGGTCCGGAGCTCGAGCCGCACGCTCTTCTTGTTCCGGCCATAGACCTTCCAATAGGCGGGAATGCCCTTCTCGTTCCAATGGCGCAGCGGGTCGCCGCGCTCCGGTTCGAGCTTGATGACCTCGGCGCCGAAATCGGCGAGCTGAAGGCTCAGCATGTTGCCGGCGACGAGGCGTGACAAATCGAGCACGCGGATCCCGTCGAGCGGGCATTTGCGGTTTGGTTCGTAGGGCATTGGCGGAGACCTTGGCTGCAACGCGATTGACCGGACCTCTATAGAGGCTATCAAAGAAGGCTGGCCAAGGGGGAAGGATGATAGATGCTGACTACGTCGTGATCGGCGCCGGATCGGCCGGCTGCGTGGTCGCGGCGCGGCTCAGCGAAACCGGCGCGCGGGTGCTGCTGCTGGAGGCCGGTCCTAAGGACTGGCACCCGATGATCCATATCCCGGCCGGCATCCTGAAGCTCCTCTACAACCCGCTGGTTAACTGGAACTACGCATCCGAGCCCGACGCCGCGGTCGCCAATCGGTCGATCCCCTGGCCGCGCGGCAAGGTGCTGGGCGGGTCGAGCTCGATCAACGGCATGCTCTATGTCCGCGGCAATCCGGCCGATTTCGACGGCTGGGCCCAGATGGGCTGCCGCGGCTGGACCTATGACGAGGTGCTCCCCTACTTCCGCAAGTCGGAACGCTACGTCCCGGGCGATGCCGCCTATCGCGGCAAGGACGGGCCGCTGCCGGTCGAAGATTACCGCACGATCCTGCCGCTGACTCATCGTTTCATCGAAGCCGCGCAGCAGGCGGGTCACAAGCTGACACGCGACTACAACGGCGCGGTCCAGGAGGGCGTCGGGTATTCGCAGATGACCCGCAACGGCCGGTTTCGCGGCTCGACGGCGCGCACGTTTCTGTCGCAGGCGCGCGGACGCCAGAATCTCCGCATTGAGACCGGCGCGATCGCGACCCGCCTGCTGTTCGAAGGCAAGCGCTGCGTCGGCGCCGCGTTCCGGCAAGGCGGACGCGATGTCGAGGCGCGCGCGGCACGGGAGGTGCTTCTCTCGGGCGGTTCCGTGAACTCGCCACAGCTTCTGCAGATCTCGGGAATCGGTCCGGCCGAGCATCTGAAATCCATCGGCGTTGATGTCGTTCAAGAGCTGCCGGGGGTCGGCTCCAACTTGTCGGACCATTATGCGGTGCGGATCTCGCACCGGGTGACGGATCTCATCTCGATCAACGAGCTGTCGCGCGGCGCGCGGCTGGCGCGCGAGCTGGTCCGCTTCGTCGCGACTGGGCGCGGCGCGCTCACCTTCGGCGTGACCAGCGCCTCGCTCTTCACGCGCAGTCGCGAGGGGTTGGCCAGTCCGGATCTACAGCTGCTGTTCACGCCGGCCAGCTACGACCAGAACCGCTTCGGCGAGCTGGAGCGGCTGTCTGGCATGACGGTCGCGGTTTGCGCGACGCGGCCCGAGAGCCGCGGCACGATTATGGCGAAATCGCGCGACCCCTTCGAATATCCCACCATCCGTGCGAACTACGTCTCATCGCCGAACGATCTCAAGGTCCTCCATGCGGGCTTCGAAGAGACGCGCCGTATCTATGCGCAGCCTGCCCTTGCCGTGCATAGCGGTGGCGAGATCTTGCCTGGACCGGAGGTCCGCACGGAGGACGAGTTCGCCGATTTCGCGCGGCGTGCAGGCACCAGCCTTTATCACCCGGTCGGCACCTGCAAGATGGGCGAGGATCCAATGGCGGTCGTCGATGCGCGGCTCAGGGTGCGGGGCATCGGTGGGCTCAGGGTTGTCGATGCGTCGATCATGCCTACCTTGACGACCGGCAACACCAACGCGCCGTCAATCATGATCGGTGAAAAGGGCGCCGCGATGATCCGGGAAGATGCGGCTGCGTAACGAAGGAGCTCGACGATGAAAGTCATGACGCTGAAAGCCCCCGCCGGGCTCGACAATTTTGCGATCGTCGAGCGCGAGCGGCCGAGCAAGCCTGGGCCGGGCGAGTTGCTGGTGCGGATGCGGGCAAGCTCGCTCAATTATCATGATTATGTGATCGCGATCGGCCAGCTGAAGACCGCGGACGGACGCGTGCCCATGTCGGACGGGGGCGGAGAGGTCGTCGAAGTCGGCGCGGGCGTCAAAGAGTTCAAAGCTGGCGATCATATCGCCACCACCTTTTTCCCGAACTGGCTGACGGGCGATCCGACTTCCGAGCAGATCAAAGTCATGGCCGGCGATACGATCGACGGCTATGCGGCCGAATATGTTGTGCTCCCCGCGACGGCGGTGACGAAGGCGCCCCCTGGCTACTCGCACGCCGAGGCTGCGACATTGACCTGCGCCGGGCTGACGGCGTGGCGCGGTCTGGTGGTCGAAGGGCAGGTGAAGCCGGGCGATTTCGTTCTCGTCCAGGGCACCGGCGGCGTCTCGATCTTTGCGCTTCAATTCGCCAAGGCGGCCGGGGCTACGGTGATCGCGACCTCGTCATCGGACGATAAGCTCGAGCGGTTGCGCGGGCTCGGGGCAGACCATCTGATCAACTACAGGCAGACTCCCGACTGGGGCAAAAAGGCAAAGGAGTTCACCGGCGGCAGAGGCGTCGATCATGTGATCGAAGTCGGCGGGCCGGGCACGCTCACGCAATCGATCCGCGCCTCGCGCATGGGCGGGCACATCTCGCTGATCGGCGTGCTGACGGGGCATGCGGGCGAGGTGCCGACGGCGTTGCTCTTCACGCTGCAGATCAAGCTGAAGGGCATCATGGTCGGCAGCCGTCAGCATCAGGAGGACATGGTGCGCGCCGTGACCGCCAACGGCATCAAGCCGGTGATCGATTCAACCTTCCCGCTGGAGCGCATCGCCGACGCCTATCGGCATCAGGCGTCGCAAAAGCATTTCGGGAAGATTTGCTTGGAGTTCTAGGACGTCGCCGCCTTTGCCAAATCCGGTCTCAGGCGGCGCGCGGCCAGCATGAAGTGGATACCGGCCCAGACCGTCAGCAGGTTGGTCGCCACCATTCCGTAGCCGATCGAACGCACGCCGACGGAGGGCGCGAGCAGATCGCTGATCGCGCCGGTGAGGAATGGGCCGAGGCCGAATCCGAGGAGCGTGGTCAGAAGCAGCAGGATCGAATTCAGAGTTGCCCGCATCCGCGGCTTGACCAGCGCCTGGCACACGCCATAGCCCGCGCCATACCAGCCGGTGCCGAAGGCGAGCCAGACGCCCGTCAGCGTCAGCCCGAAGATCGGCTCGGGAACCGACACCGCGGCAAACGCCGTCGGCAGGCAGGCGAAGCAGAGGATGGCGGGAAGCCACACGCGCCATCGTTCGTCTCGCCGCGCGAGCCGGTCTGCGGCAACGCCGATCAGGAATATCGCGAGCATGCTGGCGGGATAGTTCGCAAGGCTGATCTCCCAGCCCGCCGACGCGCTGGGGATATGGTCCACGCGCGTGAAGAAGGGAAACATCCACATGCCGAAGCCATTGACCGAGATGATGACCAGCGTGATTCCGGCCGCGACATGAAGCAAAGATCGCTGGGAGAGGATGTAGCGAAACGTTTCCATGAGCGGCGGCACACCCTCGCGCTCGGCCGTTCCTTGCGCGCTCAGCCGGCGCGGCTCCTTGACCGTCGATAGGAACAGCAGCGTGAGCAGCAGCCCCGGCAGGCCGGCGAGCATCATCGTCGTCCGCCAGCCATAGGCCTGTTCCACGATCGCCCCCACCGCCAGCGCGATGCCCGATCCGATCGGCGTGGAGAAGTAATAGATGCCCACCGCCGTGGCGCGCTCCTTGGCTCGGAACAGATCCGAGATCATCGAGAGCGCCGAGGGCGTGGCGCCGGATTCGCCGGCGCCAACGAAAAAGCGCAATGCGAAAAGCTGCAGAAAACTCGCGGCCAGTCCGCCGCCGATCGTCGCGAAGCTCCAGAAGATCATGCAGGCGGCCAGCAGATTGCGGCGATTCATGCGGTCGGCTAGCATGCCGAGCCCGATTCCGGCGACGCCGAAGAAGATCGAGAAGGCCGTGGTGAGGGAGCTCACCTCACGGTCCGTCAGGCCGAACTCTTGCTTGATCGGGTCGAACAGGACGGTGATGAAGGCCTTGTCGACCATGCTGACGGTGGCGATGAGAACCAGGAGGGTAAGCGTCCAGTAGCGCGAGCCGGCGGCCGCGGCGGACGTTTCCTCCGCGGCCTCGGGATACGAGACGGCTTCGATGGCTTCCATGCTTCCCCCGGAATTCCTGTGTCCCAGACCCTAGCGGCCTCTTGTCATTTCGGGAATCCCGATCTCAGCAGCGCGCGGGGTTCCTCATCGCCGGTCAGAACACGGTTGATCCGCTGCTTCACGCGCCAGCCATCCTCGGTGCGAACGAACTCCCAACGATTGGCGCCGACCCGCCAGACTCGAAAATTGTCGCCGTCGCGTCGGTAGAGACGGGAATACGAGATGGCCACGGCCGTGTCGCCCTCGACCGTGATGTGAGGCAGACCTATGACGTGGCCCGACCCGCCCTTGATGATCGCCTGGTGGTATTCGCCCCGCACCATGCCCGCGATCTCGGCTCGGCCAAAGGCTGCGCCGGCGGCGCCCTGCTTCACGCCCGAGCTGCCGCCGCCCCAATCATAGATTCCGTCTTCGGTCCAAAGCGCCGACGTGGCCTCCGCGTCGCCGCTGTCGACGAGCGGTCCGTAGGCGCTCATGATCTGATAGAGCTGGACCTGGTCTTCGAGCTGGTGGACGCGCGCCTCCAGCGCCTTCAGCCTGGCCTCGATATCCGCCATGATGGATCCTTTCGCGGGGAGGAGAGATGAGCGAGACGCTGAGCGAAATCGAGCGGCTGGTCGCGATCGAAGAGATCAAGCGATTGGTTGCCAAGCGCATCCGCTGCATGGATACGAAGAACTGGGAAGAGTACCCGTCGACGCATGCGCCGGACATGGTGCTCGATTCCTTCGGCAATCTGCCGGCCGATTTGAAGCCCAATTCGGCCGCGGGCGCCGGGACGGCGATGGGACGGGATGCGGTCACAGCTGCTGTCCGCAAGCTGGTCGATCCTCTGACGACTGTGCATCACGCGCATACGCCGGAGATCGAGATTCTGTCGCCGGCGACCGCGCGCGGCCTCTGGGCGATGGAGGACCGCCTCTCGTGGCAGAATGGCGACAAGATCGAAGAGGCGCATGGCTGGGGCCATTACCACGAGACGTACGTGAAGATCGACGGGCGGTGGATGATCAAGAGCCGCAAGCTCACGCGCCTCCGTGTGGATACGACGCCGGGGTTCTATGAATTTCGCCAGAAATGAATAGACGCTGAGGCCCGAAATCCTTGACCGAACCGCAGCCCATCTGACGGCCGACCGTCTCGAGCTCCAGGCGCAAGATCGAAATCGCCTTGTGGACGCCGGCGAGGCCACCAGCCGCCAGGCCATAGAGCGTCGCGCGTCCCACGAAAACGAAATCCGCGCCGAGAGAGAGCGCCGTGATGATATCGGAGCCGCGCCGAACGCCGCCGTCGACGATCAAAATGCGGTCGGGACCCACGGCGTTGCGGATTGCCGGCAGCATATCGATTGCCGCGGGAGCGCGGTCGAGCTGTCGACCGCCATGATTGGACACGACAACGCCGTCTGCCCCGAGCTCGAACGCGCATTTGGCGTCGTCGGGATGCAACAGGCCTTTGACCAGGAATTTGCCCGGCCATAGGCGGCGGTAGCGCTCGACATCCTTCCAGGTCGGATTGCCCGGAAGGTGGCTGGTCATGAAATTCATCACTGTCTGCGCATGGGTCGGGCGATCGGCGTAGCGTGCGAACGTGCCGAACAAGGGACGTCCGCCGTTGCGCCGATAGTTCAGAATCCAGCCAGCGTGCCGGAAGGATTCGAGAAGCATGAGCGGCTTCAGTCTCGGTAAGCCGAAGCCGTTGCGGATATCGCGCTCGCGCCTGGTTCGGACCTCGGAGTCGACGGTCAGCACCAGCGTCTGCATGCCGGCATCCTGCGCCCGGCGGACGATCTCCTCATCCAGCTTTTTGTCATGGCCGGTGTAGAGCTGATACCAGGCATTCTTCGCCGCGCTGGCCGGTAGATCCTCAATCGCGGCGCTGCTGGTTCCCGACATGGTGTAAGGGACACCTTCGGTCAGTGCTGCTTCGGCCAGCAGCAGGTCGCCCTTGGGATGGAACAGGCCCGCGACACCGGTTGGTCCGATGCCGAAGGGCAGCGAGTAAATCTTCCCGAACAGCTCAGTGCGAAGATCTATTTTCGAGCAATCGGTCAGGAAGCGCGGGACCAGCTTATGGCGCGCAAAGGCGTTGATGTTCTCCGCGAGTCCGATCTCGTCCTCGACGCCGCCGTCGATATAGTCGAAGACCAGCTTGGGCAGGCGGCGCTTCGCCAGGCGGCGTAGGTCGGCGATGTTGACCGCGCTATCGAGCCTCATGCCTCAGGTCATGAAGCTCGGATCGAGCTCCTCCATCCAGCGGCGCATCGCGTTCCATTGCAGCTGGTTGAGCTTGGACATGCCTTCGCTCTCGCTCTGGGTCGCGGTCTTGTTGCCGACGCTGGCCGGCGGGAGGTTGAGCTTGGCGCCGCTCGACTGCGCGGCGAGCTGGATGCGGCAGGCCTGCTCCAGCTGGTACATCTCCTGAAACGCGTCGGCGATCGTCGCGCCGCAGGTCAAGAGACCGTGATTGCGCAGGATCATCACCTTCTTGTCGCCGAGATCGCGCGCGATCCGCTCGCATTCGTCCCGGTTCGTCGTGATGCCTTCGAAATCGTGATAGGCGATCCGGTTCGTGAAGAGCATCGAGGTGAGGTCAAGCGGGATTAGGCCGTCGGCCTGGCACGAGATCGCGACGCCGGCGGTCGTGTGCGTGTGCATGACGCAGGTCACGTCCTCGCGAGTACGATGGACCGAGCTATGGACGACATAGCCCGCCTCCCAGACCTCCCAGGGCGACGGCACGAGCTTGTTGCCGTCGATATCCACCTTGAGCAGGTTGGATGCGGTGACTTCCCGATACATCAGCCCGAACGGGTTGATGAGGAAATGACGGTCCGTTCCCGGCAGCCGCAGCGTGATGTGATTGTAGATCAGGCTGTGCCAGCCGAAATGGTCGAACAGGCGATAGGCGCAGGCGAGATCGACCCGCGCCTCCCATTCCTCCGGCGAGCAATCGATCCTGGGCTCTGTCTTCGGCTTTCTGAGCATGCTTCCTCCTCTCATGCCCGGCCGGCGGATCGCGTCAGGCGGCGGCGCGCCCGGTCACCGGGTCCAGCTTTTCAACCCCCGCAAGCTCGGCCGCGGCTTCCTTCTCGATTCGCGTTCCCTTGAAGAAGTCGCGATTGAGCGTCGCATAGAATTGCACGGGGAAGCCGAACACGAAATCCCGGAAATCCCGCTCCGTGATATGGCCGTGCTCGACCAGCTCATAGGCTTCTGGAAGGATTTCCGTGACGTCGGTGACGTCCCAATGGCCGGCGTCCGAGCTGAACATCGCACGGATTCGCGAACGACGCGGGTTGAGCTTGGAATTGAACGCCCAGGCGACGCTTTTGTCGTCCGCCTCGCAGCCGAAATAGAAATGCGGCACGAACTGGCGGACGATGTCGTCCTTGCTCCCGATGCCGGTCGCCGCCCATTCGTCGGTGTAGGGCGGCGGGGGCTCGAGCTTGGCGAAGCTGTCGCGTAGACCGGCGGCGTCGGCCCGGAAGGTGCCGTCGCCATATTTCTGGAAGAGCTGCATCATCAAGTCGAGATCGATCGCCGCCGGGTCGAGGTCATGGATCGTCTTGCTGTTGCGCTTTTCCCAATGCTCGATGATGTCGTTGAGCAGCGTGCAGGCCCAGCCGACGCCGCCCTCGAGCAGGCCGAAGGCGAGCTGAGGGAAGCGCTTGGTCACGCCGCCGATGAAGAGGCCCTTGCAAGTCGCCTCCATTGCCGCGCCGAAGGAGCCGATATGGTTGTACATATAGCTGCTCGGCGATTGCCGGCTGCCCCAGCCCATGCCGGGCGTATGACTCGCCGGCACGACCTTGAGCTCGATGCATTTGGCCCAGAACGGGTCGTAATCATATTCGCTGTCGATGCCGAGCACGTCGATCCGCGACGTACCGGTCGAGCCCCAATTCACTTTGCCGTTCGCGCCAGCCTGGGTATTGGTCAGCGGCCTGTGGATCAGTCCGTTGATCATGATCGCCTTGTAGCCCAGCGCCTTGACCGCGTACTCGAGCTCCTCGATCCCCTCCTGGGGCGTATGGGTCGGGATCTGCGCCACCGGGGTCATCCGGTCGGCATAAGGCTTGTAGGCCTCGGCATAGAAGCGGTTGAGGCTGCGGCAGGTGGCCCGGCGAAGCTCGGTGTCGGCGATCGCGGTCGCGGTCAGCATGCGGCTCGGATACATCACGGCGAAATCGAGACCCATCTCGTCCAGCCGCTCCGCCATCAGCTTCGGCAGATGCGAGGTCGCGCGGTCGAGCGTGTTGGCTGCCGGCAGCGACCACCAGGGCGGCCGCGAAATCCAGTTCGCCCGCCGCTGCGCGTCGTTCAGCTGCGACCAGGGGCGCAGAACCGTATCGTCGTAATCCATGCCGGCGGCGCCGGCGGCGACTTTGTCCGCCAGATCCTTGCCGGCCAGCTCGCGGACGGATTCGACGAGGTAAGGCTTCAGGATCGGCATGGTCTCGATGTAGTGCCCGTCCGAATCAACGACGGGGTGCCCAAGCGAGCGGCGAATTTCGGCTGCGCGTGTTTGCTTGGTCATAATGAGCTCAGCCTGCCTTCCGCTTGCCGGTCTTCTCGTCGATCGCATGATATCGCGCCCAATAGGCCCGTTCCTTCACCCGCGGCAGCGCGAGCTCGATCTGCCTTGGATCGACGTCTTGCGCGATCTCCGGCGCGCCGGCGCGCTCCAACATCTGGGGCAGCCGCGTCGCGATGCGGTCCAGCGCCCAGGCGAGCGGGTCCCCATCGGCAACGGGGTCGATATGCAGCACCTCGTTCGATTTCCGTTCCCATCCGACATAGTGGTAATGCGGATCCTCGCGGAAGCAGTCGAACCGGAGATATTCCTGCTGCTTCCCCTTGGGGCCGGCGAATACGTGGAGGGAGACGCCGGCGTCGTCGAGCTCCGTCAGCTGGCCGACGTCGCTGCCGCCGGCCGTTTCGAGCGTCGGCCGGATCGCCGCCACGACATCATCGGTCAGGAGCCGGAACTCGACCCCGATGCGGACATTTCCGGCCTCGAAATACTCGGTATGGGCATCGTTCGGCGGGATCGGCATCCGATCGTATCGCGTGATATGGCTATCCATTCCTTCCTCCCCGGCGGCACTCTAGGCGCGACGCTTCCAGCGAGATACACCTCGCAGGCGGCAGCGACAATCCTGGCTGCCCGAGGGCCATCTCGCGCGCCCCGGGCGAGCCGCGCGCTGGACCGCCTTGCCGGAGGTTTTCAATGACGAGCCTGAGCGAACTCCAGGACGAGCGGTTGATCGAGCAGGTCTATGACCGCTATTGCGACATTATCGACGCCAAGGATTTCGACCGGCTGACCGAGGTCTTCGCCGAGGACTGCGTCGGCGATTATCGCAACACCAACGGCCTGATCGACCAGGGCGTCCGCACGCTGATCGAGCGCCTGAAGCGCGGCATGGGGGCGGGCTCCGATTGCGGCCGCACGCACCATAATGTCCTCAATTTCCGGATCTTCGTCTCGGGCGACACGGCCAAGGGCAGGGCGCATTTCTACGCTGTCCACGAGGGCGTCAACCGCTGTGCCGGCGAGAGCTACACCTGCTGGGGCGAATATGACGACGAATGGGTGCGCAGCCCCGTCGGCTGGCGCGTCAGCCGGCGCACTTACCGCAACTTCCTGATCGACGGAACCGTGGACGTGGTGCGGCGAAGCCGGCCGGCCTAAGCGCGTCCGAAGATCTGCGCCGGGGCCGCCAGAAGGCTGCGAACGAACGAGCGGCCAGGTCGTTCGACCGCGACATAGACCAGCCAGGCGAAGGGAATGACTGTCATGGAGCCGGCCAAAGCGAAGACGATGGCGGCGGCCTCGGACAGGGGCGCGGGATGGAGGGTGCGGACGAGCAGCAACTCCGGCATCCTGAACAGATTGTGCAGCAGGTAAATGGAGAAGGAGATTACGCCGAGGAAATAAGGGACGCGCGTATTGAAGGCCGCCGCCACTCGCCCGCGGTTGCAGGCCAGCGCCGCGACGACGCCGGGCCAGAGCAGAGCGGCGAAAAGATCCACGCGCAAAAGGAGCATCGCGACTGCGGCGGCGAATATCGTGATCGCCACGGAGTCGCGGGAGATGAAATCGCGGACCCGCGGCGAGAGGATTGCGCGATAGGTCCCGACGCCGAGGCAGAATTCCGTAAAGCAGCGTCCGACATCGTAGAAGGTCGAGGCTCGCGCCAGCCCGAGCCGGGTATCGCGGCTGGCCATCCAACAGAGGATCGCGACCGACAGGGCGAGCGCGCCGAGAGCCACGGCGCGGCGCGGATGGAAAACCAGGACGAGGAAGGCTGGGAAGAGGAAATAGGCGGCAAATTCCGTGCTGATGGACCAGGAAGGCCCATTGAGGTTGAGGCCGATGCCGAGGCCTTGGAGCATCAACGCATTGACGAGCAGATCATGCGCGAGGTGCGCAGGTTGATAAAAGATGTTGCGGGAGAGGAGCGCTTCGCTCGTCGCGCCGGCAAGTACAACGATCGCCAGCGTGAACAGGTTCAGGGGCACGATCCGGGCCACGCGCTTGCCCATGAAGCTCGGGAAGGCGCGCATCCCATGGGCCTCGAAATCCGCGCCGTAAGTGTAGGTCATGATGAACCCGCTCAATACGAAGAACAGGTCCACGGCCATATAACCGTGCGGCACCAGGGACGGGATCGTAACCGCGGCATCCTTCTGAGCCGTAGCCGAAAAATGTTGCAGCATGACGGCCATCGCCGCGATACCGCGGAGCGAGGTCAAGGATCTGATCTCCGACAAGAAACTCTCCGCGTCTGAGCGGTCGATGCGGGAATGGGGGACACCGGCCACAGGATCAAACGCCGGACTCGACAAACGATCGTCACCGCGAACGAGATCAAAAAAAGGCGTAATTGAAGGCGGTCCGGCAGGTCTCCCCGGACGGACCTAAACCCGTGGGTGAAGGTTAGCGCCGGAAGCCGACGGCGCTAGCGGCGGGGGCGAAGGCCGGAGCGGGCTGCAGAACCGGGCGAGCCAACCGCTGTTCTTCGGTTTGGAACACCGGCTTGGTCGACGCGATGTGCCGTTCGACGATACCGCGTAGGCCCACGGTGAGTGCGACGAACTCGAAGCCGAGGCTCAGCGTCGAATCGCTGATGGCCATGGAGCCAACGATGAATGTGACCTCTGCCAGCTGGATCATTCCGGCGAGATCGCGCGCCCAGGAAAGCTCGGCAATCTTACGGGTACGACCGCGGATCACCTGGCAATTCAGATAGGTCACCAGCTGCAGAAGCATCAACAATCCCAATCCAGGGAAACCATGGTCCGCGAGTGTCTCGACATACATGTTGTGAGCTTCAAGACGGCCGGCAAAGCTGTGGAAGCCGCCGCCTACGATGGGGTGATTGAGCGCGAATTCCCAACCCCATCGCCAGGAGTCGAACCGCCCCTGCACCGACGCGTCGTTGCTGAGGTCGTTCATCGTTTCCATTCGCCCGAACCATTCGGGCGGCGCGAACAAATACATGACGCCGATGAGGATCGGCAGCGTCAGCAGGTAGAGAATCTTTTGCCGAGACTTAAAGAAGTAGAACACCCCGAGCACGCCGAGGCAAAGAAGTCCCGATCGCGACTGGCAACCGATGATGGACAACAAGCAGGCAATCGTAAATCCGTCGACGAACCAACGGACGTAACGAGGCCACGGCACCAGCGTGGCATTGTCGCGAAGATAGCGCCCCAAGGGAATGACAGCGGAAACGACCGCGGCGAAGTAGACTCGGTCGCCGATAATATTGGCAGCGCCGCCAACGACGGTCTCGCCGCCGCCGCCGCTCAGAATCGTCTTGATCGCGCCCGAGAACACAAAATTGCCGATCGCAAGGCAGAGCACCCAGATGAAAGCCTCGAGCCGCTGCCGCGTCTGCATCATAAAGCAGAGGACGAAGGTGAAGAGCAGCATCTTGAGCGCGCGCTCCCAAAGGGAGACGCCGGCTTCGCCCATGATCGTCGTCATCTGGGTGACGTTCACCCAGATGATGTAGGTGGCAAAGAGGACGATGAGGCCGATCGCCGCCGGCCTTTCCTTCTTGTCCTTAGCCGCCCACGTGAACAGCGTCAGGACGCCGACGATCACCGAAAAGTTACCCTCGGGCGGCGCGTAATAGATGTCGTAAGGCGGTAGATACTGAAGCCACTCATACATGATGACGCCCGCGAACGGCACCATGAACACCGTCGGCAGCGTCATCAGGTAGGCGACGAAGAAGAGGGACTGGCTCAGCATCGGTCGATCCTAAGGGATAACGGCGGGCCCATGTCGGGACATGTTTCGGCCGACCCGTGCGGCAAACCCTGAGGCGCGTGAAAAGTTCACGGTCGGGGCTCCGGGACCTTGAAAACCGTGACCGCAGGCGACGGGTGGTCGAGATGATTCCGGATCGCTCCGGGCAGCACCCGATCGAGGTGAGCGGATTGGATCAGGCGCGCCATACCCGATTTCTCCTGCTCCGTTCGCCACAAGACCGGCCAGTCGGCTTTGGGCTGGAACAGCGGTAGATCTTTCTGGCTCAGATGGGGCGTGGGCGTCGAGGCGGTTCTCGGATTGTAATAATAGACGTCCCCGGGTTTCGGCGGGTCATCCTTGACCCGGTCCCCGTATCCTGCCCAGTCGAGGAGCACTTCCGCCCTGACGCGGAGCTCCGGATCGACGGTCACCGAGCCTTCATGGGTCGCCAGGTAGCCGATCAAGGCGTGCTCGGCAAAGCGCGGACTTTTATTCGCCATTCCGAGCGCCACGAGATTGGCGCCGAGCATGGCGGCAAGAATGATTCCAAATGCGCGTTTATGGCGCGGCCACAATGCACGCGCCATCCACAGCGCGACGACGACGGCCGCTGCGACGGCGCTCAACGCGTAGTAGCGAGTGAGCAATTGCTTGTCGCGCAACGTGACGGCGCTGAACAGGAAGGTGACGACCGCGAGCAGGAACATGACATGGCCGACGGACCGCGCGGGCGACATTGTTCGCTGCCGGAGCTGCCAGATCGCCGCCGGGACGAAAACAAAGAACAACAAGCCGAAATCGATCCGACCGAAAATCACGAGGAACGGGTCGATGACCGGATGCAGCCGCAGCGCTCCGGTGCCGTCGATGCCGAAACCGTTCATCGGCGGTCGGTCGGCTATGTGCGCGTTCCATAGGGTGATGTGAAAGCGATAGAGCGGATCGCCGGCCGCGAGGCCGTAATAGGCCATGTCGAGCAATGTTACGGCGATGAAGCCTCCAGCCATGATCCAGTAGCGCCACCTGGCGATTCCAAATCCTTGGAGGAACAGCACGCCATAGACCAGCACGAGGCTCAGGCTGATCTCATGCGACAGTTGGGCGACGCCAAGGGAAGCGCCGGAGGCGAACAGCAGCAGCTTCTGCGGGCGGTCGGCGGCATCGATCGCCGTCAAAAAGAGCCAGGCCGACAGGCTGGCAAAGAAAATCATCGGAATGTCGGCGTTCGCGATGCTCGATTGCATCACCTGAACCGGCAAAGTCACCAGCAACACGGCCGCGACCACCGCTGTCATCCGGTCCGCAAATCGCCTCAAAAAGCTGAATGCGATCAGGACGATACCGATCTGGTAAAGAAGGCTCGGCAGCGCGAGCGCATGCTCGTTTTCGCCCAAGAGCCCGATGCTGACCGCGATCGGAACCACAATCGGATGGCGCAATTGCCACCAGATCACCCCGACAAAGGGGAAATGATGCAACCAGCCTCTGCCGCCTTCGAGATAGCCGCTATCGTCGCTGGCGATGTAGCCGACGAAGGTCAGAACCCACAGGATCGATGCGACGGTTGCGATCGCTGCCGCCGGAATCCACCATTGCCCCCGCATCGCGAGGATGGCGCCATAGCCGACCTTTCCGTCGTTCGAGACCTCTACGGACATTGCGGTCAGGTCCCCTTCCGTTCCAGTCGGCCCCTGCTGCATTCCGGCCGGTTATGGTGCATGCGCCTTAAGAATAGCTTAGCCGGCGATCGCATTGAAGAACTTGGAATCAATCCACTTATCCGCGGCCCCGAGCATAAGGAACGCCCAGGGCCCGCGGCATGGCGACGCCGCGGCCGGTGATCGCCAGGGCCAGGACGGTTGCGAAATAGGGCAGGGCCGAGATCCAAACCGCTGGAATCGCGCCAAAAAATGGCAAATGCGCCCCTTGCAGCCGTCCTTGGATCGCATCCGCGGCGGCGAAAAGGAGGCACGCACCGAAGGTGGGCCATGGCTTCCACCGACCAAGGATGAGCGCGGCGATCGCGAGGTAGCCCTTGCCCGCCGTCATGTTGCGCGCATAGCCGGCATTGGCCGCGAGCGAAAGATAGGCGCCGGCCAGTCCGCACAGCATGCCGTTAACGATGAGCGCCTGCAGGCGCAACCGGACGACATTGCGACCTGCTGCGGCCACGGCCTCCGGATTCTCGCCCACGGCCCTGAGACGCAGTCCCCATCCGGTCCGATAGATCACGGCCGTGCTGATCGGCACGAGCAAGAGGGCGAGGTAAACGAGCGCGGTCTGGCCGCTGACGACGATTGCGTAGAGGCGGGGGACAAAGCCCGTCGCGCTTGCGTCCGCCAGAGGCAGCACGATGCCGGTGAGCCGCGCATCGCCCGCCAGAGCGGGGGTCTGGCCGCCGAGATCGAAAAGCGCGTAAGCCATCGTCGGGATGAGACCCGCGGCGATCAGGTTAATAGCCATTCCCGAGACGACCTGGTCGCCGGGCTTGGCGACCGTAGCGTAGAAATGGACCAGCGACAGGGCTAGGCCGGCGGCCATGGCCGCGAGCAAGCCGGCGGCGGCGTGACCGGTAACCGCGGCAACTGCCGCGGCTGCGAACGCTCCCGCGAGCATCTTGCCCTCGAGTCCGAGATCGGCGACGCCGGACCGCTCGGCAAAGATGCCCGCGAGCGCCGCGAGGAGCAGCGGCACCGATAAACGGACGGTGCCTGCGACGAGCAAGAGCAGCTCGGTTTCGGCCGACCCGGTCACGAGGACGTGCTCGCCTTCCGGGGCAGGCGGATCTGGCCGCGCATCGCCCCGGCAAAGAGGGTCACAAGCCCTTGGACAAGGACGACCAGGTCGCGATTCATGCGCGGATTGTCGATCATCAGATCGACGCTACCCTGGGAGAGCGCAGCAAACAGGATCGCCGCCGGCAGCACGCCCCAGGCGTTGCGTCCGGCCATAAGCGCGACAGCGATTGCAACGAAGCCGGCGCCGTTTGGAAAATCCAGGATGATCCGGTGATGAACGCCGGCGACCTCGTTGACGCCGGCCAGGCCGGCGAGCGCGCCGGAAAGGCACAGGGCCATGAGCGTGACGCGTCCGCTGCTGATGCCGGCGTAAGCGGCGGCCTCGGGGTTGCCGCCGAGGACGCGAAGTTCGTAACCGAACACCATCCGATCGACAACGGAGCGCGTAAGAGGAATGGCAAGGAGCGCCAGAACGAGAGACAGATTGGCCGGCGATTTGGCCACTTGGATTCCGACGGAGCCGAGAATCGCGGCGAAGGATGGCATCCAGTGTGCTTTCGGGAATATCGGTGTTTCCGGCGCAGCTTGACCAGGCTGAATCATCACGCTGGTGAGCAGCCAGGTCATGAGCGCCGAAGCGATGAAATTGAACATGATCGTCGTGACGACGATCGAGCTGCCGCGCTTTGCCAGCAGCAGCGCAGGAACGAACATCCAAGCGGCGCCGAACGAAGCCGCGGCCAGGCAAGCAAGCGGCAAGGAGAGGAAGCCCGGCAGGCTCGGGAAAGCGCCGCAGATGAGCCCGGCGCCAAGGCCACCCAGATAGACTTGTCCCTCGCCGCCGATATTGAACAGCCCGGCCTGCAGACCGATCCAAACGGCTAGGCCCACGAAGATGTAGGTCGTCGTATAGTAGAGCGTGTAGCCGATCGCTTCCGGATAGCCGAAGGCACCTCGAAGGAGGCTCGCGAACGTGGCGAATGGATCGACGCCGAGCAGGGCGAGAATAACGCCGCTGATCATGAACCCTGCCGCAACGTCGAACAGAGCGCTCCAGGACCGGCGGATCGTGACGCGAAGGCGTGGGAGGTGGTCGGCCGAACTACTCATGTCGACGCGGCGCGATCCGTGCCGGCGATTCCGCCCATGAGCATGCCGAGCTTTTCGTCGGCGCTATCCTCGGGCCCGATCTCGCCGATGATCCGTCCGGCGCTCATGACGAGGATGCGGTCGGCAAGAGCTTGCATCTGCTCGATATCGCTGGTGATCAGCAGCACCGCCTTGCCGCGGCTCCGCATCGCGGCCAGCCGAGCCCGGATCGATGCGACCGCGCCGATATCGACACCCTGTGTCGGCTCGCCGATCAAGAGCAGGTCGGGATCACGCGTGATCTCGCGACCGATCAGCAGCTTCTGCTGGTTACCGCCGGAGAGGGTCGCGACCTTCGCGTCGGGACATGCTGGCCGCACGTCGAATTCGGCCATCAGCGCGCTGCAATCCTGGTGGATGCGCTGGTAATCGAGCCAGCCATGGCGTGCCGCGGGTGGATCGCGATGATAGCCGAGGATCGCATTATCAGCCGCCGTGAACTCCGCCACTAGTCCGGCGCGGCGCGGATCGATCGGAACATGCGCGATGCCGCGCCGCCTGATCGATGAGGGGGTCCAGTCTGCTGGACGAACCGGCTGGCTTCGCCAGCGAATCCGGCCGGACTCGATGGGCAGCATGCCGGCGAGCGCCAGAAGGAGCTCGGATTGGCCGCTGCCGGCGACTCCCGCGACTGCGACGACCTCGCCGCTTCGCAGCACCAGATCGATGCCGTCCACCCGGCACACGCCGCGCGCATCGTGGACTCTGAGATCGCGGACCTCGAGCATTGGAGCGCCGGCACGTGAAGGCGGACCTATGCGACCGAGTTCGACCGGACGTCCGACCATCAGCATCGCGAGAGCCTTGGACTCGGCATTGGCGGTTGCAGATTCGGCCACGACTCGTCCCTGCCGCAACACGGTGACGCGATCGGTCAGGGCTTTGATCTCCGCAAGCTTGTGGCTCACGAAAATCGCGGTGCGACCATCGTCCCGGAGCTTGCGGAGGATCGCGAACAGGCGTTCCGCTTGTGCGGCGTCCAGCACGCTTGTGGGCTCGTCCAGGATCAGGATCCGGGAATCGCGATAGAGCGCCTTCAGGATCTCGACCGCCTGTCGTTCCGCGACCGGGAGGTCTCGCACGCGGACGTCGCATCGCAACGAAAGGCCGTAGTCGCGGGCGATGGCGTCGAGTCGATCGCGCGCCCTCGTCATTGTCCTCGACAGACCGGCCACCGCTTCGGTGCCGAGCACGACATTCTCGAGAACGGTCAAGCGATCGACGAGCATGAAATGCTGATGGACCATCGCGATTCCCATTGCGATCGCGACTTCGGGTCCCGTGATCTCAACCGCTCGTCCGTCGCGCTTGATCGTGCCGGAATCGGGTCGGAGCAGGCCATAGGCAATGCTCATCAGCGTCGACTTGCCGGCGCCGTTCTCGCCGATGACGCCATGGATGGAACCGCGCTCGAAAGCAATCGACACGCCGCGATTGGCATGGATCGAACCGAAGGATTTTTCGATTCCGATGAGCTCGAGGGCTGGAGGAGTCATTCGGCCGTGGGCACGGTGATTTGGCGCGTCTCGATAGCGGCGGTTGCGGCCGCGACGCGCGCCTGCATCTCCGGAGTGATCAGTGCCCGATTGGAGGAATCAAGCGCCCAGTCGACGCCGCCTTCGGCCAAGCCCAGGCTCACGGCCCCCGGCCGCCAAGTGCCGTCGCGTGCCGACGCGAAGGCGTCGTAGACGATTTTGTCGATGCGCTTCACCATCGAAGTCAGCATGGCGCCGGGTTGGATACCGTTCTGGTCGGAATCGACGCCGATCGCGAGCTTGCCGAGATCCTTGGCGGCTTGATAGACGCCGAGCCCCGTTGCGCCGGCGGCGGCGAAGATGACGTCGACGCCGCGCCCGAACTGGCTCCGGGCCAATTCACCGCCGCGCGTGGGATCGCTCCAAGCGGTCGGTGTGTCGCCGACCATATTCTCGGTCACCTCGATCGATGGGTTCACCGATCGCGCGCCGGCGGCATAGCCTGAGGCGAAGCGGCGGATCAGCGGAATGTCGATGCCGCCAATGAACCCGATCTTGCCCGTCTTGGAAGCCATGGCGGCCAGAATGCCCACCAGGTAGGAGCCTTCTTCCTCGCGCATGACGACCGACTGGACATTCGATCCGTGGGCTACGGCGTCGACGACGGTAAATTTGGTCTTCGGAAACTCGGGTGCGACCGTCTCGACCGCCTCGGCCTGGTTGAAGCCGATGGCGACGATGATCGCCACGCCGCGGCGGGCGAGCGCGCGAAGCGCCTGCTCCCGCTGGACCGGACTTGTGACCTCAAATTCGCGATAGTTGATGCCGGTATCGCGCCTGAATCGCTCGGCGCCATCGTACGCGGCTTCGTCGAAAGATTTGTCGAACTTGCCACCGATGTCGAAGACCACCGCCGGCACGAAAGGCCGCTCGGCCGTTACTGCCGTCTCTCCGCGCAAATCGGCTGCGACGCCGGCAAGGACCGAGAGCGCGATGAGGGTAAATCTGCGATGGACCGCCAAACTGCCCCCGGCAAGCGGTGATCTCCGTCGGTATAGTATCCCAATCGCCGGCGTTCGTTGAAGGCTTGGTAGGATTTCTGCGGCAGGATGGCTTCGCGTTGACATTCCCGGACAGCCGATTGATATCTGCCACCCAGATCCGGAACTTGACCCTAGGCTGGGCGCCAGCAGGACCCGAAGAAAATGGATCGAAGAATATCTCCGGCCGAAGCCATTAGAGGCTATGCAACGACACACCAATCGACCGCGATCAAGATGGCGCTGGCTGTCGTTCTGGTGCTTTACACTTTCCTGATCACACACGGGAACTTCAATCTCTTCAACGAAACCTGGATGGGCCTCGCTTTCAACAGCATGGTCGTCCATCTGTCGCACGGCCAGTTCGACGTCGATCCCGATAAGATCCTGTTCGAAGGCTTCGTGCATGACGGAAAAACCTATTCCTATTATGGCGTCTTCTTTGCGCTGATCCGGCTGCCGATTCTCCTGTTCGAAAGGCTGCAGAAATATAATTTCACGCTGATCTCCTGCCTCATGGCCGATTTGATCGTCGTCTATTGTCAGGCGAAGCTGGTGCTGAAATGCTTCAAGTCGGTCGAGCGACCGAGCGTCGGATGGCTCTTCATTGCGGCGATGGCGCTGACATTGTTTTCGGGACCGCAGGTCTATCTGCTGCGACCGTCAATCTATCAGGAGGTCGCTTATTGGGCGCTCGCTCTGACCTATTTGTTCGTCTATGTGCTGCTGGATATCGTGCTGTTCGAGCGGCAGGCGACAACCGGACGCCTTTTCTCGCTATCCTTGCTCGCCGGGCTTGCCTTGCTGGCCCGCGTGGCCACCGGGATCGGGCTCTACGTCACAGTGGTCGCGGCGCTCGTAACGCTCGTCCGTAGGAGCGGCACTCCTCGGAGCAGCGCGCGTTATTGGGTTCCGCTCCTCACGCTGGCCCTTTTCGCGGCGGCGACCGGATTCGTCAATTATATGCGCTGGGGGCATCCCTTTGAGTTTATGGATCCCCACAATGACCTTTCTTATTCGGAGGCATCCAACCCTGGCGCGATCGCGCGGATCGATCGCTACGGGACGTTCAACTTCATCCGTCTCGGGTACGGCCTCCTCTATTATTTCCTACCGCTCTGGATGATTCGCCAGTCCGACGGAACGCTGCTGTTTTCCGAATTCCATCACCGCACGATCGACATGGTCGAGCTGCCGCCGAGCAGCTTCTTCATCACCGATCCGATCTGGCTGGCGCTTGCTATCTATATGCTGGTCTGCCTCGTCCGATCCTGGAGCAGCGTGAAGTCGCCGCTTGCCGTGACCGTTCTCGGCTTCTGCCTCGCGATTCCGGGTGCGGGAATGCTGCTCTACATGGCCTATGCGGTGCGCTACCGCGTCGATTTCTATCCTGCCATCATGTTCATGGCGTTCCTGGGTCTCCACCGCTTCCTGAGGCGTGATCCCAAGGCCGGTTTGCCCGGCCGGTCTCTGCCATGGGTCTGGCCGTTGGCGGCGATGAGCGTGCTTTCGGCGCCCGTGCTGCTGCTCCTCTATTACGCTTCGCCCTTCGGCGGGAACGTCGACGGGTTTGCCCGCGACGGCTGGATCAGAGGCTATATGCAGCATATCTCCGCGGCAGTGGCTCAGGGCGCCCGCTAGCCCCGAGTTGCGTCTGCGCCCGATCGCTGCTAGGGCCTCGTCTATAGCCACCAGCGAAGGATCAGGCTCATGTCCTCAACGGAATCACCGGTTCTCCTGGACCTGTCGCAGGGCGTCGCCACCATCACGCTCAACCGGCCGCAGGTGCTGAATGCGCTCAACAATTCGATGTCGGATCAGCTGATCGATGCGCTAACCAGGCTCGAAAATGATCCTGCGGCGCGCGTGATCGTAATCCGCGGCGCTGGCGACGCCTTCATGGCGGGCGGCGACATCGGTTATTTCCATCAGAAGCTGGGCGAGCATGCGGCCGACAAGAACAGCTTCAAACCCGTTATTCGCGCCATGGTCGGCCGGGCGCAACAGACGGCACTCGCGGTGCGCCAGATGCCGAAGCCGGTGATCGCCAGCATTCATGGCGGCTGCGCCGGGTTCGGGCTGAGCCTGGCGCTCGCCTGCGATCTCGCCATCGCCGCCGACAATGCCAAATTCACGCTGGCCTATATCCATCTCGCCACAACGCCCGATGGCGGCGCCAGCTTTTTCCTGCCGCGCGTCGTGGGACAGAAGCGGGCCGCCGAGATCGCCCTCCTGGGCGACCGCTTCGGGGCGGTCGACGCCGAGCGCTGGGGTATCGTGAACAAGGTCGTGCCGTTGGCGGAGCTTCAGGCCGAAACGGCGAAATTGGCGTCGCGGATCGCCCGCGGCCCGACGCTTGCCTACGGCCGCACCAAAGCGCTCCTCGAAGCCTCGGCCCGCAACAGCCTGGCCGACCAGCTCAACGCCGAGACCGATTCTTTTGCTGCGAGCGCAGTGACCGATGATTTCGCCGCCGGCGTTTCTTCCTTCTTGGAAAAAAAGCCGCCCAACTTCACCGGGAAATAGCGATCAGCGCATGAGGTCGGTCGTGATCATGTTGGGCCCGGAGAACTCGTGGGCCTTGCCGATCCTACCCGCGATCACGGCCCGGTAGATCTCGAGATTCTCCATCACCCGCTGCACATAATTGCGCGTCTCGCCGACATTGATCTTTTCGATCCAGTCGATCGTCTGATCGAGATTTTGTCGCGGATCTCCGTTGTCGCGGAGCCAGCCCGCGACACGTCCGGGGCCCGCATTATAAGCAGCGACCGCGAGCACATAGGACCCGCCGAAATGGTCGACCAGGTCGGCCAGATAAGCCGATCCGAGCTCGACATTGCTGCGCGGATCGGTCGTCAGTAGGGCCAGCTTGTAGCGTTTCATCTTGAGCTTACCGGCAACGGTCTTGGCGGTTCCCGGCATCAGCTGCATCAGCCCGAGCGCCCCCGACGGGCTGACCGCGGCCCCGTCGAACAGGCTCTCCTGGCGGATGATGGCGTGGATCAAGGGCGGCTCGGGCGCTCGCGGCACCGGCGCCAGCACGGGATAACCGTCCACCAGTACCGGCATGCCGCCCTGCATCAGCTTCTTGGCGACCAGCACCTCCGCGGCGAGCGACTTTGTCACCTTGGCGAGACGCATTGCGAGCAGCGCGTCCTCCGGCGTGCGGGCAAGCTCGCCGATCCGGCGCACGAAGGGTTCCGCCCGGTTGGCGAGACCGATCGCGTTCAGCACCTCCGCCACTTGGACCAGCTCACTGTTGTTAAAAGCGCGTGCCTCGACGCCGGAGGTTGCTGTCGGCTGCTTGGGAAGCTTGAGCCGCGCCGCCGGATCGAGCTTCGCGAGTGCCAGCTGCCCATAAAATGTGCCGATATAGGCCGCGGCTCGGGAGTAATAGGGCTGCGCGGCAATCCGGTCGCCGAGCGCCTCTTCGGCACGGCCGGCCCAATAGGCTCCGCGGGACACGCTGATCGGATGATCGACGGTGGCGAGCATCGTCTCGAAATGGCCGAGCGCCGCCTTGGGATCGTTGAGAAACCGAAGCGCGATCCAGCCGGACAGCCACTCGCCATCGGCGAGGGCCGCGCCGGACGCTTGGCGGTGATCACGCGCCAACCCATAGGCGGTCTTGGCATCGCCGTTTCCGAGCGCACGGCGAGCGAGAATCGCGCGCTCGTTCCACCAGAGTTCGGGATGGGGCAGGGTGGGCGGCGCCACTGCGAGCAACGCGATTGCTTCGGCGTCGCGATTCTGGCGCCTCAGCCAGCGCATGCGCTCGTAGAGGATGCCGAGATCGTTCTGCTGCGCCGGCGTCAGGTGAGAAAGCAGGGCTGGCGCCGACGGTTCCTGCGCAGCAAACGCGATTCGAACCCGCGCGATCGCCTTGGCGTCGGGCGCCAGGTAGGGAAGCACCTGGGCGGCGCCGTCGGTATCGCTTTCCCAGATGAGCCGGTCGGCGCGCAGCTCGAAGTCGACCGGCCGAAAGATGTCCGCGTAGCGACTCGCAAATTGGACGAGCTGCGGGCCGGTCATGCTGCCGTCGGAGAGAAACTGACGCGCGGTCGCCTCAGCCTCGGGCTTGCGTCCAGCGGCGAGGAGCGCATCGATGTAGCGCATCGCGCCGGCAGCGCTTTGCCGCGGATTGTGGCTGAACCATTCGATGATCGCCGCATTCGACGTCGAATCATTGATCGCTTCCTCGGCCCGCTTTTTGAGCAGACCCTGCGACGGCCAGTCGGGATTCTGCTCGACGAAGCGGGTGATCTCGCCGAAGTCCGCCGGCGACCCCGGTTCAGTCAGATAGAACCACTCGACGAGCTTCGAGAGAGCCGGTGAGCGGGCGCGCTTGGCGAGCTGACCGGCGTCCTCCCATCGCCCGTGATCGATCTGACCCATGATCGCGCGAGCAGTTCCGGCATCGATCTCTCCGGTGGCCGTGGCCGACCAAGCTGGCGCCGAGAGGGACAGCGCTATCGCCAGGCCGCAGGCGAAGCGGGCCCTCAGCTTGCCGCGTCCGCTTGCCGCGACTAAGTTCACGGCGATCGGAGCGCCTGCTCCTTGGAGGATCGCATGTTTGCCGGATCGATTACGGCGCTCGTCACCCCGTTTGCGAACGGCCGGATCGACGAAGCTGCCTTTCAGCGCTTTGTCGAGTGGCAGGTCGCGCAGGGATCGCATGGGCTCGTACCCTGCGGCTCGACCGGCGAATCGGCGACTCTCTCTCATGCCGAACATGAGCGGGTCATCAGGCTTTGTGTCGAGGCAGCCGCTCGCCGGGTCCCCGTGATCGCCGGTACCGGCTCCAATTCGACCGACGAGGCGGTGAGCCTCACGCGCAGCGCCAAGGAAAGCGGCGCGGACGCCGCGCTGGTGGTGACGCCATACTACAACAAGCCCACGCAAGAAGGCCTGTACCTGCATTATAAGAAGATCCACGACTCAGTAGAGATACCGATCATCATCTACAACATCCCGGGCCGGACCGGAATCGATATGACCGTCGACACGATGGCGCGACTGGCCGAATTGCCGCGGATCGTGGGCGTGAAGGACGCGACGACCGATCTCACCCGGCCGGCCAGGACCCGGGCGAAGATCGGCCCGGATTTCTGCCAACTCTCCGGGGAGGATCCGACCGCTGCCGCTTTTCTGGCCGAAGGCGGACATGGCGTGATCTCGGTCACCGCCAATGTCGCGCCGCGCGTCTCGGCGGAGTTGCAGAACGCCTGGAAGCGCGGCGACTTCAAGACGGTCGGCGAGTTGCGGGATCTCCTGACGCCGCTCAATGCCGCGCTGTTCGTCGAAGTCAACCCGATCCCTGTGAAATATGCGGTGAGCTTGCTCGGCTTCTCGACGCCCGCGCTCAGATTGCCGCTGACGGAAGCGACGGAAGCCACCAAGCGCAGAGTCGAGCAGGCGATGCGCGACGTCAAGGTGCTGAACTAGCAATCATGGCTTCGGCCGGATCGGACACGGGTCGGACGGCGGCGCAAAACCGTCGCGCGCGGCACGATTACTTCATTGACGCGACGATGGAGGCGGGCATCGTGCTGACCGGCACCGAGGTCAAGTCGCTGCGGTCCGGGCAGGCGAGCATCAATGAAGCATATGCGGGCGAGAAGGACGGCGAGCTGTTCCTGCTGAACGCGCACATCCCCGAATATACGCAGGCTCACAAGCTGCTGCAGCATGAGGTGCGCCGGCCGCGCAAGCTGCTGCTGCATCGTCGCGAGCTCGGCAAGCTTCTGGGCGCGATTCGTCGGGAGGGCGTGACCATCGTGCCGCTCTCGGTCTATTTCAATCCGCGCGGCGTCGCAAAGGTCCAGCTGGGGCTGGCGCGCGGCAAGCGCAAAGCGGACAAGCGCGAGGCCGAGAAGACTCGCGACTGGCAGGTCGAAAAGGCGCGGCTGATGCGGAACAGGGGCTGAGTGTCCGGTCCGCTCGGGACTCTCGCCAGGGGTCTTCTCCTCGCTGTGCTGACCTGGGCATCGGCAGTTGCCGCTCCGCCATCCAAACGGCTGGAGCAGATTGAATCCCGCGGCTATCTCGTCTGCGGCATCGAGCCCGGCATTGCCGGTTTCGCGATCGACCGAGGCGGCCGACGTTTTGCCGGCTTTGACATAGACATCTGTCGGGCGGTCGCAGCGGCGATCCTAGGGAATGCCGACAAGGTGCGATTCGTCCGGGTGGAGACGGTCAAGCAGTTTCTACAATCGCCCGACATTGATCTGGTTGCGCGGCGGCTGACCTGGACGCTTACCCGCGAGGGCGGTAACGGGCTGTTGTTCGGGCCGATCACCTTCTATGACGGCCAAGGCTTCATGGTCCCGAACAACCGGGGTGTGACAAAACCGGAGGATCTTGCCGGACAGGCAATTTGCGTTCAGGCGGGAGAGGGGCAGGAAGCGAATCTCGCGCGCTGGGCGACGCGCAAAGGCCTCGCGATCCGCGAGATCGTGTTCACGAGCCAGGTCGAAATCGAGCGAGCCGTCTTCGACGGTCGCTGCGCCGCATACTCAGCCGATATCACGATGCTCGCCTCCGAGCGCCTTCGCGCTCCCAACCCGGACGATTGGGCGATACTTTCCGAGATGATCTCGAAGGAGCCTCTAGCGCCGCTGATACGGGCTGGAGACGACGGATTCTTCGAGATCGTGCGCTGGACGATTTTCGCCCTGATAGACGCCGAGGAGCTGGGCGTGTCATCGCACAATGTTGCGGCGATGCGGACAACGAGCACCGACCCGAACGTCAGGAGCTTGCTCGGCCTCGTGCCCGGAACGGGCAAGGCCCTTGGTCTACGGGAGGGCTGGGTTTCGGATGTGATCGGACAGGTCGGAAATTACGGCGAGATGTTCGACCGCAATGTCGGGTCAGGCAGCCCCGTGCATCTGGATCGCAGGTTGAACAATCTATGGACCCAAGGCGGTCTGCTCTACGCGCCGCCTTTCAGATGAGACTCAGCTGCTCTTGTCCTTGGCGAGGACGAAGTCGATCTCGTAGGTGCCGTCAGCCTTCGCGGGCACTCTCGGCTGGTTAACCTGGCTGTAGCCCTTCTTGTTGATCGCGATCGAGATCTGGCTGGGGTCGACCTTCTCGCCAATATCCTTGATCTGCGCGCCGATGTCCGGGCTGCGATAGTGGCCGGGGCTGTCATTGTCGAAGGGAAAGGTGAGGCCGAGATCCTTCACCGACACCGTGACCTGGGCGTTGTCGATGTAGTTGCCGTCGGTATCCTTGATGTGGCCGAAATAGACCAGGTCGACCTTTCCGTGCTCGGGCGCCGGCAGGAAGAACTCGCCGCCATTGGCCCAGGCGATTCCAGAAGCTGCCAACGCTGCGCCGAACACCGCCCCTGCCATTGACGTGGCCCGCATCGAGTTTCGCTTCATTCCCGTCCTCCCCAAATGAGCCCACATAGCAGCAGGACCACCGGCTCCACGTCAAGAATTGGGCAGGTTTCTTCCCGCTTCAAGAGCTTAAGTTGTTCAAACGAACCAGCGCTTTTCGTAGACCAGCACCGCCAGAAGCACGAGTCCCGGAACCAGCCAAGCGAGATAAGGGGGAAATTTGCCGCCCAGGCTCTTGGGCACGAGCAACGCAGCAGGAAGGCTGACCAGCAGGGCAATCGCGATCCAGCCATACCAGGAGATGGGCGGCCCGGCGTTCTTCGGTTGGCTGTCGATGTGGAACTCGCCGATCAGCGGATAGTACTTGAACAGCGCCACATTGAAATAGAAGCAAAGCGTGTAGACGATCACGAATAGCGACGAGAAAACGATCGCCGAACCGAGGCTCTTCATCAGGTGAACCCCTTGATGTTATTTAGAATATGCCCAACCAAAAAATTCCACCAGACGAGGAAGGCCAGGATCCAGGTGACGTATTTTCGGGCGGTTAGGTGAGCGGCGCCCGACGATTGGCGCCAGAGAAACCAATAGGCGGGGAGCAGGCCCAAACCGATCGCCGCCAGATGCTCCTTGATTTCGAAGATTCCGTTGGCGGCACGGAGGTTCAGATCCTCGAGCGTGCTGCGGATGTCGAGCCTGTATTGGGGGTAAAGAAGCGCGCCGCCGATGCTCGTCACGATGAACAGGATAACGATCGCATTGGTGTAGCTAGCACCGCTGACGCTGCGGAACTTGGTAACGAAATTGCGTTGGCCGGCCGGTATGGGCACAGCCTTGGCAACACTCAAGGCCTGGTGGGTGATGGCCCCCAAGAGCGCCACCGCCAGCAGCCCATGGACAATCAGCAAAGCAACAATCATGGCGGACGTCCCCTTCCGCGAACTCACTGCAACCTAGCGTTCGACTCACCGACGGGAAAGTCGTTTCAGCGGGGTGCGAAGGTCTGGTCCGGAAAGGCGGAGCCGGACGGGACGCGGATTACGATGAAATCGTGTCTCGCGGCGCGATGGCATTGGTTGCAAGCTTCAGTGAGCTCGTCGAACCCTTTGCCGAAGGCGGCCGCATCCTGTTTGGTGATTGCTTGGTCGACGCTAGCGAGCTTGGGTTTGAGCAGTCCGTCGACCATCTTCCCGATCGGCAAATCGTGCCAAACGCCTTGGTACGTCGTCACATCCTCAAAGGTTTCACGCAGTTCGTTCGCTTCGTAGGCGGCCAACGGCCAATTGCCCACGCTTCCCGCTTGCCACAGTTTGATGTGGTGGGGCTGGACATAGGCGGTCATGAAGTCGCCGAGGCCAGGCGCGTAGGGTTCCGGAGATTTTGCCATGGTTTCGCCCTGAGTTTCTCCGCCTCGCGAAATGTCGCTCACGGCAAAAGCGATCAGAGCCAAGCCGACACCTGTTACCAGTCCCCGCATCTCCCCTCCTTCGACCCCATGGCCCGTTACTTTGCCCTCAATATCTCATTGGCCACCCGCTCGGCCGACTCAAGCGCCCCTTCCATCCAACCCATCCATGGCGATGTGTGCTCTCCGGCGAAATGGAGCCGATCCTCGGGCGCTGCGATATGCGGCGTCAACGCGGTCATTTGGCCCGGGCGGAAAATGGCGAAGGCGCCGCGCGACCATCGTGAATTTGCCCAGCGGTGGACGACGCCGCGCTCGAATTGACTTCTGATCGAAGGGAAGGTCACCGACGCAAGGTCAAGGCCATAACCTATGGCCGCGTCCTCGTTCATGGTGAGGGCATGGCGACCAGCTTCGCCGGCGGCCGTGGCTCCCAAGATTCCGGAAGGCGCCGAGACTTCGTAGGCGGCGTCCCATAGTTCGACGGGCTGGTCGGTGCGGGAGGCTCCGTTCAGCCCTTCCGAATGCCAAAAGCGGCTGCGGCACTCGAAGAGGAAACGAGTGCCGGGGAAATAGCCGATATCCCGGATCGCGCGGCGTTTTTCCGGCGCGAGCGGAGGATCGATCGACATGTCGCGCAGCACCGAGAAGGGCAGGGTCACGACGACCGTGCCGGCCGAGACCGTGCGGAGTGCTCCGCCGTCGAGGTAGGTGACGCGAAATCCGCCCTGGGCTCGATCGATCGCCATTGCGGGTGTCCCGAAACGGATCGAATCCCTGAGTTCCGAAGCCATGGCCCGCGGCAGCGCATCCATGCCTTGCGCAATCTTGTAGTAAGTTCGCGCGCCCCGGTGGAGCGCTACCTGGCGCAGAACATAGAGGGCCGACAGATCGCTCGCGTCACCACCCAGCGTCATGAGCGTGACCGCCGCCGAAGATGCGCCCCGCGATTTTAACCAGTCCGGCCAGGTCTGGCGATCGATGGCCGCCCAGCCCGCACGATCGGCAGGGGAAATCGCCGGGTCGCCAAACTCAGCCGGAATGTCCGTCACATAGCGGTCGAGCAAAGCAGCTGGGTCGAGGCCGCGCTCGTTCTCATGGAGATCGAGATTGGCGAATGCTCTGCGGGGATCCTCGGTGGAGGCGATCCGGTGGCTGCCGACAACGCTGAGTGAGGCGCCGTTTGCCGGCGTGAAGGGGAGGAGCGTCAGGCCGTAGTTGCGGACCGAGGCGAGGACACGCCTGTGCGCGCTGGAGATACGCATCGCCCCAGCCTCGGCATGAAGCCCCTGCTCGAAGGGGGCCCGGATGGTGCGGACGCGTCCCCCCGGCTCCTTACGCCCTTCGAGGATCGTGACACTGAGCCCCGCCGTTTTCAGAAGCTGGGCCGTGCGCAGCCCGGCCAGCCCGGCACCGAGGATCACCACATGCTCGCCGGCGCTAGGCGGCGGGCGGGCATTAGCGAGCGCAATGGGAGCGGCCAGCGAGATCCCGAGAAACCTTCTGCGGTCTAAGGGGCTAAACATGATCCTCGACACACCCGCGGATCGCCATGCCCGTGCCTGTTACGGGCGTTCGAGCGAAACGGCTGGATCGAACGGTATCGGTGCGCCGCGGCTCAATCCATGTCGGGCATGTTGCGCGGGCGGGTGAGGTGGGCCGGTAAGGATTCCGGGCCTTCGTCGAGATCGTCCTCGTCCGTCACTTGGGCCGGGTAGGTCCGCGGCTGGTGCTTGCGGGCGATGAACGACGCGAGGTCCTGCAGCTCGAGAAAATTGTCGGCCTGGCGGCGAAGCTCGTCTGCCACCATCGGCGGCTGGGACCGGACCGTGGAAACCACGGTCACGCGAACGCCCTTGCGCTGGACGGCCTCGACGAGACGGCGGAAGTCGCCATCGCCTGAAAAGAGCAGGATATGGTTGACATGCTCGGCCATCTCCATGACGTCGATGGCGAGCTCTATGTCCATGTTTCCTTTGATCTTTCGCCGACCGGAGGCATCAGTGAACTCCTTCGCCGGCTTGGTCACCATCGTGTAGCCGTTATAGTCGAGCCAATCGACCAGAGGCCGAATGGGGGAGTATTCCTGGTCCTCGACGACGGCCGTATAATAAAAGGCGCGCACGAGGCGGCCTTTGGACGCAGCCCATTTCAAGAGCAGCTTGTAGTCGATCTCGAAACCTAACGATCGCGCGGCGCCGTACAGGTTGGCGCCGTCGATGAAGATTGCTGAGCGCTCTTCCGGGTAAAAGATCATATCGCCGCCATTTCGAGCCCGCGGATGAAATTCGGCTCCGGCGTCAGGATTCTGAGGTTTTTCGCTAAACATGATTTCTCTCGATATGGGCCAAACAGGGCGAGATTAGTATCGGTTCCAGTCGGCTCACCCTGCAAGTCAATGCGCTATCCTTGCAAGGATACGCAACCTTTAGATAACTCCTTCGGAATCCGATTGAACAAGGCGACGCTCCGTCGCGCCGAAATCGGCTGCCCTGGGCCGCTCAAAAAGGCTCCCGCCCTTGCGCGGGCGATCCTCGCGATTTACATAAGTCAATCAAGCTACACTGCCGAGGCTTTTGGATAATGGCGCGAGTCACAGCCGAAGATTGCGTTCGCAAGGTTCCCAACCGGTTCGAGCTGGTCATGATGGCCGCTCAACGGGCGCGGGAGATCGGCGGTGGCATGACGCTGACCGTGGATCGCGACAACGACAAGAACCCGGTCGTCGCACTCCGCGAGATAGCGGACGAAACGGTCACGCTGGACGATTTGCGCGAGGCACTGGTTCGCGGTCATCAGAAGGTCATCGCCAGCGACGAGCAGGAAGAGGAGATCATCGACCTCATGGAGGGCGAGCAGGGCTGGGTTCGGCCGGAGGGCGAGCTCCAGACGCTTGCGGAAGAGGGGATGATTGACCAGGGCGATGAGAGCGATCTGGCGCTGGGCGACGACGCCAATCTCGATCCGTCCCTCGACGACGATGAGGAGGCGCTCCCCGGCCATGGCGTCGACCCCGACGACGACCTTTCCGCTGACGACATCGATCAGCTTTAAAGTAGCCGTCGCGGCCTCGGTCGACGGTCCGTCTTCGCGCGCGGGCTGCGCGCGACAATCTTGAAAGCCAACGCCCCGGCGATACGCCCCATGGTCCGCCAGTACGAGCTGGTGGACAGGGTCAAGGCGTACGACCCAAACGCGGATGAGGACGCGCTCAACCGCGCGTATGTCTATTCGCTCAAAATGCATGGCAGCCAGACGCGCGCGTCTGGCGATCCCTATTTCTCGCATCCGCTCGAGGTTGCGGGCATCCTGACCGGCATGAAGCTCGACAGCGCGACCATCGTAACCGCGCTGCTCCACGACACGATCGAGGATACTGCTGCGACCTTGCCCGAGATCCAGCGGCTCTTCGGTCCTGAGATCGCGCGGCTCGTCGACGGCGTTACCAAGCTATCGCGGATCGAACTGCAGAACGCCTCTTCGGACGAGCCTAGCGACCAGACCAAGCAGGCGGAGAATTTCCGAAAGCTGGTCCTCGCCATGTCGGAGGATATCCGGGTCCTCCTGGTGAAACTCGCCGACCGGCTGCACAATATGCGGACCCTCGAGCACATCGCCGACAAGGCGAAGCGCCGCCGTATCGCGCGCGAGACCCTCGAAATCTATGCCCCCTTGGCCGAGCGGATCGGGATCCATGGAGTCAAGGATGAGCTCGAAGACCGCGCCTTCGCGGAGATCAACCCCGACGCGCGCGACAGCATTCTGGCGCGGCTGAGCTATCTCCGTCAGGAGGGCGGAGACCTCGTCGATCGCATCCTGAAGGCGCTCACTCGGAATCTCGAGGAGGACGGGATCAAGGTCTCGGTCTCGGGACGCGAGAAATCGCCTTACTCGATTTGGCGCAAGATGCAGGTGAAGAACGTCGCCTTCGAGCAGCTCTCGGACATCATGGCCTTCCGGGTCGTGGTCGAAAGCATCGGCGACTGCTACCAGGCGCTGGGCACGCTCCATGGCCGCTATCCCACGGTGCCGGGCCGGTTCAAGGACTATATCTCGACCCCCAAGCCCAACGGCTACCGTAGCCTTCATACCTCCGTCATCGGTCCCGAACGCCAACGGATCGAGATCCAGATCCGCACCCGCGAGATGCATGAGGAGGCCGAGCTCGGCGTGGCGGCCCACTGGGCCTACAAGTCGCACGAGCGCTCGGACGGCAAGCAATATCGCTGGCTGCGTGAGCTCTTGGAGATTGTCGATCAGGCGCAGAAGCCGGAAGAGTTTCTCGAGCACACCAAGCTCGAGCTTTTCCAGGACCAGGTCTTCTGCTTTACGCCTAAGGGCGACCTCATTGCGCTGCCGCGCGGGGCCACGCCGGTCGATTTCGCCTATGCGGTTCACTCCGAGGTCGGGGACCATTGCGTCGGCGCCAAGGTCAATGGCCGCATCGTGCCGCTCAACAGCCGGCTCTCCAATGGCGACCAGGTCGAGATTATCCGATCCAAAAGCCAGACGCCGTCGCCCGCCTGGGAGCGTTTCGTCGTCACGGGCAAGGCGCGGGCCCGTATTCGCCGATACATCCGCAACCAGCAGCGCCAGGAATATGTGACGCTCGGCCGGGCGATGCTGCAGAAGGTTTTCCGGCAAGAGGGCTACGAATTTACCGAAAAGGCCGTGCAATCGGTTCTGAAGACCTTTCGCCAGGAGGAGCCGGACGATCTCTACGCCGAGGTCGGCGCCGGCAACCGTGGCGCGCGCGAGGTGTTCCAGACGATCTTCCCCGGTCACAAGCCGCAGCCGTCGGAGGGCGAAGCCAAGGTTCTGCCATTCGCGCCAAAGCCACGCGCGAAAGGCAAGGAGCGACCGCTGCCGATCCGCGGCCTCATACCTGGTCTTGCCGTGCATTTTGCCCGCTGCTGCCACCCGATCCCGGGGGATCGGATCGTCGGCATCGTGACCACCGGCAAGGGCGTTACGGTTCACACCATCGATTGCGAAACGTTGGAGAGCTTTGCCGAGACGCCCGAGCGGTGGCTCGACATCTCCTGGGGCGATGACGGCGAGCCGGGCAGCCATGTGGGGCGGCTATTCGTGACCATTGCCAATGAGCCTGGGAGCCTCGGCACGCTTTCGACGGTTATCGGACGCAATGGCGGCAACATCACCAATCTGCGGATCACCAGCCGCTCGGTCGATTTCTGGGACCTGCTGATCGACATACAGGTGCGGGACGTGAAGCACCTGACCAATATCATTGCGGCCTTGCGCGCGACCCCCGTCATCAACCAGGTGGATCGCGCGAGCAGCCAATGAGTCCGGTCATTCTACCGCGGCTTGGGGTCAATATCGACCACATCGCCACCATCAGGAATGCGCGCGGCGGGACACATCCCGATCCCGTCCGCGCCGCGAAGCTCGCGGAGGCCGCGGGGGCAGACGGCATCACGGCGCATCTGCGCGAGGACCGGCGGCACATCCGCGATTCGGATCTGTCGCAGATCATGACCGCCACGGCCTTGCCGCTGAACCTAGAGATGGCAGCGACGGAGGAGATGGTCGGGATCGCGCTCGGTCTTCGGCCGCACGCCGTCTGCCTGGTGCCGGAGCGGCGCGAGGAGCGGACGACGGAAGGCGGGCTCGATGTCGCGGGCGATCAGACGAGGCTGTCCCAAATAGTGCCTAAGCTTGCCGCGGCGGGCATCCGCGTCTCGCTGTTCGTGGCGCCGGATGCCTTGCAGATCGAGGCGGCGCATAAAGTCGGGGCCGCTGTAGTCGAGCTTCATACCGGCAGCTATGCCGAAGCACCGAGCGGCGCGCGGCAAGCCGAGCTTGCGAGGCTGGCCGACGCGGCCAAACTTGCCGCGCGGCAGGGCTTGGAGGTTCATGCCGGACACGGACTCGATTTTGAGAATGTCCAACCGGTGGCGGCTTTGCCTGAGGTGATGGAGCTCAATATCGGCCATTTCCTCGTGGGCGAGGCAGTCTTCACCGGGCTCAAAGCCGCGATCGAGGAGATGCGGGCGCGCATCCGGCGGGCGCGCGTGCCCAATCCTGCGTTTGCCCGATCGTGATTTTGGGTCTCGGCAGCGATCTGATCGATATCCGGAGGGTCGAGCAAACCATCGCCCGCTTCGGCGATCGCTTCCTCTTGCGTTGCTTCACGGACATCGAGCGCGCTAAGGCGGATCGGCGAGAGTTCACACGAGCAGCCACCTATGCCAAGCGGTTTGCGGCCAAGGAGGCCTGTGCTAAAGCGCTCGGCACCGGCCTCAGGGCCGGCGTGTTCTGGCGTGACATGGGAGTCGTCAACCTGCCCGGCGGGCGTCCAACCCTGGTCTTGACGGGCGGCGCGCTGGAGCGTCTTCGCGCGATGACGCCATCCGGCATGGCGCCGAGGATCGATTTGACGATGACCGATGAGCCGCCGTTGGCTCAGGCGGTCGTGATCATCTCCGCTGTCGCTGCCGACGCGGAGGTCGAAGGGCGGACGGGGGTAGTGGAATGAAGGGAACGACGGTGGCACCGGTCAAGAAGGAAGAGAGTGTCTTCGAAGTCATTCTCACCGTCATCTATGCGCTATTGATCGCGCTCCTCATCCGCTCGCTCTTTTTCGAACCGTTCAACATTCCCTCGGGTTCGATGACGCCCACGCTGCTCACCGGCGACTACGTCTTCGTATCGAAATTCTCGTACGGCTACAGCCGCTATTCATTTCCGCTGTCGCCCGGCTTCATCCATGGCCGGCTTTTCGGTTCGCTGCCCAAGCGAGGAGACGTCGCGGTCTTCATCAATCCGCATACCGGCGAGGATTACATCAAGCGGATCGTCGGGTTGCCAGGGGACAAAATCCAGGTCGTGCACGGCATCCTCACGATCAATGGCGAGGCGTCAAAGCGCGAGCGGATCGGCGACTATCTCGAGCATGAATGGGACGAGCGTTACGACCGGCCGGTCGATGTCTTGCGCTATCATTACATCGAGACGATGCCCGACGGCGTGAAGCACGAGATTCTCGGCGAGCCGACGCGCGAGCCCGAGGATTCGTTGCCGCAGGACAATACTGAGGTCTTCACTGTGCCGGATGGCATGTTCTTCGCAATGGGCGACAATCGCGACAATTCGGCGGATAGCCGCCTCGATCTCGGATATGTTCCGCTCGAAAATCTGGTCGGTCGCGCTGATCGGCGCTTCATCTCGCTGGAGGCCGGAGCCCATCTCTGGCAGTTTTGGCGTTGGCCCTGGACCCTCCGGATCAGTCGTTTCTTCGGACCGATTCCGTGACCATTCCAGCCGAACCTCAGGCGATCGCGCCGTCCGATGTGCCGCGCAGATCTCTCGGCGCGATGTTGAACATCGGCGCGTGGATCGTCCTGATTGTCGCGTTCATATCGTTCCGCTTCGCCGTTTTCGAGCCGTTCGACATTCCCAGCGGATCGATGACGCCCACCCTGTTGTCCGGCGATTACGTCTTTGTCTCGAAGCTCGCCTACGGCTACGGCCCATATTCCTTTCCGTTTCTGGACAGCGTGCTGCGTCATCGCATCTTCGCAGCCGATCCGAAGCGCGGCGACGTCGCGGTCTTCGTCAATCCCCATACGGGAGAGGACTACATCAAGCGGATCGTGGGATTGCCGGGCGACCGCATTCAGATGGTCCATGGCCTGCTGACGATCAACGGACAGCCTTGCAAACGCCGGCGGATCGACGACTTCACCGAGCGCGAATGGGACGAGAGGTACAATCGCGCCTTCGAGACCACCCGCTATCGTTATCGCGAGACGATGCCCAACGGCGTGCAGCATGAAATATTGGGCGAGCCAACGCGGGAGGCGGAGGATTCGCTGCCGCAGGACGATACGGACGCGTACGAAGTGCCCGCCGGCATGTTCTTCGCGATGGGCGACAATCGCGACAATTCGGCGGATAGCCGGATGGGACTGGGATTCGTGCCGCTCGACAATCTGGTCGGCCGCGCAGTGATCCGGTTCATCTCGGTCGAACCGGAAGCCCATCCGTGGGAGATTTGGCGGTGGCCTTGGACGATGCGTCTCGGCCGCTTCTTCGGGCCGATTCGGTGAGCGGCAGCAGGCCGAGGGCGCTCGCGGCTCTCGAGCAGTCGCTGGGCCATAGCTTCGCGAATCCGAGTTTGCTCGAGCAGGCGCTGATCCACTCGAGCGCGGGCGAAGGCCGCAAGGGTGCGACCGACAATGAGCGGTTGGAGTTTCTGGGCGATCGGGTGCTCGCCCTTGTCGTCGCCGAGCTGCTGATGGATCGCTTTCCGGCGGCCAAGGAGGGCGAGCTCGGCAGGCGGCTTACAGCTCTCGTTCAGCGCGACGCGCTTTCGGCGGTCGCATCCGACATCGACCTCGGACGTTTTCTCGTCGTGGGCGCGCTCGATGCCGCGACCGGCGGCGCAGAGAACGCGAATGTGTTGGCTGATGCGTGCGAAGCGGTGATCGCAGCACTCTATATCGACGGCGGCATCGATGCGGCAAAGCGATTCATCGCGACCGCATGGCAACAGCAGATTGCCGCTGTTGCCGAGCTACCGGTCGAGCCCAAGACTGCGCTGCAAGAGTGGGCGCAGGGGCGCGGCAAGCCGCTTCCCACCTATCGCGTCATATCGCGGACAGGTCATGCGCATAACCCGGTTTTTGAAGTCGAAGTGGCCGTCGAAGGCCATGAGCCGGCAGGCGCGCGCGGCTCCTCGAAGCGCGCGGCGGAAAAAGCCGCGGCGCAGATCCTGCTCGACCGCGTCATGAAACAGGCGAAGCGATGACCGAGCCTAGCGCGAAAACGCGGTGCGGATTCATCGCGTTGATCGGCGCGCCCAATGCCGGGAAGTCGACGCTGCTCAATGCGCTCGTGGGGGCCAAGGTCGCGATCGTGAGCGCCAAGCCTCAGACGACGCGCATGCGGGTGCTCGGAATCGCGAACGTGGGCGCGAGTCAGCTCATCTATGTCGATACTCCTGGAATCTTCAGTCCCAAAAGGCGGCTCGACCGCGCCATGGTGCGCGCAGCCTGGGAGGGAGCAGGGGACGCCGATATCGTCGCGCTGGTAGTCGATGCTGCCCGCAAAAAGGTCTCCGAGGATACGCGCGAGATCGTCGCCAAGCTCAAGGCATCGGATCGACCGGCGGTCCTGATCTTGAATAAAGTCGATGCGACCGAGCCGCCGCGGCTGCTTGCGATCGCGGCCGAGCTGAACGCGGACTTCGCCTTTTCCGATACTTTCATGGTGTCGGCACTCACCGGAGATGGGCTGGACGAGGTTCGCCGCACCTTTGCCGAGCGTGTCGCCGCGGGACCCTGGCTCTATCCCGAGGACCAGCTGTCGGATCTCCCGACCCGTCTGCTCGCGGCGGAAATCACGCGCGAGCAGCTATACCTCCAGCTCGGCCAGGAACTGCCCTATGCCAGCACCGTCGAACACGAGGCGTGGGAAGAGCGCGAGGATGGCAGCGTCGCAATCCGCCAGGCGATCCTCGTCGAGCGGCCCGGCCAGAAGGCAATCGTGATCGGCAAGGGCGGCACGCGCATCAAGGCGATCGGCGAGGCTGCTCGCAAGGCGCTGACCGAATTTCTCGACCGCCCGGTGCACCTCTTCTTACACGTCAAGGTACAAGAGAAATGGGCGGACGATCCAAGCCATTACAGAGAGGTCGGCCTGGACTGGAAATCCTGATGCGGCGGGCGGTGCCGTCAAAGCGAGCTTTCGAGGAATAAAACGCCCTCTTCAACGTCATCTTGCGCGAGGATATAAGTGGCAGCGGCCATGACGCGGAGCGATTTGGATTGCAACCCAGGTCGAGATTAAGGACTTGCGCTGCGGCAGCCATGCTCGCGGCAGCATGCGCGTCGGGCGCCTCATTGGGCGCCGATGTTGCGCCTCCGGTCCCGGCGAATGTCGACTGGAAGCAGGCCGAGACCGTCACCGTTCGGTTGTCCGATTTCGAATATTCGCCCGCGTATCTTCGTTTCCGCATCGGGACGCCGGTTCGGATTCGCTTGATCAACGAGGGAAGCGGGCAGCATGACTTCTCGGCTCCGGCATTTTTCAATGCGGCTTCCTATCCGCCGGGAATCCGCGGGCCCGACGATGGGGATATCGCCGTCAAGAAAGGCCAAACGGTCGAGATCGAGCTCGTTCCCAACGCTGCCGGCAAATATCATCTGCGGTGTACCGAGTTCTTACACGCGCTGTTCGGCATGACGGGCGAGATCGAGGTAACGGCTCGATGATACCGGTCGAAACTTGCTCGCCACGCCCGAAGGTCAGGAAGGCCCGCCGCTGACGAGCATATCGGTGCCGGTGACGAAGCCGCCTTGCGGGCTCGCGAGATACATCACCGCGTGAGCGACATCCTCCGGCCGGCCCGCGCGCCCGACATGGTTGGGCGCCAGCGCGGCGATGGCGCGCTTTTCGATGTCCGCCCATTCCGTGCCCCAGCCGAACTGCTCGGCCAGCTTGCGGAACCAGCCTTCGACCCCGGCCGTCAGGATGACGCCGGGGCTGATCGAGTTGACGGTGACGCCGGTGCCGGCGAGCGTCAGAGACAGCGCGACGGTCATGTTGTTCAGGGCTGCCTTGGCCGCCGCATAGTCGGGGATGACCAGGTTGGGGCGATGCGAGACCAGGCTGCTGATCTGGATGATCCGCCCCCAGCCCGCCGCCTTCATCGCCGGAGCGAAGCGCTGGATCAGGCGGATCGCGCCGACGACGTTGCCGTTATAGGCAGCCAGCCATTCTTCCGGCTTGGACTCGAAGAAGGTCGCCTGGCCGCCGCCGGATGACTCGCCGCCGGCATTGTTGACCAATATATCGATCCCGCCCAGCGCGCCCTCCGCCTTATCGGCGACCGCGCTCGCCTGGTCGTCGCGCATCAGGTCCCCGATCGCGACATGCGCCTCGCCGCCGGCCGCACGAATTTCGGCCGCAACGCGCTCCGCCCGTTCTCGATTGCGCCCGTGGACGATCAGCCGTGCGCCTTCGCGCGCCAGGCGCTTGGCTACCGCCTCGCCGATGCCGGAATTGCTGCCGGTCACCAGCGCGCGTTTGCCTTCCAGCTCAGGGGCCATCCGTCTCCTTTGAGTCAAGTCCTCGGCACGTCGCCGGGCCCGAGGTAGGGCGGCTCGATATTGGTGACGCCCGTGATCCGCCATGTCGGCTGGGCGTTATGAATCGAATAGCAATAGCGGCCGGTTTCCAAGACGGATCCGTCTTTTCTGTACCGTATGATATCGGACAGCAGCAAAGCATGATCATTCGATAGCGGGCTGACATGGACGATCTTGAAATCGGATCGCACCCAGCCTCGCCGGACCATATCCGCGAGCGCCCCATCGAATTGGGCGCGGATCTTCTCCGCCGTCTCGGCGATCATCGTCGGCCTGGCGCCGATCGTCATGACATAGGGCGCGGCGATGTAGCGGCAAACGCCGGCCATGTCGCGGGCGTTGAAGCAATTGGCGTAGCCCGTGTAGGCGGTCTCCGCGAAGTGGATCACTGTCGTGGCGCCGGATGTTGTTTCCACCACATTACTCCCTTCGTCGCTGTTCTTTGTCCTCTTTGAAGGACGGCATCAGGCAATGGTCGTGGTCGACCTGTCAATCGTCTACGCCGAGTGGCGATCGGCGACGCTTTGGCTTAAGCTTGACCCATGAAATTCATTTGCGATGCCCCGGGCGGGAAAGCCTGGTTTCGTATCGAGACCGAGCTCGAGGCGCAGCAGGAGTCAGAGCTCATGCAGCACGCGGTCGAAAAATATTTTCGCCGCGAATGGGAGAAGGCGGCGCAAAGCTATCGGCCTTCCGCGGCGAGCTCCTATATCGAGCGGGACATCGGCCTCAACGATCATATCCAGCGTCAGATGCCCTTATTCATGACGCTCCGTGATGCGGAAGGAAACGGGCTCGCGACTGCCATGCTGCCGCCCGGCGGGCGGTCCGCGACCGCGACCGGCTTCCGCATCATCATCGTCGGCCGCTCGAACGGCGACCCTTATCCTTCCGAGGGACAGGCGATCGGAGCGCTGGCCAAGGAGTTCGGCCTGACGCTCGACCGCGACAGCTGTTTTCCCTACGCGTGATGGGGCGATCTACAGCTTTTTAGGGACCCGAATTCAATCGGTTCATCAGCTTCTGCCGCACGACCGGATCGTTTTGGGCGACCTGGAGGATCGACTTCTACTCGTCGACGCTAAGGCCCTGCTCCTTGACGGCTTGCTCAGCCTGTTGGTTCGCTTGATCCGTGCGGCCGCAGACAAGTATTCCCGTGCGTGCGTTTCGCGCCTCTCAAATGGCTTGATTTCGGATTTGTTTGGGTTGTCCTCTGAACGCCACCCTCGGTACGCTGTTCCCACGAGTGAAACGAATCGCGCCACAAGACATGGGGACCGACATGGGGCTTCGCCGTTTCGAGGGTAAGGTTGCGTTGGTGACGGGCGCTGCGCTCGGCATGGGGCGTGCAGTAGCCAGGCGTTTCGCCGACGAGGGCGCGAAGGTGTGCGTCGTGGATGTGCTCCAGGCGGGCGTCGAAGAGACGGCGGCCATGATCCGCGCCGAGGGCGGCGACGCGTTTGCTTGCGTCGCGGACATTTCGCAAGAAGGCGACAATGAGCGGATGGTGGACGAGACGGTCGCCCGTTATGGCGGATTGGATGCCGTCGACCTCAACGCCGCCCTGCTGGGCGAACATGCGCCCTTCTTCGAGAGCACGGTCGCTCATTACGATCGCATCGTCTCCGTCAATCAGCGCGGCTGTTTCTTGGGTATGCGCGCCGTTGGCCGGGTGATGAGGCCGGGCGGCGCGGTCGTGGTCATGTCATCGACCGCCGGTCTTCTGGGGCACCCGACCAATCCGGCCTATAGCGCTTCGAAACATGCAGTGATCGGGCTCGTGCGCTCGGCAGCTCCGGCCTTCGGCGAGCGCGGCCTCAGGATCAACGTGATTTGCCCCGGCGCGGTGAGCACGCGCATGCACAGCGGCCCGATTGATGACACGGTCAGGCCGCTGGAAGATCTGCCGCCTGTGGATTTTCGCGGAGTCGCCACGCCGCAGTACATCGCCGAGGTGGTGCTGTTCCTTTGCAGCAGCGCGGCCGGCTTCATCACCGGCGCGGTCCACACCGTCGACGGCGGCAGCACCTGCGCGTTCAACATCCCGCTGCGTTGAGTGTTGGGGCGGGCGCACGGAATCTTCAGGACGGAATTGGGCTCGCGGCGGGGAAGCCACGCCAAAGCGGATGGCGTTTGGCGCGGATGGTTGTCGTCTCTAAATTAGCGTCATGGCCATTGAATGGAACGAATCGGCGATCGTGCTGGCAGTGCGGCCGCATGGCGAAGCGAGCCTGATCGCCACTCTGCTAACGCAATCGCATGGGACCCATGCGGGGCTGGTCCAAGCGGCGCGCGGGGGAAAGCGCGCAGGAGCGCTGCAGCCAGGAAACCGGGTGATGGCGCGCTGGCGAGCGCGGCTCTCCGAGCATCTGGGAAGCTTCACGCTGGAGGCCGAGAGAAGCACGGCGGCGCGGCTGATCGACCTGCCGCTGCCGCTGATGGCGCTGCAATCGGCCTGCAGCCTGGTAGCCGTCGCAGCGCCGGAGCGCGAGCCTCATCCAGGCCTGTTCGAGGCGACGGCCACGCTGATCGACATCCTCTGCGAACCTGGGTGGGATGCGGCCTATGTTGCTTGGGAGGCCGGGCTTCTCAAGCTGCTCGGCTTCGGGCTCGATCTGACGCGCTGCGCCGCCACCGGCGCCAATGATCGGCTGAGCTATGTCAGCCCGCGGACCGGCCGCGCGGTTTCGGAGTCCGCGGCCGAACCCTGGCGAGGCCGGTTGCTCCGGTTGCCGGGCTTCCTGATCGGGCAGGGAGGCGGCGATGCGGCCGAGATTCTGGACGGCCTTGCGCTGACCGGCCATTTCCTCGAACGCGTGGCGTTCGCGGCCACGCACAGCCCGCTCCCGGCGTCGCGCGCTCGCTTCGTCGAAAGCTATCGCCGTGCGGCGGGCGAGTCTGATATCCCCCTGGCATGAGCGACGCGACTCAGGACGACATCCTCAGCCAACGACTGGACGACATACTGGGCGAGAAATATCTCGCCTATGCGTTGTCGACCATCATGTCGCGCTCGCTGCCCGATGTGCGCGACGGGCTGAAGCCGGTGCACCGGCGGGTTCTCTACGCGATGCGCGAGCTGGGACTCGCTTCCAACACCGCGCCGCGCAAATCCGCGCAGGTGGTGGGTAGCGTCATTGGTAAATACCACCCGCATGGCGACACAGCCGTCTATGATGCGCTGGTGCGCTTGGCGCAGGATTTTGCCACGCGTTATCCGCTCGTCGACGGGCAGGGGAATTTCGGCAATATCGACGGCGATGGCGCTGCGGCGATGCGCTACACGGAAGCGCGCCTCACGCCGGTTGCGGAGGCGATGCTCGAGGGCATCACCGAGGATGCGATCGATTTCCGATCGACCTATGACGGACAGGACGAAGAGCCGGTGGTGCTCCCGTCGAGCTTTCCCAATCTGCTCGCGAACGGCGCGTCGGGAATCGCGGTGGGCATGGCGACCTCCATCCCGCCGCACAATGCCGGCGAACTCGCCGACGCGCTGCTGTTGTTGATCGACAAGCCCAAGGCCGACCTCGACGAGATCATCAAATTGGTGCCGGGGCCGGACTTTCCGACTGGCGGCATTCTAGTCGAGCCCGCTGAAACCATCCGCGAAGCCTATGCGACGGGCCGCGGCGGCTTCCGGGTGCGGGCCCGATGGGAGGTCGAGAAGGGGACGCAGGGCACCTACCAGATCATCGTCACCGAGATTCCTTACCAAGTCCAGAAGTCGCGCCTGATCGAGCGAATCGCAGCGCTGCTGGCCGAGAAGCGGCTGCCGCTCCTGGAAGACGTGCGCGACGAGTCGGCCGAAGACATCAGGCTGGTGCTGGTGCCCAAGAGCCGCAATGTCGATGCCGAGCATCTGATGGAGCAGCTCTTTCGCGCGACCGACCTCGAGACGCGCGTGCCGCTCAACATGAATGTGCTCGATGGCGGGCTGGTGCCGCGCGTGATGAGCCTCAAGGAGGCGCTGCGTGCGTTCCTCGACCATCGCCATGAGGTGCTCGAGCGGCGCTCGCGGCACCGACGAGCCGAGATCGATCGACGGATGGAGGTGCTGGACGGCTATCTGATCGCCTACCTCAATATCGACGCGGTGATCAAAATCATCCGCGAGTCCGACGAGCCGAAGCCCGCGCTGATGAAGCGCTTCAAGCTGACCGACAACCAGGCCGAGGCAATTCTCAACATGCGGCTCCGGGCGCTCCGGCGGCTCGAGGAAATCGAGATCCGCACCGAGCACGACAAGCTGGCGGGCGAGGGGAAAGCGCTCGACCAGTTGCTCGCGAGCGAGAGGCGACGCTGGTCGGCGATCGGCAAAGAGATCGCCGACATGAAGAAACGGTTCGGGCAGGCCACACCGCTCGGCAAGCGCCGGACCACCATTTCGAAAGCCCCCGTCATTGTGGACCTGCCGCGCGAAGCGGCGATCGAGCGCGAGCCGATCACGGTGCTGGTGTCCGAGAAAGGGTGGGTGCGCGCGGTCGGCGGCCACGATGTCGATCTCGATTCGATCAAATACAAGGAAGGTGACCATGGTCGCTTTGTCGTCCCTACGGAGACGACGGAGCGGCTGATCATTTTCGCGACCAACGGCAAGGCGTTCACGCTCGGCGCCGACAAGCTGCCGCGCGGCCGAGGCTTTGGCGAGCCCCTCCGGCTCATGATCGATCTCGGCAACGATGCCGAACCGATTGCGATCTTTGCCCATCGGCCGGGCGCGAAGCTTTTGGTCGCGGCGGAGGATTCGCGCGGATTTATCGTGCCGGAGGATGAGGTCGTCGCGCAGACGCGGGCTGGACGCCAGGTGCTGAACCTGCCCGAGGGAGTCGAAGCGGTCGCCTGCGTGCCTGCGGAGGGCGACCATGTCGCGGTGGTCGGCGACAATAGGAAACTGCTGGTTTTTGCCCTGAAGGAAATGCCGGAGATGGCGCGCGGGCGCGGCGTGATCCTGCAGAAGTACAAGGACGGCGGGCTGGCGGACGCCAAAGTCTTCAAGCTCGCCGACGGGCTCAGCTGGCGGCGAGGCGACCAGACGCGAACTGAGAGCGACCTGAGGCCTTGGCTTGGCGAGCGCGCCCAGGCTGGGCGCATCGCGCCGAACGGCTTCCCGAAAAGCAACAAATTTGCTTGAACGCACGACGGCCGGCGGCACTTCTATTCTGGAACCAGATTTCACAAATCATGTTATGAACCATGTCTAACACTTTGTAGAAACGGTCAGAAAAGAGATCATTAGCGAAACGGCCTAGGCAATACGGCATTTGCGTGTATGAATAGGGAAAACAAGGGTTTGGGATATCCGAGTCTCGTCAGCGACCAAGAACGGACATGATGCGAGTGATTTTGGCCCAGCCGCGCGGCTTCTGCGCGGGTGTAGAGCGTGCAATTGAGATCGTCGAACGCGCCATCGAAAAATATGGCGCGCCGGTGTATGTCCGGCATGAGATCGTCCATAACCGCCATGTCGTCGAGAGCTTGCGGGCCAAGGGCGCCCATTTCGTCGACGAGCTGGACGAGGTGCCGCCGGGGGGGATCACGATCTTCAGCGCCCACGGCGTCGCGCAGACAGTCGAGCAGGCGGCGGAGGAACGTGGTCTGCCCGTCATCGACGCGACCTGTCCGCTGGTGTCCAAGGTTCATCTCGAGGGGCGTCGCTATGCCGCTCAGGGCAGGACGGTCATCCTGATCGGCCATGCCGGCCATCCCGAGGTCGAAGGCACGATGGGGCAAATTCCCGGGGGAGTGAGGCTGATCTCCTCGGTTGACGACGTCGCCCGGCTCGAAGTGCCGGACCCAGAGAAGCTTGCCTATGTGACGCAGACGACGCTGAGCGTTGACGACACCCGCGCGATCATCGAAGCGCTGAGGGCCCGATTTCCGGCGATCTCGGGACCGGACACGAAGGATATCTGCTATGCCACCCAAAACCGCCAGCGCGCGGTTCGCGAGCTCGCGCGGGTGGTTGACGTGCTGCTCGTGGTCGGCGCGCGAAACAGCTCCAATTCCAACCGCTTGGCTGAGATCGGCACGGAACTTGGCGTGCCGAGCTATCTGATCGAGGACGCAAATGCGTTGGAGCCGGCCTGGATCGAAGGCAAAAGCTCCATAGGTATAACGGCAGGCGCGTCGGCGCCGGACACGCTGGTCCAGGAGCTGATCGAGACGCTGCGTAGGCTGGGCGATATCGAGGTTGCCGCTCTGCCGGGCGTGGACGAGAACGTCCGCTTCCGCCTCCCGCCCGAGCTGGCGAACGGCCGGCAGGTGGCGTAAACAACTCGGTCTTGGGCGCGCCGCAGCATAGGCGAGCCGGGAGATTTTTCTAAGATGGGCATTCCACTTCGCTATATGACCCGCGTCGGCGGCTATGTCGCCAAGCAGCATTTGCTGGGACGCAAGCGCTATCCGCTGGTGCTGATGCTGGAGCCGCTCTTCCGCTGCAATCTGGCCTGCGCGGGCTGCGGCAAGATCGACTATCCCGACGAGATCCTGAACCAGCGCCTTTCGGTCAAAGAATGCCTGGACGCGGTCGACGAGTGCGGCGCGCCGGTGGTGGCGATCGCAGGCGGAGAGCCTCTGCTCCACAAGGAGATGGCGGAGGTCGTTCGCGGCATCATCGCCAAGAAGAAATTCGTCATCCTCTGCACCAATGCGCTCCTGCTGGACAAGAAAATGGACCAGTACGAGCCCAACCCGTACTTCACCTGGGACGTCCATCTCGACGGCGACAAGGAGATGCACGACCACGCCGTGAGCCAGGAGGGCGTCTATGACCGCGCCGTCGCAGTCATCGCCAAGGCCAAGGCGCGGGGCTTCCGGGTCTGCATCAATACGACCCTCTTCAACAACGCGATTCCCGAGCGGGTCGCCAAATTTTTCGACGACGTAAAGGCGATGGGCGTGGACGGGGTGATGGTCTCGCCCGGCTATGCCTATGAGCGAGCGCCCGACCAGGCGCACTTCCTGAATCGGCAGGCGACCAAGAACCTGTTCCGCGACATCTTCCGGTTGGGCAAGGGCAAGAAGTGGGCCTTCAACCAGTCGCCATTGTTCCTCGATTTCCTGGCGGGCAACCAGACCTATCACTGCACGCCCTGGGGCAACCCGACGCGCAATTATTTCGGCTGGCAGCGGCCTTGCTATCTGCTGGGCGAGGGTTATGCGAGCTCCTTCAAGGAGCTGATGGAAGAGACCGACTGGGACAAATACGGTACCGGCAACTACGAGAAATGCGCCGACTGCATGGTCCATTCGGGCTTCGAGGCGACATCGGTCATCGATTCCTTCAAGAACCCGCTGAAGGTTGCCAAGGTGGCGCTGCGCGGACCCAAGACGGAAGGGCCGATGGCGCCGGAAATCCCGCTCGATAAGCAGCGGCCTGCCGAATATGTCTTTTCGGCCCATGTCCAAAAGGCGATGGACCGTCTGAAGCATGCGCCCAAGGTCACGACCGACGTCGCGGCCTCAGACGACGAGTACGCTGCAAGCGCGGAGTAGCGCTTTCAGCCCGGCCCGCGCGTCGCGCGCTGTCATGATCAAGCCGGGGATCTGCCCCGGCTTTTTCATTATGGAGCCGAAAACGGCCGCAAGCCGCGGCCGACCCTCCGAATCCAGCGGCAGCAAGGCGGCTTCCGGAAGGCCGCGCCAAGCTGGGTCGGCGATCGCCCTGAGCGCGATGAAGGGCACGCCGGCTGCCGCCGCAACGCGTGCTGCCTCACCGCTTTCGAGATCGACGGCGAGCGCGCCGGTAGTCTCGTATATTAGTTTTTTATCAGATGGTTGTGACGCGATCCTGATATCGCCGTATAGCAGCCCCACCACAATTTTTCGATTGTCATTCCCGTGAAAGCGGGAATCCGTATTGCCGCCAGCTTGATGGCCAACGATCGATTCCCGATTTCGCGGGAATGACGCGTCCAGGAGAGCCGCTGCCGCCGGATAACGCCTGCCACCGGTCACCACCTCGTTCGCCACGATCAGCGTTCCCGGCGGCAAATCGGGGGCAAGGCCGCCAGCGATACCGAAGCTCATCAACGACTTGGCGCCCGAGGCTAAAAGCCTCTCTGCAGCCGGTGCCACATTGGCGTGGACACCGCCGGTGCAGGCAACAAGGCTCGACAGGCGGCGCGCGAGCCGCGCCTCGACTTGCAATCCGGTGACGATCCCGATCGGCTGGGGAATACCGAGCCGCGTCACATCCCCCAAGCGACTTCCCGCGTGTTACTGCGCTTGAGATTGCGATAGCGGGCGACTGCCCAGACCGGGAAGAAGGCGCGGTAGCCGTGGTAGCGAAGGTAGAACACGCGCGGGAAGCCGACCGCGGTGTAGCTCTCCTCGGCCCAGGTGCCGTCGGATTTCTGGGTCGAGGTTAGAAACTCGATCCCGCGCGCGACGGCTGGGTTGTCGGTTTCGCCGGCAGCCATCAGGCCAAGGACGGCCCAGGCGGTCTGCGAGGCGGTGCTGACCACTTTCTCGCTGGGCGGCTGTCCCGGATAATAGGATTCGCCGCCTTCGCCCCAGCCTCCGTCGGGGCGCTGCTTGGAAAGCAGCCAGGCGATCGCCTTCTGGATCATCGGGTCGGAGGCCTTGATCCCAATCGCGTTCAGAGCACAGAGCGCAGACCAGGTGCCATAAATGTAGTTCGTGCCCCAGCGACCGAACCAGGACCCATCTTTTTCCTGCTCGCGTCTGAGATAGTCGATCGCGCGCGCAACCACCGGATCGTCCTTCGTCCGACCGAGCTGGGCGAACATGCTGACGCACCGCGCCGTGACGTCGACGGTCGGCGGGTCGAGTAGGGCGCCATGGTCGGCGAAGGGGATGTGATTCAGATAATAGTGCTCGTTGTCGACCTCGAAGGCCGCCCAGCCGCCATTCTTGCTCTGCATCCCCTCGACCCATTCGGTCGCCCGCGCGATGGACGTTCGGTGCTCCGGCTCCTTGCTGCGGTCGAGTGCCATCGCGACGACGGCCGTGTCATCGAGATCGGGGTAGTAGTCGTTGTTGTACTGGAAGGCCCACCCGCCTGGCCGAAGGTCGGGGCGGCGCGCGATCCAGTCGCCTTTGACGTCGAGGATCTGGCGGCCGCGCAGCCATTCGAGACCCTGCTTGGCTTTTTCGACCGCTTCCGGATCGCCGCTTTCCAAAAGGGCATGACAGGCAAGGCCCGTGTCCCAGATCGGCGAGACGCAGGGCTGGGCGTAGAGGAACTTGTCGTCCGCCGCCACCAGCTTCTCGACCGATTCCTTGGCGATCAGCAGGTTGGGATCATCCTTGGGATAGCCCAGGCACTCATACATGAGCACTGAATTCACCATCGACGGGAAGATCGCGCCGAGCCCGTCCTCGCCGTTGAGGCGCTGCGTGACCCATTCCGCCGCGAGCTTCAGCGACCGACGGCGCGTCGGCCCCGGCATGATGGGCTCCGCCCACCGGAGCACGACGTCCAGACCGCGGAAGAAGCGGCCCCAGAAGGTCTTGTCGATGTTCGGATGCCAGTCGCGCACCGTTTCGGGCGGCTGCACGAACAGCTCGGCGACGTCGATCTTGCGCTTCGCCTTCGGCTTGACGGCCTGGAGCACGATCAGCGGCACGATGACGGTCCGGCTCCAATAGGAGACCTTCTCGAGGTGGAAGGGAAACCAGCGCGGCAAGATCATGATCTCGACCGGCATCATCGGCGCCGCGCGCCATGGCACTTGCTCCCAAAGGGCGAGGAGAAACCGGGTGAAGACGTTCGTCCGCGCCGCGCCGCCGCAATCGAGGATCGCTCGGCGGGCCCGCACCATGTGCGGCGCGTCGATCGGGTCGCCGGCGGCCTTTAGAGCCCAATAGGCTTTGACAGTCGCCGAAATGTCGAGCGGCCCGTCTTTCCAAAGCGGCCAACCACCATGATCGGCTTGGGTTTCGCGGATGTAATGGGCGAGCTTCGTTTCTTTTTCTAAATCAACTTCGTCCAGAAAGTGCTTGTAAAGAATATATTCTGCCGGGATCGTTGCGTCGGCTTCTAGGATATAGACCCAGTGGCCGTCGGGTTGTTGCTTGTCGAGCAACGCCCTCACGCCGCGCTTGATCGAATCCTCGAGATTCGGCGGCGGAGATGCCGGCTCGACCATTATATTCTCAGCAACACTCATCCTTGCCATCGCTCCGATACCTGTTCTAGCCGACCGCTGCCGGTGCTATCGCATCGCCTGAAAACGGCCTTTCCACGCTCCGCCCTTGCCCTGCATGTGTCGCCGCGCCGAATCGAGGGTGGCGCCGAGATAAACCAGTGCGACTACGGGAAGCAAGGGCGCCCATAAGGGCGATCGGCCGTAGAATTGGAGCATCGGCAGGTAGCAAGCGGCCATGATCAGCCAAGCCAAGAGGCCCAACGCACTGCCGAGCCCGTGACCATAGACGAACACCAGAGGTGGGGCCAGGAAGACCAGCAGCAGGCCTAGCACAGTGCCCAGCAGCAGGAGCGGCGAATAATGGAGCTGGGTGTAGGCCGATCGCGCGATCATTCGCCAGATCTCGCCGATCTCGCCATAAACGCGCAGACTTTGCGCTTCGTTCGTGAGGCCGAGCCAGATTGGGCCGTTCCGTTTGAGCGCCGCGGCGAGCGAGCAATCGTCGATGAGAGCGCCCCGGATGGCGCCGATCCCGCCGATGCGGTCGAGCGCGGCGCGGCGAACCAGCATGCATCCGCCAGCCGCCGCGGCGGTCTGGCGCGCAGGGTCGTTCACCCAGGCGAACGGATAAAGCATCTGGAAGAAGAAGACGAAGGCCGGAACGAGAAAGCGCTCCGCCCAGCTCTCGCAGCGCAACCGAACCATCAGCGATGTCAGGTCGAGCGCCCCGGCTTCGGCTCTGGCCAGCAGATGCGCCAGATTGCGCGGGCTATGGCGGATGTCGCCGTCGGTCAGCAGCAGATAGCGAGCGCTCGGGTCGATCTCTGACGCCTTGCGGACACCTTGATCGACAGCCCACATCTTGCCGGTCCACCCGGGTGGCGTCGGCTGACCCGGGACGATCGTGAGCCGATCGGCGGCGCCGACCGCGTCGGCCGCATGGCGTGCGACGTCAGCGGTTCCGTCGGTGCTCTCATCGTCCACGACGATGACGGAAATGCGGCCCTTATAGTCCTGCGATAGAAGCGAGCCGACCGTGCCGCCAATGCCTTCCGCCTCATTGCGGGCCGGGATTACCGCGACGATGTTCGGCCAGTCGCGCGGTGCGGCCGGCGCCGGCGCTGTATCGGTTCGCCAGAACCCGCCATGGCGGAGCCACAAGACCAGCCAGGCGACGAAGCACAGGAATCCCAGGAGCAGGATCACTTGAGATATCCCGCCTGTTTGAACCAGGCGATCGCATCCACCAGCCCTTCGCGCGCCGGCCGGGTGCGGTAGCCAAGATCGCGAGCGGCCTTGGCGGAGGAGAAGAACATCCGCTTCCGCGCCATCCGGAGCGTGTCGCGCATTAAAAGCGGCTCCTTGCCGGTAAAGCGCGCCAGCAGCTCGGCGATCATCGCGACCGGATAGAGCGGCGTCACCGGAAGCTTGATGCGCGCGGGCTTGCCCCCCGTGATCCGGGCGATCTCCTCCTGCATCGCGGCCAGGGAGAAATCATCGCCGCCTAGAATGTAGCGCTCGCCTGGCTTTCCTTTGGCGAAGGCGAGCAGGTGGCCTTCCGCGCAATCGTCGACATGGACCAGATTGAGCCCGGTCTCGACATAGGCGGGCATCCGGCCGGATGCCGCCATGAGGATCGTCTGGCCGGTCGGCGTCGGCTTGATGTCCCTGGGCCCGATCGGGGTGGAAGGGTTGACGACGACGACCGGCAGGCCGGTTTCCCGTGCCGCCTTTCCGACGGCCTCCTCGGCCAGGAATTTCGAGCGCTTGTAGTGGCCCACCATATTGGCGAGCGCGACCGGCGTATCCTCGTCTCCGGCGCCGGAAGGGTCGATGCCCAGGGTGGCGACACTGCTCGTATAGACGACACGCGAGACATTCGCCGCCGCCGCAGCCCGGATCAGGGCATCGCTTCCGTCCACATTGATGCGGTACATAGTGGCCGGATCGCGCACCCATAGACGGTAGTCGGCTGCGACATGGAACAGCGCCGTGCAGCCCTTGAGCGCGGACGGCAGCGTCTCCGGCGCAGCGAGATCGCCTTCAACGATCTCCGCGTCCAAGTCGGTCAGGTTGCGGCGATCGCTCGACGGCCGCGCCAGGACGCGGACGCGATGGCCGGCCCCGACCAGCGCGCGTGCAACGGATGAACCGAGGAATCCTGTGGCCCCGGTCACTAAGGCGGTCTCGCTCATCCCCCTCCGACTCGCCCGTTCGCTCAGGCTTCCCGGTAATTAAGCAGGACGAAGCCGATGAGAACATAGGAGATTGGCCAAACGAGAGCCGCGATCCGGTTGCCGGGAGGCCCGAGCCGTAACTCCAGCCAACGGGCCCAGGCGGAGGTCACGGCAAGCAGCGCCAGCGGGATGTGCGACAGCTCGATCAGGAACTGCTCCTTAACATCGGTGATGTTGTGAGAGTGCATGAGCAACATGCCGGCTCCGATGGCGGTCAAGATCGGAAAGGCGAGGGATGCCTCAGGCCGTTTGATGCGACCCAGCCGGACCGCCCATTCGAACAGGCCGAAGACGATCACCAGAAGCACGATGACTCGGTGCTGGAAGACCTCGGCGTCGCGCAAGCTTTCGAAGAAGCCAATCTCGCCAAGCGGCCAGGTCTCGGGATCGGAGCGCACGAACAGGAACGCGGCGAGGACGAGGAATGCGAGAGGCCAATGTCGTGCCCATCGCGCCTTTCCGGTACGCTCCAGCAACGCGAGCAGCCCGATCGCGATCACGAAGATGCCCGCCCAATGGTGATTGTACTCGGACCAGGCGATATCGGCCGGCAAGCGGGGCGGTGCGATGCCCTCGCCGGGCACGAAAGCGCGCGGATGCTGGTCGGGGGAGGCTGTAGCCTTGGCTTCGGCGTCCAGCTTGGCTTGCAAGGAGGGTATTGCGAGCTTGTCATGGTCGGGGCTGGCCAGCCGCGGCGGCCAGACGGGCGCCATACGCTCCTTTGTCACCGACCACGGGACTTGGTCGTAGGGTTGGTCGATTGAGGGCGGCGAGGAAGTGATCGAGGCTGCGAGTGCGAACACGGTAAGGCCGACGCCGATCTCGACTTCGGCGAAGCGCTGCATGCGCAGGATCGGCGTGGTCGGATCGGCGCGGAGGCGCTCGACCAGCCGATAGTTCATGAAGCCCAGAAAGAGCAGCCCTCCCAATAGGGCGACCTTGGCCAGCACCATGATGCCGTAGGAGGTTCCGATCAGGCCCTGGAAGCTGCCGACGAACACCCAGGCCAATGCCAGCCCGGCCAATGTGAGCGCGGCGACGCTGGCCATCGACATCTGAGAGAAGCGTTTCCCGATCAGCTTCCAGGGAACGGGATCATTCGTGCGTGCAAGCGCGATGACGAAATAGGGGATGCCGCCGATCCATACGGCCGCGCCCAGCTGATGGAGAGCGTCGGCCAGGGCCAGGGGAAGGCGGTCATTCATCCGTGACATGGAGTGGCTGGTCGCCGCGGCCGATCCCAGGAGAATTGCAGCGATGATGACGAAGCCCTTGGTCTGCCAGGGCTCCATCCGATCGCCGAACGCGAGGGCGAAGATAGCCACGCAGGCGAAGGCGCGAACCATCTCGGCCTGTGCGAAATCAGCCGCCAGCCCCTCGCTGATGGGCACGCCCGCCGAAGCCTGGAGCAGCAGGACGTTAAGGGCGACATAGGCGATCGCCCCCACCAGACCGACCGCCGCGCTCCATCGCAGGAGGGCGCGGCAACGGCGAATGATGTCGTGGGCCGCCAGGCCGATCGCCTTCCGGAAGGGAAGCAGAACGAGCAGCATGAAGGCGACGCCGCCAATCATCAGCGCCTGAGAGGCCAGCGCGACGAAGCGGAAGACGACATCGAGGAAGCCGAAGAGGTCGAAAAGGAGGGCCACTGGCGCAGGTCTTAGGCTGGGAACGAAGGCGAGGGAAGGATCACAGGCCGACCGGCTTCGTCTCGGCGGTGCTTCGTCGCGCCCAGCGCCGGCGAACTTCACGCGCCTGCCACAGCGCAAGCCCAGGCAGGCCGAGGGCGAGCTCGCGAACCCGCTTCGTGAGCGATATCGAGATCGCCGCGTCGATAGGGACGCCGAACAAACCGGCCACGATCACGAACCCTCCTTCTTGAACGCCCAGTGCTCCGGGCACGAAAAAAGCAGCGCTGCGAACCGCCTGGGCCAGGCTTTCGATCACATAGGCCTGGCCGAGATCCACGGGATGGCCGAGCGCCCAGGCGGCGACTATCACTTCCCCGGCGCCGAGCGACCAGGCAATGAGATGGAAAAGGGCGGCCAGCAGCAGCCGTTCTCTGAGGCGATAGACCTCGCCGAGCGCCGCGTCCAGGCCGGCCACGCCTTCCAGCCTGTTCCATCCGGTTCTGTCCGCGATTGCCAGCAGGAGCTTTTCAAACAGGCGCACGCCGCCCCATCGCTGGGCGAATACGGCCAAGGCAGCGAAGGCGACGGCGATCGCAAAACCCAGCGCGGCCCAATGGCCGACATCGCCGGCTTGGGCGAGCGTGAAGATAAGGGCGAGCCCCATCAGCGTGAAGACGGCCTGGGTCAATGTCTCGATCGTCACGTCCGCGATGATCGAGGCGCCTGCCACCGGCAGCCTCAGGCCTTCGCGGGTCAGTAGCCGCGCGGCGGCGACCTCGCCGCCCACCTGCGCTACCGGCAACAGCCCGTCGATCGATTCGCGAATCCAGCGAAGCTCCAGAAGCTCTGTGAATTTCGGTCGATGGGTCAGCGCCACATCCGACAAAAGCGCGCTCCAGGCCCAAGCGCAGAAGAGCAGCTGGCAGATATGCACCGCGATGATCGCGAGCAGCCCGAGGCGGACACTGATGACTTCGTTCCAGATCCGGCCAAATCCGATGTCGGCGATACCGAGAAAGAGCGCTATCCCGAAGATCGTGGCCGACACCAGGCCGAGGCCGACCGTGCTGGAACGAAAGGAGAGGCGAGGGAGACGAAATTGGGCCATGGCCTCCTTTATCCGCTCCGCCTCGCGGCTGATAGCCCCGCCGATGCAAATCAGCCGTTCGTCGGCGGCGAGGAGTGTGCCGGCTTGTCCTGGGGCGGGGAGGCGTCTAGCTCTATCGCGGACTTGGCTCCGGAGGATGACGCCGTGCCCCGCCCTTTAGGAACACGCCCCAGATGACGATCCCCGCGGTCGAGAGGCTGGAGAATGGCGGCGCGCCCGTGGTCGCCAGGCCGACCAAAGCCGCCGGCGGCGAGAATTTTCCGGTGGGTTCCTGGCTTTTGCCGCGTCCCCTCCGACGGCATGTCGCCGCCTTCTATCGATTCGCCCGGACCGCCGACGACATCGCGGATGCGCCCGACCTGAGCGCCGACGCAAAGCTCGCGGGTCTTGCTCATATGGGCGCGACGCTGGACAAGGGCGGTGACGAGCGAGTCGACCCCATCCGGAATTCCGACGCCGAGACCGGAGTCGGCGTCGCGGAATGCCGCGACCTGCTTGTGGCCTTCACCCGCGATGCCCGAAACCAAAGCTGCGACAGCTGGGCCGATCTGCTCGATTACTGCCGCTACTCCGCCCATCCGGTCGGGCGTTACCTGCTAAGGCTTCATGGCGAGGATCAGAGCACTTTCGAGCCGGGTGACGCGCTCTGCGCCGCTTTTCAGATTCTGAACCATCTGCAGGATTGCGGGGACGATTGGCGCAATCTGCATCGCCTTTATGTCCCCCAGAACTGGATCGAGGCCGCCGGCGGTACGAGCCGGTTCTTCGATGTACGCGAAGCGGCGCTCCGGCGGCCGGTTCTCGACCGATGCCTGGACGGCGCGGACCGTCTCATCGAAACCGCGTCGCTGCTGCCCGGAAGGCTGAAATCGCGCGGGCTCAAGGCCGAAGTCGCGGTAATGCTCCACCTTGCCCGCGCGCTATCACGGCGGCTGCGCAAGAGTGACCCTCTCGAGGCCAGAGTTGCGCTATCCAAAGGCGACTTCGGGCGGGCGCTGCTGCCGGGACTTGCCACGCTGCTGGGCGGCGAGCCCAAGATCCCTCTCGATGCCGCGCTGGTTGCCGACGCGGTGCAGCGGGCGCGCTCCTCTTTCGCCGCAGGAATGCGGATTCTTCCGCCCGATCGCCGCCGGGCCATGTACGCTCTTTATGATTTTTGCCGCATCGTCGATGATATCGCCGATGCGCCCGCATCGATCGACGAGAAGCGCGCGGCGCTTGCCGATTGGGCCACTGAGCTCGACCGCATCCATCAGGGCGGAGCGGATCACGCGCTCGCGCGGGAGATGGCCTGGGCGATTCGACAATATGATCTTCCTCGCGTGGAGTTCGATCTCATTCTGGACGGAATGCGGATCGATGCCGCCCCTTCGGTCCGGATCGCTGATCGGGCCGCCCTCGCGGCTTACGCGCGCCGCGTCGCCGGTGCAGTCGGCGTGCTTTCGTGCCGGGTTTTCGGCGCCCCGGACGAGGACACCAAGGCCTTCGCGATCTATCTCGGCGAAACGTTGCAGGTCACGAATATCCTTCGCGATGTCGATGAAGATTCCGAGATAGACCGGTTGTACCTGCCGCTCGACATGCTGGCTGAAGCCGGTATCGATCCGTCCGGGCATGCCCGGACCATCGTCGCGGATCCGCGCATCAGCGATGTGTGCGCCAAGCTCGCGGAGGAGGTCGATCAGCGCTATGCGCGCCTGCCTGCCATGGTCGCTCCATTGAATCGGCGCGCGCTCCGATCGGCGCTGATCATGCAACATGGCTATGAACGGATATTCCGGAGGCTCTGCGCGCGCGGCTGGCGGAACCGTGGCTCGCGCCCGCGGCTGACCAGGCTTGAGCGCGTGTCCACGATATTGGCTGCATACGGACGATGACGGTCCATGTCGTGGGGGCGGGGCTTTCGGGCCTCGCCGCCGCAGTCGCGCTTACCCAGGCCGGCGTTGCGGTACGCCTTTACGAAGCGGCGGCTCAGGCTGGCGGACGATGCCGGTCCTATTACGACCGGCCTCTTGGACGCGTGATCGACAACGGCAACCATCTGCTCCTGTCCGGCAATCGTCATGCGCTGCATTATTTGCGCCTTCTGGGTGCCGACGATCGCCTGGTCGGGCCGGAGGGGGAAGGGTTCCGCTTCATCGACCTGACCTTGGGGCGCGAATTTCAGCTGCGTCCCAATTCGGGCCCGCTGCCATGGTGGGTCTTTTCGTCGGAGCGGCGCGTGCCTGGGACGCACGCCTTCGACTATCTCGGCATACTGCGCCTCTGGTTTGCGGGAGACGAAGAGACGGTCGCGCGCGCGCTGCCGCATGACGAGCTCTATCGCATTCTTTGGGAGCCGCTCGCCGTTTCCGCGCTCAACACGCCCGCCGACGAGGCTTCGGCCGCAGGGTTTCGGGCCGTTCTCTCCCGCACACTCCTACGCGGCGGCGCGGCTTCGAGGCCGCTCGTCGCGCGGCAGGATTTGGGAAACAGCTTCGTCGAGCCCGCGCTCGCTTTCCTGACCGGACGCGGGTGCGCGCCACGGCATGGGAGCCGCCTCAAGCGCCTGAGAATCGAACGAAACCGAATCGCCGGGCTGGAATTTGAAGAGGGCGAAACGGCGCTCGAGCCCGGCGATCATCTGGTTCTTGCCGTACCGCCGGCTGTCGCCGAGAGGATCGTCCCGGCCCTTGAAGTGCCGACCGCCGACGAGCCGATCGTCAACGCGCATTTCGCAACGTCCGATCCTCCCGAGACGCCGGTCGAGATCGTTGCGATTGTCGGCGGTGCCGCCCAATGGGTCTTTCGCCGCCCCGGGCTTGCGAGCGTCACCGTCAGCGCCGCGCGCGGCATGGTCGATGACGCGCCCGAGGCACTGGCGGCCAGGCTTTGGGCAGACGTGGCGCGGGCTTTTCCCAGCCTCGGGATGGCGGTCCCGCCCTATCGGATCATCAAGGAGAAGCGGGCGACGATCCGCCAATCTCCGGCCGACGAGGCGCTGCGTCCGGCTGCCGAAACCGCGTTTGGCAATCTTTGGCTGGCCGGAGACTGGACGCGGACAGGGCTGCCCGCGACAATCGAAGGGAGTATTCTCTCGGGATTTCGGGCAGCGGGGCTAGCGCGGCGCGCGGGAGCCGGCTAGAGACCGCCCGGTTCAACGAAGGAGCCCATGGACAGCGCAACGCCGCCACCACCGCGTCGGTCCGTGCCGACACTCACTTCTCAGATCGCACGCGCGGGCCGGGCCAAGGTGGTTGCGCTCGGCCGCGAACGGGAATTCGTCGGCGACCTGTATGTCCGCGCGATGGCGCTCAAATGGCGCCATCTGATCCTTGGATTCTCGATCAGCTTCATCGCTTTCAACCTTCTTTTTGCTTTCTTTTATTGGATCAAGCCCGGCTCTCTCGGCGATGGCAATCGCGGTGACGCGACCTCATATCTCGACGCTTTTTTCTTCAGCGTGCAGACCGTCGCCACGATTGGTTACGGCGTCATTTTTCCGAAGACACTCTACGCGAACCTACTGGTCACGATCGAGATCATGTCAGGCGTGCTGGGATTGGCGATGGTCACCGGCCTCATGTTCGCGCGCTTCTCGCGGCCGACCGCGCGGATCATGTTTTCCAAGGTCGCGGTCATTTCGCCCTATGATGGCGTCCCCACCCTTATGTTCCGGGCCGCGAACGAGCGACACAATCTCATCCTCGAGGCGCATGTGCGGATGGTGTTGACGCGCTTCGAAACCTCCAGCGAAGGTCGCGTGATGCGGCGATTTCGCGATCTTCGGGTCGAGAGGCAGGATAACCTCACCTTCATCCTCACATGGACCGTGATGCATCGGATTGACGAGACGTCGCCGCTCTATGGCTTGTCGCCGGAGGAAATCGCCAACAGCGATGCGGAGATCATCGTGGTGATGACGGGAACCGACGAGAGCTTTTCCCAGCCTGTCTACGCTCGGCATGGCTATTCGGCGACTGATATCGTGTTCGACAGCGATTTCGTCGACATCTTGGATGTTGCGGACGACGGCACGCGGACCATCAACTATGGCCGGTTCCACGACGTGGAGCCGTTCGGTCCGGTTTCGGCTGAGTAGCTACTCTACGCCGTCGAAGAGCGCCGTACTCAGATAACGTTCGGCCTGGCTTGGAATTATGACGACGATAACCTTGCCGGCCATCTCGGGCCGCGAGCCGACTTCGAGTCCTGCGGCGAGCGCCGCGCCTGAGGAGATGCCGACCGGAAGACCCTCCAGTCGGGCCGCCAAGCGCGCGGTCTCGAAGGCGGTGGAGTTCGATATGCGGACCACCTCGTCGATCAGCTTCGTATCGAGGATCGGCGGGATGAAGCCGGCGCCTATTCCCTGAATCTTGTGCGGGCCGGGCATGCCGCCGGACAGAACCGGACTGTCCTCGGGCTCGACGGCGATCGCCCGGAAGCTGGGCTTACGCGATTTGATGATATCGGCGACTCCAGTCAGCGTGCCGCCGGTCCCGACACCGGAGATCAGCACGTCGGCACGTCCACCTGTGTCCTTCCAAATCTCTTCCGCGGTCGTGCGGCGATGAATTTCCGGATTCGCCGGATTGTCGAATTGCTGCGGCATGAAGCTGTCGGGGATCTCTCTCAGGAGCTCCTCGGCGCGCGCGATCGCGCCGCGCATACCGGCGCTGGCCGGGGTGAGTTCGAGGCGGGCTCCCAAGAGGACCAGCATCTTGCGGCGTTCCAGCGACATGCTTTCCGGCATGGTGAGAATGAGCCGGTAACCTTTCGCTGCGCAGACGAAGGCAAGCGCGATTCCGGTATTGCCGGAGGTCGGCTCGACAATCGTGGTATTCGGTCCGACCTGGCCGGCCGCCTCGCCGGCTTCGATCATTGCGAGCCCGATGCGATCCTTGACGCTGGAGAGGGGATTGAAGAATTCCAGCTTGGCCAGCAGCTCCGCCTTGATCCCGTGGCGATTCTCCAGGCGGTGCATTCTCACCAGAGGCGTGGCACCGACGGTCTCGAGAATGTTGTCGTAAACACGGCCACGAAATTCGCCTGCGACCGAACTGGGCTTGCCGGATTGCTGGGGCGCCATAATCTGTCCTGGATGTCTGTGAAACTAGCCGGAATTACCGATTTTCACAGAATATCCCGGCGCGAGCCGCGGTTCAAATCTCTCGATGGCGAGAGGTTGCGACACTAGATCGAAAAATCGTTGGTCTTTTCGGCGACGCTATCGATACCGACCTCGCGCGCCTTCACGCACAGATCCTCGATCGTGATCTTGTCGAGCTGCCGGGTCCAGTCGCTGACCAAATCCATGCAAAGCGGCCGCACGATCTCCTGGCCGAGCGGTGAGCCTGGCGGCACATCGAACGGATCGGCCGCGGCCTCGGTGCTCCGGACGGCTTCGGCGATTTCCGCAAGACTGATCCGACGTCGTTCCCGGGCGAGGCGATAGCCGCCCCGCGGGCCGCGGACGCCTTCGAGAATTCCGGCTCGGACGAGCTGCTGCAGCACGGGCTCGAGATACCGCCTCGGTATGCCCTGGCGGCTATTGATCTCGCGGCTCTGAACCGGCTGGGCGCCGGCATTGTACGCGATGTCCAGCACTGCCTCGATCGCGAACATCAGCTTTTTGGATAGTCGTAACATCATACCCCGATCTGTCGCGTGCCGGTCGAGCCAAACCCCCCGTCGCCTCGCGCCGTGTCCGGCAGCTCCTCCGCCGGGGTCCACAGAATGCGCGTCACTGCCGACACGATCAGTTGCGCAATCCGTGCCTTGGGCTCGATGACGAATGCCTCCTGGCCTAGGTTGATGAGGATCACCTTGATCTCGCCGCGATAATCCGCATCGATCGTTCCCGGGCTGTTGAGCACCGTAATGCCGTGCTTGGCCGCGAGGCCCGACCGCGGCCGCACCTGGGCCTCGTAGCCGACGGGCAGGGCGATCGCGATGCCAGTCGCAACCAGCGCGCGGCGCCCGGGTTCCAAGGTGATCGGCTGATCGATCGCCGCCATGAGATCGAGCCCTGCCGCGTGCGCCGTTGCATAGGCTGGGAGATCCAGGTCCTGCGCGTGCGGCAGGCGGACGATGGGGACCCCGATCGCGGTCATTGCGCGGCCTCCATGTCCAAATCGGCTGATGCGCTTCCGGTGAGATAATCGGCCGCGGCCGCGGCCAGGCGACGGCCTACTTCCCGCTTGGAAAGCCGGGGCCAGACCTCCATGCCGGCGGCCGTCACCAGCGTCACCGTATTCTCGTCGGCGCCGAACACTCGGCGCTCGTCGACCGCCGCAGAGTTGGCGACGATCCAATCGCAGCCTTTCGCCCGCAGCTTGGCCGTCGCGTTCTTCAGCAGATCCTCGGTTTCCAGTGCGAAGCCCACGACGAGGCGAGGCCGCCGGTTTCCGGCTCGCGAGAGCTGCGCCAGGATGTCGGCCGTCTCGGTCAGGCGAATCTCGGGGATTCGCGAACCCGGTCGCTTCTTGAGCTTCTGCTGTGCCGGCTCGAGCGGCCGCCAGTCGGTTACGGCGGCCGCGCAGACGGCGACATCGGTCGGTAAGGCCGATTGGCAAGCTGCCAGCATCTCTTCCGCGCTCTCGACGCGTAGGACCGATACACCCGGAGGGTCATGCTCAGCGGTGGGCCCGGTTACAAGAATCGTCTCGGCGCCCAGCCGCGCGAAGGCTTCGGCGATCGCGTGGCCTTGCTTGCCGGAAGACCGGTTGCTGATGAAGCGCACCGGATCGATCGCCTCCTGCGTGGGCCCGCTGGTTACAAGCGCCCGCCGGCCATAAAGCCGCCCGCTGGACGCCGTAAGCAGTTTCGCGATCGCCGCCACGATCTGCGGCGGCTCCGCCATTCGACCCAAGCCGAACTCGCCGCAAGCCATGGGGCCCTCCTCGGGCCCGACGACCAGCGTCCCGCGCTTTTTCAGAAGGGCCATGTTTGCTTTGGTCGCCGGATGCTCCCACATCCGGACATTCATCGCCGGCGCTACTAGGACTCGCTTGTCGGAGGCCAGGAGCACCGTCGATGCAAGATCGTCGGACAGGCCGCTCGCCATCTTCGCCAGGAGGTCGGCGGTCGCGGGCGCCACCACGATGAGATCGGCTTCCCGGGACAGCCGAATATGGCCCATCTCGGCCTCGTCTGTCAGCGAAAACAGATCGGAATAGACATTGTCCTCCGTCAGCGCGCCGACGCTGAGCGGCGTGATGAATTCGGCGCCGCCCTTGGTCAGCACGGCGCGCACCGACGCTCCCGCCTGCCTGAGCAAACGGATGAGCTCCAGAGATTTGTATGCGGCGATCCCGCCCGAAATGATGAGCAGGACCCGCTTTGATAGCAAAACCGGGCCAGGTGACGTTCCTGTCAATTGTTGGCTCATCCTTGGTTCTCCAACTGAACGCGGGGAATAGAAGTGGGGTTCCCTCAGGGAATTAAGTGGTTTGTGGAGCGGTCAAATTCTCCGCGCGCGATGAATCGCGGCGATTCCGGCCGACAGGTTCCGGTAACGAGCGAACTCCAGGCCGGCGAGCCGCATCCGCTCTATCAAGGCTTGCTGGTCGGGGAAGCGCCGGATGCTCTCGACGAGGTAGACATAGCTCTCGCGGTCGCCTGCCACGACCGCCCCCAACGTCGGGATGATCGAATCGGAATAAAGCTCGTATAGCCTTCTGAGTGGCGGCATCGCCACCCGACTGAATTCGAGGCAGAAAAAACGACCGCCCGGCTTCAGGACTCGTCTCGCTTCCGCTAGCGCCGCATCGATATGCGTCACGTTTCTGAGCCCGAAGGCGATGCTATAGACGTCGAAGCTGCAATCCGGGAAGGGCAGAGATTCGGCGTTGCCCGCCACCCAATCGAGACCCGAGAGCAAGCCTCGATCGAGCGCGCGGTCGCGCCCCTCGTTCAGCATCGTCGCGTTGATATCGCAAAGAACGGCCGGTCCGCCCCCGGCCTTGTGCCAGCCGGTCGCTATGTCGCCTGTTCCCGCGGCCACGTCGAGCAGCGCTTCGTCCGAACGGGGCGCGAGATCGGCGACATAGATGGCCTTCCAGCGCCTATGGATCCCGCCGGACATCAGATCGTTCATCAGATCGTAGCGGCCGGCGACGCGATCGAAAACGCCACGTACGAGGCGAGTCTTTTCCGACGCGGCAACCGGCCGGCTGCCGAACCAATTGGATTCGGGAGAAGTCATATTACTCATGGGCGCGGAGATTACGCCCCCTGACCGGCGCTCGCTAGGTCGGCGCGCTCGCTGAGCAGGCCTGCTATTTTGCGAGAAAGGAGGCGGTCAGCGCCACCGCTTCGGCGAGGCCGACACGTTTCGGTACGACCCCTTCGGGAAAGGCTGCGGCAAGCCGGCTCGGCATCATCGGATCGAGCAGCACGAACACGCCGGAATCGTCTGCACGCCGTATGAGACGCCCATAGGCTTGTCTCAGCCGCCGGCGCGTCAGCCGCTCGTCCCAAAGCTTGCCGCCGAAAGCCTGGCGGCGCGCCTTATGGAGTATGTCGGGGCGCGGCCAGGGGACACGGTCGAAAACGATTAGGCGGAGGGCGCGCCCGGGCACATCGACGCCGTCTCTGACAGCGTCGGTGCCGAGGAGGCAGGCGTCTTCCTCGGCCCGGAAGATCTCGACCAGCGTCGCGACGTCGAGTCCGTCGAGATGCTGGGCGAGCAACGGAAGACCGGCATCGGCCAGCGGCTCGGCGATCCGGTCATGCACGGCTTTGAGGCGCTGGACCGCCGTAAACAAGCCGAGCCCGCCGCCCCCTGCCGCCAGGAACAAGGTCCTGTAGGCTGCGGCGACCTGATCCATATCGTCCTTGCGCACGTCGGTCACGACGAGCACCTGCGTGCGCGACGCATAGTCGAAAGGCGAGGGGACTTGCGCCCGGATCGGGGGCGCCACGAGATGCCTGGTTCCGGTGATCTCGCCGGCGGCTGCCCAATCCTGTTCGACATCGCCCGTGCGGTCGGTCAGCGTCGCCGAGGTGATCATCAGCCCGTGGGCCTGACCGCCGATCGCCGCGATGAAGGGGGCCGTCGGATCGACGTAGTGGCGGTAATAGCCGAGGTCGACGTCTCTGCCGTCAATCCGCTCGATGCCGAACCAGTCGACAAATTCCGACGGGGTTTCGCCGGCGAGCGCGGCCAACATATGCCGCCAAGCCGCTAGCGTCAGCGCGCCCCGGCGAACCAGCCCGCGCGCGACGGCATCGAGCTTGCGGCGATCCTCGCTCGACAACGTATCAGCCTCGGCGTCGAGCTTTGCGGCAAGCTTTGCCGCGAGCGCTCGAACCGGCTTCTCAAGGCGCGCCAATGCCTGGTCGAGCGCGGCGGCCGTTTCGAGCAGGCCCTCGATGGCCGGCGCGGTTTCGGTTTCGAGCCCGTAGGGGCCGTCACGTCCAGACGCGCGGGCATAGACCTGCCGACGCACGAGCGCCAGGAAGGCTTCGGCATGGCCGTGCGGTTGATCGGCCGCCAGACGGTGACTCCAGCCGTCTCCGGGCAGCATGCGTGCCGCTTCGTTGATCGAATCGATGAGCGCCATGATCGGCTCGTCGCCGGCGACCAACTCCTCGATCCGTCGTTTGAGGCCGCGGGCACGACTGCGCGCCGCGGTCTCGGCGCCGATCAGCCAGCGCCTGAGCTCAGCCGATTCGAGCGCGGTCAAATGCGCCGCGAAAGCGCTGTCCGCCGCGTCGAACAGGTGGTGACCCTCGTCGAAGACGTAGCGGGTGGGAAGATTCGCGTCCTCCGTCCCGCCCAAAGCGGCCTGGATCATCACCAGCGCGTGGTTGGCGATGACGATATCGGCGCCGCGTGCCCGCCGAACGCTGCGCTCGATGAAGCAGCGCCGATAATGCTCACAGGCTCCATAGACGCACTCGCCACGGCGATCGGCCAATCCGAAGGTTCGGTTGCGGCCGTGCAGCTCTGCAAGCCATCCCGGGAAATCGCCGCCGGTCATGTCCCCGTCGCGGGTTGCCGCGACCCAGCGGGCCATCAGTCCGAGCGCGGTCGCGCCGCCGGGCTGGATGCCGGCGCCGCGCGAGGCCTCGGCGAGATTGAGCAGGCAGAGATAATTCTCCCGCCCTTTCCGGATGACGACACGCCCGGCCTTCTCGTCCGGATCGGAGAACAGCCGATCGAGCTCGGCATCGATCTGGTGCTGCAAGTTGCGGGTATAGGTCGATATCCAGACGGGCGCCCGATTACGCTCGGCCCAGAGCGTCGCGGGCGCCAGATAGCCCAGCGTCTTGCCGACCCCCGTGCCAGCCTCGGCAAGCACCGTCGCCGGCGCTTCCGTCGATTCAGGAGGCACGAAGGCGGCCGTGGCCGCGCTGGCGAAATCCGCCTGCTGCGGCCGCGGTTCCGCCGTGTGGCCCCGTTCGACGGCGATCATCTGGGCCAGTCGACGCCGGGCTTCGTTGGGCGCGACCGGCGCTTGTCCGGGCGAGCCTTCGCGGGGCTCATCCTCCGATTCCGGCAGCCGGCGCCAGACCTCGAAGGCCCGATTCGAGAAACGGTCGGCCGGAGGAGCGCCGAGAGCGGCCAAGATCGACGCGCCCCAGGACCAGCCCCCGCGGTCCATGATCGCGGCGATACCGGCTGCGTCGGATTGCCGGTCGAGACGGCCGAAAGCGATGTTTTCGAGAAGGCTTCGGGCGATCTCGATCATCGCGACGCATTCGCTCTCCGCGGTTCTGGGCTCGGGCAGGCCGGTCGCCCGCGCGAGGCCACGAACGGTGGGGAGGCAGAAACGGCCCGGGTGAACGAAGGCGAAGAGGTCGAGCAGGTCGTAGACGCCGGAGAGTTCCGTTCCCAGCCGACGGCCGGTCGCCTTCACGTGGCAGACGATCGCGCCGCCGGAGGCTCGCAGGACGGCATCCTCATGGGAGACCTCATCGATCTCTCCGTCCGGACTGAGCCAGGTTGCCCGCCGCGCGCCGACCGCGAGCGCGCCGACGCGGGGCAGAAGAATATGAGGGGGCCGGGTCTGGGCCGCGGGCTCGGTCATAATGCTGATTCCGGAGCCGCGCGGGGCGCGGCGACTCGCCGGCGAGAATAGTCGTGGCCGGTGGGCGATGCCATGGGATGGTCCTTGGACATGGCCGACATTATGGTCATCGAATGATGCAGATCATCGAAGGCGATCTGAGCGACCCGCATGTCGTGGAACTCGTTCAAATCCATCACGCTAAATCCGTGGCGGAATCGCCGCCGGGAAGCTCGCATACCCTCGATCTCTCGGATTTGCGGTCCCCCGACATCCGCTTTTGGGCGATGTGGAACGCAGCTGCCCTGGTCGGTCTCGGCGCCCTTAAGGAACTTTCGGTCGATCACGGCGAGATCAAGTCGATGCATGTGGTTGAAGCGAAGCGCGGAAGGGGCGCAGGAAGCGTGATGCTGCGGCATATCATCGGCGAGGCGCGCGCTCGCGGCATGTCGAGGCTCAGTCTCGAGACCGGCGCATTGCCCTATTTTGCCGCGGCGCGGGCGCTGTACCAAAACCATGGATTTGTTGAATGCGCTCCCTTCGGCGATTACAAGCCGGATCCCGCCAGCGTCTTCATGACGCTCGATCTAAGAGCCTAGTGGCAGGCCCCAAGTTGACCGCATGCGGGCCCGAGCCTAGAAATCGGCCCCTTTCCGCCAGTAGAGTCCAGCCATGTCCACGGCCCTCGCCGACCTAAAGCATGATGCCCTCACGGCCCGCGCCTGGCCGTTCGAGGAGGCGCGGAAGCTGGTCAAGCGCTTCGAGCAGCAGCCCCCGGCGAAGGGCTATGTGCTGTTCGAGACCGGCTACGGGCCGTCCGGCCTGCCTCATATCGGCACCTTCGGCGAGGTCGTCCGGACCTCGATGGTCCGCCACGCCTTTACGGTTCTCTCCGACATCCCGACCCGGCTTTTCTGCTTCTCTGACGACATGGACGGGCTGCGCAAAGTGCCGGACAATATCCCGAACCGGGACATGGTCCGCGAGCATCTGGGCAAGCCGCTCACCCGGATTCCCGACCCGTTCGGGACTCACGAGAGCTTCGGCCATCATAATAATGCGCGGCTGCGCGGCTTTCTCGACAGCTTCGGTTTTTCTTATGAATTCCAATCGGCGACCGAGTGGTACAAGTCGGGCCGGTTCGATCAAACGCTGCTCCAGGTCTTGGCGCATTACGACGAGGTGATGGCGCTGATGCTGCCGACCTTGGGGGAGGAGCGGCGAGAGACCTACAGCCCGTTCCTGCCGATCTCTCCGACTACCGGCCGCGTGCTGCAGGTGCCGATCATCGATCGCAATGTCGCGGCCGGCACGGTCGTCTTCCTCGACGAGGATGGGGAGAAGAAGGAGGCTCCGGTTACCGGCGGACACTGCAAACTGCAATGGAAACCGGATTGGGCCATGCGCTGGACGGCGCTCTCGGTCGATTACGAGATGTCGGGGAAAGATCTGATCCCGTCCGTGGCGCTTGCCCAGAAGATCGTCAAGGTCCTTGGCGGCACGCCGCCGGAGGGTTTCAGCTATGAGCTGTTCCTGGACGAGCACGGCCAGAAGATCTCGAAGTCGAAGGGCAACGGGCTCGCGGTCGAGGAATGGCTGCGTTATGCGCCTCCCGAAAGCCTGTCGCTCTACATGTATCAGCAGCCGCGCCGAGCGAAGCGGCTCTATTTCGACGTCATCCCGCGAGCCGTCGACGAATATGTCACCTTTGTCGAGCGCTCGCCGGGCGAGCCGCCGCAGCTGCTGCTCGAGAATCCGGCCTGGCACATCCACGCCGGCGCCGTACCGGCGCTCGACTGTCCGATCTCGTTCAACATGCTGCTCAATCTGGCGGGGGTCGCGCATGCCGAGAAGCCGGACGTCCTGTGGGGCTTCATCAGCCGATACGTGCCCGGCGCGACAGCCGCCAACCATCCATTCCTCGATCGGCTGGTCGGTTACGCGATCGCCTACTACCAGGATTTCGTGAAGCCGACGAAGCGCTTCCGGGCGCCCGACGGAACTGAGCGGGCGGCGCTGGAGGACCTCGATCGCGTGCTGGCGGCCTTGTCCAAGGAGACGAGTGCCGAGGATATACAGAATCAGGTGTATGAGGTCGGCAAACGGCATCCTTTCGTGGAGCTGCGCGACTGGTTCAAGGGCATCTATGCCGTCCTGTTCGGGCAGGAGGAGGGGCCTCGGATGGGCTCCTTCATCGCGCTTTATGGGGTCGACGAAACCAGGGCGCTGATCGCCGATGCGCTCGCGGGGCGTCTGGCCGCTCAAGGCCTGAGCCCATAATCCTGCCATCGCGGCGCCTTGGCCCTGCCGTGATCTGACGGTAAGAGAATCGCGTGGCATATGCGTACGCTCTTCCAGGCCGGGAGGCCGACGAATCCCGCATCGTGAGACGAATCGGGTTCCTGCTGGCATTTCTGGCCATACCTGCTTTTGCGGGTGTCGCGCTGATCCTGGGCAAGGAAGCCGGCTGGGACCTTAGGAACTACCATTGGTACGATCCGTATGCGCTGCTCACCGGCAGGATCGGCTTCGATCTCGCCGTCGCCCACCATGCGACCTATTACAACCCGCTGATCGACGTTCCCTTCTACTGGATTGGGAGCCATTTTCCCGCCTGGGTCGCCGGAGTCTGGCTCGGCGGCATCTGCGGCCTTGCGGCGGCGATCGTCGGCGGCATCGCCTATCGAATCGTCGCTTTGGAAGACAAACGGCTCCGGCTTGCTGCGGCTGCGCTGTTGGCGATCCTCGGGATGATGGGGGGCGGCGCGCTCGGCGAGATCGGCAAGACAACCGACGATATCGCCGGCGCGCTCGGAGCTCTGGCCGGGCTTCTGGTTCTGGTCTCGGCCCCCGACCGCGTCGCGCGGGCGGCGTGGAACGATATTGGCGCCATTCTAGTGCCTGCGGGAATATTGGCGGGAGCGTCGGCCGGGCTGAAGCTTACGACCGCGCCGTATGTCGTTGCCCTGGCGGCGGCTTTGCTCGTTTTGCGGGGCACGTTCTCGGATCGGATCCGGCGCACTGCGGCCTTCAGCGTAGGAGTAGTCGTCGGAATCGCCCTGTTCGGCGGGTATTGGTATTGGCGAATGTACCGCTTCAGCGGCGATCCTCTCTTTCCTTACTTCAACAACATTTTCCCGACTGATCTCGTCAAGCCCGGAGACTACAGCGATCCAACCTTCAAGCCGCGAAGCTGGATCGAATACCTCATCTATCCTTTCATCTTCAGCGCCAATTCGTTCCGCGTCGCCGAATGGCATTTCCGCGACATCCATATCGCGATCGCCTATGTGCTGATCCCTCTGGCGGGAATGACGGCGCTCTTAAGGTTGGGCGACCGGCAGAGGCGTGTCGAACCTTTGGCGGCCACTCTGCTCTTGGTCGCGGCCGCGGTCACCTACGTGCTCTGGCTCGTGCTGTTCGACGTGTATCGCTACCTCGTGCCGCTCGAGATGCTTTGCCCGACGATTATCGTGGCCGCATTGGCTTGGCTGCCGGTTTCGCGCCGGGCATGGATAGGGGCTTCGGCAGTGTTGCTCCTGGCGGCTCAGGCGCTCGCCACGCGGGGAGACGATCCGCGGCTCGGCTGGGCGGGCAATTATGTCGATGTCGAGGTGCCGCCGCTCTCTGATCCGGCCCATAGCATGGTGCTGATGGTGCAGACCCAGCCCACGGCCTACCTGATCCCGGCCTTTCCTCCCGAAATTCCCTTTTTGCGGATTCAAGGTTGGCTCGTGGGTTCGCAAGACCGCACCTGGGGTATGGGCGCGGAGATGCATAGGCGGGTGGAGGAGCATAAAGGCCCGATCTACGCGCTCTTCTGGCCATCCGAGCGGATCGGAGTCGATCCTTCTCTTGCGGACTATGATTTGGTGATTGACGACTCGGGCTGCGCTCCGGTCAGGTCCAACCTCGACGGAATCGGCTATTTCAAGTCGGCGCCCGTTCTGTGTCCGCTGACGAGGAAGGCCCAATGAGTTCGCCCCGCATCGCGGTCGTGGTCCCCTGCTATAATGAAGAAGCCGCGATCGCGAAGGTGGTGGCGGACTTCCGCGCGGCGCTGCCCGAGGCGACGATCTACGTCTATGACAATAATTCCACCGACGACACGATCGCGGTCGCGCGCGAAGCGGGCGCCGTCGTCGGGTCGGAGCCCCGCCGCGGGAAGGGGGCCGTCGTTAGACGGATGTTCGCCGACGTCGAGGCCGACATCTATGTGCTCGTCGACGGTGACGATACCTACGAGGCGGCGGCGAGCCGCGCTATGGTGGACAGGCTGATCGCCGAGAAGCTCGATATGATTAACGGCCGGCGCGTCACCAATATTCAGGCCGCTTATCGGCCGGGCCACCGTTTCGGCAACCGGATGCTTACCGGGATTGTCCAATACATTTTCGGCGACCCGATTCAAGATTTGCTGTCGGGCTATCGCGTCTTTTCGCGACGCTTCGTGAAGTCCTTCCCCACGATCGCGGAGGGCTTCGGCATCGAGACGGAAATGACCGTTCACGCGCTGCAGCTTCACATGCCGATCGCCGAAATGCCGTGCGGCTATAAGGACCGGCCGGCTGGCTCGACCAGCAAGCTCAGGACGTATCGCGATGGGATTTTGATCCTGAACACCATTCTCGCGCTGGTCCGGCAGGAACGGCCGATGACCTTCTTCGGCATCATCGCCGGCTTGCTCGCGGTTTTGGCGGTAGTGCTTGCCTATCCTGTTGTGGTGACTTTCGCTCAGACCGGGCTGGTTCCGAGATTTCCGACCGCGATTCTCGCGACCGGCATCATGCTGGCCGCGTTTCTCAGCCTGACATCCGGCGTCATCCTCGACTCGGTGACCCGCGGCCGATGGGAAGTTAAGCGCTTGCAATACCTGTCTTTGCGCTCGCCCTTTCGTGATATAGGCAACTGAATCTGGAAGGCGGACGGGCTTTCCGGTAAGGCTCGGAACCGCATGATCGACCGCTTCGACCTCGCCCGCCCGATATTGGGCCGCCTGCCGCCGGAAGCCGCGCACGCATTTACAATTCGCGTGCTGGAGCTGGGGCTCGGCGGTGGGCCGGTGGCGGGCGACGATCCGATCCTCGCGATTCGCCGCTTTGGGCTCGATTTCGCCAATCCGGTCGGGCTGGCCGCCGGCTTCGACAAGAATGCCCAAGTCATGCAGGCGATGCTGCGGCTGGGTTTCGGCTTCGTCGAGATCGGGACGGTGACGCCCAGACCGCAGGCGGGCAATCCGCGCCCGCGAATCTTCCGTCTGCCGCCGCAGCGGGCGGTGATCAATCGACTCGGCTTCAACAATCACGGCCTCGACGCCGTCGTCCGTCGGCTCGAGGCCTGGCGCGGACGGGGCGGCCGGGCCAAAGGGCTGGTCGGCGGGAATGTCGGTCGCAACAAGGATTCGACCGACGCCATCGCCGATTTCGTCGAAGGCGCAAAGCGGCTGAGCTCCCTCGTCGACTATCTGACCGTCAACGTTTCGTCGCCCAATACGCCTGGTCTGCGCGACCTCCAGCGCCGTGCGGCCCTGACCGAGCTCCTCTCGGCCGTACGCGCGGCGCGAACCATGCAGGTCCCGGTCCTGGTCAAAATCGCGCCCGACCTCGAAGACAGCGCGCTCGAGGACATCGCGCTTTCCGTCACGGAGAGCGGTATAGACGGCGTCATCATCTCGAACACCACCATCACCCGGCCCTCCACTCTTCCCCGCGATCTGGCGGCAGAAGCGGGCGGCTTGAGCGGGCCGCCGCTCTTTCCGCTCGCCACCGCGATGCTGCGCAAGATGTACAAGATCACCAACGGCGCCATTCCGCTGATCGGCGTCGGCGGGATCGGCAACGCCGACGATGCCTATGTGAAGATCAAGGCCGGCGCGTCGCTGATCCAGCTCTACACTTCTCTGATCTTCGACGGGCCGGGGCTGCTCAAAGGGCTCAAGACCGGGCTTGCGGCGCGGCTCAAGGCCGACGGCTTCGCGCGGCTCGAGGATGCGATCGGCGCCGATCATCGATGACCGCGCAATTCTTGAAGGGAATCGCGCCGCTCGCCGAGCGGTTCGACGTGTTCGTGATCGACCTCTGGGGCACGCTTCATGACGGCGTGAGACCCTATCCGGGTTCGATCAAGGCGCTGGAGCGGCTGCAATCCGCCGGCAAGCGGGTGGCGCTGCTGTCCAACGCGCCGCGCCGCGCCGCGCTGGCCAAGGCGACGCTCGAGAAGATCGGGTTCGCGCCGCATCTCTATGCCGTGCTCCTGACATCCGGCGAAGCGGTCCATGCCGCGTTGCGCGATCGTCCCGATCCATGGCATGCGCGGCTCTACAGCCCATGCTGGCATCTTGGGCCAGTGCGAGACAGGAGCGTCTTCGAGGGCCTGGAATTCGAGGTAATCGACCGGCCGGAGCGGGCCGGGTTTTGCGTCGCGACGGGTGTCGATCTCAACAATGAGACCGTGGAGGACTATCGCGCGGTGCTCGATCGCGGGCTCGAACTGCGTGTGCCGATGATCTGCGCCAATCCCGATATCGTCGTGCCGGTCGGGTCGCAGCTGGTGACCTGCCCCGGCGCCTTTGCGCACTATTACCGTGAGCGCGGCGGCGACGTGTTCTGGCACGGCAAGCCGCACGCCCCGATCTACGACCGGCTGTTTGCAGCGCTCGAAACGCTCGGTGGGCCCATCGACCGCGCGCGGACGATCGCGATCGGCGACGGGCTCCCGACCGACATTCTAGGCGCGCGCAGGGCCGGCATTGCCAGCGCTCTGGTCCTCGACGGCATCCATAAACGAGCCGTGAAGCTCAATTGGCGCGGCGTTCCCGACGAGACCGCGCTGGCCGAGCTTCTTGCCCGGGCGCCGGCCTCTCCCGACTGGGTCATTCCGACACTGAAATGGTGAGAAGATCTTCACAGCGCCGCGGGAGAATTGTGCATGCGCTGTCGAAAGGGGGCCGACGGCTCAGGCCATGTCGCTCGTTTTCGCGTAGGCGGCGAGGCGGCTGGGATTGGCGACCCGGACGCCGGCGGTGCCGATCTCGATCAAGCCGGCGCCGCACCATTCGAGAAGCTTTCGCGCCACCTTGTCCGCGGAGGCGTCGATCTGCCGGCCGAGCTCGGCCGAGGAAAGGCGGATCGGATGGGAACCGTGCTTCAACAGAAGATCCGAGAGGCGCGCGGCGAGGCCGACATAATGGGCGCCGTCGCCGAGCGCATCGACCGAGCCCAGGCGCGCCGCCAGATGAGATATCAGGGCGGCGGCCGCTTTTGGTTCATCGATCAACGCGGCCAGCGCATCCTCGCGGCAGACGCGGAGCAGTCGAGACGAACGGCCGGCTTGGGCGGTGACCGAGCGCAGCCTGCCGTTGAGCATACCGAGCGAGCCGATGAGCGCGCCTTCGACGAAAGCGGCGATCCAGGTCTCCTGGCCTTCCGAATCCGCGACGAAGATGTCGAGTTGCCCGTCGAGCACCGCGTAGCACGCATCGGCCTTGTCGCCGCGCGCGAATAGAATTTCTCCCGGCTGAAGCCCGACAATCGTTCCCTTGGCCGCCAGGTTCCGTCGTCCCGCCTGGGAGAACGCGGCAAGTATCTCGCACCCGCCGATCATCGAGATCGCCCGCTCGACCGGATCGGACTCCGGCGCGGGATCGAACGCGCGCCTGGTTTCCAATAGGTCCATCATTTATCGAGTTATCGCCGCGGCTGAAACGATCCGTTATCGATTGACCACAAGCGCCTTGTTGAAGTCAATGGGACCAACATGCGACAGATTCTTTGGACAAAACCTTAATCGGCGAAATAGATCGGTCGAGGAGAGCAACTTTTCCGACAATGATCCGAGAAAAGCTCGCGTAGAAAAGCTACGCCGCCAATTTGTCCAGCGCCGCTAGAACCGCATCGCCCATGGCTGCGGTTCCGACCGGCGTCCGTCCGGCAAGCGCGATGTCCCCGGTGCGGGTTCCGTCGTTGAGCACCGTCGACACAGCCTTCTCGACAAGGTCAGCCTCGGCACCACGGCCGAAGGAGTAGCGCAGCATCATGGCGACGCTGAGCAGCGTCGCCAGCGGGTTGGCGATTCCCTTGCCGGCGATATCCGGCGCCGAGCCGTGGACCGGTTCGTACATGGCCGGACGCTTGCCGTCCGGATTGGTCGCGCCCAAGGAGGCCGAAGGCAGCATGCCGAGAGAACCTGTCAACATCGAGGCTTCGTCCGAGAGAATGTCGCCGAACAGGTTGTCCGTTACGATCACGTCGAATTGACGCGGATTGCGAAGCAGCTGCATCGCGCAATTGTCGGCATACATGTGACTGAGCGTGACATCGGAATATTCGGCCGCGTGAACCTTGGTCACGACCGCGCGCCACAGCCGGCCGGACTCCATGACATTGGCCTTTTCGACCGAGCAGACCCGGTTCTCTCGCGCGCGGGCGAGATCGAACGCGACGCGTGCGACCCGCTCAATTTCGCTCGTCGTGTAGACCTGGGTGTTGACGCCCCTCTGCTCGCCGTTCGGCAGATCGGTGATGCCGCGGGGTTCCCCGAAATAAACGCCGCCGGTGAGCTCGCGCACAATGACGATGTCGAGGCCTTTCACAATTTCGGGCTTCAGGGTCGACGCGTCGATCAGTGCATCGAAGACCATCGCCGGACGGAGGTTGGCGAAGAGTCCTAGCTCCTTGCGCATGCCGAGCAGACCGGCCTCCGGACGAATATCGAAAGAGAGGTTGTCCCATTTGGGTCCGCCGACCGCCGCCAACAGTACCGCATCGGCATGTTTGGCCTTGGCGACCGTCGTCTGCGACAGCGGAACGCCCTCCGCGTCGATCGCGGCGCCCCCGATCAGCGCTTCCTCGGTCTCGAATTTGAGACCTCGCTTGGCGCCGAGCCAGCCCAAGAGCTTCTTGGCCTCGGCCATGACTTCGGGCCCGATGCCGTCGCCGGGGAGCAGGAGGAGCTTATGGGACATGGTGGCGGCTTTCTTGAGCGGATGGGACTATGGGCGGATTAAATTCTTGCTGCGTCATGCTCGCATTTATTGCGGGCATCCACGCGGCGTCTCGATCGAGCCATTTTCGCGTGGGTGCCCGTAACAAGTACGGGCATGGCGAATCAACGGAGGGCAGCTAAGTCCACAGCCAGGGCTGGCCGAGGCGCTGCTTGGCTTCGTAGGACGCGATCTCGGTGTCGTGCTTCAGAGTCTGGCCGATCTCGTCCAGACCTTCGATCAGCGAATGCTTGGTGGAGGCGTCGATCTCGAAGGCGAAGCTCTCGCCATTGGCGCGGATCACACGTTGTGACGCGAGGTCGATCGTGAGGGTACGGGTGTTGCCGCCTTCGGCATCGGCCATGAGAATATCGATCTGCTCCTGCGGTAGCACGATCGGCAACATGCCGTTCTTCGTGCAATTTCCGCGGAAGATGTCGGCGAAGCTGGGCGCGATGATGGCCCGGATGCCGAAATCCTGCAGCGCCCAGGGCGCATGCTCACGGCTGGAGCCGCAGCCGAAATTGTCGCCCGAGACGAGGATCTTGGCGTGCCGATATTCGGGCTTGTTCAGCACGAAGCCCGGCAGCTCCGAGCCGTCATCCGCATAGCGCATCTCGAAGAAAAGCGATTTGCCGAGGCCGCTGCGCGTGATCGTCTTCAGGAACTGCTTGGGGATGATCATATCGGTGTCGACATTGATCATCGGGAGCGGGGCGGCGACGCCGGTCAGCTTGTCGAAACGGTCCATGAGATGCCTCAGGTTACGGGCGGCTGGACGGGCGCGGCGCGTTCAACCGCCGATCTTCGTTCGTCGCGAATCTCGGTCAGGGTATTGTTGATCTGAAAGATCACGATGACGATTTCGCAATAGACGCGGATCACAATCGGGCCCACGAAAAGGATCAAGACGCCGCGCCAGAAATCGCCGCCGAAGATGTGACCGACCGCGACGAGGACGTCGATCACGATCAAAATCCAGAACAGTATCCGGACCAACGCCGGCGTGATCAGCTTGTCGAAGCCCAGATATTCGCGCACCCGACTTCCTCGTCTTGCCGGCTAGATCAGCGTGCGGACGTCGGTCAGCTTGCCCGTGACGGCCGCGGCGGCGGCCATCGCCGGGCTCACGAGATGCGTGCGTCCGCCGCGACCCTGCCGCCCTTCGAAATTACGGTTGGAGGTCGACGCGCAGCGCTCGCCCGGGGCCAGCCGGTCGGCATTCATCGCTAGGCACATGGAGCAACCGGGCTCTCGCCATTCGAAGCCGGCCTCTGTGAAGATCCGGTCGAGCCCTTCCTCTTCGGCCTGGTGCTTGACCAGGCCCGAGCCGGGAACGACGAGGGCGCGGACACCAGCAGCCACCTTGCGACCCTTTGCGACCGACGCGGCGAGACGCAGATCCTCGATCCGCGCATTCGTGCAGGAGCCGATGAAGACGGTGTCGATCGCGATGTCGCCGAGCTTCTGTCCGGGCTTGAGGCCCATATAGGCGAGGGAGCGCTCGACGGCGGCACGGCGGCCGGGATCGTCGAACTGCGCAGGATCGGGAACGGTGCCGGTGATCGGCAGCACGTCCTGCGGGCTCGTGCCCCAGGTGACTTGCGGGACGATCTCGGCGGCTTCAAGGACGACTTCCTTGTCGTAGGTCGCCCCGGGGTCGGAGGGCAGCGAGCGCCAATAGGCGACCGCCTGCTCCCAGGCCGCACCCTTGGGCGACATGGGACGCCCCTTGAGATAGTCGAAGGTCGTCTCGTCCGGTGCGACGAGACCGGCGCGGGCGCCGGCTTCGATCGACATGTTGCAGACCGTCATCCGCCCTTCCATCGAAAGCGCGCGGATCGCCTCGCCCGCATACTCGATGACGTGGCCAGTACCACCGGCGGTGCCGATCACACCGATCACCGCGAGGATCAGATCCTTGGCGGTCGTGCCGGCGGGCGGCTTGCCGTTGATGGTGACGCGCATCGTCTTGGCGGGCTTGAAGAGCAGCGTCTGTGTCGCCAGCACATGCTCGACTTCCGATGTCCCGATGCCGAAGGCGAGCGCGCCGAAGGCGCCGTGCGTCGCGGTATGGCTGTCGCCGCAGACGATCGTCATGCCCGGCTGCGTCATGCCCTGCTCAGGGCCGACAATATGGACGATGCCCTGGCGGACGTCGTCCATGCCGAAATAGGGCACGCCGAATTCGGCGACATTCTGCTCGAGAGTCTTGAGCTGGATGCGGCCTTCTTCCTCGTCAGGGCCGAATTTGCGGCCCGGCGTGGTGGGCACATTGTGGTCCGCGACCGCAAGCGTCGCTTGCGGTCGATGAACCTTGCGGGCGGCGATCCGCAGGCCTTCGAAGGCCTGAGGGCTGGTCACCTCATGAACGAGGTGGCGATCGATGTAGAGGAGGGTCGTACCATCCGCGTCGCGGCGGACCGTGTGACTCTCCCAAATCTTTTCGACGAGCGTGCGTGGGGCCATGGAGCCGGTTACTCCTCGCCTTCGTCTTTCATGCCGTGGCCGGTCGTGCGCTCGGCGATACGTGCCGACTTACCGCGGCGGCCGCGGAGATAGTAAAGCTTGGCGCGGCGCACATCGCCGCGGCGCACGAGCTCGACCGAGTCCAGCCGGGGGCTGTACAGCGGGAAGACGCGCTCGACTCCCTCGCCATAGGAAATCTTGCGAACCGTGAAGGAGGAGTTCACGCCGGCGTTGCGGCGGGCGATGCATACGCCTTCGAAGGCCTGGATACGCTCGCGCGTGCCTTCGACCACCTTCACATTCACGCGAACCGTGTCGCCCGGCGAGAATTGGGGCATCTGTCGCCCATCGGTCAGCTTCGCAACCTGCTCGGCTTCCAGCGTCTGCAACACGTTCATTCTCATATCCTCCAACCAAATGAGCCGCGCCCGGCGCGACCTTCAAAGCTACGTCCCGCCGCGGCGGGACCACAAATCCGGCCGGCGCTCGCGGGTGACCTTCTCGGCTTCCGCGCGTCGCCAGGCTTTCACCTTCTCATGATGCCCCGAGACCAGAATCTCCGGCACCGCCCATTCCCGCCCGTCCGCGTCGCGCCAAAGCGCCGGCCGCGTGTAGTGCGGGTATTCCAGCAGGCCGTCAGCGAAGCTTTCCTCCGCTGGCGTCGCCGCGTTTCCCATCACCCCGGGCAGCAGACGCACGCAGGCGTCCAACAGGACCAGGGCAGCCGGCTCGCCGCCGGACAAGACGTAATCGCCGACGCTCATCTCCTCGACCTCATGGGCTTCGAGGACACGCTCGTCGACTCCTTCGAATCGGCCGCAGATCAATGTGAGCCCCGCTCCAGCCGCCAGTTCGGCGACCCGATCTTGCGCCAGCAAACGCCCCCGCGGCGACAAGTAGATCAGCCGATGATCCGGCCTCTTTGCCGCGCGTATCGCACGATCGAGAACATCGGGCCGCATCACCATGCCGGCGCCGCCGCCGAACGGGGTATCGTCCACGGAGCGGTGTTTATCGCTCGCAAAGTTCCGAATGTCCAGAACATCCAGCCGCCAAACCCCGGATTCCAGCGCTTTTCCGGCGAGGCTCAAGCCCAAAGGACCGGGAAACATGGCGGGGAAGAGGGTGAGGACTGTCGCGCTCCAAGGAGCTTCCCGGCTCATGGCGGCTCATCCCCCGCCATGGCGGCCGGGACTTCGACCACGATCCGCTTGCCAGGCAGATCCACGATGGGCACGACCGCCTTGGTGAAGGGAAAGAGCGGCCGCTCGCCCGATTCGGCCTCGACCTCCAGCACGTCGCCCGCGCCAAAATTATGAATCGCGGCGACTTTCCCCAGGACCTTGCCGGCCCGATCTTCGACCGTCAGGCCGATCAGGTCCGCATGGTAGAATTCGTCCTCTGCGACTTCCGGCAGGCGGTCGCGATCGACATAGAGCCTGAGCCCTGACAGTGCCTGGGCGGCTTCCCGGTCTTCAACCCCCTTCAGGCGTGCCAGCCAATGGCCCTTCTGCGCGGACAGAAGCTCGAGGTCGAAGCTGCGGCTGCCCTCGGCGTCGGTCAGCGCCCCGTAGGCGGTCAGGCCTTGCGGTTCGACCGTGAAGCTCGTGAGCTTCACCAGCCCCCGCACTCCATGGGCGCCCAGAATCTGCCCGACGCAAACCCGCATGGCGGCACCGGTCGACCATCCAGCCTAGTTGAGCCTTACGCCTCGGCGGCCGGCGCCTCGGCCTCGGCAGCCGGCTCGCCCGCCGCTTTCGCAGCGGCCTTCAGCCGTTCCTGTGCCTTGGCCTTGGGGGCAGACTTCTTCGGCGTTTCGTGCCATTGCGGCTTCGCGACCAATCCCGCGTTTCCGAAGAAGATGGCGACCCGATCGGTCGGCAGCGCGCCGTGCGATAGCCAATGCTTCGCGCGCGTCTCGTCGATGCGAATGCGGTTGGCGTCGTCCTTTTGAAGCATCGGATTATAGGTGCCGATCTTCTCGATGAAGCGGCCGTCGCGCGGGCTGCGCGAATCGGCCACGACGATCGAATAGAACGGGCGCTTCTTGGCACCCCCGCGAGCCAGACGAATCTTCAGCGACATATCCTCTCTTCCTTTCCGTTTGCGATAATCAGCGAAAGCCGCCGGGCGGCATCATTCCGGGTGGAATCTTGCCGGCGAGGCTTCGCATGAAGCCTTTTTTCCCGAGCTTCTGAACCTTTTTCATCATCTCCTGCATCTGCATGAACTGCTTTAGCAGGCGGTTGACCTCGGCCACATTCGTGCCCGAACCTTGGGCGATCCGCCGCCGGCGGGAGGCGTTGAGAACGCGGGTATCGCGGCGCTCGCCTTTGGTCATCGAGCCGATGATCGCCTCTTGGCGCTTCAGCATCCGGTCATCGATGTTGGCTTCGGAGAGCTGCTTCTGAATTTTGCCGACGCCCGGCAGCATGCCCATGATGCCGCCCAGCCCGCCCATCTTGCGCATCTGGCGCAGCTGCGAGGCGAAATCGTCGAGGTCAAAGCCGCCCTTCTCGAGCTTTCGCGCAAGCTTCTCGGCCTCTTCACGGTCGATCGTCTCGGCGGCCTTCTCGACCAGGCTGACCACGTCGCCCATGCCGAGCACGCGGCCCGCCAGACGTTCGGGATGGAAGGGCTCAAGCGCGTCCAGCCTTTCGCCGACGCCCAGAAGCTTGATTGGCTTGCCGGTGACAGCCCGCATGGAGAGCGCGGCGCCGCCTCTGGCATCTCCATCGACGCGGGTCAGCACGATGCCTGTCAGGCCGACGCGCTCATCGAACGCTTTTGCGACATTGACGGCGTCCTGGCCGGTCATGGCGTCTGCCACGAGGAGGGTTTCGACCGGATGGACGGCGTCGCGGACCGACGCGACCTCCTGCATCAGCGGCTCGTCGATGGCCAGTCGGCCCGCCGTGTCGAGCAGGACGATGTCGAAGCCCTCAGCCGTAGCGGTCTTCAGCGCCCGTTCGGCGATCGCGACCGGCTGCTCCCCCGGCACGATCGGCAAAGTCCGGACGCCGGTCTGCTCGCCCAGCACCTTGAGCTGCTCCTGGGCGGCCGGACGCTGCACGTCCAGCGAGGCCATCAGCACGCGCTTCCGATCCCGCTCGGTGAGTCGTTTGGCAATCTTGGCCGTGGTGGTGGTCTTGCCCGAGCCCTGAAGGCCGACCATCAGGATCGGCACCGGCGGGACCGCCGCCAGCTCCAGGCTTTCATTCGCCTCGCCCAGCATCTCCACCAGGCAGTCATGGACGATCTTGATCACCTGCTGGCCCGGCGTGATCGAGCGCAGCACCTCCTGGCCGACAGCCCGTTCGCGTGCCTTGGCCACAAATTCCTTGACCACCGGCAGCGCCACGTCGGCCTCGAGCAAGGCCACCCGGACCTCGCGTAGCGCGGCGACGACGTCCTCCTCGGTCAGCGCGCCTCGTCCGCGCAACCGCGTAAAGATATCGCCCAAACGGCCGGTTAGACCCTCGAACATCCTACTCGCCTGAAACCCAACGAAAAAAAGCCAGTGGGCGAAACTCGCCGACTGGCCGCGCCCCGCGGGGCGTGATGACGCCGAGGGATGTAGCGATCCGACCCGCCGGTGTCAACGCGCCGTGGTTCGCAATACGAGATGCCCGGGTAAATCCCACTACTTAACGATTTATTCGTCTCAATTCGTCAGGTTAGGCGAGAAGCACTCCGCAGAGAACCATGCGATGTTGATGGACCCTTCGACGCCTGACCGGACGCAACCGGTCATGAATAATCGCGAATTGGCGCAGATTCTGGTCCAGCATTCGCAATTTCTAAGCGGCCGTCCCGGCGGGGCACGCGCTACCCTCAAGTTCCGTAACCTGACCGGCCTCAATCTCGATCAATGCGATCTGAGCCAGGCTGATCTCAGCGGCGCCAAGCTGTTCAGCGCCCAGGCGAGCGAAGCGAGGTTCAATGCCGCGTCCCTGTTCGGCGCCGATCTCAGGATCGCCAATCTGCACAAGGCGGACCTGACCCGCGCCGATCTGCGCGGCGCCTGTCTGAGGGGAGCTATCCTCACCGAGACGATCCTGATCGAAGCCGACATGCGCGACGGGCGGTTGCTCCGGCGGGCGCAGGGGAGCGGCGACGTCGAACAGGTGGTCCATGTGGACGGAGACGAGATTCCGACCGAGATGACCTGCGCGATCGCCCGTGGCGCCAATATGTCGCGGGCGCGCGTCTCGAACGCCTTCATCATGCAAACGGACCTGACCGATGCGGTGCTGCGGGGCGCCAAATTCGCCTCGGCCAACCTCACCAACGCGGTGCTGACCGGCTGCGACATGCGCGATATGGACCTTTCGCAAGCCAACCTCTCCGGCGCTCAAATGCAGGGGGCTATCCTGAGCGGCAGCTCGCTTCAGGGCGCGACGTTGCAGAACGCGGTGCTCGTGGGCGCGATCGTCGATCGGAAGGAGCTGGCCCAGGCGAGCCTCGGCGGCGCAATCATGGCGAAGACGGCCCAGGACGCAGGCATCAATCTCCTGGAGGCGATCTCACAACACGGGCAGTGGGTCGATTCAGCCTCGAAGCGCGGCAAGCGGGCCGATCTCTCCAAGCTCGACCTCAGCAGCGTCAGCCTGCCGTCGGCTAACCTGGCCGCGGCGCTGCTGACCTGCGTCGTCCTGCACCGCGCCAATCTCGCCCGCGCCGCGCTTACCATGGCCGACCTGTCGCTTGCGGACCTGCGCGAAGCCGATCTCACCTCCGCGGACCTGCGGGGAGTCAATCTCGACCGCGCAACGCTTTCTGGAGCCAAGCTGGTCGGCGCCGAGTTCGGCCCGATCCTCATTCGCGGCACTCGCGATCAGCTCTGGCCGTCAAGCCTTTTGAAGGTGCGTTTCGATCAGGCCGATCTCGTGGCGGCGGACTTCTCGGGTGCGAAGCTTCGGGATGCGAGTTTCTGCGGCGCCAACCTGAAAGGCGCCAAATTCGGCGGCGCCGATCTCACGGGCGCCGACTTCACCGATGCGAACTGCGAAGGCGTCGATTTTTCGGGCGCCTCGACCCACAGCACACGGGGCCTCGTCGCGCCTTTCGTGCACTGAGAGCTTGAACCGTTCTGCGGCGGCGTTGACCGGTGGGTGCTTGATGTAATATAATGTACACATCCGACTACGACGGATGCAATGGCTTCGACTACATTCACTGTCCGGATTGATCAGAGCACTAAGGATCGGCTGGAGAAACTTGCCCGTAATACGGGTCGGAGCCGTTCGTTTCTGGCCGCCGAGGCGATCAATGAATATCTCGACGTCAATGAATGGCAGGTCGCTGGCATAAAGCGGGCGATTGCGTCCTTCGACCGAGGCGAGGGTGTTTCGCACCAAGAAGTCAAGGAATGGGTCGAATCCTGGGGCAGCAAAAACGAGCGATCGTCGCCTAAACGCTCCGGCTCATGACACCGCTCTGGCGCCGGAGGCGATCGATGATCTTGCTTCAATTCGTGCCTACATCGAGCGGGACAATCCGGCACCTGCCCAACGCGTTGTCATGCACGTTATTGGCATTATTGAAACCCGCCTGAGCAAAAACCCAGGGATGGGTAGACCGGGGCGCGTGCCCGGCACGCGTGAGCTCGTGGTGCAAGGGACGCAATTTATCGTGCCCTATCGGTTGCAGGGCAACGCGCTAGAGATCTTGCGTGTCTATCATGGGGCGCGGCGATGGCCGGAACAGTTCTGACTCCGACGGGAGAATCAACCTGCGCTCGGTCGTCGACGAATCTGTTGGAATCAGCAAGGACGTCATCGCGATTTGCGCTCGTGGCGGCGACTATCTCCCAGATAATGACGGATGAAAGAGTCGCATTTGCTACAAACGATAGCGGATGAGAAAGGCGTCAGGAAGTGGGTGCTTCCTCCAATCGCCATTGCAGCATTTCACCTGCACGGAACGGCCTGATTTCATCGCCGCTGGGAAGGGACACGCGAGCCGGGGCGACGCAGGGTTCCCGCACCAAGGTCACGCGCTCCTCGTTCGGCGGCAACCCGTAGAAGCGCGGTCCGTTGAGCGAGGCGAACGCCTCCAGCTTGTCGAGCGCGCCGGCTGCCTCGAAGATCTCGGCGTAAACCTCGAGCGCGACCGGCGCATTGAAAATTCCGGCGCAACCGCAGGCGCTTTCCTTGGCGCTTGCGGCATGCGGAGCGCTGTCTGTGCCGAGAAAGAAGCGCGGATTGCCCGACCGGATCGCGTCGATCAACGCAAGGCGATGCCGCTCGCGCTTGATGACCGGCAGACAATAGTGATGCGGGCGGATGCCGCCCATGAACATGGCATTGCGGTTGAGCAGTAGATGATGCGGCGTGATCGTCGCGCCGATAGTAGCGCCGGCATCTGTTACGAATGCCACCGCTTGCTCCGTCGTCACGTGCTCCAGCACGACCCGGAGCTTCGGATGGCGCGCAACCGTCGGTGCGAGGATGCGATCGATGAAGACAGCCTCACGGTCGAAAATGTCGACATCGTGATCGGTGACCTCGCCATGGACCAGGAGCGGCATCCCGATCTCTTCCATACGTGCCAGGACCGGCTCGATCCGGGCGATATCGCTCACGCCGGCCGCCGAGTTGGTCGTCGCGTGCGCCGGATAGAGCTTGGCGGCGACGAACGCGCCTTCCGCGAATCCCTGCGCCAGTGAGCCCGCATCCGTGGCGTCGGTAAGATAGGCCGTCATCAGCGGCTCGAAGCTCGCCCCGGGCGGGAGAGCGGCGAGAATGCGGGCCTGATAGGCTCGTGCCGCAGCCGCGCTCGTCACCGGCGGCACCAAATTGGGCATAACGATCGCGCGGGCGAATTGCCGCGCGGTGAAGGGCAGAACCGCGGCGAGCGCCGCGCCATCGCGAAGATGCAGATGCCAATCGTCGGGACGGCGGATGGTCAGCCTGTCAGCCATGGCGGCTCTGTCCTGCAAGCGAAGCGAAGACGACGGCGTCGAACGCCAACGTGGCCATCCACCAAGTCTGCCAGATTCCGAAGGCAAGCCCAGCGATGACGAGCGCTGCCGCGCCGCCTGCGAGCACAAATCGGTTCGCTCCCTCCGCCCAGCCGCGTGTCTCTCGTAGCGCAGCCAGAAGAAGTGCTGCAATCAGGACGACGCCTACCGCTCCGAGCTCCAGCCATGCCTGTAGGAACGCGTCATGTGGATGCAAGGTGATCACCGGCTTGCCGGGCGGTTGAAACGCGGAAACCGCGCCGTTGTTGGGGATGAAGCGCGACGAGTTGATGCCGTGCCCCGTAATTGGCCTGTCGAGCGTGTTCACGGCCGCGAAATGCCAGATTTCGAGCCTGTGACCTCCGGAATATTGATGCGATGAGTCGAACTCTCCAAGGAGCGCCTGGCCTTTCCCGAAATGATCATAGACCAGGATCGCGCCCGGCAGAATGAGCAAGAAAGCCGCCGCGATTCCGATCGCCAGCAGCTTGCGCGCCGCAGAGACGCGCCACCAAGCGATAGCGAGCACGAGCAGGGACAGAATCATCGCCAAGGTGGAGGATGCCGCCGTCAGCTTGAAGGAGGCTGCGGTGAACGCGAGAGCGAGGATCACACCGAGCCAGGCGCGACCAAGCCGTTCGAAAGCGAGCGCCGCGGGCCAGACGAGAAGGGGCACCGCGTCGACCGATCGCTTCGACAACAGCAGGTCCTTGAGCTTCGGATTGTCGTCGCCCATGACGAGGCGATAGAGCGGAAACCCGAAAGCGGTCTCGATTCCGAGCAGAATAAGGCCGACGATCGCACCGATCGCCAGCGCTTTCGCGAGCGCTTGACGCTGACGGAAATCAAAGCGCCTCGCCAAGCCGCACAACGCCAGCGTGGAGACGAAAATCGCCACCATATCGACGAGCTTTCGCGCCCCGCTCGATCGATCGAGCGCCCAGAAAAGCGTGACGGCGCACCATCCGAGAAAGAGAATGGAGAGCATCAGCGCGCGCCGGGGGGGCGCCGGCAAAGTCCGACTTTGCAAGCGCTCCACAATAATCGTGAAGACAGTCGCTGCGAACAGTAGCGGCGCCATGCCGAGAGGGGCCAACGCCATAATCGGGCCGGCAAGCGCGAAGGCGACGCCGAGCAGCGCTACGGCCAGGGGCGTAGCGCCGGGGGCACTTCTATTCATCTTCGAGCACGGCCTTGAGGTAGGAGAGAATTGGGTACAGGGCAGCCATCATCGCGATCAGGACACCCCATTTTCCTTCACGGTATCCCCTGCGGCGCCAATAGCATTTGTAAAATCGCCCTACAATTCGCCGCAGGTTGCGGCCGAGCGTTTCGTCGACGGCTCCCGTCTCGCGCCAGTGGTCGCGCAGATCCTGCGCCCTCAGGCTCGTGTAACGGTTCAATCTCGCCACCATATCCGAGATGCTGCGGTCGACATAATGCTCGAGAGGCTGCGTGAGCCTGTCGCCCGCTTCGCCGTCGAAAGAGACCCGCGGATGGACACGCTGATCGCCCCAATGTTTCGTGCCTTTCCTGAAGAGGCCCGCATAAGCGCCTTTGCCGAACGCGCCGCCCCAGCCATAGCGGACAAGGTGCTTGCCGATATAGTTGTCGACCGGAATCAGGTGACGCGCCGACGTCGAACTCGCGGCCGTTCGCACGATCTCATCGGCGAGGGCCGGCGGCACGCGCTCATCCGCGTCGACTTCGAGAATCCACGGTCCGCTGGCCGCGTCGATTCCGGCGTGCCGCCGTGGTCCTTCGCGCTCGAATGAGCCCGCGACGACATGCGCGCCGAAGCGCTCGGCGATCTCGCGCGAGCCGTCGGTCGAACGATCGAGCACAACCACGATTTCCGACGCGAAACCCAGCCGTGCAAGGCAATCGGCAAGCTGAGCCTCTTCGTTCCTTATGCAGAGGACGGCGCTCAATCCTCGGGCTTTCACGGTGGAGTCCGTCATCGCTTCGCAATCCGCCGGAAGAGACCTTCGGCCGCGGCGGAGACCTGTTCGACTGAAAGCTTCTCCATCTCCGCCAGCGCCAGAGAGTCGTCGATCTTGCAAAGATCAACGACGCGAGCGGGGTCGTCCTCCGCGATCAGATAGTCTGCCCATGGCCCCCAAGGGCGATAGCGCGCGGGCAGTCCAGGTCCGAAAAGCGCGAGCGTCGGCGTGCCTGCCGCCGCAGCCAGGTGAGTGGGCCCCGAATCGTTGCCGATATAGAGATCGGCCCGCGCGAGCCAGGCTGCGGCGACAAGCAGGTCGGTGCGGCCGACCAGATCGATGACACATTCTTCCGGCAGCGCCGCCAGGATGGGGCCGATCTCTTCCCGTTCTTCGGGGGAGCCCAAAAGCACGACCGAACCGCCCGCCAGGATTCCCCCAGGGCCGATCAGTCGCGATGCGACGATCGCGTAGCGATGGGCAGGCCATCGCTTGCCGATCGACTTGGCACCCGGCGCCAGGGCAAGCAGCGGCGTCTGACGGGGGATGGCGGCCGCGACCTGCTCCAGGGCGGCGCTGTCCAGCCACAGCCTGGGCATCGCGGGCGGCCTCAGATCGAGCAGAGTCGACAGCGCCTCGACCATATGCTGGCCGGGGGCAACACCCCGAAAGACTCGCAGCCTGTGGCGACGAATCAGGCGGCTCACAACCGTATTGCGAAGGTCCAGCACGAGGTCCCAGGCCGTCCCGACCGTCTCCAGCCACAGATCGAGCCAATGTCCATGGCGCGGGCGCTTGACCAGCACGACGATGCGGGCCACTTCAGGAATGGCGGAAAAAAGAGCCGCCGCCGCCGGCCCGCAGGCGACGGTGATCCTGGCGCCGGGATGACGATCGATCAGCGCGCCCAAAAGGCCGGTCGTGAGTACGGCATCCCCCAACCGGTTGGCGGTGATGAAAAGGATGTTCAACGGGTGGGGCTTCGAAATTCGTTTTGGGGCGTTATAAACGCCCGGCGCGCGGCGTGCCAAGCCGCGCCGCGATGGAGCTTGTGATCGATGTCCATGGCCTCGGGGACCTTTATCCGGCTGGAAGAGCGTGGCGTGCTGCGCCTGTCGGGCGACGATCGGGTTCCGTTCCTGCAAGGGCTTGTGTCGAATGACGTCTCTAGCGTTGCTCCGGGTCGCGTGGTGTATGCCTGCCTGCTTACGCCGCAGGGCAAGTTTCTCCACGACTTCCTGCTTGTCGCGGCGGACGGGGCGATATTGATCGACTGCGAAGGGCCGCGACGCGCCGATCTCCTCGACCGGCTTCGGAAATTCAAGCTGCGCTCGAAAATCGAGCTTGCGGATGTCTCTGATCAATATGCGGTGTTTGCGACGACCGGCGCCGTGCCGTCGGAGTCACTGGCCTATCCGGACCCTAGGGCCTCGGAGGTCGGCTGGAGGGCGTTGCTCCCGCGCGAAACTGCCGACGCGAGCCTCGTTGCCCTCGGCTTCTCCCCGGAAAGCCCGGAAGATTACGAAAAGCGACGGATCAGAGCTGCTATCCCCGACGGCAGCAGGGACATGGAGCCCGGCAAGGCGACTCTGCTCGAGAGCAATATCGACCTGCTGAACGGCATCTCCTGGGACAAAGGCTGCTATATGGGGCAGGAGTTGACGGCTCGAATCCGCTACCGGGGGCTGGTGAAGAAGAGGCTGGTTCCGATCCGAATCTCCGGAGCGTCGCCGGCAATCGGCGAGCCCTTGATCGAAAGCGGGCGAGAGGTCGGCGAGATGAGGTCGAGTGCCGGCGATGTCGGGCTGGCGCTGCTCCGGCTCGACCGGGTGCGCGAGGGCGGCGTGATCAAAACCGCTTCCGCGACTTTCGAGCCCGTTCCGCCGCCGCGCATGGCGGAAGTTCTGGCCGAAGCCGCCGAAGCCTGATCTTGCCGGAATCGATCCTCGTCTATCGCGACACCGTCGGCGCGCGGTCGGAAGGCTTTGTCCAGCGTCAGTATTCGGCGTTTTCGAATCTCGCTCCTGTCTATGTCGGGACGAAAAACGGTCCGCTTGCGCCCCGAGATTCGCTGATTCTGGCGATGCCGGGACTGGCGGGCTCAGCGCAACGATTTGCGTTTCGCCAGCTTGCGCGAATCCCGGCGGCGCTCGACCGGCTGATCGCCGAGCGAAAGCCGCGCCTGATTCATGCGCAGTTCGGGCTCGGCGGCGCGCTCGCTTTACCGATTGCCCGGCATGCGAAGCTGCCGCTCGTCGTCACCTTCCATGGCGGAGATGCGACGAAGGACAAGCATTACGAAACCCGGCCGCTGCTGCCGACGATATTTCAGCGCCGGCGCGAAGCGCTGATCGCCGAGGCACGGACTTTCCTGTGCGTGTCGCGTTTCGTCCGCGAAACGCTCGTTAACCGCGGCTTCCCGCCTGAGAAGCTCGAAGTGCACTATCTCGGCATCGAGATACCGGAATCGGTCATGCTGCCGCCGATCGGAGCCACCAGCACGATCCTATTCGTGGGCCGCATCGTCGAGAAGAAAGGGCTCGATACGCTGATTGATGCGATGGCGGCGCTCAAGCCACGTGATCCGTCTCTCGAGCTACTTGTCGTCGGCAACGGGCCGCTGAAGGCCCATCTGGAGCGGCGAGCCAGCGCCGCCGGCATCAAGGCGAGCTTTGCCGGATGGAAGAGCGAAGCGGACGTCCGCAAAGCGATGCGCCGCGCCCTTTTGCTCGCGGTGCCGAGCCGCGCCGCGCGAGGGGGTGACTCCGAAGGGCTGCCGACCGTAATCATGGAAGCCATGGCGCTCGGCATTCCGGTGGTGGCTACGCGCCATGCCGGCATCCCCGAGATCATCGCCGATCGCGTCACCGGCCTTCTGGTTCCCGAAGCCGACCCCGCCGCCCTCGCCGAAGCGATCCTGGCGATCAAATCCGACCCGGAGGCAGCAAGCCGCATGCGCGGGGAGGCCTATGCCGACGTCCGCGCTCGTTTCGACGCAAAGCGCCAGTCGGCGATATTGGAACGGCGCCTGCTGGACCTCTTGAGCTAGTTCACCGGCAGCTTATAGAGCTCGGCCGCGTTGCCGCCGAGGATCCACGCCTTCTCATCCTCGCTCAGCAGGGTGGTCTGTTCGCGCAGCAACTCCTGGCTCCATGGCCAGGTGGAATCGCTGTGCGGGAAGTCGTTGGCCCACATCAGCCGGCGCGGGTTGCACATGTCGGTCATCTTGAAGGCGACCCAGTCGTCCTGGAAGGTCAGATAGACCTGATCGGAGAAGAATTCGCTGGGCAGCCTCTTCATGTCGCCGCCCTTCGTCCAGAAGCGATGGCGTTTATAGCCATGGTCCATGCGGTACATGTAATGCGGCGCCCAACCTGCGTCCGCCTCGACGCAGACCAGCTTCAGCTCCGGGTGGCGCTCGAAGACCCGCCCCCAGATGAACATCCCGATTATGTCCTGGATCGAGCGGATGAGTGTCTGAGAGCGGTTCTGGGCCGGCCCGCGTAACGAGCGGCCGCCGGAGCTTCCGATCGCATTCGGTCCGTCGGCGCTCGTTGTTAGAATGTGGAACGAGATGGGCAGTTCGAGCTCGACGGCGGCACGCCAGAGGGGATCGAAGGCCGGGTCGTCATAGTCGAACTCGGTCGCGGGATTGCCGGGCATCATTACACCCTTGAATCCCATCTCTTTGAACTTTCGGAAGTCCTCGATGGCCTCGGCCACTGATCGGACCGCTGTCTGGCCCATCCCATAGAGCCGGTCGGGCGCACCGGCGACGAACTCCTCGGCGAGCCAATGGTTGTAGGCCCACATACAGGCCTGCTTGTAATCGGCATCGGGGTGGTTGCAGAGGACCATGCCGACCGAGGGGTAGATGATCTCGCCGGAGATCCCGTCGCGCTCCTGGTCGGCGATGCGGGCCTTGGGCTCCCATCCGCCTCGGTGCAGCGCCTCGAAAGGCGTCTCACCCTTCTTGATTTCGCGCGGATCCTTGCCGGCAGCCGCGATGATCCCCATCGGAACTGTTCCCGGCAGGCCGTCGATGACGAAGGAATCACCGCCATCGGCTTCGCGTATGACGCGAGGCGCCCGGTCGCGATAGGCCTTCTCTATGTGGTCGATGTAGCAGCCAGGCGGCTCCGTCACGTGCGAATCCGCGGAGATCATTCTCGGCAGCGTCGGATCGTGCGGCATCGCGTTTTCCTCCCGGTAGCGTGTTTTCCGATCGAAGCGTAAGCTTGCTGCAAACGCCTGCCAAGGGCATGCCGGGAGAAAGAACGATGGCGGAAATTGCGGATATCGTCCTGCGCGGCGGCACGATCGTCGATGGACGCGGCGGCGAACCGTTTGAGGCGGATGTGGCCGTCTCGCACGGGAAAATTCACGCCGTCGAACGGTCCTATTCCGGACGAGGCGCCGAGGAGATCGACGTCAAGGGGCTCCTCGTTACACCGGGCTTCGTCGACATCCATACCCATTATGACGGTCAGGTGACATGGGAGGAGCGTCTCCAGCCGTCCTCGGGACACGGTGTGACCACGGCCGTGATGGGCAATTGCGGCATCGGCTTCGCGCCCTGCCGGCCGGAGGACCATCAGGGGCTGATCAAGCTGATGGAGGGGGTTGAAGATTTGCCGGAGCCGGTGCTCGCAGCCGGACTGCCTTGGACCTGGACCAGCTTTCCCGAATATCTCGAATTCCTATCCGATCGTCGCTACGACATCGATTTCGGCGCGCAGCTGCCGCATGCGGCGCTCCGCGTGTTCGCCATGGGCCAGCGCGGCATCGATCGCGAGCCGGCGAACGAAGACGATATGCGGCAGATGGGATCGCTCGCGGCCGAAGCGATGCAAGCGGGCGCTCTCGGCTTCTCGACATCCCGCTCGCTCAACCACAGGGCGAGCGACGGGCGCCCGACGCCGACTCTGACGGCCTCGGAAGATGAGCTGACCGCGATCGCGCGGGCCATGGGCAAGGTCGGGCAGGGGGTGATCGAAATCGCGTCCGACTTCGCCGATATCGAGCATGAATGCGCCATGTGGCGGCGAGTCGTGGAGGCTTCGGGGCGACCGCTCTCGGTGCCGGTCATCCAATGGCATCACGCGCCGGACAAGGCAGGCAAGCTGCTCGATTGGATCGATCGCTGCGCGGCGGACGGGCTGCCGGTCGTCGCCCAGGTCTTCGGCCGCCCGGTCGGGATGCTTCTTGGCTTCGAGCTCAACTTCAACCCATTCTCCTTCTGCCCGAGTTATCGGCCGCTGGCGGCCCTGTCGCCGGAGCAGAGGCTGAAGTCGCTCAAGGATCCGGCGGTGAGAGCGAAAATCATCGCCGAAAAACCGGTTATCGGCCCCGATGATCCACCCGCCGCCGAGCGGGTGCGTGGTTTCGAGGCCATGTTCCCGCTGGGCAATCCGCCGAACTATGAGCCGGGACCGGAGCGGATGATCGACGCCCTTGCCCGGTCACGCGGCGTGACGCCAGCCGAAATGGCCTATGATCTGCTGATGGAGCAGGAGGGCAGGGCGGTGCTCGCGAGCCCGGTCGTGAATTTCGTCGACGGCACGCTGAACGCTTCGCTTTCGATGCTGAGCCGGAAGAACACTGTGCTCGGCCTGGGCGACGGCGGCGCGCACCTTGGCTTTCTTTGCGACGCCTCCTATCCGACCACGATGCTCACGCATTGGGCGCGCGACCGGAAGGGCGAACGCCTGTCGGTGCCGCGGGTGATCAAACGACTCACCAGCGAAACCGCGGACGCCGTCGGCCTGCATGACCGCGGCCGTGTTGCGATCGGCTACAAGGCCGACCTCAACGTGATCGACTTCGCCAATCTCACAATGGAGAGCCCACGCGTCGCCTATGACCTGCCGGAAGGCGGCCGCCGCGTCAGCCAGAAGGCCAAGGGCTATGTGGCGACCATCGTGAGCGGACAGGTGACCTACCGCGACGGCGAACCGACCCGCGCGCTGCCGGGGCGGCTGGTGCGAGGCGCGAAGGCGATGCCTGCCGCCTAACGCGACCTACTTCCCCGCATCCCGCTGCGCCAGCGCCGCCTGGGCGGCCGCCAAGCGGGCGATCGGCACGCGATAGGGCGAGCAGGACACGTAGTCCAGGCCGACAGTCTCGCAGAAGCGGATCGAGGCGGGGTCGCCGCCATGCTCGCCGCAGATGCCGAGCTTCAGATTGGAGCGTGCCGCTCGGCCGCGTTCGGCGGCGATCTGGATCAGTTCGCCCACGCCAGCCGTGTCGAGCGTCACGAACGGGTCATGCTCCAGGATGCCTGCGCGCTGATAGGCGGGCAGAAAAGCGCCCGCATCGTCGCGCGACATGCCGAAGGCTGTCTGGGTGAGATCATTGGTGCCGAAGCTGAAGAATTCCGCGCACTCTGCGATCGTCCCCGCTCGGAGCGCCGCACGCGGCAGCTCGATCATCGTGCCGACCTGGTATGCGATCTGACGGCCCTCGCGCTGTCCGATGTCGCCGGCCACGCGGTCGATCACGGCCTTCAGGATCTCGATCTCGCGCTTGGTGCCGACCAAAGGGATCATGATTTCCGGGATCACCGTCTCGCCGGTCTCAGCCTTCACCTCGACGGCCGCTTCGAAGATGGCGCGAGCCTGCATCTCGTAGATCTCCGGATAGGAGATGCCGAGACGGCAACCGCGATGGCCGAGCATCGGGTTGGCTTCGACCAGTTCCGCGACGCGATGATGGACTCGCGCGGGATCGCGGCCCAGGGCGCTGGCGACTTCATTGATCTCCTTCTCGCCATGCGGAAGGAACTCGTGCAGCGGCGGATCGAGCAGACGGATCGTGACCGGCAGGCCGGCCATGATGTTGAACAGCTCGACGAAATCCTTGCGCTGCATCGGCTCGATCTTGGCGAGCGCAGCGCGGCGGCCGGCTTCGTCATTGGCGAGGATCATCTCGCGGACCGCGAGGATGCGCTGCGCGTCGAAGAACATGTGCTCGGTGCGGCAAAGCCCGATGCCCTCGGCGCCGAAGCGGCGCGCGGTTTCTGCGTCGAGCGGCGTCTCGGCGTTGGCGCGAACCTTCATACGGCGCACCTTGTCGGCCCAACTCATGAGCGTTGCGAAATCGCCGGACAGCTCGGGTTGCTTGGTCGGCACGGCGCCGGCCATGACCTCGCCCGTCGAGCCGTCGATCGTGATGATGTCGCCGGCGTTCAGTTGTCGGCCGCGGACCGAGAGAGTGCCTTCCTTATAATCGATCCGCAGGTCGCCGGCTCCGGAGACGCAGGGCCGGCCCATTCCGCGCGCAACCACGGCCGCGTGGCTCGTCATGCCGCCGCGGGTGGTCAGAATACCTTGCGCGGCATGCATGCCGTGGATGTCCTCAGGACTCGTCTCGACGCGGCAGAGAATGACTTTTTCCCCTCCTTGCGCCATTGCCTCGGCCTGGTCGGCATGGAACACGATCTTGCCCGACGCGGCGCCGGGTGAGGCCGGCAGACCCTTCGCGATCACGTCACGATGCGCCTTGGGGTCGATCGTCGGGTGGAGCAGCTGGTCCAAGGCCAAAGGCTCGACCCGCTTGATTGCCTCCTCGTGATTGATCAAGCCCTCATTCGCCATCTCGACCGCGACCCGGAGCGCCGCTGCGGCCGTGCGCTTTCCCGAGCGCGTCTGCAGCATATAGAGCTTGCCCTGTTGGACCGTGAACTCGATGTCCTGCATGTCGCGATAGTGCGTCTCTAGCTTATCGCGGACCTGCATCAGCTGCCCGAACACTTCCGGCATTGTCTCTTCCATGGCCGGCAGGCTCGACTGGTTGGCCTTCTTGCCCGCGACAGTCAGATGCTGCGGCGTCCGGATGCCGGCGACGACATCCTCGCCCTGCGCGTTGATTAGATATTCGCCATAGAAGGCGTTCTCGCCTGTGGAGGGATTGCGGGTGAAGGCGACGCCGGTCGCGCAATCCTCACCCATATTGCCGAACACCATGGCCTGGACGGTGACAGCCGTGCCCCAGCCCTCGGGAATCGAATGGAGTCGGCGGTAGGTGATGGCGCGCGGATTCATCCAGCTGCCGAATACCGCGCCGACAGCGCCCCAGAGCTGTTCGCTGACATCCTGCGGGAACGGCCTGCCCTTGGTGTCCTCGACCACCTTCTTGTACCCGCGGATGACCTCCTGCCAGTCCTCGGCTTTTAATTCGGTGTCGAGATGAAGGTCCGCGTCGCGCTTGAAAGTCTCGAGCACCTCCTCGAATTCGTGATGATCGATGCCCAGCACGACATTGCCGTACATCTGGATGAAGCGACGGTAGGAATCATAGGCAAAGCGGGCATCGCCCGAGCGACGGATCAGGCCTTGGATGGTCGCGTCGTTGAGTCCGAGATTGAGCACCGTATCCATCATGCCCGGCATCGAAACGCGGGCGCCGGAGCGGACAGAGACCAGGAGCGGATTGTCGACTTTGCCGAAGCCCGCGCCGATTGCCGTCTCGAGCCGCGCGACCGCGGCCGTGACTTGCGCCTCGAGCTCGGCGGGATAGCGGCGGTCATTGGCATAAAAGGCGGTGCAGACTTCGGTCGTAATCGTGAATCCGGGCGGGACAGGCAGCCCGAGATTCGACATTTCGGCGAGGTTGGCGCCTTTGCCGCCAAGAAGATTGCGCATGTCGGCGCGGCCTTCGTTATTTCCGCCCCCGAAGCTGTAGACCCATTTCGGATGGCTGGCGGCGCCAGGGGCCGCGCGCGTCGCGGTGCTCGTGCTCATATCCTCATCCTTGCGGCAAGAAACGCGTCGAGTCGACTGAACATGCGAATAACGTCCGCGGCTTAGCCGAGTGCGGGTTAAGCATTAGGCAATACGGGCGAATTCCGCGATCTTGTTAAGCGTGCTGCGGATGCGAGACAAGAGGCGCAGGCGGTTCACTCTGAGCGCCGGCTCGTCCGCATTCACCGTCACCCGATCGAAGAAGGCGTCCACCACAGGCCGCAGCTTCGCGTAGATCGCCATCGCGCCTCGAAAGTTCTCCGCGGCGATCAGCGGCTCCACTTCGCTTGCCGCGGCTTTGAGCGCTTCGGCCAGGGCGCTTTCCTCGGGCAAGGTCAGCAGCTCCGGGTCCGGTTGGCCTTCATACGAGACGCCGTCCCGCTTTTCCTCGATACGCAGGATATTGGCCGCCCGCCTGTAGGCGGTCAGCAGATTGCCGCCGTCCTCGGTCGTCAGGAATTCCTGAAGAGCCGCGACTCGGTCCAACAGTCGGACAAGATCGTCTTCCCCGCCGAGGGCGAAGACGGCATCGATCAGGTCGTGCCTGACGCCCCGCTCCTTGAGGACGACCTTCAGCCGATCGGCGAAGAAGGTCAGGAGTTGGTCGATGAGAAGCGCGGCGCCGCCAAGAGACCTCGTAAATCCGTGATGCTGCGCATCCGTGCGATAGAATTCGTAGGCCGACTGGAAGAGCGACCTCAGGGGCATTCGAAGCCCGTTCTCGACGATCAGCCTGATGACCCCGAGAGCGGCTCGACGGAGCGCATAAGGATCCTTTGAGCCGGTGGGGACCTCGTCGATGGCGAAGAAGCCGACGAGGGTGTCGATCTTCTCGGCCAGGGCCAGCACGACCGAGAGCGGCGCCGTCGGACAGACGTCGGTGGGTCCGAGGGGCTTATAATGATCGCGCACCGCGTCGGCGACTTCGCCCACCTCGCCTTGGGCGAGCGCGTAGTAGCGCCCCATCACGCCTTGGAGCTCTGGGAACTCGCCGACCATTCCCGTGACAAGGTCGCATTTGCAGAGAAGCGCGGCAGCAATCGCTTGGGTCGGATTGCCTCGCGGCACGTATTGCGCGATCTCGACAACCAGCTTTTCCAGGCGGATCACTCGGTCGAGCACAGAGCCGAGCTTGGCATGGAAAGCGATCTTGTCGAGCTTGGGTCTGAGCTCGCGAAGAGGTGTCTTCAGATCCTGCTCGTAGAAGAACCGGGCGTCGGAAAGGCGGGCGCGCAGCACGCGCTCATTGCCGGCAACGATCGCGTCGCCGCCGTCCTCGGTCTCCATGTTGGCGACGATCAGGAAACGCGGTGCGGGTTTGCCGCCGGGATGTTCCAGCGTGAAGTATTTCTGATTGGCTCGCATCGTTGTGCGCCGAACTTCCGACGGCAGCGTCATGAAGGCGCTGTCGATCGACCCGACCAGAACCACCGGCCATTCCACCAGGCCAGCGACTTCCTCGAGGAGCGGCTCGTCTGGGACCAGGACCAAGCCATGCTCCTCGGCCCGGCGTTTCGCGTCGCCGAGGATTCGCCATTTCCGCTTCTCGCGATCGGCGACGACGTAGTGATCGAGCAGCTTCTGTTCGTAATCCGCCACGCTTTTGACGGCGAACGGATCGGGGGCGAGGAAGCGGTGCCCGGTCGTAGTCTGGGTCGCCGGGAGCGCCTCGAGGCCTGATAATGCGAATGAGAAGGGCGTACCGTCGCGATGACGGAGAACATCTCCTTCGAACAGCGCCAGCACGCCGTGGAGGGGACGGGCCCATCGAGCGGCGCCATTTGCCCAGCGCATCGATTTCGGCCATGGGAACTGCTCGATCGCGGATATGATGGCCTTGGCCAGAAGATCCGCCGTATTTTCGCCCCGCACATCTCGGACAGCAAAATAGACCGCCCCTTTGTCGGTCTCGCGAATCTGGGCCTCGTCGATCGATCCGAGGCCGGATGATTTGAGGAAACCCTGAATGGCGCCCTCGGGCGAGCCGACCCGCGGGCCCTTGCGCTCGTCGGTGCGGTCGGGCGCGCGGAGCGGAAGTCCCTTCATCACGAGAGCCAACCGCCTCGGCGTCGAATGCGCGATGGCCTTGTCCCAGCCGAGGCCAGCTTCGGCGAGCTTTTCGGTGACGAGACGTTTCAGATCCTCGGCGGCCTGCACCTGCATGCGCGCGGGGATGTCCTCGGAGAGGAGCTCGAGCAGGAATTCCGCCATGTCAGCCCGCGATCGATTGACCGGCAGCGGCCCGGTCCGGTGGGATTGTCTGGCCGGGACCGATGGCGCGCTGCATGTAGGCGACATCGAGCCAGCGGCCATGCTTATACCCGACCGCCTGCGCGACGCCGATCGATCGAAAACCCATTTTCATGTGCAAGGCGATCGACGGGCTGTCGTCCGTATAAGTGATGAGCGCCATCATCTGACGGCAGCCGGCTTTTCCGCAGCGATCGATCAGTTCTCTCAGAAGCGCCTTTCCGACACCCTGTCCGCGGGCGCTCGGATCGATGTAGATCGAGTCCTCGACCGTGAAGCGATACGCCGCCCGCGCGTGAAAGGGACCGGCATAGCTGTAACCAAGGAACCGGCCGTTGCTGTCTTCGGCGGCGAGGTAGGGGAGGCCCAGCCCAACGATTTTCGCCATCCGGGTCGTCATCTCCTGTTCCGACGGGACGACCTCCTCGAACGAGGCCACGCCGTTCTCGACTTCGTCTCCGTAGATAGCGGCGATCGCTCGGATATCAGCCTCGGTCGCGTCGCGGATCAGCGGATGGTCAGGCGCCATGCTCAACCCCGAGATAAGCCTCGCAACAGGCCTTAGCCAAGGCGCGCACCCGGCCGATATAGGCCTGCCGTTCGACGACGCTGATCACGCCCCGGGCGTCGAGCAGATTGAAAAAATGGCTCGACTTGATGCACTGCTCATAGGCGGGCAGGGGCAGCCGGCGCGCCAGGAGCGCGGCGCATTCGCGCTCTGCGTCCTCGAAGTGGATCTTGAGCTTCTCGGTGTCCGCCGCCTCGAAATTATAGGCCGAGAATTGCCGCTCGTCCTGCAGGAACACCTCCCCATAAGTGACGGGCGTGCGGCTCTCGGGATCGTTGTAGGGCAGGTCGTAGACATTCTCATGATCGAGCACATACATCGCGATCCGCTCGAGTCCGTAGGTAAGCTCGACCGAGACCGGGTCGCACTCGATACCTCCGACCTGCTGGAAGTAGGTGTATTGGGTCACCTCCATTCCGTCGCACCAGACCTCCCAGCCGAGCCCCCAGGCGCCGAGAGTCGGGCTTTCCCAATCGTCCTCCACGAAGCGGATGTCGTGGAGCATCGGATCGATGCCGAGCGCGCGAAGGCTGTCGAGATAGAGGTTTTGGCTATCGGGCGGCGATGGCTTCAGGATGACCTGAAACTGATAATAATGCTGCAGCCGGTTCGGATTCTCGCCATAGCGACCGTCGGAGGGGCGGCGACAAGGCTGAACATAGGCGGCGCGCCAGGGCTCCTTGCCGAGCGCGCGGAGCGTCGTCGCCGGGTGGAAGGTGCCGGCACCCATCTCAAGGTCATAGGGCTGAAGGACGACGCAGCCCTGATGCGACCAATATTCCTGCAGCCGCAGGATGATTTCTTGAAAAGAGCGAGGCTTCTCGGCCATTTACGAGCGTTCGCCTGAAGCGGGATGAATGGCCGGGCACCTTACGCGACGGCTCGTTGGCGGATCAAGCGCGGTTCGGCGCCATTAACTTATCTTGGCAAATGGGCAATCCGGGCGTTCGCAAGCGGTCGGGTGATCGGCCGGTACATAGGCTCCGCAGCTCCGGCACAGCACCGTCTCGGTTGCTTTGAGCGCGGTTTCGGACCGGCGCGACGCGGCCTGCCTGCGGGCCTTTCCGATCGGGCCGGCTGGTTGGCTTCCCTGGCGCACGGCCCGCAGCGCGAACCAGATGAGGATTACGCCGGCGATGATTTCGAAAAGCTTCATCGCGCGACCCTAATGCGCGCCCCAATCGAAATCCAATGGGTCCCCATGGCGGAGCACGGCCTCAGCCGCCTGCGTATAGCCCCCCTCGGTTTCATGGAGAACAAGCCCGGCCAAGAGGCGCGGCAATGTTCGCCGGCCTTTGATCGCGCCCACGAGGATGCGCTTGGCCTCCTGTCCCTCGCGCGGCCATAGCGGAAAGACTCGGACCGCGCCGAATGGGCCTTCGAGCGCTTGCAGGATCGCCCCCATCCGGTCCGCCCGATGCACCAGAATCAACCTTCCGTTCGGTGCGAGCGCAGTTGCCGCGGCCTTTATCCAGCCGTCGAGGCCGATCGAACACTGGCCATGCGCCACCGCCTTGCCCGCATGAGGCGAGGCCGTATGGCTGCCGGCCTCGTGAAACGGCGGATTCATCATGACGTGCTGGAAGGTCCCAGGTCTGTCGGCGACGTAGGCCGAGATCTCCGTTTCGACGATCGTGATTCTGGCGCCGGCATCGTTCGCCTGGACGTTGGCACGGGCCAGCCTGGCGGCCTCGGCTTCGCGCTCGACGCCGACGATCTCGCAGCCTGGCAGGCGCGCCCAGAGGCACAATGCCGCGGCGGCGGTGCCGCAGCCGGCATCGAGAATCGTGTCTCCAGGTGTCGCGGCCACAGCCGCCGCCAGGAAGATCGGATCGATTGCTACTCTGTAGCCTGCGGCGGGCTGCGCGAGCTTGATCCTGCCGCCGAGCAGCCGGTCGGCGGTCGTATCGGTACTTATGAGGAGGCTCCAGCTCTTGCCGCATCGAGAATGCGCCGCGCCCGCTCCAGATCCTTGTCCAGCACCATGACACGACGAGGAAAGGCGCCGATCGAGCCCTCGACCGCGCTCATATATTGATCGAATATCACGGCCTCGATGCCCTCGTCGGCCAGCGTGGCCTGGACCCAGGAAAGCAACACCGGATCATTGGTGCGGATCAGTTCTTTCATACGCGACCCATGCTCATCTTGACCGGAAAGGCTTCCTGTTTATGTTCTCATCGGCACAGATCGAGGTAAAGCCGGTTTCCCTTCGCCGCGCTGGCGCTCGATCATCGAATCCGGTTCATAAGGCCATGATTTCGCCGACGGTCCGCCCCAACGTCGTGCGCGGGACCGCGCAATGACCTTCCTCGCTGAGCGGCGCGCCGACACGCCCGAGCCCGAACGCGCGGCGGCTTTCGATCCCACGATCAAGGACCGCCCGATCGCCGCGCTGGATCGGCTGAGTACCATGCTGACTGATGAGATGGCTCAGGTGAACCGGATCATCGTCGACCGCATGCAGTCGCCGGTCGCCCTGATTCCGCAGCTTGCCGGCTATATCGTGGCCGCGGGCGGCAAGCGGCTTCGGCCGTTGTTGACCTTGGCCTCGGCGCGCCTGTGCGGCTATGCGGGCAGCCGCCATCACAAACTCGCCGCCGCGGTCGAATTCATCCATACGGCGACCCTCCTGCACGATGATGTGGTGGATGAGAGCGAACGCCGGCGAGGGCAACATTCCGCCAACGCGCTGTTCGGAAATCAGGCAAGCGTTCTGGTCGGCGATTTTCTGTTTAGCCGGTCTTTCGAGTTAATGGTCGAGGACGGTTCGATCGACGTGCTGCGCATCCTGTCCCGGGCCTCGGCGATTATCGCCGAGGGCGAGGTGATGCAGCTTGCGACGAGCAACAATCTCGACACATCCGAGGCGGAATATCTCGCGGTCGTGACGGCCAAGACCGCTGCCCTTTTCGCCGCGGCCTGCGAAATCGGCGCCGTCGTCGCGGACCGTCCAACCAGCGATGCCGAGGCGCTGCATGCGTTCGGTCTTAATTTCGGCATCGCCTTCCAGATCGTCGACGACGTTCTGGATTATTCCGCACGCGAAGCCTTGCTCGGTAAGACGGTCGGCGACGATTTCCGTGAAGGCAAGCTGACCCTGCCGGTGGTCTATGCGATCGAGCGCGGCAACGATATCGAGCGCGCCTTCTGGCGCCGGACCCTCGAGCAATCGGTCCAACGCGAGGGCGATCTCGAGCACGCCACGGCGCTCATTGCCCGTCATCGCGGCTTCGTTTCGGCTCTGGAGCTCGCACGGGCCCACGGCGGCCGGGCTCGCGCGGCCCTCAAATCGCTGCCGACCAGTCCGCTCAGAACCACGCTCGACGCGCTGGTCGAGTTCTGTCTGGATCGCGAATTCTGAACGTCGCTTGCGGGAAGCCGACGCGGGCGCTATATGTCCCGGCCTGCCGCCAAAGCCGGTCGCCGGAGTGTAGCTCAGCCTGGTAGAGCACTGTGTTCGGGACGCAGGGGCCGGAGGTTCGAATCCTCTCACTCCGACCAGCTTAGGTTGTAAGCACCCACAGCTAGCTATTCCTTTTGATAGGATTCCGGGGCTCTTATGTCCGTGATGTCAACAGCAAGGCGTCGTGATTCGGCCTGCATTTGCAGGTGATACTTGATTGTATCGGCGCCCAATGTGGACGGCAGGAAGCATGGACGACGGTTGATCG
>Ga0070738_10000286_pt1 | contig 156617 bp, 144 predicted proteins | sample Coa_R2_2_FD_66446 | JGI IMG/M metagenome (GOLD analysis project Ga0070738, IMG submission 66446) | Surface soil microbial communities from Centralia Pennsylvania, which are recovering from an underground coalmine fire - Coalmine... | ecosystem: Environmental > Terrestrial > Soil >... | reverse complement strand
TGCCCCGGGAACCATGTCTGCTCCTTACGCGTCTCAGATTTCGCGGAGAGAGTATACGCAGTTGGACCGGGACGCATAAGTCGCAGAAAAGGTGCCGGTTTTGTACTAAGCTCCCAGGAAGCGGGAGCAACACTCGTATTCGAGAAATCCAGAGTGTTTCAGGTACAATGAATACCTAGGCGCCCGGCCGTTGCGTTGTTGTGACAGATTGTCTTGGATCGGTTCTCCAGCGGTAAAAGGCAAAGCACATTCAGAAACAGGAACTTCTTGCGAGAGATTCGACAAATTAAACGATTCGCAGTCGTAGGCCTGCTCAATACGATTGTCGACCTTGCGGTCCTGAATGCCCTGATCTTCGCGACCGGACGCGGCCACAACGGCGGATTCTATTTCACCATCTTCAAGATGATCTCGTTCATCGCCGCCGCCGCGAATAGCTACCTGTTAAATGCACATTGGACGTTTGAAGCGAAACATGAACGCAATCCCCTGGAGGTCGTTCGCTTTCTTGCATCGAGCGCCGTCGGGTTCATCATCAACGTGACCGTCGCTTCGTATGTTGCGCTGCACGGCACACCAGCCCCGGAACTGCGCCACTTCTGGCCATCGATCGCGGCCATTACAGGGACCGCAATAGGCCTGGCATGGAACTTTGTGGCTTATAAATGGATTGTATTCGTACCAACTGGACAGAAACTACTTTCCTTATTTCATGGACACGATGAACATCCGGTCCAGAGTCGCGAAGAAAGCCGCAAGCGGGCAGCCGGGACAAAGCTGACCGGCAAAGCGGGAATCGTTTCGCGATAGCTTCTTCTTTCAATGTGAAGCTGCCGCTTCACTTTTCTTGATTGCCTTTTCTTTCAGATCCCACGACTCAATCGCCTGTAACGTTCCTTCTTTTGCCATGCTCGTACTGAGTTTCGCCTCGGCGTCGGCAAAGGTCTGCTCAGCTCGAATGTGCGCTTGCCAAGCCTCATCGTCGGCTTGCTTCAACTTTTTGGCCAAGCTTCGCGTCTCCGCCGAGATGTTGAGGGCGGCTTCCCTACCCTTCGGATGCCGTCGTCTGCCTGTGGTTTGGTCAGCGTCTTCCAAGTCGCTATAGGCTCGCCGTAGTTCATCACTCCAGGTGGACTTCACCCTCTCATCGAGCTTGTCTAACGCCTCGTTCGCCCGATCGGCAGCTGCCCTCATTCGACTCTTTTCAGTGAGCCACTTCCACACGCCCCAGTCTTTTGCCTCAAGCATCAGATTGCGCGCTTCTTCCACTTCCTCGAGCCTACGCATAGTCCCGCCTTGCAGTTGTACTCGTTTTGCCGCCCTGGCTGCGATCGATCAGGCCAGCGTTGCGTAGTATACGCCGTACTTTTTTCGGTGAAACAGAGAGTCGTTCGGCAACACGCGACACTTTCTTTCCTTCCCTTACCCAGACTTTCGGAATTACGATTTCGGCGAATTCCTCTGTCACCTGCTGAAAGGTCTTATCCCCGACCATTCCTTCCGACCAGGCGCGCAGCGTTTCGTCAATGCCTGACGCTCGCAGGATTCTCGATTTCAAGAGCAGCAGTTCTTCCCATACATGGTCGCGGTCGTCGGCACTGAGCAGTTCTGAGGCAGCAGCAACGCAACGCTTCGCTTCCTCCCAATCCTGGAAAAATTCGTTGGCTGCAGTTGCGCCGAGCACCAGGTGTGCTTCGGCAATTAACAAGCGATTTTGCGTCTGCCGTGCAACTGAAATCGCTTCATCGGAATACTGCCGCGCCGTATTGGCGTGAACTGCGGCATCGGCATCTTCGCCAAGCTGCTCGTCGACGTGCGCATTTTCTGCGGCTGCCTGCAGAATGCGCGCACGCGCCATCAGGATATGATCGTTCTTGTCGCGAGCCAGTCTATACGCTTGTAAAGCCTCGCCTGCGGCAACATCGATGCCACCCTCATCCAGATGCAGATAGCCAGTATTTACCAGAACCGAACCGGTGCCGCCGTAATGCTGATGTAAGGCGTAGATTTCGCCCGCACGTTTCAAGTCCTGCAATGCGAGTTGGCACATTTCATTGAAGCGCTTCTGAAATCCAGCAACTCGAATACTGGCTTCCCTTCGGCTCGCCTGCCGCGCGCGCGCATCGATTCGCTTTCGCAGGTGCAGTGCAAGTAATCGCCGAACATAGGCTGCATTCACGAGGGCACGAGCAAGGTTGCGATGATTGGGATCGCGCCTCGTGTAAGTTTTCACCGCACGATCGAAATGGTCGAGGGCCTCCGTGTATTTGCCGATCTGCCGGACGATTCGTCCGCGTGCGGATTCGATGTTCCCCAGTGACAGCCAGTCATCCGTGTTTGAGAGCTGCTGTTCCGCCTGATCCAGAATATGGAGCGCTTCCGCCGATCGACCTTTCTGAAACCAAAGCCAGCTCTCCTGGATGCGAATGACCGCAGCCAGCTTCGGCGCTCCGATCTCTTCCATCAGCTCGCGAGCAGCGATGATGTCGGCCAGCGCCAGGTCATATTCGCCCTTCTTGCGATGCGAACGTCCCTTCCAGAAGTGCGCGATCGCAATCAGCCGCTTTTCTCCTAGCTCTGGCTGTGCCTTCAACACGAAATCGAGCAACGCGATTGTTTTGTCCGACTCCTCCCGTGCCATTGCACAGAACGCTTCAGCCATTCGCAGTAGAAGGAACTCGTAAAACGGCATTCGCCGCCGAAGATCCTGCGGAAAGTTCACAAGTGCTTGGTCAACGACAGCTACGTCGCGATAACCGAGATCGACCCACAGGGCCAGGGACAGCACGAGAGCAGCCGATTCCGCTGTATTTGAACCGATGCCGCGCAACAGCTTCTCGTTCCGATTCAAAAGAGCAAAGCCCTCCGACACGCGACGCTGGAGCAATGCCTTGCTGAGTCGGTCGGTGAGTTCTCTCGGAGACATCGGCGATTAAGACGTACGATAAGATTCTAGGCTGCTAGTCCAAATTGGTCCATAGCGGCAAAATCTCTTATCGTCCTTTCGCCTCGCAATGTCGCAAAAGCCGTAGTAGTGTAGGAATTCCACCACAATTTGTCGTCTCGATTACGGCGATGGTCGGAAACGACCTTCGCGTTCACTAGTCCGAATCGGACTATCCGGTATTGCTTCGGTCTGCATTCTGGCTTCTAATCACCGCAGCTTGAATACGGAGAAGAAGATGACGACGCAGCAGGCAAATGGCAATCACAACCACAACTGGAACTCGAACCGTTGGAGCGGAATCACGCGGACCTACACGCCTGAGGACGTAGCCAAGCTCAGCGGGACGGTGCGCGTCGAATACACTCTCGCACGGAAGGGCGCAGAAAAGTTGTGGCACTTGCTTAATGAAGAATCGTATGTCGCCGCCCTTGGCGCCCTAACTGGCAACCAGGCTGTGGAGATGGCCCAAGCCGGACTAAAAGCGATCTACCTCAGCGGCTGGCAGGTTGCCGCCGATGCCAATTTGGCCGGTCAGATGTATCCCGACCAGAGCCTCTATCCGGTGAACAGTGTTCCCATCGTCGTGCGCGCGATCAACAACGCGCTTCTGCGCGCCGATCAGATCGCCCACAGCGAAGGGCGCGATTCCATTGATTGGATGCTGCCTATCATCGCGGATGCCGAAGCCGGTTTCGGCGGCGCATTGAATGCTTTCGAACTCATGAAGGCGATGATCGAGGCCGGGGCGGCGGCGGTTCATTTCGAAGATCAGCTTTCCTCCGCCAAAAAATGTGGGCATCTCGGCGGCAAGGTGCTCGTGCCGACGCAGGAAGCCGTACAGAAGCTTATTGCTGCGCGGCTGGCCGCCGACGTGCTCGGCGTACCCACCATTCTGATCGCTCGTACCGATGCCAATTCCGCCGGACTGATCACCAGCGACTGCGACTCGCGCGATTGTGAGTTCCTGACGGGCGAACGCACCGCCGAAGGTTTCTACCGGATGAGGGGTGGCCTGGATGCAGCCATCGCGCGGGCACTGGCGTATGCTCCCTTCGCCGATCTGCTCTGGTGCGAAACCTCGGAACCGAATATTGCCGAAGCACGACGGTTCGCCGATGCCGTTCATGCCCAGTTCCCAGGCAAGATGTTGGCTTACAACTGTTCTCCGTCGTTCCACTGGAAAGCCAAGCTCAGCGACGATGAAATCGCTCAATTCCAGGGAGAACTCGGCAAAATAGGGTATCGTTTTCAGTTTGTGACGCTGGCAGGGTTCCATGCTTTGAATCTGTCGATGTACGAGCTTGCGCGTGATTATGCTCGCACCGGCATGAGCGCCTACACACACCTGCAACAACGCGAATTCGCGCTAACCGAGCATGGTTACGGAGGGGTGAAACATCAACGCTTCGTGGGTACAGGGTATTTCGACAAAGTCGCAACAACTATCGCAGCTGGGGAGACTTCCACTTGTGCCATGGCGGGGTCTACCGAAACAGAACAGTTCAATCTGGGGCAGATTGGCCAAGTCGACATGGGACACGGCCAGCAGGACGAATTCATGAGACTCGCCATGGCACTCGCGAAGACCGAAAATGCGATATCATCGCCCGCCAGCGAAGCCCGCGACTGATCCAGTCGCGCACAGAGGGTGGCCAGATGAACGCAATCACAAATCCAGCATCAGCGACCGTGAACGTTGAGCGGCAGGTGCTTACTCCTGCCGCTGTTCAGTTCCTTCAGGAACTTCATCGTCGTTTCGAGCCCACGCGCCGGCAGTCGTTAGCCGCACGCCGGAAGCGTCAGGAAGAATTCGATCGCGGCGAACAACCGAAGTTCCTCGATGATACCCGGGAGATCCGCGAAGGGGCATGGCGTGTAGCACCTATTCCTGCCGATCTCCAAGACCGTCGTGTCGAGATCACGGGACCTCCCGAACGCAAGATGCTGATTAACGCGCTTAACTCCGGCGCCAGCGTCTACATGTCTGACTTCGAGGACGCGAATTCGCCCACCTGGATGAACTGCTTGGAAGGCCAGCAAAACCTGCGCGATGCCGTCGCCGGCAATATTCAGTTCACGTCTCCGGAAGGCAAGCTCTATCGCATAAAAGAGAATCCGGCAGTGCTCTTCGTTCGCCCGCGTGGATGGCACCTGAACGAGAAGCACTTTACAGTTGACGGCGCCCAGATATCAGCATCGCTCTTCGATTTTGGACTGTTCTTCTTTCACAATGCTACCGCGCTGGTAGCAAAGGGTACCGGGCCGTATTTCTATCTTCCCAAGATGGAGGCGCATAGCGAAGCGCGCCTGTGGAATGACGTATTCCTATTCGCGCAGGAATACGTTGGTTTGCCGAAGGGAACGATTCGCGCAACCGTGCTGATCGAGACGATCACAGCCGCTTTCGAGATGAACGAGATTCTCTATGAGCTTCGCGATCATTCGGCCGGCCTGAACTGTGGACGATGGGACTACATCTTCAGCTTCATCAAAAAATTCCGCAATCATGCGGACCATGTCCTGCCCGACCGCGGCCTGATCACGATGGAACAGCACTTCCTAAAGTCATATGTCGAGTTGCTGATTCACACCTGTCATCGTCGTGGAATTCACGCGATGGGCGGCATGGCAGCACAAATCCCTATCCGCGGCAATCCGGAGGCGAATGAAGCCGCGATGGAGCGAGTACGCCAGGATAAGCTGCGCGAAGTCCGTGCCGGACACGATGGAACCTGGGTAGCGCATCCGGGCTTGGTATCAGTTGCCAAAGCAGTTTTTGACGAGTACATGAAAACACCGAATCAGATCAAACCGCCCGCCGAAGCACATTCACGTGTTACGGCCGAAGATCTTTTGCGAGTTCCACGCGGACCAATTACCGAAAACGGGCTGCGCCGCAATATCGATGTAGCCCTGCAGTATTTGCAATCGTGGGTTGGCGGGCAGGGTTGCGTTCCCATCTACGAGCTGATGGAAGATGCCGCCACTTCGGAAATCTGCCGCGCCCAGATCTGGCAGTGGCTGCACCACGCGGCAAAATTCGAGGACGGCCGAACGATTACTCAGCCGCTATTCGAACAGATGCTGAAAGAAGTTGTAGCTGACGTGCAACAGCGCACCGGAGCGAACCCGAAAGATCTACAGCTCGCGGCCGACCTGCTGCAGCAGATGTCTGAGGGAAACTTCGAAGAGTTTCTGACCACCGTTGCTTATCAGTACTTGCCTTAAGTTGTTCCCGGACGACTTCGTCAGCTCGGCTTCCGAAGCCGTTTTTGGAGGCCGGGCTGGCGACTTCGTAAGCTCCGAAAGCCTTTTCGTCGCTGCACAACACCGGTGAACGCAACCTCATCCGTATTACTGGGTTATTAGGATGTGAGCTTCATGAAAGGCAATCCGATTTCTCCCGCGGTTCTGAGCGCGCTGGTGCTGCTTGTTTCTCCGGTATTCGCGCAACTCCCAAAATCCAATACGGGAGTCTCACGAATGGTAATCACGGCGTTGGCTACTCACGGATCAGCCGTGCCCAGCATTCCCAAAGAAGACGTCCTGGTGATGGAAGGCAACACTCGCGATAAAGTTGCAGACTGGCAAGCTGCCCAAGGGGATCACGCTGGTCTGGAATTGTTCTTTCTCATCGACGATTCCTCGAGCACCACTCTCGGGTCGCAGCTGCAAGATATTCGGAAGTTTATTCTGGCGCAGCCTCCGAGTACGCAGATTGGCGTCGCCTATATGCGAAACGGCGGCGCACAGATTCTTCAAAGGCTGACTGCCGATCACAACGAGGCCGCCAAGGCCCTGCGCCTGCCTTCGGGAGTACCGGGGGTAAATGCCAGTCCATATTTCTCGCTTAGCGATCTAATTAAGAAATGGCCCGGGAGCATCAATCGGCGTGAAGTGTTCATGATTACCGACGGTATCGATCGCTACTATTCAGGTGTTCAGCAGGATCCTTACGTTGACGCGGCAATTTCGGATGCGCAGCGCTCAGGCGTGATTGTCTATTCGGTCTATTTCCCTGGTACCGGATTTGTCGATCGCAGTTACTGGCGTACATGGTGGGGCCAGATTTATCTGTCTCAAACTTCCGATCGGACTGGTGGAAATGCCTACTATATCGGCTTCAATGGAGCACCGGTCTCCCTCGCTCCCTATCTCGACGATGTCGGCCAGAGACTTGATCATCAATATTGGTTGGCTTTCTTCCCTAAGGCGCAAAAGAAAGCCTCTCTTCAGCCGGTTCGGGTTCGGACAGAAGCACCGAACGCCGAGCTGGTTAGCGCTGATCGAGCATGGATACCCGCGATGCCGAAAACTTCAGACTGAAGCTCTCGAGGCATATTCATGACTAAGTAAAAGCTGCTGGGCCAGCAAAAATCGAAAGCAGAGCAGCTGCTGCAACGTTTTCGTCTGCTGCTCACAACCATTCTCCGTTTCTGAGCTTCTGACCTATTTTTGTGCCCGTTTCTGGAAACCCGTTTCTGGCACCTACCTCTTCGGGCTACGACCCAGCTATGATCGGTGGCACTCAGCGATACAGGAACGCCAACTCCGCGAGTCCTGCACACGACATCTTTGCTGGTAAAAGCGAGATGGGTGCAGCCATGCGCGCGCTCGACTGGTCAAAAACCCCCTTAGGACCTGTCGAAACGTGGCCCCAAAGCCTGCGTACCTCGGTGAGCATCTGCCTGAATTCAGCATTTGCCATTCTCATCTGGTGGGGACCGGAACTGGTAATGCTTTACAACGATCCTTATCATCAGATCATTTCTAATAAGCACCCTAAGGCCCTAGGCGCACCTGGCAAGGAGATCTTTCCTGAGATCTGGAACACCATCGGTCCCATGCTTCACCGCGTCATGCATCAAGGCGAGGCGGTTCGTGCGGACGATCTCCTGCTTTTCCTCGAACGCAACGGCTATTCCGAAGAGTGCTACTTCACGTTCAGTTACAGCCCGATTCTCGACGAGAATGGCGTGGGCGGTGTCTTTACGCCTGTGCAGGAGACTACCGAGCGGGTAATTGGCGAGCGCCGGATCCGAACCCTGAGTCGACTGGCGGCGGTTCGCACCTCCAAAGCGAAAAATGCCGAGGAAGGCTGCAAACTGCAGGCGGAAGTGCTCACCGCAAACTCGATTGACGTTCCGTTCGCAGCGATCTACCTGTTCGACCAGAAAGGCACCACTGCACGATGCATTGCGACTGTTGGCACCAACGTTTCTGAGCGACTGGCGCCACAGTTGGTAGACGTGACTTCTCAGTGGCCGCCTGTTCAAAGCGTCCTCTCGGGCGAAACTAACGTTCGAGAATGTTCCTTTGTGCCGGGCGAAGAACTCCCAAAGGGGCACTGGGGGCGCGAGGTCCAGCAGTTCATCACCATACCCATCGCGCAATCCGGAGGCGAAACGCCAAAAGGATTCCTGGTTGCCGGGTTGAATCCACGCAAACGTCTAGACGAAAGCTACGAATCTTTCTTGGCCCTTGTTGCAGGTCATATCTCGGCTGCGATTGCGGACGCCGAGGCATTCGAGCAAGAACGCAAGCGCGCTGAAGCACTGGCCGAAATTGATCGTGCGAAAACCGCCTTCTTCAGCAATGTCAGCCACGAATTCCGAACTCCCCTGACCCTGATGCTGGCTCCGCTGGAGGAGATGCGGTCTGATCAATCGCTGGATCTCAAGAACCGGGAACGTCTGGAACTTCTTTACCGCAACAGCATCCGTCTGCAGCGTCTGGTCAACGATCTTCTCGATTTTTCGAGAATCGAGGCGGGCCGGGTACAAGCCACCTTCGAACCTGTGGACCTGGCGCAACTGACCAATGAATTGGCGAGCGGATTTCGTTCTGCTTTCGACCGGGCAAATTTGTCTTTGAATTTGAACCTTCCGAAAGTCAGTGCTCCCGTGTATGTCGACTCCGACATGTGGGAGAAGATTGTTCTCAATCTTCTCTCAAATGCTTTTAAGTTCACTTTGAGTGGCGGGGTAACTGTTGAACTAACGGAAAAGGCTGGAACCGTTCGACTGAGCGTCATCGACAGTGGTACAGGAATTCCTGCTTCTGAGCTTCCCAAAATTTTCCAGCGTTTTCATCGCATCGAGGGTTCGCGCGGTAGAAGCTTCGAAGGCACCGGCATCGGTCTCGCGCTGGTTCACGAATTGGTCCGCATACATGGCGGTTCGATTACGGTAGAAAGCAAGGAAGGTGTGGGGAGCCGCTTCCTGGTGAACATTCCGACGGGCAGCAGCCATCTCCCGCCGGAGCGGGTCCGGTACTCTGGCAAAAGGAATGCGAACTCATCGCGAGTAGAAGCATTCGTTTCGGAGGCGCTACGCTGGGTGCCAGAAATGGACCGCGTGGAAAGCGCCGAGCCCTTTCGCAAACCGGAGCACCGTAGTCATCCTAAGCGCCATCGCGTCCTGATCGCCGACGACAATGCAGATATGCGGGAGTACATCAGCCGGCTTTTGCAGGACAATTACGAGATTGAGGCTGTTTCAAACGGGCAAGAAGCTTTGGCGGCAATCGCAAGACATCGTCCTGACCTTATGCTTACCGACGTCATGATGCCGGTTATGGATGGCCGAGCTCTGATTGCTGCCGTGCGAGGAAATCCCGATACGGTGAGTGTCCCTGTGCTCATGCTCTCGGCGCGTGCAGGTGAAGAAGCTGAGATCGAAGGCTTTGAAGCGGGAGCAGACGATTACATCACGAAACCATTCTCTGCCAGGGAACTTGTAGTTCGAGTCGGATCTGCGTTGCAAATCGCCGAGTTGAGAGCCTCTTCGGAAAAAGCTCTGCGTGCGAGCGAAGCTCGCTGGCGCGAAGTTCTGGAGAGAACCACCGATTCGGTGTTCGTGCTGGATAAAACTTGGAGATTTACGTTTCTCAACGCCAATGCTGGATCTCTGATCGCCGCGGGTCGTGATCTTCTTTACAAGAACATCTGGGATGAATTTCCCGAAGCAGTTGGACGCGAATTCTGGAAACAATATCAGCGCGCAATGAACGAAGGAGTGCCTGTCCAGTTCGAAGAATTTTATCCGGATCCTCTTAACAAGTGGTTCGATGTTCACGCGTACCCCACCGATGAAGGCATCGCAGTCTTCTTCCGCGATATAACCGAGCGTCGCAGGGCAGAACAAGCATTGCGCCAGAACGAAAAACTGGCAGTCGCAGGAAGGCTCGCCGCATCCATCTCTCATGAGATCAACAATCCGCTCGAATCGGTGATGAACCTGCTGTTCCTCATCCAGGGAGACACTTCCGTAAGCCCTGGCACAAAAGAGTATCTAGCAACTGCACAATCAGAACTCGATCGCGTGTCTCACATCGCCACGCAAACGCTTCGCTTCTACCGGCAGAGTACGAAGCCGGCCCGTACCAGCCTCAAAGAGGTGCTCGAGTCCGTGGTTGCGCTGTATGAGCGGCGGCTTCGGGATGCTGAGATTGTCGTCGAGCGCAATTACCGCAGCACTGAGCATATCCTGGCTTTTGCGGGAGAATTGCGTCAGCTCTTTGCCAACTTGATCGGCAATGCATTGGATGCGATCGGTACAGGTGGACGCATCGGTATTCGAGAACGGCGTTCAAGGGATTGGAGCAGCGGGCGCGAGGGCATTCGCGTCACGATTGCAGACTCAGGCCAGGGCATGAACACCGATACGTTGAAACACCTTTTTCAGCCTTTCTTCAGCACGAAAGAAACCACAGGTACCGGGCTTGGACTCTGGGTCAGCAAAGAAATCATAGAGAAGCACGGCGGGGAAATTAAGGTTCGGTCGAGCCAAACACGGCATCGCGGGAGCACCTTCCAACTCTTCTTTCCTTTCGATGGAATACTTAAAACTGTTCCACAATCGCGAACGGACTCGTCAACAGCGGCCTAGCAAAAGCTCCGCTACTTCTTCTTCCAGACAATATCTTCATTGTTGCGGCGATCAATGAGCGCGATCACGCGGCCGCTTTGGTCCCGGTGAAATAGAATTCGCCCCTCCACGCCCGGCCGAAAGAAGATGTCGCCGGACTCCGGCAGCAACCGCTCGGCCTTGCGGTCGCCTCGTTTCACGAGCAGTTCGTTGCCGTCGGAGGTCACTGTACGCATGACGCCAGGAGCCAACTGATAGGTCCCGACATAATCCTTAAAGTTAGCGCTTTCGCTCGGTCCCACCGCCGGATCCTCGTAATACCGGAACATCTGGCCCGCAATGATTTGCCATTCGCCATTGCGATACATCCACGTATCCGTTCCGTGATAGCGCGCTTTCAGATTTTGATCGTAGACGGTCTCGGTTTCATCCAGGTCGTAACTCAGCACCGCGGTGTCTCCGACGAAACGGCTTTGGGGGTGTAAAACGGTAATCGTTCCAGAGAAGCCCTTGGGCAGTGGGGTGACATCCGCCACCAGAGCCGCCTTGTCCATCGCTCGCCCCTTCTCGTCGAAGTACATCGCATCATCCGCGAAGTACTCCTTCCACGGCGACTGATTCCCAACGGCAACTGCATCGAATAGCGCCTGGGTTCTGCGTACCAACTCTTCTTGTGTGATGGTTCTGTTGTCCGCACAAAATGCCGCTATGGTTCCGAGGAACAGAGCCGCAGAAAGAAAACACCTCACCATGTTGGCAGCCTCGCAACGATTCTAACGTGAAGAGACTCCAACTCCCTCACTTAGTCATCATTGCCTGGCTTTCCGTGACCTTTCGCTCGAGGCCCTCTGCACGACCGGCCTGGAATTGCGGTTCGACCGTCTTCGCCAGAACGAGAGCCTTCTCATAAAGGGCGCGTGCCTCCTCCGGACGCTTCAATTCCACCAGCACATCACCCAAAACGGCATTGCTGTCGACGTTTTCCGGTGCAAGTTTTACCGCCTCCTGCGCCTCCACCAGCGCGTCGCCGAACTGCTTCTGCTGCATCAGATCACGGGCCTTCTGTATATGGCTCTTGGCAGCGGCCAAAGGAATTTCAAAATGCCCGTCGAAAACAAAAACTCCGTAGTCAATCACCGCGGTCGGCTTCAGTTTCTGAAACTGCGCGTACGGATTCAAAGGTCCTGGGCCAAATTCAAATCCGGACAGATCGCCGGCGCTGATCAGCACGGGGCCATCAACCGCGGGCGGAGCTTCTATCGGAGCGTTTACCCACAGAGAATCCGCTGTTGGCAGTGGCTTGCAGGGGATTCCGTAATATTTCGTATCGACCACGCCCTCAGCGAAGTAGACAAACCAGCAATCCTTAATGCCGTGCGCGTCCAGATACGTCTTCACGTCTTTGAGCTGCTGTCCCCAATCGGAGTTGGAGTCACTCAAGTATTTGTAGGTTTGCGAGGGGCCGCCCCAAAGCTCGTTCGCATAAGCCATATAAGCTGGATAGGTTCGCGCACCCGATACAGCCTGAAACACGAGCAACGCGATCACGGCGTATAGCCACCGCCTGTCACGCTTGATGAACATCCATACTGCGCCCGCCACCAGCACCCACAGGAAGGGATAGATCGGCAGTATGTGTCTTAATCCGATATTCATGCGCGAGATCATCGCGATGAAGAAATAAAAAGCCGGTGGGATCGTCAGGAAAAGAATTTCGCGCCAGCAGTCCAGCTTCCTGGTGGCAATCGCGGCGACTGCGACTACCAGTAGGATCAGCAGTGTAAGTGTCGACTTGATGGCAAACGCCACCGGGAAGTACCACCAGACACCGTGCGGGTACACTCGCCCTAACACGAAACTCTGGTAAAAATCTGACATGATGCGCACGTCGGTGAGTCCGTAGATATACGACTCGGGCAGCAGCCTCCAGTTCGCCACCATCTGCAATCCCCTGACCTCATGTGGACGCGAAAGCCCATGCATGGACTCGGCAAGTGGCGGATTGATTTGCATTCCCGCCGGTCGCGCCTGGTACCGGAAGCCGTAAAATGCCCACAAGATGGCCACGGCCACCACTGTGATCACGACCACTGCGGCTGCGAGTTGAAGCGCGTGGCGCGTTCTTTTTTCACCTTTCGGGCTCGTCTTGCGAATGACTTCGACCGCAGCCAGCATGATCAGCATCGGTCCGATCAGGATGGCGGTATGTTTGGAAGCAAGCCCCAGTCCGGCTACTAGTCCCACCAGGAGCATCCGTCCGATCGACGGCGCCTTCACATACCGATAGAAGGTATAAATCGAAGCAAACATAAAACACGAGAGACCTATGTCCGTTCCGAGTACTGCTCCATGCGCGATGATATTGGGATCAAATACGAGCAAGCTCAGCGCGATAAATCCGGCTGCTGTGCCGAACATCTCTCGTGCTGCGAGGAATACGAATAACGCGAGCAGTAGCGTCAGGATTGAAACCGCCAGTCGCACCCGGAATAGCATGGCGTTCGCGTCGTTCTTGAAGAGGAAGTCCTTGCCGTTCAGAAAAGCTTCGATTTTGAAGAAGCGGTTTTGCTCCGGCGGCATCGCGAGTGGCATTTTGAGCAGCGGCAGCGCTCCGAGCAACTTCACCAGTGGCGGATGCTCGGGGTTTAACCCGTAATCTGCATGCTTCCACATCATGTACCCGGCGTAGATGTGATCGTCTTCATCCCAGGTAATGGAATTACGCCGCGTCGAGAACGCGAGTTGCAGGAACAGGATGAGAAGTAAAATGGCAACTCCGACCGGAACTAGCCAGCTGCGTTTATCACCCGAAAGTTCAACCAAGTCCGCCCCCTGAAATACGTTGATACTCCGCGCGCGCGTATCGCCCACAGTAGTAAGCGAACTGTCTAAATGATTGAGCGCTAAAGATCAAGGAACAAGCGCACCTTTCGCTGGTATCGAATCCCGTAATGCAGGCTATCCCGGACTGTTACTGCAGTAACCGGACATGCCCTGTTGGCTTTTGTCGCGCCGTTCCTGGCTGAACTTAAATGTAAGCAGGATGACGAGAAGGACCGCCACTTACGCACTTTTGCTCGTTGCCGTGTTCTCGACGCTGTGCTTTGCACAGGACAAGGTATTCGACTGGGTTCGCGCCAGCGACGAAACTGTCCGGCTAGATCCTTCCGATTTTCATGGCGGCAGAGTCTACCGGCCAGGTCCGAACGGCGGCAACATGCATGTCGATATCCAGGCGAAACAACCGGTTACCGTAGCTATGGTAGCCGCGGACGAATGGAATTCGGCGATGCAACATGAGCGCTCCAATCATGACCTGAACTTTCGTTGCCTGCGAGAACACGTCGTGAGTACGACTTATACCTGCGCTCTGCCGCCAGCCCGTCCCATGGTGCTGGTTATTCGTGATGAGCGCAATCCCAGCAATGCGATCGTGCGCAGCGTGGGAGCCATCTTAAAAGGAACGGGCGGAGCAAGGCAATTCATCTCGCCGAACGATGTACTGATCACCTACTATCGTTGGAATTGCGTCAGCAATTGCCTGCAGCCGGAATTCCAGTGGTTCCGCCTGGTAAAAGAAAAATACGAAATCACGCCGGTTCCAAAGGTGTATTCAGTCATTAATCCCGACCATGACGGGCAGGACGTTAATATCAGGATCAAAGCCGGCATTCCAATGCTGGTTACGCTGGTGCCATCCAAGGACATCGACCAGGTCTATTCCAGCCCAGATTCATTGCAGTCCATCATGTCCGGCTCGAGTTGTAAGCAACGAGGGGTCCAGACTCTCACCTTCGACTGCACGGCGAACGTCGCCGATGGCCCGCAGGCCTTGGTGCTTCTGCCGGAAGCAGGTGCAAACACCGCCTCGCATAAGAAAGCCGAAATCGAATTACAGGTTACGCGCTGTGTTGCCAACTGCAACCTTCTCCCCGCGCCGAAGCAACAATGAGCGCCTGGGTGTGACCAAGATGCTTGCCTCCTCTTTTCCAAATTCAATCGATCGCTGTATGCTTTTGTGAGTGTCGCAACCATTTTCGAAGTGTCTCTTCCTGCCTGTCCTCTTCGTTGTCCTCACCTTTACCTTTAGCGCAGCCTGTCTAGGTGCGCCATCCAACAACGTGTTCCAGGTCAGTTGGAATCCGCAACGGATCACCAACGGGTCTCCCTGCATATTCACGGCGACCTCGGGCGAGCCGCTGCAAGCGTTGACCGGAACGTTCCTAGGGCGCGAAATTCGTTTCTTTCCAGGAACCCAGAAGAACACCTGGTACGGTATGGGCGGCGTTGATGTGGGAACTCCAGCCGGCAGGTACAAACTCGAACTAGTTGGGAGGGCAAGGAATGGGGAACGCTGGGAATTTCAGCAGACCATCTTCGTCGGAAAGACCAGCTATCCTAAGATAACGCTCAACGTACCCCAACGATTCGTCGCTCCCGGCCCCGAAGAAGTGAAGCGGATCGAAGAAGATAAGCAGATCAAGACTGTAGCCTTTTTGAAAGGCGAGCCCTACCCGGAATGGTCAGGGGATTTCGCTATGCCCGTCGACGCGCCCGCCTCCGACTCGTTTGGAACCGCTCGCGTCTTCAACGGCAAAGTGGCAAGCGTGCATCGCGGAACCGACTTCCGAGTCGCCTCTGGAACTGCCGTTCGTGCCGCCAATGACGGCCAGGTCGTATTGGCGCAACCGCTCTTCTTCGAAGGCGGTTGCGTGATGATCGACCACGGCGACGGCCTGAAAACCATCTACATGCACCTGTCACAGATCGAAGTAAAACCGGGCGAGCACGTCAAGAAGGGACAGGTAATCGCATTGAGCGGCGGTACAGGGCGAGCCACAGGACCACACCTGCATCTTGCAGTCCGCTGGGAGGGGGCGTACCTGGATCCCATGAAACTGCTTAAGCTTCCCATGCCGAACTACCGCAAACATGAAGCCGTGAAAAGCTCAGACTGAACAGGCTTGGCGGAACTATTCAGTGGAAGCCAGATCGCGTTCCACTTCCTGGAGTTCACGGTTCAGCAGTTCCGTATAGCGCGCATTTTGCGAGCGCTGCAACTGCTCCAGCACTCTCGCGCGCTTCAACTGCAATTCCTTACGCAAGTGCATGCGCTTTTCTTCTTCGGGAGAACGCGCACCTTTATTTTCTGAACTCTTAGCGAACTCACTCTGCTGTTCTTCGACCGACTTGCTCTCCCAGCCGCGAGCCATGTGTACATTCTAAGCCTTAACGGCCGGGAACTTCCGAATGGCGTTTACTTCACCAGGTCATGTTCACTCAAGCAGGTTGAGCCATGGCCATCTTCGGCAAAGCGCAGCATCCCACTCTCGTCGGAGCAGAAGGCGCGCAAGTGCTCGCGTACATTTGCCGGCACTGCGACCACTTTGAACCCATTGCTGCGGCAGCCGTAGAGACTGTAGTGATAGCCACCTCTCACATCTCCGCCAAAGGCTGTATCTGTTACCTGCGCTTGGGCCGGCGCTGCATCGCCAAGATCACTCATGTTGCAGGTGTATCCCACCTGTGGATTCGCGGACTTGAAGCTGTTTTCTGCGGCAATGATGCTTTTCACCGCAGACATCGCTTTGCTTTCACTCGTGCTCGGGGCGCGAAACACTGCCGGCGACTGGCTCATGGAGCTTGAGCTGCTCATGGAAAACGTAGCATCGCCGTGCGTGGCATTCGCGGTGCGCATCTGCGTGGCGGCTGTTTCCATCTGCTTCTGAATGCCGTCTATCAGCGCGCCATCGAGCTTGACCGCCAAGGAGAATCCGACCTCGCTCAATTTCCATACGTTCTCTTCGGATTTCATCTGCAGCTGCAGGTGAGGAGTCACCGCCATGGAATCCTCATGACCATCTTTAATCGCATGGAAGGACAGCTCCATTTCGTCATGGTTGCCTTTGATCACATCGCGATCGACTCGCACTTCCATGCGCCCGCCGGTTTTCGGCGTATCAAAGGCTACGAGCACCGGACCGGTCGCATTCCACTTCAGGTTCGTGTTCGATTGCGTCTGTGCATTCATCATCATCAATGGCAAAGCAAACTGCTGTTGCGCGCTCTGTTTCAGCTGCTTCAGCTTGGCACGAGTTTCGTTCAGCAGATGCGCATCGAATGTGCCGGGAGTTGGCGATGCGATCATCTCGATCAGAGCCTCACGGGGTGTCTGCGGCTTTGCAGCCTGTGCCCACGCTGCCGAAGCGAATGCCAGAAGCCAAAAAAGCACAATCTCTCGGTGCCTCATAAGTGGTTCCTCAGCATCGAGAATACGATGGAAAGCTCCGCAAACCTGAGTATCCGCGGGTCATGACCTGAACCAAAGTAACCGGCATACGCCGCATATCACGGTTGCCCTGCCCTCCTTGCGTGCGCATAACCATGCGGAAGTGATCTTTATCACAGACCATTTGGTCATGAGTGCAGAACATTGGCTGTAGAGGCGTCTCTCCGGAGGTCCCCATGTTCCGTATTCTCGAAACTCGTGAGCTTGGTCGCGGCGTCAAGATGTTCGTGATTGAGGCCGCCCGCATCGCCCGCAAACAAAAACCGGGACAATTCGTCATCGTGCGCCTGTACGAGCACGGCGAGCGCATCCCGCTGACCATTGCCGACTCCGATCCGCATGAAGGCACGATCACGCTGGTAGTCCAGGGAATCGGTAAGACCACATGTTTGCTGAACATGCTGGAAGCCGGTGATTCAATCCTCGACATTGTCGGGCCCCTGGGAAAGCCCTCCGAAATTCAGCACTACGGGACTGCGGTGGTGATCGGCGGTGGCGTCGGGACGGCGATCGCTTTGCCGACGGCCCGCGCGCTGCGCCAGGCAGGCAACTATGTCATCTCCATTCTCGGCGCGCGCTCACGCGACCTTGTCATTCTGGAGGAGGAAGTTCGCAAGGTAAGTAACGAAACCCATATCTGCACTGATGACGGAACCTATGGGCGCAAAGGCTTAGTCACAGACAAATTGAAAGACCTGCTCTCTGGACCATATCCGATCGACTACATTCTCGCCATCGGCCCGGTTCCGATGATGCGCGCCGTCGCTAAGGAAACCAAGTTTACCGGCGTCAAGACCATCGTCAGTCTCAACTCCATCATGGTGGATGGGACGGGTATGTGTGGCGGCTGCCGCGTTCTCGTCAATAAAAAGAACCAGTTCGCCTGCGTCGATGGGCCCGAATTCGAAGCCGAAGCTGTTAACTTCGACGTACTCACGGAACGGAACAGCGCGTATCGAGACAAAGAGCAACAAGCGCTGAAGGACCTTCTGGCAAATCCTGAGCATGAGTTGGAAATCATTCGCATGGAAATGAAAAAGCACTTTGTCGAGGCTATAAGTGGCGAAGAGACCTCTGAGGTGAATCATGCCTCCTAATCCGCTCCCCAACAAAGAGCGCATGAAAATTCAGCGGCAGCACATGCCCGAACAGGATGCGCAGCAACGTACGCATAACTTCAAAGAAGTTAATCTTGGGCTGCCGGTAGAACGAGCGCGGCAGGAGGCGCTGCGCTGCATCGCGTGTGCGAAGCCGACGTGCATGATCGAGTGCCCTGTCGGAGTAAAAGTACGTGAATTCCTCGACCTCATTCTCGCTGAAGATTATTTGGGGGCCGCTGCAAAGATTCGTGAAGACAATGCGTTACCTGCGATTACCGGACGCGTGTGTCCGCAGGAAGACCAATGTGAAGGCGCGTGCATCCTGAATAAGAAAGGCGATTCGCTGGCCATCGGATACCTCGAGCGATTCGTCGCGGACTACGAGCAAAAAACAGGCAAGCTCGGTCTCCCGCCGGTCGCAAGGAAAACCGGAAAGAAAGTCGCAATCGTGGGCAGCGGCCCAGCCGGACTCTCCTGCGCCGGTGATCTGATTCAGAAGGGCCATGAAGTTCGGGTTTTCGAAGCACTGCATGAACTGGGCGGCGTGCTCGTTTACGGCATCCCGGAATTCCGCCTGCCCCGCGATATCGTACGCCAGGAAATTCACAACCTCCGCCGCATGGGCGTCGAATTCGAAACCAATGTTGTCGTCGGCAAGACTGTCACGATTGACGAACTCATGCAGAATGAGCGTTACGACGCCGTGTTCATTGCGACCGGAGCCGGTTTGCCGGTGTTTCTGAACATTCCTGGGGAGCATCTTGTTGGTGTTTTTTCCGCCAATGAGTTCCTCACACGCGTCAATCTCATGCGTGGCTATCGTTTCCCCGAATACGACGAGCCGCTCTATGACTGCAAGGACAAGGATGTGGTGGTGATTGGCGGCGGCAATACGGCGATGGATGCGGTGCGAACATCGCTGCGACTGGGCGCGAAGTCGGCGGCATTGCTATACCGCCGCAGCGAGGCCGAAATGCCCGCCCGCAAAGAAGAAGTCGCGCACGCCAGACAGGAAGGCGTCGACTTTCAAATGCTTGTCAACCCGGTCGAGTTCCTCGGAGACGAACATGGCCGGCTCCGCTCGGTACGCTGCCAAAGGATGGAACTCGGCGAGCCTGATGCTTCGGGCCGCCGCCGCCCTGTGCCAATCGCCGGATCGGAATTCACCAGGCCAGCAGCTTTGGCCATCATCGCCGTTGGAACCACCGCGAATCCGATGATCCAGTCGAGCACGCCCGATCTGAAAACTAATAAGTGGCGCTACATCGAAGCCGATCCGGAGACGCAACGGACTTCCAAGCGTGGCGTGTTTGCCGGAGGCGATATCGTGACTGGCGGTGCGACGGTCATTCTCGCCATGGGAGCGGGCCGCAAGGCGGCGAAGTCGGTGCATGAATATCTGACGACCGGAAGCTGGTAAAAGCTCTCTATCGGCCTTTCCGTGCCTTTCAGTTTTCAGATTACCCGGTTGCCATTTACCCGATTTCCCGATTCCAAAGCCCAGTCGCGATCACTTCGGTCGCTTCGGTCATAATAGATACGTGACCGAGTCTTCCCTGTCTGCTCTCGTCAAGCGCTCTGCCGCCGATGCCGGATTCGATCTGGCCGGAATCTCGCCGGTCCGTGAATTTCGAGAGCTGGACTACTTTCCCGAGTGGATCGCCAATGGTCATGCCGGCGAGATGCGCTATCTCGAATCTCGCGATGAAAGTGGCGAACTGAAACGAGCATCGCTCAATCGAGTTGCGCCATGGGCGCGTTCCGTTATTGTTTGTGCGCTCAACTATCACACTGGGGAGCCGTATTCCATCATGCCTGCGGAACCCAGCCAAGGCTGGATTTCTCGGTACGCCTGGTTTAACGGTGACTATCACGATTTCGTGATGAAGCGCCTCCGCCGGGTCGAAAGCAAGTTGCTCGAATCGGCTCCAGAAATCCGAAGCCGTTGCTACGTCGACACTGGTCCTATCGTCGAGCGCATCTACGCGAAATACGCCGGCGTGGGCTGGATCGGTAAGAACACCTGTCTTATCAACCAGAAACTCGGATCGTGGTTTTTCCTTGGAGTAATCCTTACATCGATGGAACTCGCTCCCGATCTGCCAGCGTCAGACCGCTGCGGCACCTGCACGCGCTGCCTCGACGCCTGCCCGACAAACGCATTCACGGCCCCTCATCAAATGGACGCTTCGCGCTGCATTGCCTATCTCACAATCGAGAAGCGCGGCGAAGTCCCATTGGAATTCCGCGATCGAATGGGACGCCAGGTTTTTGGCTGCGACATCTGTCAGGACGTGTGCCCATGGAATCGCAAGGCGCCGCTGAACAACACGCCCGAATTTCAGACTCGGCAGGAATTGGTCAATCCCGCCCTCGATTGGCTGGCGACTATCTCGGAAGAAGAGTTTCGCCAGACCTTCCGCGGATCGCCGGTAACGCGGGCGAAGCGACAGGGCCTGCGGCGCAATGCCGTGTTATCGATGGCGAACTCGGGGGAAGAGCGGTTTCTGCCGGTTCTCGAAGGGCTGGCTGCAGACAAAGATCCGGTGGTGGCCGAACATGCACGGTGGGCAATGGAAGCTCTGCGACGGCGCTTCAGCTCCGCAGTAGCGGACTAAACCTCGCCATTCCGAAAATCTGCACCGGAAGACCAATCTGTGTTGCCGAAGAGCTGCGCTCGTGTTATGTTCCCGCCACTCTCCCGGAGGCAAGCTTGCAACACAATCTTCATCATCACGGACATGCGCATTCGCGTGCGAATCCCGGAGTTCCAACGCGTCGCGAATTTCTTTCCAGCCTCATCTCAGCCGCAGTGCTCGCGCCGTGGGCGCTGGGGCAGACGGAACGCCAGAGTCCCTCGGAGATGGCGGAGCGGTTTCGCATTATGTCCGAGGATTACGAGAAAGAAGGCCTGGCCGCACCGTTCAAGGGAATCACAACAAATGGCGAGGTCATACCTGGGCTTTTCGAGATCAAGCCCAGTGGCGTCTCGGCCGAACCTGTGCGGAACGCTGCGGAAAAGTTCATCGCCTCGCTAACTCCGGTGCAACTGGCGCGAACCGTGTTTCCGGTCGATGACGTCGAGTGGCGAAAGTGGATGAATCAGCACTTTTACGCGCGCCAGGGAGTTTGCTTCGCAGATATGACCGAGGCGCAGCGGCAAGCCGCATTCGGTTTAATCCGCGCTTCCCTAAGTGCAAAGGGATTCGAGCTGACTCGCAACATCATGCGACTCAACGAAACGCTGGCCGAACTGTCGGAAGACCACGTTTTCCTGGGAGAGTGGCTGTATTACATGCAGGTGTACGGCCGTCCTTCTGCAACTGAACCTTGGGGCTGGAAGCTGGAAGGACATCACGCGATCATCAACTACTTCGTGCTCGGCGATCAGGTGGTAATGACGCCTCTGTTTATCGGATCTGAGCCGGTGAAGGCGCCGTCCGGTAAGTATAAGGGTCTGGAAATACTCCAGCAGGAACAGAACGATGGGCTAGCCATGCTGAGTTCCTTGTCGGACATACAGCGCAAGCGCGCGATCCTGAACTTCTCCAAAACCGGCAATAACAATCTCACGGAAGCCTTCAAAGACAACGTGGTAATCGATTACACCGGCTTGCAGGTCAACGATCTGAGCGGTCAGGCCCGGCAACGATTCCGAGATCTCGTCCACCTGTATGTAAGCAACATGGACGACGGTCATACACGCGTGAAAATGGACGAAGTTGATCGGCATCTCGACAACACCTGGTTTACCTGGATAGGCGGCACGCAGCCCGAAAGCGTGTTCTATTACCGTGTGCAGAACCCGGTCATCCTGATTGAGTTCGATCATCAGCGCCCGGCGAATCTCAGGAAATTTGCCGCCGACCCGATGAAGCCAACACAGCAGCATATCCATTGCGTGGTGCGAACACCGAACGGAAATGACTACGGCAAGGACCTGCTACGGCAGCATTACCTTGCTCACCCGCACAGCACGTAATCAACGCAGGCGGGCGCCTCTTACTGGATTATTTGGCAAAGTGCCAATCTGGTCCGGCGCAAAAATTCACCGCTTTTTTGCAAATTTGCCTCCCGGCGAATGGAACTGACATCGAAGGTACGCATAAAGGGCTTTCGCGATGCGGACAGAAAACTCCAGCAAGCTACTCTGCGAGAAGAGCGCTACGGGCCTTGCAGTCTTGCTGCTGGTATTGACCTGCAGCGCTCTTTTTCGGCCGAGTATTGCCAAAGCGCAAACCCAGCTTTCGACGCAGCGGTCCCCGGGTTCCCCAGGGATTGTGATCGGCTTTGTTGGTGGTTTTGTTCACAAGAACGACCTTCGCCATTCCGAGGTCCAGCTTGCGCACCGGTTGAAAGCTTCATACGGATCAGACGCGCACGTTGAAGTGCTGCAAAATCGGCAGGTCTGGCAGGCTCACAAGCTGATCCTTCGCTGGCTTGACCAGGATCGCGATGGCCGTCTTTCCGGGCAGGAAAAGCAGCAAGCGCGGATCATTCTGTACGGCCATAGTTGGGGTGCAACGGCCGCGATGACGCTGGCACGCGAACTCGAACGCGATAATATCCCGGTCCTGCTGACGGTGGTGGTTGATACGATCCGTAAACTCGGGAACGACGATTCCACGATTCCGCCAAACGTCAATGAAGCGGCGAACTTTTACCAAACAGCTGGACTTCTCCACGGATTGCCTCGAATCAAGGCACAGGATCCGTCCCACACAGAGATTCTTGGTAATTTCCGGTTTCACTACAGGGAGGCGCCGCCCGAATGCCGTGATTATCCGTGGTACGACCGTTTTTTTTTCAAAGGACATACCTCGATCGAGTGCGATCCGCGAGTTTGGTCGCAGGTGGAAACCCTGATCCGAGGCAGGTTGCAGCCGCTCATGGCGGCCTCTGAACCTCAGGCCGGCGGAGGGGCTAACTAGCTCACTTGGCCTGACAATGCATGCGGCCGCAGCAAGCCTGCAGCCATCGTGCTAGCATCTTCCTATCAAGGGCCAGCTGTAATTCGCCAGTCCCGGGCCGGCGCGGATACCATGGGTCGCACAAAGCACTTTCGCTTTCTCTCCCTGCTAATCCTGCTGTTCTTCTGCAAATCAATGTTCGCATCCTCCGAGCAGCAGCACTGGATGGAGGTGCATTCGAACCATTTCGTTGTCCTGACGGACACGGACACGAAGCATGGCCGAGAGGTGGTGTATCGCTTTGAGCAGATGCGGTATGTCTTCGGATCGGTGCTGCAGAAATCAACAGTGAACCTGCCGGTACCGTTGCAGATCATCGGCTTCCGAAGTCGCAGCGAGTTGATGCAATATGCGCCGCTGTATCAGGGTAAGCCGGTTGATATGGCCGGATTTTTCGAAGCCTCGCCGGATCGTGATTTCATTGCCCTGGATCTCTCGACTGAAGATTGGGGTACCGCGTTACATGAGTACATCCATGCATTGGTGCACGCGAACTTCCCGCCCGTTCCCGCGTGGTTCGACGAAGGCCTGGCGGAATATTTCGCCACCATGAAGATCACCAATACCGGGTTGCAGATTGGCAATATCTCGGATGCGAACCGGATGGCGCTCACTAACATGCCCTGGATGAATGTCGAAGAACTGATGCTGGCGCAGACAGATTCCGACGTTTATAACCGGCGCAGCCGGCGGGCAATCTTCTATGCCGAGTCGTGGCTGCTGGTGCATTACTTGATGTCGAAGCAACAGCTGCCGCAACTCTTCAATTACCTGCAGTTGTCCCAAATCCAGCAGGTACCGGTGCCACAGGCCGTGGAGCAGGCCTTCGGCATGAGCGAAGATCAGTTCGAAAAGGCACTTCGCGATTACTTCAAATCGCCGCTGACAGTACAAATGCTACAGCCCCTGGTACTGGATTACTCTGGGTTTCCCTTCAACAAGGTGGACGTGGCCACCGCGGCAGCTGAAGTAGCAGATCTGCATGCGCACTCGCGTGACTACCGGCGGCAGGCGCTGGGTGAGCTGAAAGATGTCCTGCGAACCGATCCCGACAATGCGGTTGCGAATCGCGCTCTCGCTTACATCTATCTGCAGAACAAGGATTTCGAAAACGCTTCCGAGTGTATCCGGCGTGCAATGGCTTCGGCTCCCAAGGATCCTGAGCCACACTATCTGGCGGCACGATACATGCACGATCGCGCTGTGGCACAGGGACAGGAACCCTCCAGTTCCGTACCCATGGAACGCGAACTGGAGACGGCCATCGCGATCTATCCGCAATATGCGGACGCCTACAACCTGCTCGCCTATGCCTATGCCTTGGAGCAGCGGTATCCGCAGGCAATCGTGAACGCGCAGAAGGCGGTGCAGCTCCATCCGGGGCAGGAACAGTACGCGCTGGATTTGGCACAGTACTATGCAGACGCGAGCCAGTTCGACAAAGCCATTGCGGTGTTGAACCGCGTTCGGAATAGTTCCGATCCGCAGATCGTGACCGTGGCGAACCAGAGATTGCAGGCCATGCAGGCGAAGCAATCACAGTCTCTGCAGGAGAAACATGTCGAAGGGTTGTACGCCGAGAGATATAAGCAGGATCTGACTTCACCACAATGGCGGGCGGCCCCTGGAGAGAAGGTCGAGACTTTAGACGATTTGACCGCTGCCGCGAACGCCCAGCAACAGACGGCAACACCCCGGCCCACCAAGTATATGTATGCAGAACTGTTAAACGTTGACTGCTCGGTTCCTCCGGCAGCGACAGTAAATCTGGAGGCGGGCGGCAAGCGCCTCCGTCTAAAGGCACCAGACGCGAAACAGGTGATTGTCATCGGCAGTGACGAGACGTTTTCGTGCGACTGGAAGAACCGACGTGTATTGGTGAATTACAAACCTGGTCCGGGCTCAGATGGGGAGTTAGTGACGCTGGAATTGAAATAGGCTTCAGATTTTAAGACGCGGGCTGAGTGCCCGCGTCAACTATCGCTCTAGCTGGAAAAAAAGGGGTTATGCCCGGCTGACGTTTGCAGCCTGATAACCCTTGGGGCCCTTCAAGAGGTCGAATTCCACTGTCTCGCCCTCATTGAGAGAACGATAACCGTTCTCCTGGATAGCGGAGTAGTGGACGAAAACGTCTTCTCCGGTGGAACGCTGGATGAAGCCATAGCCCTTGGCCCCATTGAACCACTTCACTGTACCCTTTTCTCTCACAACGTACTCCTTTCGCCTCTGCGCTGAGGTATGGTGCTCTCCTCGGGCCCCAATCGCGGCAATTCGGGAGGAATCGCTTCGCGAGACCGGGAGTTCGGGTGCTATCACCGTCCTGTGCTGGCTGGAGACAAAGAAAAAGCCCCTCTGCGCGCATACGCTCGGTGGAGCGGCAGCAACAGGGGAGCTCGGGACTTTTCACCAATCCTTACAGCAGATACCGGAAACATCCACCCAATCCACTGGCGAATTCTCCGCCAGAGTTACCAGGCAAATTGCCCGGTAAGTTGTGGATGATATTCAGGAACTATCCTTTTTGGCAAGAGAATTTCGCTCTTGCGCCGGGTTAACCTTGCCCAGCTTGAAACAACGTAGCTGGCCCGTTTTGAACAAGATCGATATCCAGTAGAAAATCCAAACCAAGTCGCCGGATGGAAGCACGCCCGCAACTGCGGACTAATTAAGTGACCCTCAACCAGCTTTGAATGCCGGGACGTTCTCACCTGGCTTAATTATGTTGAGCTTGCCAATGGCGCACTTCTCGCCGGCCAGACGGCTGATCTGCTGCAGATCCTCACGAGACCACCCAACCGATGAGACTTCAATACTGCCGTCCTCGGCAATATAGAACAGCGTGGGTACATTGGTAATGCCATAAGCATTCGACACTGGATAGCCTTTCGGGTCGTCCAGCAGTACTGGAAAGGTGACGCCGAACTGTTTCATGAAGCTGTTGGTGTCTTGCTGGTTATTCTGTGAGATACCAACGATAGTGATGTTCTTCCCTTTAACACTCTGGTAAAGGCGTTCCAGATAGGGAAAAGTGAACTGGCATACAGGACAGGAAACTTTAAAGAACGCGAGTACCACCGGTCCGTGCTTCAGCGTGTCGCGGAGCGAAAATGGGCTGCCTTGAATGTTAGGCAGCTTGAAGTCGGGAGCCGCAATCCCGGTGTTCAAAGTGGGCATTGAAGTCCTCCTCTACGTATTGATTCTAAATGAGCGCCATACGGCGCAGGATCTTACGGGTAAGCCCGGTTATTGGTAACTGCTGAACATCCTTCAGGGGACACCACTGAGTTCTGCCGCGCGGTCGGCCGCCTGTCCAGACCTTGACCTGGTAATCGGTATTCATGATCGCGTGTTTCAGGGTCACGGCCGGACTGACTCCATTCGGCGGGAGGGTTACAAGTGTCGGCAGCTCCCACATGCCAGGCATCACTGTTTCCGACTTGGAACGCCGGACCATCTTCACACGACCGCCATTCTGGATCAGCAGCAGGTCCACGCGCTCCAAACGGCGGTGCTGTAGGTTCTTTTTGGGATGAGAACCCTTGGTCTGGCACCATCGATGGATCGGGCAAAGCAGACACCGGGGTTGTGCAGGAAGGCAGAGAGTGGCTCCCAACTCCATCACAGCTTGATTGAAGTCACCGGGACGAGTCGAGCTGAGGAGGTCCTCGGCCATCCCCCACAGCTCACTTTTTGACAGGCTGTTGCTTCCGCTGATCCTCTCCAGCACGCGCTCGACATTTCCATCCAGAACCGCGCATTGCTCATTGAAGGCAATGCTGGCAATCGCGGCAGCGGTGTAGCGGCCAATGCCAGGTAAATTCCGAAGCCCATCGGCGGTCCGAGGTATGTCTCCGGCCAGCTCGCCTATTACCTTCTGAACCGCAGCGTGCAAGTTGCGGGCGCGGCGGTAATAGCCGAGACCGCTCCAGGCGGCGAGAACTTCATTGGTGCTGGCCGCTGCGAGATTAGAGATGGAGGGAAAGCGCTCGAAGAAACGCCGGTAATGCTCCAACACTGCTCCGACCCGGGTTTGCTGAAGCATTATCTCGGAAACCCAGATGCGATATGGGTCCTTTGTTCTTCGCCAGGGAAGGTCGCGCTTCTCGCGGTCGTACCAGCGTAGTAACGCTGCTCGAAACAATGCTTTGTCTCTGGGTTGAGTAAAAAGGGCACAATCCATGAATGTTTTCGAATTCTATGTTGCCGGAGAGAGTTGAGCAATTTCGGTCATGTCCATCGGGAACATGATCGGCAGTTCAACTTGGGTTAATGTGCAACTCGTAATGGTAGATGGCATCCGAGACTCTCACAGGAGTTGACGTGGCTCTTCGAATTGGCGGTCTCATCCTTACCTGTGCTCTCCTCAGTGCCCTATTCGTGGCCTGTGGAGGCGGCGCCCCGGGTAGCGCAAAGAACGGCATTAATCCGGGTGGTCGCGGCGCGAATGGAACCGGTACCGGCGGCAGCACCTCTGGCGGTGGGAGCACCGGGGGCAGTGGTGGAAGTGGTGGTAGCGGGGGCAGTGGAGGCGGAAGCGGTCTCGCGGCGCCAGCGGTTGTCTCCGTCTCTGCCAACCAGACCGTCACAGGAATCAACATCGCGGTGGCGGCTCCTTCCGGAGTGAATCCGAACGCAATCGCGCTCGGCGCAGTTCCAATTGGCTCGAGCTCGGGATCAGCCTCCAACACCGGCGGCAGCATCGCCCAGGGGGCCACGATGACCGTCTTGATATTTGGCCAAGGCGTGGTGCCCTCCATGACTATAAGCTTTTCTGGCCCGAATGATCTTACTGCGGGAACTGCAACTGCGATTCAGTCAACAGGAACGCCGTCGATTCCCGGGATCTCCTTCAGTTTGACGGCGGCGCCGAACGCATCCCTGGGAGCTCGGACCGTAATTCTTCAGGACACCAGTAATAACGTGACTACGTTCACGGGAGGGTTGCAGGTGACGCCGTGAAGCGCCTCTTCTTCGTTTTCCTTTTCGCTCTGGTTGTATTGGTAATCACACAAGGCCGCGCGACAACCATCCGGCCGATGAGCGTCGAGCAGATGACCCGACTCGCCTCGAACATCGTCGAAGGTCGTGTGCTGAATTCCTGGTCGGCTTGGAACCCGCAACACACGATTATCTATAGCTATTCGCGCGTGCAGGTAGTAAACGCGTTGAAGGGCCAGTCACAAGCCTATCTCCTGGTGAAACAAATCGGTGGCAGTGCGGACGGCTATACGCAGCACGTCGCGGGTGTTCGGCAGTTGCAGCCCGGCGAAGATGCCGTCCTGTTTCTGTATGAGAATCGCTCTGAGCCAGGAACTCACGTCGTGGTGGGATTAATGCAGGGCCACTTCCAGGCAGTGCACACGAAATCCGGGCAAGTGATGGTCAGCAACGGCGTGCCAGGAGCTAATGCCCTACAGGCGGGCACAAACCAGGTGACAGAATACCAGGGTTCTGCCATGACACTGAATGAACTGGAATCGCGAGTGCGGAGGACGTTGCAGCAATGAAGACCAAGGGATATCGCTCGTGGATTGCATTCGGTTCCGTGGCCGCTTTGGTCGCCATCGCAATGGCTCTTGTCATTCCGGCATACTCGTACCTTCCGCAACTGATGCAAGTGACTTCGCAAAATCCACTGGTGACTAGCGGACAACCTGGCTTTGCCTGTGCCAGCATCTACGGACAAAACTGCGTCGTGTGGGATTTCAGCGCGTTTCCGGTACAGTGGGACCTCAATCCGACAACTGGCTCCAATATCAGCGGCACCACAACCGTCCACGATGTGATAGCTGCCTCTTTCGCAACCTGGGCAGGAGCTCCAAATGCGGCACTCTCGGGAGTGGTTACGGAAGGGCCGCAGTCCAGCGTCAGCGATGCCAATGCTGCGCCCGCTGGCCTCAACCTGATCTGCTTTGTTTGTAATGGAAGCGATCAGACGATCTTCTCGGATACGAGCACGATTGCAGTAACGCTCACAACAACGGCTAATGCCCCCGGGCAGCCCAATGGTCACGGCGGCACCTCGACCTTCGGTGGACAGATCCTGCAGGGAATCATCCTCTTCAACCCAGCGAACCAGTTTGTTACCAACGGTACTCCCGGTTCGAACCAGAGCGACCTGCAGACGATTGCCACGCATGAAATCGGCCATTTTCTTGGACTCGATCATTCGGGCGTGATTGCCGCTCTTATGTATCCTTACGCAGCCGTTACCAAGACGCAGCTGACTTACGATGATGTCGCTGCCGTGTCTACGTTATATCCGAGCACCACCGGGCAAACCTACCCGACGGGCTCTATCAGCGGCACGGTCACACTTTCGGGCTCTCCCGTATTCGGGGCACACGTCTATGCTGAATCCACCAGCAATCTTCAGCTATTCCAGTTACCGAACATTACGAAGAGTGCTGTCGGTGCGCTGACCAAGCCAGATGGCACCTACACCATCACAGGTCTGCCGGCCGACAACTACATCGTCTTCGCCGAGCCGCTGGATGGTCCGGTGGATCAGACAAACATTTCGGGTTTTAGTCTGGTGTATGCGACGTCCGCCGTACAGACAAACTTCACGACGCGGTGGCACTAAAAAGCATTAGCCAGTATTCACTCGTCACTAAGTTGACAGCAACTCCCGTGACCACCTCCGGCTACGGAATACTGACTAAGAGCAACGGTTTGTCAGGCATTCTCCAGGTCGCAGGACCCGCAACTGGGTTTTGCAGTACACCGGTTCCCATTGGACTTGGTATTTGCTTCATATGACTCGAGGGGCACCGAATACTTCTTCTCGATGCGATCGCGGAATACTGGCCCGGAATTGTAAGAGCAGAACGGATACAGCAATCCATTGGGTGCGGCATAGTGAATGACGCAGCGCTTTACGCGCTCGACATCGTAGTTGTACGAGTCCATGAAATGCATGCCGGCAACCATCAGCGTGCGATAGGTGAAGGTGCCGTCCATGCCTTCGCGGCCGAACTTCTTATCAGTAAAGCCCTGGAGGGTTTGCAGGAATTTATTGAACGTGAGGCCCGGAGGCGCGAATTCAGGCTTGAAGTGTTTGTGCAGTGAGTTCCATGCGCTGACACCGGTGAACACCTTGAAGACCGACTTCTTTGTTTTGCGCGAAATTTCATCCATATCCTGAAGAAGCGCCGGAATATCGATGAAACGCGTTACCGGAATCGCGGTCTTTGTCTGGTCGTCAACAAAAAGGTACGTCCCCATCGAGCAGTGTGGATGGCAGCTGAGGGTGACGTTCTCCTCGCCTTTCAGAGCGCTGATCAGCTTCGAGAAAGGCGTGACGCAGGAGAGCGGGAACCAGTCGGCATACACGTCGCAGATTCCGGTCTGATCTGCAACTGAGTGGGCGAGATCAGCGAGGGTGAAGCGCTTGGCTTCCAACTCGCGACGATTGATTCGACCGGTAAACGCCACTGGCTGGTAGCTGATACCCGAGACCACGTCGATGTTTTCGATGGCGAGGCGAAGAATATCGCCGACCTGGTGATCGTTGAGGCCTTTCACGATCGTCGGTACGAAGATGATCTTCATGCCAGCTTTGCGGATGCTGTCGATGGCCTGCAGCTTCGTTTCCCACAACGATTGTCCACGCGTACGGCGATAGATGTCATCGCAAACGCCGTCGAATTGCAGATAGACCGTCTGCAATCCCGCTTCTTTGGACTGCCGCGCAAACTCCGGATCGGCCAGCTTGATTCCGTTTGAGGCTGCCTGGATATGCGAGAAGCCCATTTCTTTTGCGAGACGCAGCGCGTCAAGCCAGCGAGGATGAATGGTGGGCTCACCGCCAGAGAACTGGACGACTCTGCCGGGCACTGGTTGCTCGCCACGTAGTGCGCCCAGCATCTTGCGAATGTGATCGAGATCAGGCTCGTAGACGTAGCCCTGCACGTTGGCATTAGCAAAGCAGACCGGGCACGTGAGATTACACCGATTTGTCAGATCCAGATTCGCGAGACCCGTATGGGAAGTATGCATGGAGCACAGCCCGCACTGGTCCGGACAGCGTGTGGCGTTTGGGATTGCCGGGTTCTTCAGGCCGCGGTTATCGCCAAAGCTCCATTGCTCCATCTTGAGGTAAAGCTTCGCGTCGGAGTAAACGATGTCGCGAAACTCGCCGTGATCGGCGCAGCGCTTTTCCATCACAACTTTGCCGTTGTCTTCGCGAATGATGGCATCGATCACTTTCGTGCATTCCGGACACAGTGACTGCGTGGTTTTCGGCAGACCTTTCTGCAGCGGCTCGATGGGCGATCCGGTGTAAGTCGTCTCCGGCTGAATGATCTTGAAATCGGGCCGCAGTCCCTTGCTCACTCCGGCGCTGCTCGCTCCGGGTTCGTTAACCGGGACATATTGTTCGATTTCCTTCAGTACAGGTACCGGCTCTGGCGCAATGCTTTGTGTGCTCAATTTGCTGCTCCGTGAATTTGGATCGCGAGACGAACGTGGCGCGATTCGCAGTAGTGCTTTGAATCCAAACTATTTAAACAAGCAGGGAGGGCAAATCCCAAAAACCGTTCGGTGAAGCAAGCCGCCATTCGCTGGCTGAGACCGGGATCTCAGGGCTGATTTCGACCGAAGTAGCGAGTTTGTCACGGCTGAATGTGAGGACGATCACAAGGAATCACGGGGGTACCAGCACCTCCGCTCAGTCATGTTCGGACATAGAGAGGACATTTCCGTCGGGATCCTTGAATCACGCCACGTTAGCGCCTCTCGGGTGCTCCAGATACCGAGTTCATCCTGTTGCGCCCAAGGCTAACGCTCGAAGAAGACTCCCTTTGACTGGATTGAAAAAAGGAGCGGGGTTGCGGAATCGTATACTTTTAGTTGTGTCAAAACCTTACTGTTGAGAGAAATTCATGAAAGCGATTCAAGTCGAGAAGACTGGCGGCCCCGAAGTCCTAACGCTAGTAGACCTTCCCATTCCGAAAGCAAAAGCAAACGAAGCCGTGGTAAAGATCGAGGCCATTGGCGTGAATTTTATAGATGTGTACTTTCGCGAGGGTCGCTATCCTGCCGCCGTGCCCTTCGTTAACGGGCAGGAAGCCGCCGGAACCGTCACCGAGTTAGGTGGTGATGTAACCGCTGTGAAAGTCGGCGACCGGGTGGCGTACTGGGGGCTCCTAGGCTCCTACGCTGAATACGCGAGCGTTCCAGCAGACCGGCTAGTGCGTGTCCCCGACAAACTGGACTTCAAACAGGCTGCCGCCGCTCTGCTGCAGGGAATGACCGCGCATTACCTCGTGTACAGCACCTACCCTTTGAAGAAGGGCGAGGCGTGCCTGATCCATGCTGCTGCGGGAGGGGTAGGGCTTCTCCTCGTGCAAATGGCAAAGCACATTGGCGCGCGCGTCATTGCGACTGCGGGTTCAGACGCAAAATGCCAGTTGGCGAAGCAAGCGGGCGCGGACGAAGTCATCAATTATTCGACAGCTGACTTCGAAGCTGAGACGAAGCGCCTTACCGACGGCAAAGGCGTGCACGTGATCTACGACGGCGTTGGCAAAACGACGTTCGACAAAGACCTGAACATCCTGCGCCCGCGCGGGTACCTGGTGCTGTTCGGCGGTGCCAGCGGGGCCGTGCCGCCTTTTGATCCCATTAAGCTTTCGCAAAAGGGATCCCTGTTCCTGACGCGCCCGACACTAGGTCACTACACGCTGACACGCGAAGAGCTGGAATGGCGTGCTGGTGATGTCTTCCGCTGGATCACCGAAGGCAAACTGAAGTTGCGGATTGAACACATCTATAAACTCGACGACGTGCAGCGCGCCCATCGCGATCTGGAGGGCAGGAAAACCACGGGGAAGCTGGTGCTGATACCGTAGAAGGTATCAGTCGCGCAGCAGCGCAGACAGGAATGTCCATGCCAGACAAGCAGAACCGTCCTGCCTACTTCGCGGTGGGTTCAGGCTTGCTGAAGTCTACGCTCGGTGTGCGCCAGGTCACTGGGTCGTTCAGCGCTCCACGTTTGTAATTCAGAACATCCATCCGCTCAGGCATCACCTTGATCAGTACCAGCTTGGTTTTATCGGGAAATGCCGAATCCCAATAGGCACGCCAGTGCTTCTTGATCTCGGCTTGGTCATCCACCAGAACTGCCGTGCCGGATAGCGCAACGAAGCCTGTGGCTTTAGCGTGATCGGCATAGTAAAGGGTCACGCGAGGATCGCGACGAATCTGCTGCGCCTTGCGCGTTGATGTGCTGGTTGCGAACCAGACAATCATGTTGTCGTCCGGAGGAAACGGATTCATCGTTCGCACAACCGGGCGACCGTCTTCGCCAAGGGTAATGAGAGCGCAGTATTGTTGAGCGGTCATGATCTCCCGCGCAGCCGAGATGAGATCGGCGCGGGAGAGTGGAGCAGCAGGCTTTTCCTTTTCCTGCGCGATGGCCCCGGAGGCAAACAGTGAGATTAGACATACGACGGCCAGTTGAATGCGATGGAATTTCATGAAGTCAGCGTAGCAGCGAAGTTTTCGGCCGAAAGTGATGCGCATCGCGCCCCATCGTGTCAAACGCCTGGTCGAGTCCGCTGCAATTCCCATCAATGTTGGTTGTGACGCTGTAGTGAAAAGAAAAGGGCCGCTTGTGCGGCCCAACGTTCAGTCCAAACCTTAGTTGTTGAAATTCACGCGGGCGAGGGAACCCGCGCCATAAAAGCTTAGTCTCCCGCGACTCCCGCCACTTCATCTTCGTGCACGGCCTTCGAACCATTGCCGTTGCCGTTCGACGGAGTGCCGATTGTACTTAACGGGACGAAGCCTTCCGGCTGCTTCTCGCCCAGCACGACTTCGCGATATAGCTTCATCATCTCGCGGTTCTTCGCTTCTTCGGCCGGAGTGACGCTCTTCTTCGCATCACGCGCGCGCAGTTTCTCTTCTCGCGCATTCTTGGCGATGCCGAGCTTGTCAAGATCGCGCTGCTCCTGCTCGGTGACCAGCTCGTCCTTCAACTGGAGCAGTTCGAGACGACGCTCGTTGCCCGCAGCCATCGAAACGCGCTTACCACCTGCGAAGATCTCGTGGCGTCCATGCTCTTCGTACCACTTGGTGAGCGTGGCGGTCATGTGCATCTTCTCCACGATATTGCGCCAGCCCACGCCGGTGTTGTACGCGCAGAAGCTGATTTCGCCTTCCTGCGTGGCGTAGGGAATGATGCACTGCTCGGTACGGCGGAAATCGTAGTTCCACAAATCCTGGAACCACATGCCGGCGATCATCAGCACGTTCCAGCGATCCTTTCGGCGCTTCTCGATGTCCTCAAGCGTGCGGTCGCCGCCGACTTTGCCGTAAGCACCCGATTTCGCCTTGTTGGTGACGCCGAAGGTCTTGTCGAGCTTCTTCAGCATGTCGAACATGGTGAAGTGCGTGGTCGTCTTGAAGGGATCGTAGTTGCGCAGGAACGCCAAGGCCATGCCGAATGCCGACCATTTCGGACTCTGGCCCGAGTCCACGATCATCGCGGTATCTTTGGCCATCTGGTGCGCGTCCAGGAATTGCGTAATCGGCGCAGCTTCCTTCGTTTCCTTATCAACCATGACGGCCATGCCCACACCGCAATTCGGGTGGCAGCCGCAGCTCAATTGCCCCCAATCATGCTGAGGACCGTGAGCCAGGTCAGACCAGTCGGAGAACGTCGACATGAAAGAGATCGGGAACCAGTCACGCGTCGGCTCGCCGATTCCCACCTGATTCTTCACATCATGCGCCAGCTGCGACAGCGTGTAGCGCTGCGCCATGCGACGCTCGTCGGTGATCTCCTCGTCGCGTCCGGTGAACGAGACCGGCTGGAACGAGAGGAAAGGAATCACCTTGGGATTATCGAGAGCGAACTTGACGATGTTGCCAACCTGCTCGTTGTTGATGCCATTCACGATGGTGATTACGGGAACGATATCGACACCGGACTTGTACAGGTTTTCGATGGCGCGCAGCTTCACGTCGAAGAGATTGCCGATCTTGCGGTGCGCATTGGCAGCGTTGCCGATGCCGTCGAACTGGAGGTACACGTAACGCAGTCCAGCTTCAGCAGCCTGCTGGCAGAACTCGATCGATTTCGCGAACTCAATGCCGTTGGTGGCAGCTTGAACTGAGGTATATCCCACTTTGCGGGCGTAGCGGACTGCGTCGAGGAAGTACGGGCTTAGCGTAGGCTCGCCACCGGAAAACTGAACGGACATCTGGCGCTTCGGCTTGATGGTAATGGCGTTATCGAGCAGCTGCTTGATTTCATCCCAGGTAAGTTCGTGGACGAAGCCAACCTGGTTGGCGTCCATGAAGCAGGGGTCGCACATCATATTGCAGCGGTTGGTCAGGTCGATGGTGAGCACCGACCCGCGGCCGTGCTTCACGGTCGAGGTGCCGTGGTTGTGCAGCTTTTCGTCGGCGTGAGCGCGAATGTCGCGGCCCGGGAAAACTTCTTCGAGGTGCTTGGAGAACGCCGGATCGACGGACATGACGTCCTCAAAATGCCCGTGCTTGGGGCAATCCTTGATCATCATGATCTTGCCGTCTTTTTCGACGATGGCGGCCTTGATCTCGCCGACTTTCGCATTACGCAGAATTTCCTGCGGCAGTTTGCCGTCGAGAATCTGCTTCCGGATTTCAGGGACGCACTTCGGGCAAAGGGAGTCAGTCGTACGCGGCCAGCCGAGTGGTGGCTTAGTCTTTTCGTACGACTTCAGAAGCGGCTTTTCACTCCACGAAGGAGTGAAGGAAGGCTTCTGCTTGCGCATGCTGATCGCCGCATATGGCACCCAGGCGGCCTTTGCTGCATACGTAACCACCTTCTCTACGTATTTGATCGGTTTTGGCATCGTCAGGTATCTCCGACAAAAAAGCTCCTAGGAGGATGGTTTGGCAAGCTTGCGCCCGGGAGCATCCCTCTAAGTACAACAAGTAAAAAGACTATTCCCCCACAGCTGTCATCGTAGCCTGCACCTGCCGTTATCCCAACTGCCAACGCTTAAACCGCAGCTTTTTACTGCCAAGCGGCTAAACGCTGCATTGAACGGCGGGCGCCTAAGTGGTTGAAAACGAAGCCCCAGCGAGTTGCTGGCCGGTTTTGAAACTGCTTTTCAACAGGCGTCAGGAGGAAGTGCATGTGTGTGATTCCGTCCACAGGTTTGATTAAGGACGGGTGCTAGAATTCGATTTCACATGCCAGACGCATGGAAATCTCCGCTTCAACCAGCGCGCGCCAGTTTGAAGAAGATCCTTGGAGAAGTACTGAGTGGGGCTCCTGAAAACGAAGCGCCTACTTTGGCGTGGCCGCTCGTCTGCGGACCCGGGGTGGCAAAACGGACCCGGGTGCTTGCTTTTCGCGGTGGAGTCCTGCGGGTAGAAGTACCGGACACGGCATGGAAGAATCAGTTGAGCAGCTTGGCGCCTAAGTACCTGGAAGCGCTCAATCAAACGATCGATGCAGAAGTGAAGCACATTCTGTTTCTGCTGCCCGGCGAGAATTATGGATTTTGAGCGACCAAGCCGCGACAGCGACGAAACAAACATAGCCCACGGCGTAAGCCGTAAGTAAAGTTGTGACTACAAGTCACAAGCCCCGGCGGGGGCGATGCAAGTGTAATCGCAAAAGCTTCAGCAAAATGAAAGTCACCGAAAAAGACGTTCAGTACGTTGCCGACCTGGCGAACCTGGAACTCACTCCTGAAGAACAATCGCGGATATTAAAGGATCTGAACTCGATCCTCGAGCACATCGATCGACTGAATCAGTTGAATACGAAGAACGTGCCGCCGATGGCGCAAACTTCCGACAAGTTCGGTATCGATGCTTCGAAGCAGGGTTCGGATCGCTTCTCCTACGTGATGCGTGAGGATGAGACGAGGCCGAGTCTGCCACGCGAAGTGTTGATGGAGAATGCGCCGGACTCTGACGGGGCATTCTTCAAAGTGCCGAAGGTGATTGAGCGCTAATTGGTAATTTGGTAGTTGGGTGCAGATTACAAAACTACCGATTGCGTTTCGATTACCCGATTACCGTTTACCCGATAACGACAGCTTATGGACTTATCCGCGCTGACAGTTGAATCGACTCGCACTGCCGTTGCCGAGCGCGTGCTCAATCCGGTTGCGCTCGCCGAAGAGTTCTACAAGAAGATCGAAGCCGACGATCCGCAGATCGGCGCGTATCTCACGCTATGCAAAGATCGCGCGATGAAAAAAGCAGCGGCTGTGCAGGCGGCAGCCGACAAAGGCGATGCACTGCCACCATTGGCCGGTGTGCCGGTTGCGATCAAAGACGTGATGACGATCGCGGGCGTGCAGGCCACGGCGGGATCGAAGATCCTGAAGGGCTGGATTGCGCCGTACACTGCGACAGTGGTTCAGCGACTCGAGGATGCCGGTGCGGTCGTGCTCGGCAAGACGAATTGTGACGAGTTCGCGATGGGCTCCTCAAATGAGAACTCAGGCTACTTCCCTGTTCACAATCCGCGCGATCTGTCACGAGTACCGGGCGGGTCTTCCGGCGGGAGCGCGGCGGCAGTGGCAGCCAATCTGTGCGTGGCAGCTCTAGGATCGGATACGGGTGGGTCCATTCGTCAGCCTGCGGCGTTTTGCGGTGTCGTTGGCCTGCTGCCGACGTACGGACGGGTCTCGCGGTATGGGCTGATAGCTTTTGCGTCGTCGCTGGATCACATCGGGCCGATTACGAAGACGGTGAAAGACGCCGCCATTCTTCTGCGTTATATCGCTGGACGTGACAAATGCGACTCAACCTCAGCGGATGTTCCCGTGACGGATTACGAGGCTGAGATCGGCAAGCCGGCGAAGGGTCTCAGGCTCGGGGTTCCAAAAGAATATTTCGGCGAGGGACTCGATACGGAAGTAAGCACCGCCGTCGAGACCGCCATTCAAAAGCTGGCACAGGCGGGTTGCGAGATCGTGCCCATTTCCCTTCCGCACACGGAATACGCGGTTCCAACCTACTACATCATCGCGACAGCAGAGGCATCAGCGAACCTGGCACGCTTCGATGGAGTGCGTTACGGGCATCGTTCTTCGAGCGCACACACGCTTTCGGAAATGTATCGTCGCTCCCGAGACGAAGGGTTCGGCGCCGAGGTGAAGCGCCGTATCATGCTCGGAACCTATGCCCTCAGCGCGGGCTACTACGATGCCTACTACCGGAAAGCGCAACAGGTGCGCACATTGCTCACGCGGGACTTCGAGAATGCATTCCAACAAGTGGACGCAATTGTCACTCCTACAACTCCGACTCCGGCATTCAAATTGGGCGAGAAGGTCGATGATCCGGTTTCAATGTACCTCGCGGACATTTACACGGTGACAGCGGATCTCGTGGGCGTGCCGGGAATCTCGGTTCCGTGCGGGATCTCAAAGGAAGGGTTACCGATTGGACTGCAAATCCTGGGGGGCCATTTCGATGAAGCGACTGTGCTGCGCATAGCTCATGTATATGAGCATGAAACGGGAACCGGTCGGTAGTCGGTGCTGGGTGTCATTGGCTCGGGCCGAAAGATCGTGGCTGTCATTTCGAGGGGCAGGCGAGGAAGCCCTATTGTCGAAGATAGTGATATCTCGCTGCGCTCGACATGGCAGTTAAAGAGTTCACCCGGCGCAAGCATGCCACCATTTGAAAATGCTAACGACCGATTACCGACCATCAACGACTTCGTAGTAACTTTCCCCCGCGCATCCCCGACACAACACTCTTCCATCGCGTCGCACTTCGCGTTTGAAGTTGATGCCTTCTCCACACTTTTCGCAGACGACGCGCTCGCCCTTATACCCCGGAAATTCTTCATTGCCGAGGTCGACTTTCACCCACTGAACGTCGAACAAATCTTCGTCCGGCATTTGGCGATATGCGGCCATCTGCTGCTGGTTCTTGCCTTCGATCTCGGGATGCATCGTCTTCGCTAAAGACTTCGACGATTCTTTCGCCGCGATCCGTACTGCATGGCCGTTACTCACATCGACAAACGTCGCCGCCACCTTGCCCCAGTCGCGAAATTTGAGTGCACGCTTTCCCAACCGGCAGCCGGTCACAACTGCAACGGCATCGGTGGCGCAGCGATCAATCTCGACGAAAGTCACCAGACGCTTGCGGTCTGAGCCATGCGGGTCTTCGATTCCCAATTTCTGCAGACCGAGCATCGCCATCCGGACTCCCAGCACTTGTCCGGCGCAAAGATGACCATGCGCTTGCGCTGCGTCCTGAAGTAGTTCGTCGAGAGATTTCATGTCTTAGTACAACTACTTGGCATCGTCATCTGCGTCGGAGTCATCCTTGGTTGCCATTTCGGTGGCGTGCGCATGGATGGTAAACACGACCTTTTGACCGCCGGTTTGTTGGAAGGTAACACGTGTAGGTTCGCGTTGCCACTCCGGGGTAGCACACTCGGAATCCGGCGTGTCGTTGCCCTTAGCCTTGCCCAACTCCTGCTTCACAACCGGTTTTTTGCGACCCAACTGCGCCACCATGGCGAAGACGCGCTCGCCATTGTCGGAGATGCCGCAGTAACCGGCGAAATCCCGGAACCACACGGCATTCGAGTAAAAGGGGTCGAAGAGAGGCAAATTCAAAGGTGCAACTCTGCCACTGCTTCTGTCGACCAGCAACCATCCACCCCGCTGCCACTTCCAGCGGTGAGTCTTGTTGTCCGGATCGTCCGGCAGCCAGTCGTTTAGGCGATACGCCTTACGCACCACGAACAACCGGTCGGTGACATCGTGCGGATCGCCGGTAGTGAATTCTTTGACGCGCGTATCCACCATCAGCGGACGGATCTTGATCTCAACTTTCTGTTTTTCTTCCGGGCCGACGAACAGGGGTACCGTAGTCCATTTCCCAAATGTGATGACATGCGCTTTGGAAACGGCCGAGGCGGGAGAAGAACCAAGGACGGTAGCTATGGCGATGGAACTGATGAAGATGAACAGTGATGAAAAATTACGTGTCATAGCCAAAGCGTACGCCAGCCGAGCGCTTCGCTCAATTCGGTAATACAACCAATCGAGCCGGATTCTCTTCCCACCACAACAATGGACCTTGTCGGCCCTCCGCAAAAACGTGTGCCAAAAATTCTGATCGTCGATGACAATCGCGACAATGCGTTCCTGTTGAAGGAGCTTCTGTCGCGGTACGACTATGACATCCAGACGGCGAACAGCGCTGAAGAGGCCGCTGCCGCTATCATCAAAGGGCCGCCAGACCTGATTCTTCTCGACATTATCATGCCAGGGAAGTCGGGCTACGAACTTTGCCACGACCTGAAGTCGAATCCAGAAACGCGCCTGATTCCCATTGTTCTTATCACCGGCCTCAGCGACCGGGAAGATAAACTGCATGGCATCGAAATGGGTGCTGACGACTTCCTGAACAAACCCATCTTCCCGGAAGAACTCTTCGCCAGAGTGAAGTCGCTGCTGAAATTGAAGGAGTTCACCGACGAACTGGAGAACGCTGAAGACGTCCTATGTACGCTGGCCTTGAGTGTCGAAGCGCGAGATCCGTATACTGCCGGCCATTGCGAACGACTTGCGGCCTACGCCGAACACTTAGGCAAGTTCCTAGGACTCTCGGAAGAAGATCTCGTCGCCCTGCGGCGCGGCGGGTATTTGCACGATATTGGCAAAATCACTGTACCCGATGATGTCCTCAAGAAAGGTTCGAATCTCACTCCCGCGGAGTGGGACATCATGCGGCAACATCCCATTGCGGGCGAGAACATCTGCCGTCCATTAAAGTCGCTTCGCCCCGTACTGCCGATTATCCGTCACCACCACGAGCACTGGGATGGCAGCGGTTACCCCGACCGCCTGGCGGGAGCCGATATTCCCCTGCTCGCCCGCATCTTGCAGGCGGTTGATGTTTACGATGCTTTACGGACAGCTCGGCCCTACAAACCTGCACTTTCCCACGACCAGGCGGTGAAAACCATGCAGGAAGAAGCCCAGCGTGGCTTGTGGGATCCGCAGATCGTAGACAGTCTTTTCCGCCTGCTGCAAGAACATAAGGCGGCCTGAGGAACACCCGAGTACAATTGTGATTCGTCACCATATTTCACTGGTATAAGGCTGAAACCAGACGAAGAACCGGCGAACGTAGATTTATTTTAATTTGGAGACTCAAGGCGGGTAACGAGTAGAAATCAGCGTGCGTCTAAGTTCCTGATGAAAGCAACCAGCTATACCATTGTCATTCCGGCCTATAACGAAAGCGCACGTATCGCGTCCTCGCTCGACCATATCCTCGCCTTCGCGGAACAGCAGCAGTGGCCGCTGGAGATCATTGTTATCAACGATGGCTCCCGCGACAACACCGCTGAGATCGTCCGCTCTTACGCGCGCAGGAATCCTTGTGTCCGCTTGCTGGAGAACCCCGGAAATCGCGGCAAAGGCTTCACTGTTCGTAACGGCGTATTGAACGCTCGCGGCGACGTCATTCTTTTCACAGACGCAGACCTGTCATCCCCGATAGAGGAAGCTCCGAAGCTCTTCGCTGCACTACGCGGAGGCGCGGATATGGCAATTGGCTCGCGATGGCTTCAGGTGGAATTGCAGAACAAACGGCAGCCGCTTTATCGCCAGGTATTCGGACGTGTCTTCAATTTGCTTCTCCGCATCACGCTCGGCCTCCCCTACAAGGACACACAATGCGGATTCAAAGCCTTTTCCCGTTCGGTAGGCGAATCGGTTTTTTCACGGCAGATGATCGAGCGCTGGGGTTTCGATCCTGAGATTCTGTTTATCGCGCGAAAAATGGGCTACAAGATCGTCGAGGTCCCTGTGGAGTGGGCGCACGATAACCGTTCAAAGATCAACCCGGTTACGGACGGCTTCAAGATGTTCCTGGAGATGCTCTGGATCCGGTGGGCGGGCGCGACCGGGAAATACGACAAGATCAAGGCAGAACCAAGCCTCGTCACTTCCAAATCTGCTTGAACGAAGTTACGCGGTCGCGTGCCGCGCCGCGGTTCCGGCAATTGGTACAGTTACAACTCCGCGATCGCCATCGAGCCTGACTGTCCACTCCCGGGCGCAGTCAGGACACAACCAGAAATACTCGACCTTGCGGTGCGGCTTGCGAGCTGTCGTGGAATCGGGCGTGGACCGACGCGCCATTACTTCAATTTCGAACAGGCGTCCCTCACGGAAGTAGCGGAAGGAAGCAGAACAAAGCGGATTGGCGCATTTCGAAACCATGGAGCCCTCCGGCTCTGTTGCGAAAAACAATGTGAAGAGGTTTATGCCTTCGGTCGTGGACGCGAATCTTTATTTTAGATCGAATCAGGAACTCTGGGGTGGCTGTGGAAATTATAAAAACTCGATTTGCAGCACTAACCGTGTGCAGTCTCGGATCTCAAAACGACCGTTAACGTAAACGGAACTTCAGGAGTGAGTAGCTCCAGCAGCAGCGGTCGTCTTCGGGACAGACTCCGATCGCAAGAAATCCTCTAATCGCAACTCGAGGCCACCAAAATCGGGGTGATCGTTGTGCTCCATGGTGAATGCTACGTCAATGTTGTCGCCCACCAGTAATCCTTCCTGGCTGCAACGCTCTGCCATCCGCCAGGCGAGTGCGTCCCACGGGCGGCCAGCATGCCCGTGGTTCGGCGCCAGGCGGAACTTGACGTGCTTCTCTTTGATGATACGCGGCGGCAGCGCTAGTCGAGCGTTACGAGTTATGAAAACCGGCTCCGGATTTGCCATTCCATAGGGTTCGAGGCGTGAAACTGCCTGGAACAACCGCGGAGTGATTTCTGCCCAGGGTAGTTCTGCGTCAACGTGAAGTACCGGAAGGAAGTCCGATTCCGTGAGCCGCTGACGCGCATAGGCATCCAATTTGTGCCGGAGTTCGGGTATGTGTTGGCAGGGCAGCGCCAGCCCCACGGCATGGGCGTGGCCGCCAAAACGCGTAAAGAGGTCCTGGCACGATTCCAATGCCTCCAGCAGGTGAAAGTTATGAATCGATCGTCCAGACCCATGCGCCTCGTCCCTATCGCGCGAAAGAACAATGGCAGGCCGGCCATATCGCTCCACGACACGTGTCGCCGCAATGCCGATCACGCCCCGGTGCCAGCCTTGACCATCCAGTACCATGCAGTAGGCGTTGCACAACTCAGGAGCGGCCGTCACCCGTTCTTCGATTTCCTTGATGATCTGCGCTTCTTGCTGCTGACGTTCGCCGTTCAGAACAGTAAGGCGCTCCGCGATTTCCCGAGCTCGCTGCGGATCCTTCTCACTGAAAAGGTCAATAACGGTCTGAGCGACGTCCATGCGCCCGGCTGCATTGAGCCGGGGAGCCACCCGAAACGCAATGTCGCCGGTGGTGATGGGACGGGAACCGTCCAGAGAGGAAACCTCTAGAATGGCTTTGAGCCCTGCACTCATCGGCCGGCGCAGCCCTTCAAGGCCAAGCTTGGTGAAGATACGGTTTTCTCCGGTCAGCGGAACCGCGTCGGCAACGGTGGCGATGGCAACCATCTTGATAAACGAAGGCAGCAGACGCGAGCGGTCGGTGGCTTCCAGCAACGCCTGTGCGACTTTGAAGGCCACTCCCGCGCCGCAGAGCACCTTGCATGGATAGCTGCAGCCAGACTGATTCGGATTCAAAACAGCCAGAGCACGCGGAACACCGTGCTCTGTCTCGGGCAGATGGTGATCGGTGACAATCAAATCCACGCCAAACCGATGCGCGGCTTCCGCCGCCGAAAAAGCGCGGATGCCAGTATCTACACTGATGATCAGGCGGACGCCTTCGGCAGCGGCACGCTCGATCACATCGTCCTTCATGCCGTAGCCCTCTTTAATACGGTGAGGCACATGAAACTGGACGATGCCACCGCAAATCTCGATCGCCGTTTTCAGGATCACGACAGCGGTGGTGCCGTCGACGTCGTAATCGCCGTAAATGAGAATGGATTCTTTGCGCTCGATGGCGGCCCGAATGCGCTCGACTGCCGCGTGCATCCCGAGCATAGAATACGGAGAATGCAGCCCGGAAATAGAGGGCGCGAGAAAAGACTGGGCTTCTTCTGGCGTGGTGATACCGCGATTCGCGAGCAGAACAGCGAGAACTTTGGGGATTTTGAGCGCCCGCTCAAGTGCGGCGACCTGATTTACATCGGCAGTTCGAAAGACCCAGCGCACTGTTCGGGAACCTGGAAGCGGCAACGGTCAGGGTACCATTAGTTCGTGGTAATCGGTCGTCGTCCGTAGTCGAAGACAAGTTTTTACTTTGTGCTTTCCTTCCTACTTCACCCGATCTGACTTATCTCTCGTCGTCCTGATCGGTCTCAAAGGGGATGCCACCGAGGTCCTCGGCCATATCGAGCAGACGCTGGTACCGTTCGTACCACTCAGTCGAGATTTCGCAGACAAACATCCCTCCCTGATGTGGGAATCCAAGTTGCACGAAACCGGTTTTTCCAACGTAAGCACGCAGCCAACGGGCCTCTTCTACATCTTCTTCGCTGGCGTAGGCAGCGTTGCGAAGGCGCTCGACGAGGAAGTCGACATCCTCTCGGTCGAGTTGAAGGTGGTTCATGGTGAGAAACGTTGCTCCGCTATGCTTAGCCAACTCAACAAAATCTTTCCAGGTTTCCAGATTGGAGTTGAGATCCCACATGACGGTCTGGACCTCCTCTCCAACGTATCCGTGAAACCTGCGCATGCCATGGCCTTCGATGAAGGCAATCATGTCATCCTTGATTGTGGTGAGATCTTCCTGCATGAGAAGCATGTACTCCCGCCCCTTCCATTCTCAGGAGGTGGGCCTCCTATGCTCATCATACTCCCCGGTGCGAGCCTCTGGCCGGAATACACGCTCAAAAAGACGCCTGCGCGGTTTGCGAAGAACTGCAGCAGCGGGAAGCAAGGATCGGTATGTTAAACTTTTTTGTTTACCTATACTTATCTGCGCACACATGCTCTTTTCCAAAGAATACGTCGGCTATCTTGCGAAACAACTTACGAAGAAGCTCAAGGAAGGTGAGTTCATCGAGGCTCCTGAACAAGGCCCGGTAGTGGAACGCGTCCATGCCGCTTTGCTGGATGAGTTGACGCTGGAAGACCGCATCAATGACGAAGTTCGTGCCATCCTCGAGGCCTATTCGGACGAAATGAAGAAGACCGGCGCCAATTACCAGGAGATGTTCAAGAAGGTAAAGAACGAGCTGGTGCGGAAATATAAGGCGGTGCTGTGAGAGTCAGTCGCGACAAAGTGAATCGGCTTGCCCATAGCGTCACCGACGCTCTGGCGGACATGGAGAAGGTCGACTTCATCGAAGACCGCAATACCATCAGGCTGGAAGTTCGTAAGATTCTGGAAGAGCTCTTTAACGAAGAGGCAAAAATCGATCAGGCTGCGCGGCAGAAGATCGAGAGCCAGCGCCGTACCATCCTGGAAGGCAGCCAGGAATGGGACATTCTCTATCGCAAGTACTACAACGAGGAAGTTAAAAAACTCGGAATTTAGCAAGGACACAGGCCTCACAGCAGTCCTACGACCCTCGATAGCCCCGAGTTACCGCAGTAACCCGTCTGGTAATTGCTCCTTTTCCCCACCTCACCCTATATTCAAAGCCGGGCCTATTTAAGACCAACGACGGAGAGACTTTGCACTACTTAGGGCTATTTGCGGCAGGAACGATTTTATCCGCCCTACTCACCCGCAACGTACGAAATGCAGCTCGGAAGAGGCTCTGGGGCTGCACGCCGGTTCGTGATCGCGACGTGCACACGTCGCTGATGCCGCGTGTTGGCGGCATAGGCGTTTACCTTTCTGTTCTGATCACTGTCGGTGCAGCGCTTCTGCTGAGCCAGGTTGAGAACGGAAAAACCAACTTCTCTGTCTTTCAGTTGCTCCTGATTCTCGGATGTGGAACCGTCGTCTTTCTACTCGGCCTGTTGGACGATCTCCGCAATTTGAGCGCGTTCGTAAAGTTCTCAGTGCAGATCCTGACCGGAGCGCTGCTTTATTTCGGCGGCGTGAGGATCTCCTTCTTTCCACTGCTGTTTGGGCAGCAGGTACTTGGCGTCTTCATCTCACTGCCTCTGACAGTTCTCTGGGTGCTGCTGATCTCGAATGCGTTCAACCTGATCGACGGCCTGGACGGCCTGTCTGCCGGGTCCGCACTTTTCTCTACCATCGTTGTTTTCATCGTGTCTTTGTTTAACGGCAACGTACTCGTTTCCATTTTGACTGCTACGCTTGCCGGCGCATTAATCGGGTTCCTTCGTTACAACTTCAACCCGGCAACCATCTTCTTGGGAGATTGCGGCAGTCTGTTCCTGGGTTTCATGCTGAGCGCGTTGTCGATTGCGGGATTGCAAAAGGGGACGACGCTAGTCGCAGTTACCATCCCCCTGGTTGCTTTTGGTTTGCCGATCTTAGACACGAGCCTGGCTGTGCTTCGCAGATTCCTGAGCGGACGTCCGCTTTTCTCGGCTGACCGCAACCATATCCACCACCGTCTGATGCAGATGGGATTCAGCCATCGGCAGGTGGTCATCATCCTCTATGGAGTATCAGCGACTCTGGGACTGCTAAGCCTTTTGATGCTGGATCAAGGCGGCAACTCGGTGGGCGTGGTGCTGACTGTGATCGCGATGGGCATCATCTTCGGCGTTCAACACCTGAAATATCACGAATTCCTGGAATTGGGACGATTGGCGAAGCAGACGATCGCAAAGAAGGACATGATCGCCAACAATCTGGCATTGCGGCAGGCGGCTGAACAGTTGCAGCAAGCAGAAGATCTGACCAGGATCTGCGAGATCCTGCAAGCGGCTTTCTCAGCTAACGAGTTCGACGAACTGGATTTCAAGGTGAATCAGCTCTTAGGTAGCCCACTGGAGACCATGGGAGCTTTCGACGAGGAGGCCGACGGAAGTTGGCATTTCCGGTGTTCCCGCAAAAAAGAAGCTGATGCACTGTCGGCGTTTTCGTCAGCCTGGACGATTTCCATGGAGTTGCCGAACGGATCCTTATCTCTATGCAGGCAAAATGGCCTGGAACCGCTGATGCTCGACATCGGGCTGCTTACCTCGGAATTCCAACAGTCTCTGGCAGCTGCACTCGAACGTTCGCTGCGTGGCATCGCCGTACCTGAACAGGTGATTATGCGGTTGCCTGGCCAAGCCGTGGAAGCACTACCCAGCTAATCTGAGCATAGCAAGGCTGGGGTATACTCACGGTAATCGCACCACGTTCGCCAGCGCCTTCCACTTACCACTTTCCTTATAGGCGTCGGCATGCCAGGCTGCGTCTGGGAGAAGGCTTTGTCGATCGAGATTGGCAAAACCGACGAAATCGTCACCGGGCATTCTCCCGTAGATTCCTCGGCGCGAAGAAGTTTCCGGCTGAGCATACTGGTTCCGGTTTACAACGAGCGGCACGTGGCAGAAGCGGCGATCCGCCGAGTGCTTACGCTTTCCCACCCCCTGATCCGCGATCTGGAAATCATCGTAGTCGACGACTGCAGTACGGACGGAACGAGCGAAGTGCTGGTAAACCTTGCGGCTCAAGAGGAACGTATCCACCTGATCCGGCACGAGAAGAATAAAGGCAAGGGAGCAGCAGTGCGGTCAGCCATTGAAGCGGCGAATGGGGACATTTGCCTCATCCAGGATGCTGACTTCGAGTACAACCCGGCCGACATTCCATCCTTACTAATCCCGTTTGCCGAAGAAGGCGCTGATGCTGTATTCGGATCACGTTACATGTCGGCACCCTACCGCCGTGCGCTGATGTACCGGCACACGTTGATGAACAAAGGGCTCACGACGCTGAGCAACTGGTTTACCGATCTCCATCTGACTGACATGGAGACAGGATACAAGGCAATCAATACCGTTCTGCTGAAGTCGATCCCGATCCGCAGCAATGACTTTCGCTTTGAAGTTGAGATCACGTTTAAGCTGGCAAAACGCGGCGCGCGGGTATTTGAGGTTCCCATCCGCTATCTGCCGCGTACCCGCGCCGAGGGTAAGAAGATCGGAGCCAAAGATGGCTTCCGCGCGCTTTTTGCCATGTTCCACTGGACGTTAATTGACGACCTGTTCAAAAAAGACGAATACGGGACCCGGCTAGTCTCTGAACTGGAAAAGGCACGTCGGTTCAACTTGTGGGTGGGAAATACGATTCGTCCTTACGTTGGCGATTCGGTGCTGGAGATAGGCGCTGGCGTGGCAAACATGACCAATCAGTTCATCCCACGCGATCTTTACGTGGTCGCCGAATCCAACCCTCACTACCTGCGTTTCCTGCGCTCCTATGCAATGGGCAAGCCCTACCTGAAAGTCGCGGAGTTCGATCCGGCCCGCGAAGAGAGCTACCGCGCGATGGGCCAGCGTTTCGATTCCGTCATCATGCTGAACGTACTGGAAAACCTGCTCGATCCGGAAGCTGCCCTTGTGTGTACTTGGAACTGCCTGAAACCAGGTGGACGAATCATTCTTCAGGTACCACAGGGACAATCGCGCTTCGGCACACTCGACCAGGAGCGCGGACGCCGCAAGCGCTTCGAAGCCGATGAATTGACCTTCATGCTCTCCCGCAGCGGCTTCCGCAGCGTGCAGGTATTCGATTTCAATCGTCTTTCCGTGCCGGGCTGGCTGCTGAATGGCAAGGTTCTAAAACGAACTAGCTTTTCACGTCTTCAATTGAAATTTATGGATACCATCATGCCCGTCGCTCGATTTCTCGAGTGGATGTGGCCATGGCGAGGTCTGAGTCTGATTGCAGTCGCGGTAAAAGACACGTAAGAGACCAGGACAGCCCTGTGTTTGCGAACTTCACATCCCTGGAAAATTCATTATCCAGCAAGACGCAACATCGCAGCTGCAAATTAGAATGGTAAAAACATTGCTCGGGAGGGTTTTTTCTTGAGGATTTCAGTAGTTGGATCGGGCTATGTTGGACTAGTGGCAGCTGCGTGCTTCGCGGAACTGGGTCATGATGTTGTTTCCATCGACAACGACGCGGAGAAAATCGGGCGTTTGCAGCAGGGTGAAGTGCCGATCCACGAGCAACACCTTCCCGAGTTGCTGGCACGCCATCGAAATAAGAAGCTGACATTCTCGACGGATCTAGCCGGGGCGGTGCGGCAAAGTACGGCGATTTTTATTGCCGTGGGCACGCCCGCCACAAACGAAGGTGATGCGGATTTATCCTATGTCGAATCGGTCTCGCGTGCCATTGCCCTGGGAATTAATGATTACAAGATCGTCGTCGAGAAGAGCACAGTTCCGGTCTTCACCAGCAACTGGATTCGCAAGGTCATGCTGCTGGACGGCGCTCCCGCCGACTTGTTCGACGTCGCGTCTAATCCGGAATTTCTTCGGGAAGGCACCGCTGTTGTCGATTTCCTGTATCCGGATCGAATTGTGACCGGTGCCGACACCGCGCGCTGCGCCGATGTGCTGCGTCAGATATACCTGCCGCTGACCGACGGCTCCTATTACAGGCGTGGAGATCGGGTTGCAGTACCAGCTCCGAAGAATTGGCCCGGCGCGGCACGAATCATTGCCACCACAACCAAAAGTGCTGAGATCATCAAGCATGCGTCAAATGCCTTTCTCGCCACAAAGATTTCGTTCATCAATGCGGTGGCAAACATCTGCGAGTCGGTCGGGGCCGATGTAAAGGAAGTCTGTGAGGGGATAGGTTCGGACAGCCGCATTGGCAATCGTTTTCTAAGCCCGGGTGTCGGTTATGGTGGCTCCTGCTTTCCCAAAGACTTGAAAGCGTTCCGCCATGTTGCCCGTGAAAACGGGTACGACTTTACCCTTCTGTCTTCCGTCATCAGCATTAATGAGGAGCAGCGCGCACGCTTCCTGCGCAAGGTGCGCACGGCTCTCTGGACACTGAAAGGCAAGAAAATCGCCGTACTGGGCCTTGCATTCAAAGGTGGCACCGATGACATTCGCGAGTCGCCGGCCATTGAGATTGTAAAAAGCTTATTGAAGGAAGGCTGCGAAATTCGCGCCTATGATCCAGCCGCGAACGATCGAGCGCGCGAGGTTCTTCCCTCCCAGGGCATTTCGTGCTACGAGTCGGCATATGATGCGATTAAGGGCGCGGATGCACTCGTCATCCTTACGGATTGGAGCGAATTTGCAGAGCTCGACTTGGACCGGGTGCGCGCGACACTGACGTATCCCATCGTCGTGGATGGACGGAACCTATACGATCCTGCAGTCATGGCTACATACGGGTTCCTCTATTACAGCGTTGGCCGCCCTGACGTGCAACCTGCTCGACGGATTGAAAAATCAGAGAAGATAACTGCGGCAGTTACGGGAAAGGTTGAATAGATCGATGCGAGTTCTGGTCACGGGCGGTGCCGGATTTTTGGGATCTCATTTGTGCGATGCACTGCTGGGTGAAGGCCATCACGTTATCGCGCTGGACAACCTGCTTACCGGAAGACAGGACAACATCGCACACCTGGCCAGCGACTCGCGCTTCGAGTTCATGGAAGCCGATGTATGCGGTCCGTTTGACTGCGGCTCCGTCGAATACGTGTTTCATTTCGCATCTCCCGCCAGCCCCGTCGATTACATGATCCACGGCATTCCGACCTTACAAGTTGGGAGTATAGGGACTTTCAATGCGCTGGAATATGCGCGCCGATATCGAGCGAAGTTTTTTATGGCTTCCACTTCGGAGTGCTACGGCGACCCAACAGTCCATCCGCAGAAAGAGAGCTACTGGGGCAATGTAAATCCAATTGGACCGCGATCGGTTTACGACGAAGCCAAACGCTTCTCGGAAGCCGCAACCATGGCCTATTTGCGATACCACAAGCTGGATACGCATATCGTGCGGATCTTTAATACTTACGGTCCAAAGATGCAGATCAATGACGGCCGTGTGATTCCGAACTTTATGAAGCAGGCGCTCACGGGTGAGGACCTCACGGTATTTGGCGATGGCACTCAGACGCGCAGCTTCTGCTACGTCTCCGATGAGATTGAAGGCATCGTCCGCCTGGCGCACTCGAACGAGCACGAGCCCACCAATGTCGGGAATCCGAATGAGTTCACCATGTTGCAATGCGCGGAAAAAGTTTTGGAAGTGACCGGATCGAAGAGCAAGATTCGCTTTGAAGCGCTGCCTCAAGACGACCCCAAGCAACGTCGTCCCGATATCACCAAAGCCCGCACTCTTCTGGGCTGGGAGCCAAAAATCGACCTGCCGACCGGATTGAAGCTTTCGCTCAATTACTTCAAGGCAGCAGTCGCGCAGACGGCAACGACAGCAAAGTAATTCCTTCGCGCAAAATGCTGGATATCTATTGGCCTTTTTTTTCTTTCGAAGGGGCAGAAACGGGCGAGACCGGTCCTCGCCGGATGGGCACGATTGCTCCCTGCGCCGGAAAAGGCTGCGCAAACCGCCCCAGCATTTCCTTCTGAATGTATTGGACGAACTCGCCCATTTCCTTCTGCATCTGCTCCATGCGCTCGCGCATTTGCAGAATAATCGCAATCCCAGAGATGTTCACGCCCAGGTCGCGGGCAAGGGTGAGGATAAACTCGAGACGTTCGAGATCTTCGTCGGTGTAAAGGCGCGTGTTTCCTTCGGTGCGCGAAGGCTTCAGCAGTCCCTCGCGTTCGTAGAGCCTGAGAGTTTGAGGATGGATTTCATACATCTCCGCGACTGCGGAGATCATGTATGCGCCCTTGCCACGTTTCTTAGCCATGCGTTCGGAGCGTCAACCAAGCTTTAGTAACAGCCTACTGTATATCAGATGCCGCAAAGTTGGCATCGCTGTTACGGGAGCGGCTCCGGTTCTACAATCCGCGGCTGTTCCGGCGGGCGGTCGGACCGCGGCATCAGTAACTGAACGGCGTAGAGGACGAATCCCGCACCAATCACAATCAGCCCAAAAATGAAAGCGCTCATTCCCAAAATCTGCTCGTGATCCCCACTATAGACGGCATATCCGAGCAGAGTCATGGGAACTAACCCAACCATAACAGCTCCAAACAGACCGCCCGGAACGCGGAAAGGGCGTGGCAAGTTCGGCTCGCGTATGCGAAGAGATACGAGTGCCATGAACTCCAGCAGCAGGCTGCATCCGTAGATCAGAATATCGATCGTCACCAGGCGCTCGAATCCCAGCCCCAGACACAGCGCCCAGCCTGTCGCCAGCACAACTACCGAGACCCACGGTACACGCGTTTTGGCATGAAGCTTCCCGAAGAATTTCGGCAACATGCCTTCCTGCGCCATCGCGAGTGGCAGACGCGAGTAGCTCATCACCAGCGAATTGAACATCCCGAAGGCGCTCATCATTCCGCCAAGAACGAGTGCGGCGCGTAACAACGGACCGCCGACCAGTCCAGCCAAGTCGGCCCAGGATCCGGTTTCCCACTGGCTGGGATGAATGCCCGTCATCCACATGGCCGCAACTGGAACGATGTAACTAAGAGCGACAACGATTACCGCAGCAATCATGGCGCGAGGATACGTGCGCTGCGGATGCTCGACTTCCAGAGCGATGGTGGACGCGTTATCCCAGCCCATGTAGTTCCACATCGCGATCATCAGGCCGCCAATGATGCCGACGTTCATCGTTACAGGCGCAGTCGATGCGCCTGCGAGGGCTCCATGTTTGAACGGTGCCAGCAACACGATCAGCGCAAATGGAGACGAGAGCAACAGAAACAGCCATACTGACGTAGTAGCTACTACCTTTACGCCTGCAATGTTCAACAGTGCACATACGATAACCACCCCCAAACCGACCATCACTCCACGACGTCCTACGGCAAACCACGACACCAAATGGGTGAGGTACGCAACGAATAGCGTGGGATAGATCGCCATGTCGAAAATGCTCGCTGCCAGCGACAGCCATGCTTCCTGAAATCCCCAGACATTTCCCATTGCACGTCGCACCCACGCGTAGTAGCCGCCCTCCGCCGGAACCGCTGACGCAAGTTCACCGATCATGAAAGCTGTTGGCAGGCTCCAGATCACGGGCGTAAGCAATAAGATGAGAATGCCCTTCAAATAGCCGGCGCCATGCACGATGTCTTCGGTGCCATACGTTCCACCAGAAACCATGAAGAACGTGGTGGCAACCAGTGGCCAGAGCGTAAGTTTGCCGGAGCTTTTTCGCGGATCAGAAGACGGGAGCGCTTCGGGACGAGAGGGGTTAGCGGTGGTCGGCAATTACTTTGGCTGCCTCCTTGAAATTCTGAGACTTACGTTGTGGAAATTCCCAATCGGAGAATAGGGTCATTCGCCTTTGGCGTAAACAGAAAAATCGATGGTGCCCGGGAATTTTCGTTGCGCACCAAGCGAAAGTCATGGGAGATAACGCATGGGAAGAGTGCGCCTAAAATCAGGTGGTCGTCTCAGTCAGGGATTCGTGGTGGCGCAACCGTAGACTAATGTGGTCGAAATCACATCGAGAACGCCTTCATGCGCAGTCAGGGCTCGCAGACCGCGCCCTCAGTCAGGAAGTCTTCGCGTTTGATCGCATAGACATAATGTCGAATGCCCTTCCACTCGACTTCGCGATCGATACGCAGTCCATTTTTCTCGGCAACGCGACGCGAGGGCAGATTCTCTGGACGGATCAGGGAAATCAGGTGGTCGACCGCATATGTCCCGAAAGCAAATGTCATAACAGCTCGCGCTGCTTCGGTCGCGTAGCCGCGCCGCCAGCAATCCCGACGAATGTGATAGCCGATTTCGAGCTCACGGCTGCCGTCAATCGGCTGCCAAACAGCGCCGCAGTCACCAATCATCTCGCCAGTGCTCCTGAGAGTCACTGCGCGCAAGCCGGTGCCATCCTCAGCATGCCGTCGCATGTTTCGCTCGATCCAATCGAGCGTACGTTGCTTGTCGAAGGGTTCGGGATAAAACTGCATGGTAATGGGATCGCCGATAACCGCGTAGAGAGACTCAAAGTCGGACGACACCATGGGTCGGAGGAGGAGGCGTGCAGTATCGATCAACATAGCAATCAGCGCTCAGCTCCCCGCATTCAGTCTACAGGCATCGAAACTCCCCATGGCTGAATGCTGAGTACTAACTGCTGAATACTATTGTATTTTCTTCCACAACTCAGCTCGCGGATCTTCCGGATTGAGCTTTGCGAGTTCGCGAAGCAGTTCCTTCGAGCGCTCGTCCTGTATGTGCGGAACGACGACTTTCACTTCCACGATTTCGTCACCGCGCGTGCCATCTTTCGAGGCTGAAGGAACGCCCTTTTCGCGCAGACGGAGCTTCTGGCCTGACTGCGTCCCGGGCGGAATCTTCAGCAAAGCCCTGCCGTCAATGGTCGGAACTTCTACCTTTGATCCAAGCGCAGCTTCGGTTGCGCTGATCGGCACGGTCAGCTGTATGTCATCTCCTTCGCGGTGAAAGACCGGATGATCGCCCGTGCGGATGATGATGTAGAGATCGCCAGGTGCTCCACCATGCAGTCCCGCGTTGCCCTTCCCTGCCAGACGGATGCGTTGCCCATCGCGAGTGCCCGGCTTGATGCGTACTTCCAAAGGCTCACTTCGGCTGACCACGCCCTCGCCGCCGCAAATGCTGCAAACAGTTCGCGCCTTGCCGCTGCCGCCGCAGCGCGGGCACGCGACATTGAACTTCATTCGTCCGCCAGTCTGTTGAATTGTCCCTTTTCCCCCGCACTCCGGACATGGTCCTGGGGATTCGAGATAGCCATTGCCGTGACAATTGGTGCAGGTGTCCTGCCGAGTGATGTTAAGGCGCATGACGGTGCCGCGAATCGCTTGCCAGAAACCAACGTTCACCTGGTATTCGAGGTCGGCACCCGGCTCCGGACCTTCCTGGGCCATGCCCACGCCGGTGCCACGCCCGCCCCCGGTAAATATGCCGGAGAAGATGTCACGGAAGCTGCCCCGCCTTCCTGTCTGTTGTTGAGCTTCGCCTCCACTAAAAAGATCGGAAAAGTCGAATCCGTTGAAATCGAACGGCACTTCCTGCGCACCCGCACGCCCAGCCGCCGCACCAGCGCCGCCGGGAAATCCACCCTGGAATCCGCCCCCCTGGGCCGCGCGCGCGTACGCTTCGGCCGCGGCCGGATCAATGTTGTCCGAGTAGTAGCCCAGCTGATCGTAAATTTTGCGCTTCTTGGGATCGCTGAGTACATCGTTCGCTTCGGAGATCTGCTTGAACTTTTCCTCCGCAGCCTTATCTCCCGGATTCACGTCCGGATGGTATTTCCGGGCAAGCTTGCGAAATGCCTTGCGAATATCTTCGGTGGAGGCATTCTTCTTTACACCGAGAGCCTCGTAATAGTCTTTTTTGGTTGAGGTTGGCACCCTACTATTCCCTTACTACCTTGACGTCCATATAACCTACAAACGGTTTTGGGTAATTAGCGGCAACGATTTGATAATCCAGCCGAAAACCAGCAGCCTCTTCGTAACTTGGAAAATGGATGTAGAGCGTGGGAAGCTGCTCACTGAGTGTGTGTTTCAACTCATCTACTCGATACCGAACATCGTAACTATTTGTCTTCTTAACTGTGGACAACCATGAATTCGCTCGAATAGGGACTTTGGGTTCAAATCCAGCCAGTCCCGCAAAATCAGGGATTCTGATACGCCCTGTAATCGCATTCCTGAATAACTCGGCAGGCGTTAGGGGCGGCTTTGGTTTTTCAGGTGCTTTGGGTACCTTCTCGTTCCTCAATACTTCGAACCCGTCCGGAAAGTGAATATCTATGTGAATGTCGTGTCCGGGTGCACCACCAGAATTGACAATCTGAAATTCCAGCTTCTCCGACGTAGCATGCCACCTTTCGAACTCAACCGCAGCTCGCAACCACGCTTCAAAATCCTTGAAGTACTTTTCTAATTTCCCGTTGTAGTCGCTTATATCTTTTTCAGATTCAAGGCTGAAACTCCAGCCTTGTGGAGGGGCGGGGGTCGTACGCTGCAAGTACGGATGCTTCGACCTTTCCTCGGCAAGCAGTTCGCCGGTTCGTGAAGTGCGGTCCTGGGGTGCGGTGATTCGAACTTCTGTCATTCGTGACGCGTCACAGAACTCCAACCTCAAATCAGGGGAGGCATTCTGAATCTCCTGCAACTGCCGCTTTAACTCCCGCAACTCCCTCTCATCATCGTCGAGTTCCAGAGGAAGGCGATTTGCTTCGGGCATTCTCAACTCACCGCAAAGAGACTGTGCCCGCGCCTTTAATTCCAAACCAAAATCACCAGTTGCAACGAGAACACTTGTCCGATCCAGACCCTTTTCCAATGCAAACTCGATCGCAGCGGCCAACAGACGGTCATCACTAACTGAGTTGCTGAGCTGGTAGGACCCAAAATCGATGGTCGGCTCCTTAATGCGGAACTCAAGATCAACATTTTTTCGAATGCGGATTGGTTCTGTTTGCCCCGACATGCGGCGCAGCTCTGAGAGCACCGTGGCGGACTTCTTTTTGAGACGCGATCGCGTTGCCCCGTCCTTGTGCTCATTGAGCTCAAAAATAACAATCGGGGCCACTACGAGTGTTGCGGTATCACAAGCCGCGATCTGCAGCCAATCAATATCGCCGATGGGTTGAAACTGTTCAAAAACATTCGTATCAACGAAGATGTACTTGTGCATAGCAGTGCGTAGCTAAAAAATACGTGTCACTCGTCCTAATTCACGGTTTCTTTTTCTTCGTCGGTCGGTTCCATGATGACACGAAACGGGCGGTAATCTGCCGCGTCTTCGATCACGGGGATCTCACGTAACCCCGTGGGCGATGGAGCGATTACGTACCACTGGTCTTCATCGGAGAGAAAATTTACAAAATAAGTTTGGCCGTTCACTTCTAATTCCACTTGCTTCTCCCGTCAGAACTCACTGTGTATGGACCCATCGGCACAAAGCAAGTTGTGCCTCAATACGAAGAAGCCACGGAGGCGGAAACTACGGACTGATTGATCCGCGGTTGGTCCGGTGCCTCCGTGGCGAACTTTTTCGAATCCCACTCAAGCCGAACAAAGGCTTGAATGGCCACCCGAAGTTATTTCTTGTCTTCGACGTCCACGTACTCGGCGTCGATCACGCCTTCCTGCTTCGGCTGAGACGACGCGCCGTCCGCGCCCGCTTGCGGGCCAGGCCCTGCTTGCGGTCCCGGTTGTGCCGCTCCTTGCGCCGCAGTTGCCTTGTACATCTGCTCGGCCAATTTGTGCGACGCGGCAGTCAACTTCTCGCGAGCAGCGTTCATTGTCTTAATGTCGCCGCCTTCGAGCGCTTTTTTGGCGTCAGCCAGCGCGGTTTCCACATCCTGCCGTTCGCTGCCGGAGATCTTGTCACCATGCTCGCGAAACATCTTCTCGATCGAGTAGACCATTCCATCAAGCTGGTTGCGTGCTTCGATCTCTTCCTTCTTCGCCTTGTCCTCAGCAGAATGCGCATCGGCTTCCTTCGCCATGCGATCCACTTCTTCCTTGCTCAAACCAGAAGAAGACGTAATCGTGATCTTCTGATCTTTGCCGGTGGCATTGTCCTTCGCCGTAACGTTCAGGATTCCGTTTGCGTCGATGTCGAACGTGACCTCGATCTGGGGCACCCCACGCGGCGCCGGCGGAATTCCGGTCAGGTGGAATTTGCCCAGCGTTCGGTTCTGCGCTGCCATCGGGCGCTCGCCCTGTAGTACGTGGACCTCAACCGACGTCTGGTTGTCCGCCGCCGTCGAGAACGTTTCCGTTTTGCGCGTCGGAATCGTCGTGTTGCGCGGGATCATCGGTGTCGCCACGCCACCCAGCGTTTCGATAGCCAGCGTCAGCGGAGTCACGTCGAGCAGCAGCAGATCCTTCACCTCGCCACCGAGCACGCCACCCTGAATGGCAGCTCCTACCGCAACGACTTCATCCGGGTTAACGCCCTTATGCGGTTCTTTGCCGAACAAAGTCTGTACCAACTTCTGGATTGCCGGCATGCGCGTCTGCCCGCCAACGAGCACCACTTCGTCGATCTTATCCGCGGTGACACCCGCATCCTGCATTGCCTGCTTGCACGGTTGGACGGAGCGGTCGATGATGTCGCGAACCATTTCTTCCAGCTTCGCGCGGGTCAGCCGCTTTACCAGGTGTTTCGGACCAGTCGCATCCGCCGTGATGAACGGCAGATTGATTTCCGTCTCCATCGTGGTGGAGAGTTCGATCTTGGCGCGCTCGGCTGCATCGCGCAGACGTTGCAGCGCCATCTCGTTCCCCTTCGCGCGCAGGTCGAGACCTTCGTCCTTCTTGAACTCATCGATCAACCAGTCCACGATACGTTGGTCGATATTGTCGCCACCAAGGTGGGTGTCGCCGTTCGTCGACTTCACCTCAATCACGCCCTCGCCGACTTCCAGGATCGAAATATCGAATGTGCCGCCGCCAAAGTCGTAAACCGCAATGGTCTCGTCCTTCTTCTTGTCCAGACCATATGCTAGCGCCGCAGCCGTCGGCTCATTGATAATGCGCTTCACTGTCAGACCCGCGATCTGACCGGCATCTTTCGTCGCTTGCCGTTGCGCGTCATTGAAATACGCCGGAACCGTGATGACCGCTTCCGTGACACTCTCGCCCAGGTAATCTTCTGCCGCCTTCTTCAGCTTCTGCAGAATCATCGCGGAGATCTGGGGAGGTGTGTATTCCTTCCCCTGCGCCACAATCGCAACGTGGTCGCCCGACTGAACCACTTTGTATGGGACCATCTTCATTTCTTCGTTCACTTCATTGAAGCGGCGTCCCATGAACCGCTTAATGGAGTAAATCGTGTTCTGCGGATTGGTGATCGCCTGCCGCTTCGCGACCTGGCCCACCAGCCGTTCGCCGTTCTGGGTGAAGGCCACCACCGAAGGTGTCGTGCGACCGCCTTCTTCGTTGGCGATCACTTTCGGCTCGCCGCCTTCCATCACCGCTACCACGGAGTTTGTGGTACCGAGGTCGATACCGATAATCTTGGCCATTGGAGATTGCCTCCTGTTAACTCAGCCCCAGCTAAGTTGTTGAAAATTTGGAATATCCGGTTCTAATTTGCCTTTATAACAGGAACATCGTAGAACTTGAGTGAATTACTGTCAAGGTTATAGATGCCCTTATGGGCGTATGCGTTGCAGAGAATTCAGAGCAGCGAGGGTATGGCGCGGGTGCCCTCGCCCGAGTGCGAGGTGCCAGTTTTTTCGGGATTTGAAAAATTCGGATTAGACCTAACCTCCCCTTCCGCCCAGTTCCCTACTACCCATCTGGCCGATGTGCAACCCGAACCTCGCATCCGAAACTGGTCCAGCCTGAAAACGGGTAGGAGGTTCTTGTGGGCAGTACGTCAAGCAGCACACTGATCGAGTTCTCGAACAGCATCGCGGATGCCGTGGAACAAGCCGGCAAGAGCGTAGTCGCAATTGTTGAAGGCGGCCAATCCGGTGTCTGCGGGACCATCTGGCATGACGGCGTCGCGGTAACCGCTGCGCATACGCTGCGCGGGCGGGACGAAGTCACGCTTGTGCTTCCCTCGGGTGAGTCCACGACCGCAAACGTCGCTGGCCGTGATCCCGGCACCGATATCGCAGCCCTGAAGTTCTCAGCCTCGGCCGTGAGCAAGACTCAATTCGCCTCATTGGAGGAACTAAAAGTCGGCCACGTCGTTCTTGCCATTGGACGTCGACCCAAATCTGGGGTTAGAGCGAGCTACGGCATCCTCAGTTCCATCGGCGAAGGCTTTCGCACTTGGAGCGGTGGCCGCATCGATGTCGGCCTCCGTCTCGACCTGGATCCCTACCGGGGATTCTCCGGCGGGGCACTTGTCGATGGCCGGGGTCGCGTGATTGGAATTAATACCTCGGGTCCGCACCGCACCGTACTGACAATCCCCAATACAACCATCGACCGTGTCGTTGCGCAACTTCTCGAGAAAGGCCACATTGCCCGAGGGTACATAGGGGTTGGCGTGCAACCAGTGGAGATCACGGAATCGCTGCGTCGTTCGGCAAGTGTGAAGCAGGAAACCGGCCTCATGCTGATCATGGTGTCTCCGGAAGCCCCGGCTGAAAAGGCAGGCTTGCTGGTTGGCGACATCGTTCTGCAGGTCAACGGTTCATCGGTTACCGATCCACGCGAACTCCAGGCAGTCCTAGACTCCGAAAGCGTTGGCAAGCAGTTAAAACTGAATGTCATCCGAGGCGGCAAGCCGTTCGACGCGACAGTCATTGTCGCCGAGCGCGGGAAGTAAGGAGGCGCCATGAATCGTATTTCGCTTGATGGCATCTCTGTCGGAAAAGACGTTTCGTTGCTTGCGGAGCGTTTGTGGCCAAGCGTGGTGCGGATTGGAGGCACAGTCCCGGGCAGTGGATCGGGGGTGATTCTATCTGCCGATGGTCTCATCGTGACGAACGCTCATGTCGCCACCAGTGAACGGTTGCGCGTAGAACTTGCTGGTCGCGGCCAATTTGAAGCAGAGTTGGTTGCGCGAGACCCGCGACGCGATCTAGCGCTCTTGAAGATGCATGGGTGGGTGCTTCAGGCGATCGCGGTGGCTGATGTGAATGCAATTCGAGCCGGAGATCTCGTGGTGGCGCTTGGGTTTCCGATGGGTTCGGACGCGGTCACGGCTGGTATCGTGCACGCCGCTCCACGTGACGCGAACTGGCTCATCGCCGATATTCGGGTTGCGCCGGGCAATTCCGGTGGTCCGCTATGCGATGTGCGCGGACATCTTCTCGGCATCAACACCATGGTCGTCGATGGCCAGACACTCGCGGTTTCAGCCCGCGCGATCGAACGCTTCGTCGCACTTTCTGTAAGCGGCCATGCTCGCGCCGCCGCCGCAGATTGATGAACTTGTGCGGCGCGGGCATTCCCGTCCGCCCTGGCTTGCGGGTGCCCCATCCTAGCCGTCTTTTGGCTAGGGTGGGATCGGACGTCGCAAACTGACGATATCGCGCTGCCGTGGAAGAGCGTGCTTTTAGGCCCGCGTTCCCGGAGAAACGACCTTGGGGTTTTAGCCCTCGAACAGACATGAACCCAACCCGAGTCCTCGTCATCGCCGCCTCCGCCATGGTCCGTGCCGGACTGGAAGCCCTGGTGCGCGAGGACTCGCGTTTCCAACTCGTCCCTTCCACATACCTCAATGGTAGGGGAATAACCCACTCGCGCGAAGTGCCGAGTCAGAAAACGGCTGATGTCATTCTCGTTGAATCGGATCTCGAATCAGCGGCGCGCGTGATTACCAGGGCGGCAGGTTCGCCAATTGTTCTCATCACCGACGATCTCAGCCGGGCTGATCTGCGCCGCCTGCTTCAGGCCGGCGTCCGAGCTGTGCTAAGCCACGAAGCCGCACAGCACGAAATCCTGGCCGCGATCCAAGCTGTCGCGGCCGGACTCACCGCGTTTGCTCCCGAGCAAATGGAACTGCTGCTCCCGTCCAACGCGGACAACGACGAATCGGAGCCGTGGCTGCACGAGGCCCTCACGGTACGCGAATCCGAAGTACTCGCTATGCTCGCCGAAGGCGCCAGCAACAAGGAGATTGCTTCACGCCTCAACATCTCAGAGCACACCGCGAAGTTTCACGTCAGCTCGATTCTCGCGAAGCTCGGCGCCACTACCCGCACTGAAGCCGTCTCGCGAGGAGTTCGGCAGGGATTGATCGTTATTTAGACGCGGCGTCGTCCCGCCGCACGTCGCGCAGAGCCTCAAGGACTTCCGAGGTGATCGCCCTGACATCCTGCTCTGTGCTTCGGTGGTTCACCAGGCACGCGCGTAAAGCGAACACTCCGCGGATGGTTGCGTTCGAGATGTATACCTTGCCGCGCTGAATGACACGCTTGAGAACCGCACGGTTCAGTTCGTCAGCATCACGGCCCTCATCATTACAACGGAAACAAACAGCGCTCAACTCCACCGGCGCAAGCAGTTCTAATTCTGCCTGCGACTCGATTTCTGCTGCGAGCAATTGTGCCAGGCGCAAATCTTCCGCGATTGACTCCCGAAAAGCGCGAAGCCCGAAGTACCGCAGCGAGAGCCAGACCTTGAGGGCACGAAAAGGCCGGGAGAGTTCAATTGATTCTTCAAAGAATGCGAATCCCTCGATCGGATCTGTAGAAAGCGTACGCACATAGTCTTCGGAATACGCAAATGCGCGTTGTGCTGCTGCTGGATCACGGTACAACATGCAACCGCACCCCGCCGGCTGATAGAGCCATTTATGCGGATCAAGAGAAACAGAGTCTGCGAGTTCGAGTCCAGTAAACTTCTGTGGGATTGCAATCGCCGCGAGGGCTCCATACGCTCCGTCAACATGGAGCCAGAGTGAATGCTGCCGGCAGATGCTCGCGATCTCCTGGATCGGATCGATGCTGCCGGTCGCAACTGTCCCAGCGGTTGCGACCACCGCAATGGGTTTATGGCCTTCCCGCAGGTCTTTCAGGATTGTTTGACGAAGAAGATCCGTCCGCATACGAAACCTGGCATCCGTCGGGATGGTGTGCACCGCCACCTGGCCCAAGCCAAGCAGTCGCACGGCCTTGGCAATGGACATGTGTGCTTCCGGGGAGCAATAAACGATTCCCCCTTGGCTACCCAATTCATTCGCTGGCGATTTCTCTTCTCGGGCCATACAAAGCGCCATCAGATTTGCCGACGACCCTCCACCGGTGAGGCTTCCCGAGAAACCCCTGCAACCGACCGCTTCCGCAAGCCAGCGGACGACGGTCCTCTCAATCGTTACCGCCGAGGGTGACGATCGCCATGCTGTTACATTTGGGTTCACTATGCTCGCCGCAAAATCACCAAGGGCGCCAATCGGCAGCCCGGAGCCAAACACGTAACCGTAGAATCTCGGCGAGTTGGGCCGCGATGTCCGGGCTATATCGTTGAGCGATTGAAATGCCTTTCCGCCGATTCCTTCCACCGGGAGCTCGGCGTCAAACAAGCGCTCAACCTCGCCGCCTGAGACTTCGGCTGGGAACGTCTGCATTGACGGCAGTTGTTGCAGATAACGCGCCGCGAATTCAGACACTTGGTTCGACAACGCGCGAAATTCCTCGTCACTCACATCCAGTCGATGCATTCCGGGTCACCAGTCTCATACAGCTCAACGCTTGAACTCTCTGCCTCGCCGCGCGCGAGAGGAATAGTCGAGAAGGAACCACCAAAGCTGGAGGTCACAGTTTCTGTGCCCCAAAACTTCAGGCGTGGCGTGCTGCTTGTCGACATAAGTCTAGAGACTGACACCTAGCCGCATGACCAGGCCATCCTCAGATGATAAGAACGGAATTTTAACCCTCAAATACAGCATCAACTTTTCTTTTATGTTTATTTAAGGATGTTGCACTGTACTGCCGCGTGCTCACGCGAGTGATCGTCCTGATCGAATATTCCGTATTGCCCGCAAGGCAATCATCACCCATAGTGTTCTTATGAGTGCCGGGGATCTGGTTTTACTGGGTCAACACATCCGTCTCGAAACTCTGTCTGAGCGCCACATTGAAGGACTGGTTGCCGCCTCGGTGGCGCATCCTTCTCTCTACCAGTGGAGCCCTGTGCCGCAGGGCAAGGAGCAGACTGCGAAGTATGTTGAAACCGCGCTGCTGTGGAAGCGCGAGGGCAAAGCTCTTCCCTTCGCCACTGTTCGCATTGCCGACGATACGGTCGTCGGCTCGACCCGGTTCTTCGATCTCGAACGCTGGGCCTGGCCCGAAGGCCACCCGCAATATGGACGCTCGACTCCCGATGTATGCGAAATTGGCTATACTTGGCTCACGCCTTCGGCAATTCGCACTCCTGCAAACACGGAAGCCAAGCTGCTCATGCTTACCTACGCGTTTGAGACATGGAAAGTGCACCGCGTCTGCCTGCACACGGACGTGCGAAATTCCAGATCGCGCGCCGCAATCGAACGAATTGGGGGAAAAATGGAAGGAATTCTCCGCGCGCACCGCATGGCCGCCGATTTCATTCCACGCGACTCGGCGCGTTATTCGATCGTTGTTGCCGAATGGCCCGCCGCGAAGGAACGTCTCATAGAAATGCTGCGACGACACACGCAACCAGCTTAGTCGAACCGCTCAAACAGAATTGACTTTCGGTCCCACCCCGCGCCTTTCAGCATGTCGCGATTCGCCTGCACCATGTCGCGCAACCCGCAGATGTACGCATCCATGTCCTGGCGCTCGCCCACGATCTTTGCCACGTGCTCCTGAACATAGCCGCGCGCTCCCGTCCATCCAGGATTATCTCGGCTGAGAGTCGCGAGATAGTGAAAGTTCGGGTGCTTGCGCTCCATTTCCAGAAACTGTTCGTTGTAGTAAAGGTCTTCTGAGTAGCGTGTTCCAAACACTAACCAGAACTGGCGCCCTTCATGACGAGTTGGCTCCGCAAACAGCCAGTCCAGCATGCTGCGCATCGGGGCGATGCCCGTACCGGTAGCAATGAACACCGAATCGCGCACTGGATTCCTTAGCACGAAAAGTCCATGTGGGCCGTGAAACTGAACTTCGGCGCCTTCTTCCAAATCACACAGATAGTTGGAAAAGAAACCGTTGGGTACACGGTTCAAACAGATATCAAAAGTACGTTGATCGCGCGGAGCTGACGCAATCGAGTACGCGCGCGTGATCTCCCGTCCTTCTTTCAGCGCCTTCATGGAAACGAATTGTCCGGCAACAAAATCGAAGGGCGCCTCCTGCACTTCAAAGAGAAGGTGCTTGGTTTGCGACGAGAGCGGCACGGATTCAAGCAGTCGCGCCGTCAACAACGAGTGTGGGGACATTCCGTGGTTTTCGAGTCCTTTCCCTTGTGCTACCCCAATCCGGTGCATCCATTATAGAAAACGAGCCAAATTGTAACGGTTCCGAGACTCGCGAATGAGTCGCAAACAGGACATCCTAACGTCATCGCCGGCAATCTTATGGAGGTTCCGAATGCCTCGTCTGAATGCAACTCAACCCGGAAAGTCTGCAACTCGAGAAATTCAACCAGAAAACAACTTGGAGTCCCCTATGAAAAAGGAGCTATCGATGAGCGAAACTGAGCAGAAGATACGATACGGAATTGGATCGGCAGCAGCGGCGGCGGCAATCTTTGCTCCGCTAAGCTACAAATGGAAGGGCGTTCTCACGGCAGTTGCGGCAGAGACAATTCTCGCCGCCATCTATGGCATTTCGCCTGCAAAACGATTACTGCACATCTGAGTAGGCGTGAGAACCATTCCCAGGCTCACACCCTGACCTGTGCGTTCCCACCTTCGGCCGCGTTTCCGGTCGCAGGTGGGGAACAGGTTCTCTGTTGATCTGCCTTTCATCTTATATTTTCTGACTTGCACCTACCCAAACAACTCCGACCGGGATTGCGGGCCTAGTCAGCCGCCTACCCAACAAAGCACGTATCAATAGCCGCTTGCAAAACAATACACCTTATGGTGTAATGTTTCTCGTGGACCAGCTGACTAATGTTCTGACAGCAATTTCTCACCCGACTCGGCGGGCCATTATCGGACAACTGGCAAGCGGGCCTGCTCGATTTTCCGATGTCGCAAAGCCGTTCGACACGGCCCTGAACGCAGTCACCAAGCACCTGAAGCTGCTCGAAAGGGCCGGTCTTATCGAGCGCCGCAAACAAGGCCGCGAAGTTTACATCTCCTTTCGAGCAGAGCCGCTTCGACAGGTTGTAGGGTGGGTCCACCATTACGAGCGATTCTGGAACAAACAACTCGATCAGTTTGAGCAGTACTTCACCGACAAAAAGAGGAAGGAGAAGAGGTGATGCAGAACTCCAGGAACACTCTTCAATTCAAGATTGAGCGAACAATCCCCGCACCGCCGAGCGAAGTCTTCGATGCGTGGCTGAATCCAGCAATTCCCGGTAATCCGTGGAATGCCGCCGAAAAGTTCGTCTTGAATGCGAAAGTAGACGGGCTCTTTTACTGGGCGCTCAAAGGAGCATCCCATTACGGCCGGTTCACGGATATTGAGCGCCCGGGGCGCATTCAACATACCTGGGTATCGCCGAACACCCTCGGTGAAGAATCGACCGTCACCATAACCTTCACACCCCAGGGAGAGGAAACGCTCATGACCCTCGTGCACTCCGATCTGCCGGACCATGAACGGGCCAAGGGACATGTGAACGGTTGGAACTACTTCATGGACGTTTTCCGTGAGCAATTTGGAAATGGCTCACGCAAAGACTACCGCTGGGATGAAGCCCATGCCTCCGCTGAAAAGTGACCTGGCTCTGGCTTCGCCACTAGTGGCCTGAACTTCGTTCTTGTTTCAACGATGTGAATTTGCAGGGAGCAATCCGATGTCTGAATCGACCTATCTCTACGTCACCTATATCCGCGCTACGACGGAGAAGTTATGGGACGCGCTAACTGACCCGAAAGTCGTACGCAAGTACTGGTTTGGCGCGAACCTTGAGTGTGGTTGGAAGAAGGGCTCGCCCTGGAAAATGCATCTTCCTGACGGTCGCGTGGCCGACGTCGGTGAAGTCCTGGAGATTGACCCACCGCGGCGCATCGTGATTCGCTGGCAGAACGAGTGGAAGCCCGAATTCAAGGCGGAGGGGCCAACTCGCTGCAATATCGAACTCCAGCCCTTCCAACGTGCGGTGAAGCTCACCATAACCCACTCGATCGAGCGCGCTGAGTCGGAGTTTATAAAAGCCGTATCTGCCGCTTGGCCGCTAACCATTTCCAATCTGAAGTCGCTGCTCGAAACGGGTGAGGTTGCTGTCACAGACCATCCGGGACATTAGAGCATCACGGAAAAAAACTAAGGAGCAGGCATGGCAAATGTAATCTTTGGAAATCATTCGTCAGTTCTGGTTCCGCGGCAAGATCGGGACAACATCCGCAAATTCTATTGTGATGTCCTTGGCGGCAAGATCACCAAAGCCGACCCGGAAAGGGACTTCCTTCGCCTTGGGGACAACTTCTACATCGCGTTTCTCTATGGCGATGTTCCCGATGAGAGCGAGTTCCAACGCAGTGCCAGGTCTATCTGGCTGGAGATCAAATCCGACAATGTGGAAGAAACTCGCCGAAAGATTGTCGACTCTGGTCTGGTCAGGAAGCTTGACCTGCCCGATCCGCACCTCTATTTCCAGGCTCCGGGAGGACAGTGTTTGCGGCTCGTCGGAATCGACGAGGACCTCTCATTTTACGAAGGGGCAGGAACTGGCCCGGATGTCACCAGGATCAAAGAGACCCTCAAGAAGCAGGCAACGAAAAGCTGAGCTTCGGGGGAATTACTGTCTCAGTGCCTGCTCCTGATCTGAGGTCTGTCTTGCTTACTCCACCGTCACCGACTTCGCCAGGTTCCGTGGCTGGTCCACGTCACAACCACGTCGCGCCGCAATGTGATACGCGAGCAACTGCAGAGGAACAATCTCCAGGATGGGCGAAAGTAGTTCCGGGGGCCAGCGGCACAGTAACACGTTGATATTCCTTGGCGAGGTCCTCAATTGCTTCTTCTCTCGCCGAACGCGGTTCGAGTTCCGCCTTCGACGCTCGGTCTCGGTGTGCAAACAGGAACCCCCTCCATGACCAGCGTGGCTCACAAAACGCGCAAGACAGCAACCGTGGCATCGTCATCCTGTTGTCCACCAGAGAAGTCGTCCATTGAGCTGAAAATAAAGTCGACCAGAGTCTCGGCATCCTGACCCGGTCGTCTCGTGTAATCCAGTGCCGTTTGCAGCAGGCGATGCACTCCCCATTCGCCACCGGAGAGATCGCTGGCTTCGACGACGCCGTCGGTGTAGCTGAGAAGGACGTCCCCTGCATTGAGAAGAATCGTGTTCTCCACGTAGCAGGCATCGGCAAACAGTCCGATCGGCGGCCCTCCCGCTTCGAGATGTTCTACTGAGCCGTTGGACCGGAGCAGGATCGGGGAGTTGTGCCCCGCATTCACATACCTTAGGCTGTGCGACTCAGCGTCAAATACGCCATAAAACAATGTGGCATAGCGATTGGACGCTGAAGCGGTATATGACTGATGATTGACGACCGTGAGCACCGCGGCGAGGTCTTGGTCCGCAAAGAAGGCTGCTGTTCGGAGTGACGACTGGACATTCGCTATCATCAATGCAGCCGCCAAGCCTTTTCCGGAGGCATCGCCGATGTAAAACGCGAGTCGCCTGTCATTTAGCGGAATGAAGGAGTAGCAATCGCCGCCCAGAGAGCGGAGCTGGCGGCAGCGGCCGGCACAATCTGCAAAGTCGCTGATTCCGAAGCAGTCTTGCATGAAGCTGCGTTGCACATCGCAGGCAAGTACCCAATCCTGGGTTACATCAATGACCGGTTCGCTTGTCACTCTCGGCCTCCACTAGTACGTCGGTTCTCGTCTGTCGAAATCGACAATTTAAAAGTTTTAAAGTTTTTTCCGCGGAGATGTAGAGAAACGTGGGCCGGCTCCGACTATGGGATGAAACGGAAAAACGCTGGCGAGCGGCGGCCCCTGAGACGAGGCCAGGAGCGGCAGCGTACAAAGGTAAAAGGAGCGAGAATCGTGAAATACATTCTTCTGATGTCCGGAACGAAAGCAGGCGTTGATGGCTACCATAAGTGGTCCCAAAAGGATGTAGAGGCACACATGACGGTGCTGAGAAGCATCAGCCAGGAATTGAGCAAATCCGGCGAATTTGTCGCCACTCAGGGTCTGGCCGACCCTAACGAGGCCAAATGCGTGCGCGGCGAAAAAAGCGGCGTGCCCGTCACCGACGGTATTTTCCCCGAATCGAAGGAGTTTCTCTTAGGCTACTGGATCGTCGATGTTGCGAGTCCCGATCGGGCATACGCAATCGCCAGCCGAATTTCGGCGGCACCCGGCCCTGGAGGTGTGCCTACGAATATGCCGATTGAAGTTCGGGGGTTCGCGGAGCATCGCCAGTCTGAACGCTAACCCTTGAGCGCTGCGCGTATTGGAGAATCCCATGAAATACATGCTGATGATGAATACCATGAGGGCAGGCGCCGGAGTTCCGGACTGGTCGCAGAGAGACTTACAGGCGCACGTCGCATTTATGATGCGTTTGAACAAGGAACTCCATGAATCCGGCGAACTCGCGTCGGCCGAAGGCCTCTCGTTTCCAGACCAGGCAAAACTTGTTCGCGCCGGAAGCGACGGCCTTCCGGTCACAGACGGTGTGTTTCCCGAGAGCAAAGAATTCCTTGCGGGATTCTGGATCATCGACGTGGACGCGCCCGAGCGTGCCTATGCGATTGCAGGCCGGATTTCGGCCGCTCCAGGACCCGGGGGTGCTCCGCTGAACATGCCGATTGAGGTACGCCCAGTCATGAGCGCACCTCCACGAGAGATGCTGTAGCGACAGCCATGGGCAAAACTTGGGACACAGAATCCGAGCATCTGTTGCGCGAACTGGCGCCGCAGGTGCTCGGCGCGGTGGCTCGCCGGTTCCGCGATTTCGCTTCTGCCGAGGACGCGGTTCAGGAAGCCATGCTGGCCGCCTTCCGCCAATGGCCGCAAGAGGGTGTCCCGGAAAATCCTCGCGGCTGGCTTATTCAAGTTGCATCGCGCCGCATGGCCGATCATCTGCGCAGGGAAATCTCTCGTCGCGAGCGGGAGACGGCAATAGCCGGCGAAACTGAGGAGGCGGCGCCGATGACTGAGCTCGAATCTGATATGGATCCCAACGACACACTCATCCTGCTGTTCATGTGCTGCCACCCTGCGCTGACCACGTCATCCGCCATCGCCCTGACTTTGCGCGCTGTGGGTGGTTTGACGACGGCAGAAATTGCCAACGCATTCCTGGTTCCCGAAGCGACCATGGCACAGAGGATCAGCCGCGCCAAACAAAGCATCAAGGCGTCTGGCGTCCCATTTCGCCTTCCCCCGTTGCAGGAACGCACGCAGCAACTGCCATCCGTTCTGCACGTGCTTTACCTGATCTTCAATGAAGGATACGTGAGCAGCATTGGCCCACACCTCCAGCGCCTCGACATCGCGCGCGAAGCAATTCGCCTCACGCGCAGTTTGCAAGCTTTGCTTCCGGATAATGCAGAATTGGCGGGACTGCTATCGCTCATGCTGCTGACCGACGCGCGGCGCGCGGCGCGAACCGGACCAGAGGAACAGTTGATTCCGCTGGACAAGCAAGACCGGAGTTTGTGGGACCGCACCGAAATCGCGGAAGGAACAGAGCTGCTCAGGCACGCGCTGTCAAAAGGCTCTGTGGGGCTATACCAACTGCAGGCAGCCATCGCCGCGGTTCACGACGAGGCGGAGCGCGCCGAGGACACTGACTGGCCACAGATATTGGCTCTATACGAATTGCTGAAACAGGTCTCTCCGAGTCCGATGGTCACGCTGAACCATGCGATCGCAGCAGCGATGGTGCAGGGCCCATCGAAGGGACTCGAGCTGTTGAAAGCCTTGGAAAGGGATAGCCGCCTTACCGGACATTACCGTCTCGACGCCGTTCGCGGCCACTTGCTCGAAATGATTGGCGATCATGAAAATGCTGTCAAACACTACCGGATTGCCGCAGCACGGACCACAAGCCTTCCGGAACAGAAGTACCTGATGGCGCAGGCGGCTCGGCTGGAAGAGGCGCGATCCTGATTGCGCTTTACTCCACCGTCACCGACTTCGCCAGGTTCCGCGGCTGATCGACGTCGCAACCACGTCGCACTGCGATGTGGTACGCCAGCAATTGCAAGGGAACAATCTCCAGGATGGGCGAAAGCAGTTCCGGGGCCGGCGGGACGAAGATGGTGTGATCTGCAGCCTCTTCGATCTCATCGTCGCCCTCGGTGGCGATCGCAATAACTCGTCCGGAGCGCGCTTTCACTTCTTTCAAATTCGAAAGCGTTTTTTCGTAACGAGTGACCGACCCGGGATCGTTCACATCACGCGTTGCGATAATGACCACCGGCAGGTCTTCATCGATCAGCGCATTGGGCCCATGTTTCATCTCACCAGCCGGATAACCCTCGGCGTGAATGTAAGAGATTTCTTTGAGCTTCAGTGCCCCTTCCAGAGCGATAGGATAGTGAATGCCTCGGCCCAAGAACAGGAAGTCAGTTACGCGCTGGTACTCTTTCGCGAGATCCTCCGTCTGTTCTTCTTTTGCCAGGAGAGACTCGAGTTTCGCCGGCAACCGGCTTAGCTCAGTGATGTAGCCTTTCGCCTGCTCCGGCGTGATAGCCCCACGTATCTCCGCCAGGAACAATGAGAAGACGAACATCGCCGTCAACTGCGCCGTGAATGCCTTCGTCGACGCCACACCGATCTCCGGACCGGCGTGCGTGTAGACGGTGCCATTCGCCTCGCGCGTCACCATCGATCCCACAACGTTACAGATTCCGACCGTCTTCGACCCCTTGGCTTTCGCCTCGCGCAGCGCAGCGATCGTGTCGGCCGTCTCACCCGATTGCGTGATCAACATGGTCAGCGCGTCGCCGCTGACAATAGGGTCGCGATAGCGAAACTCGCTCGCGTAATCCACTTCCACCGGGATACGGGCCAGGCGTTCCAGCATGAACTTCCCTGCTAGTCCGGCGTGCCAGCTCGTTCCACAGGCAGCAATATTCACTTTCTTCAGTGCCTTGAACTCGGTCTCGGTAATGTCCATGTCATCGAGGAAGATCTTGCCCGAATCCAGCGAGACACGACCCAGCGTCGTGTCGCGGACGGCGCGCGGCTGCTCAAAAATCTCCTTGAGCATGAAGTGTTTGAAGCCGCCCTTTTCCGCCATGATGGGATCCCAGGTTATGTGCTGTACCTGACGCTGAATGGGATTGCCATCAAAATCGGTAAGCTTTACGCCTTCGCGAGTGATAACGGCAAGGTCACCATCTCCGAGGAAGAACAGATCGCGCGTGTGATACAAGATCGCCGGTATGTCGGAAGCAACAAAATATTCGTCTTTGCCAATACCGATAACCGCAGGCGGGCCATTCCTTGCTGCAACTATCTTGTTGGGCTCATCAGCGGTAATGGCGGCGATCGCAAAGACTCCGCTGATCAACTTCACGGCTTTGCGCAAGGCCTCTTCTAGAGAAATCGCATGTCCGTTGCCGCTGCCCGTCGCCACGAATTTTTCAAGCAGGTGCGCAATGATTTCCGTGTCCGTTTCGGTTACGAACTTGTGGCCCTCTTCGCGCAACTGCTTCTTCAGCACAATGTAGTTCTCGATGATGCCGTTGTGAACCACGACTATCTTTCCAGAGCAGTCACGGTGAGGGTGGGCATTCTCTTCCGTCGGACGTCCGTGGGTGGCCCATCGGGTGTGTCCGATGCCGTAGGTACCTTCCAGCGGCTTCAGACGGATGGCTTCTTCCAGATTGCGCAGCTTGCCTTCCGCGCGGCGCACCTGCAATCCTTCGCCATTTCCTGCCACTGCGATCCCGGCAGAGTCGTATCCGCGATACTCTAACCGGCGCAGGCCATCGATGATCACCGGAACGACCTGCTTCTTACCCACGTATCCAACTATGCCGCACATCTGATTACCTCCGCTTGTGACCAGCAGGAGAGATGCCTCTCTCCCGGTCTTGTGAGTTTTTTTCGATCGACATTCGATTGGAGCTACTGGGGGAGGAGCTTACATCTAGTTCGTATGATTGCAATACCGTAATGATTCCGCCGGACAACTGGCAATTCAGCCTGCCGCTGCGCTACTCCAATGAATACTGAAATTCCTCGATCACTGGATTGGTCAGGACTTCACGCGCGATCTTCTCCACCTGCGTCTTGGCTTCTGCCTGATCGATTCCGTTATCGAGCTGAATTTCGAAATATTTTCCCTGGCGAACATCGGAAACGGTTTTATACCCCATTTTTTTCAGTGCGCCCTGGATCGTTTTACCCTGCGGATCGAGCACGCTCTTTTTCAGCGAAACATAGACGAATGCCTTCATTTTAGGGAGATTATACCTTCCCAAGCGGCCATCTTGGACAGAAGAAACGTTCACCAGCGTACTTTCATCAGGTTCCGGAAGTATTTTTTTGGATTTGCCGGATAAGTCTGGCTTATGCACGTTGAAATCCCGCAACTTACAATTCTGAACCGGGTTTTACATTCGCTGATAGGTTGCGCTGCCGGTTTGGGGCACAATCGACTTCACTCGCCTGGGGCGGCAATCTTGTTTGGCAAAGCTCAGAATTTGGGCAAAAGCGTCCAGAAACCCAACATCTCGATTCTCTCGAACTCGAGAATTTTGGCCATTGCGCTGTTCGCCTGTTGCGCCGTTCTGGCGTTTTCACTGCTCTCACAGTGGTTTGTTTATTACGATTGGCTCCATGAGACCGGCCCGATGCGAATCATCGGAACCTGCCTGGCTACACTGCTCACCTTTGCTTTCGTGATTCGCTGGCAACTGGCGCAGCGCGAGCGCCAACGGCGGATGTTGCACCGCTTCGAAACCATCGCGCGCATGAATGACCTGGTAAGGAATTCCCTGCAGAAGATTGAATGCGTCACGTACCTGTCCAGGCCCGAAGCTACCGAGCCAGTCCGCGAGGCCGTGCAGACTATCGACAGTGTGCTACGTGAAGTGTTGGCCGACGTAAGCGCCTTCGAACCGGACGAATCTGCCGGCATGCCGCTGAAAGCTCGAAAACAGTCTGCCTGATCTTTACAGTTTGAACAGTTCTCGTAGCCGTTTCGTTTGCGCACGGCTGACAGGGATTTCTGTCTGCTTCTTATCGTCCATACGGAGCATGTATGAGCTCTTGAACCATGGCACGACTTCTCGGATTCGATTGATATTCACCAGATAAGAGCGGTGGGCGCGCCAGAATAGCTTCCCATCCAGCTGTGCCAGCAGTTCTTCCAGAGTCCGGCAGTTCGACTGGCCTTCGATCTGAGCGGTGGTCACGGTGATCACTCCGTCCTCGATAGAAGCGTGGCAGATGTCTTTCTGATCCACGAGGAACAACCGTCCCGCCGATTTGATCAGGATCTTCTGTGGGCCGCCCTGCTGCTGTTCCTTCTCCTCGAGCATCCGGACCAGAACGTCTAGCCTGTCACCGGATCCGCCGGCAGCGTCTAGTTTCTTACGGGCTCGATAGATCGACTCCGCAACGCGTTTTTTATCAAACGGTTTCAGCAGATAATCGACCGCGTTCACTTCGAAAGCTTTCACCGCGTACTGGTCGAACGCAGTGGCAAACACAAACTGCGGCAGACGGACCTTCTTGTCGAGCAACTTCTTGATTACTCCAAAACCATCGAGACCCGGCATTTGGACGTCGAGAAAAACCAGGTCAGGGTTATGTTCCTTGATCAGGTTGATGGCTTCCACGCCATTGCGGCCCTGCGCCACCACATCCACTTCGCCGACGGATTTCAGCAGAAATGCCAGTTCGTCGCGGGCCAACTGCTCGTCATCCACAATTACTGCTGATAAGGACATCAACGCTCCAATTGGAAATTGGGCAAGTCTGAAAGGCTCAACCCCTTAGGAAAGTATAGCTAGGGGGTTTTCGGGCGGTCAAAGATGAAGAAACGCCCGACTACCGCGGGGTCCTAGCTGATGGATGTAGGTAAAGCTGGGACGAACTCTGGCTTACTTAGCTGCCGTGGGTAGTTGGATTGACTATCCTTTCTTCATCATCCAGGTCCAGACCGGTGCACCTTCTTTATCACGAATAACGAGGGTATTATCGCCGCGCACGATTTCGCGGGCTAATATCACATCTGCCCCATTCAATTTCGCCTTGGATCCGGTGATTTCGACTTTGTCTCCGGCCGCGAAGGTAACTTCCATGCTTTTCAGAAATTCCGCCGGGCACAGGCAAACTTCATATAACTGATCTCCTGCTTTGACGATCAGGTGAGTATTGTCGCCCGCCTCGGTATGATGAACCTTGAGCTCCTGAACCTCGCCCTTGATCTTCACTTCCGTAGCTTTGTCGTATTTGGGATACGATTCTTGGGCCAGAGCCGCACCAGAAATCAGCAACACCAAAAACAGTCCGCACAGGAATCGCAAAATTGCTTTCGTTTGCATAGGAACCCCCCTCTTCGCACGGTCATCAGACGGTGCTAACCCCGGTCCATTCGGATTAAGCCAATGGACGGGCCGGGACGAACTGTCCACTGCTACGGTAGCTCTCTCCTGTTTTGGAAGAAGTGAATAAGATCACATCAACCTGTGATCGCTGTTGTACCCTGAAATTCCCTGCCAGCAACCGAAAACGGCTGCGAGTCATTGCAGACAAAACATCTGCGCCGGAATCTGTTTGAGTTGGTTTCGTTTGGGATTACAATGGCCTGAGCATGTGAGCACCGAGACGTGCCCCTGCCTTCCGGCCACGCGCGCTAAACCTCTTTACCGGCAACCTCTAACCTGCTGCTCCGTGAGGTCGACATGCTTTCTCAGTGCGCAAATCCCGAGTGCAAAAATAGTTTCCGGTATCTTCATCAAGGGCGGGTATTCGTCCTCGACTGCGGCACCGCGAATGAATCGGAAACCAGAGACGGAAGCTGGCTCGTGCTGGGCCGTCGTTTCGAGGCGTTCTGGCTCTGCGACGATTGCTCGCGACGCTGGACCTTGCAATTCAACAGTGGCCGCGTCATCACCATGCCTGTTTCACGAATAGCCGTAGAAATGGGCCGTGCGTCACAGCGCGCAGCTTGAAAACGTTTTTTAATAAGGCGCGTCATAAAATCCACCGGAAGAACTTGAAATTGACTTTCAATATTGATAATCATTCAACCGACCGGTCGATGAAGCGCCCTTTTGAATCGCTGACTGCGCAGGAAGCTCTCCATGTTGCCATTTTTATTGAAGAGCGCAACGCGCAGATTTATCAGCAATTCTCGGAATTGTTTGCCGAATTCCGCGATCCTGACTCGCTGCAGATCGCACAGGTGTTCTGGGACATGGCCGAGGAAGAACGCCGCCATGGAACCATGCTTCAGGAGCGGTATTTCGATCGCTACGGAACTCAGAGCTGCGCCGTAACCGAAGAAGACATCCGCGAATTGATCGAGGTTCCGAAGATCGACAATGGCGAGTTTTTTGCCATTGCCCGGGCGCGTATATCACACCGGCCTGCGGACAAGGCCTTGCAGATTGCACTGGACGCAGAGATTGCGGCTCAGCGTTTCTATAAACGAGTGGAGAGTCAGACCTCCGACCCCGATCTGAAGAAGTTGTACGCGGAACTGGCGGATTTTGAGGATAACCACACCGACTTTTTGCAGAAGAAACTTGCGGAAGCGCCTACCCCGCCGAGTTCCGATCAGGCCTAAAATACTTGGGGGGGGGGCGGAACGAATTCTGGCCGGCTACTCCACTTCCAATGCTATTGCCATACCCATTCCGCCGCTGACGCAGAGCGTGGCCGCTCCTCGTTTTGCCCGGCGCCGAAGCATCTCGTGCAGCAATGTCACCGTGATCCTCGTTCCGGTGCACCCGATCGGATGCCCAAGAGCAATCGCGCCACCGTTGACGTTCAACCGATCGCGATCGAAATGGAGTTCGCGGTCGCACGCCAGCACCTGCGCGGCGAAAGCTTCGTTCAATTCAATCACGTCGTAATCAGATATCTTCAAGCCAGTCTTCTTTTCGAGTTTCTGCATCGCAGGGACTGGACCGATTCCCATCATGCGCGGATCAACGCCGGCCGAGGTAAAGGTTACGATGCGCGCGAGGGCCTTCAGATTGTTTTCCTGGATGAAGTCTCCGCTCGCGAGGATCATGGCCGCAGCACCATCGGTAATTCCGGAAGAGTTTGCCGCGGTAATGGTTCCGGATTTCGAGAACACAGGCGCCAGTTTCTCCATCTTCTCCAGAGTCGCGCCGGGAAATGGATGTTCATCGACCGAAAACACCTGCGTTCCCTTCTTGCTTTCGAGAACAACAGGGATGATTTCGCTCTCGAAACGACGCAACTTAACCGCAGACGCAGCTCGTTGCTGTGAGCACAGCGCGTATTCGTCCTGTTCTTCCCGAGAGATTTTGTAGCGCTGAGCCAGGATCTCTGCTGTCTCACCCATGACCATTTGTGCCATAGGGCAAAAAAATCCGTCACGATACATTCCGTCGACGAGTTCCTGATTGCCAAAGCGGAATCCCCATCGCGCTTCCACATAAAAAGGTAGCCGCGACATCGATTCGGTTCCACCGGCCAGTACACATTCGAGATTGCCGTCCGCAATTTCCCGTGCAGCGAGTTCAAGGCTCTTCATCCCGGATGCGCACGCCATGTTTACCGTGTATGCCGGTACTGAGTCTGGAACGCCGCTCCGAATCGAAATCTGGCGAGCAGGATTAGGACCTCCACTGGCCTGTCGAGCGTTGCCGAAGATGCTTTCCCCGATCTCATCTGCTTGCACTCCGGCTCGTTCCATCGCAGCCTTTGCCGCAATCACGCCCATGTCCGCAGCCGTAAGCGATGCCAGGGAACCACCAAATTTGCCGATGGGAGTTCGAATCGCAGAGAGGATAAAGACGTCCCGCACGCTCACCTCGAGAGGACAGTGGTTGCGTTCAGTCTAGCAGAAGGCGCATTTTCAGGGCTTCGCGTACACTTAAGCTGTGAGCGTCATCTTCGGCATCAACGCGGTTACAGAGGCTCTTAAAGCCCGGGGTCGCTCCTTCGATTACGTCGCCGTCACTCCCGAACGCCACGATGCTCGTATGCATCGGATCGTGATGTCGTGTCGGGAACTAGGCGTCCCGGTGAGACAACTGCCGCGCGAACAACTGAACCGGCTAGCGCCGGGATCGGCTCACCAGGGCGTAGTCGCGGTGGCGTCGGCAAAGCAATACTCCGATGTTGACGATGTGCTGGCTAATCAGCGGGGCGAATGGCCATTTATCGTGTTGCTCGATGGTGTAGAGGATCCCCACAACTTGGGCGCGATTATCCGAACTGGCGACGCCGCTGGAGTGGATGGCATCATTATTCCTGAGCGAAGAGCTGTGGGTGTGACAGGAACCGTGGCCAAGGCCTCAGCCGGAGCGAGTGAGCATCTGCCCATCGCCCGCGTGACAAACATTGGCCGGACGCTGGAGGAACTGAAAGAGAGAAATATCTGGACCGTAGGCCTGGACGAGCGCGGTTCGCAATCTTACGACGAGGTTGACTATCGTATGGCTTGTGCATTGATCCTTGGGGCAGAAGGCAAGGGGCTGCACGAGCAGGTGCGCAAGAAATGCGACTTCCTGGTTTCCATCCCTATGCTTGGACAAGTTCCTTCGCTGAATGTTTCGGTGGCTGCTGCGGTCGTCATGTATGAAGTCGCACGGCAGCGCCGCAATTCTGACAGGAAGAAGTTTAATTCTTAGATGTTCTGGATTTTGCCAAACAGCTTGCGCAATTCTTTGCTCAACTTCTTACTTTCTGTTTCGTCAGTTCGCACTGGTATATCTCTCTGCGCTCTCTGCGTCTTGTGCGGCGGAATTAATTCTTTCGCTCTCGACAGAAATGCCTTCACGTTCACGAAATATGATCTCGAATTGCGCCTCGATCCCGAAAGTCACCAAATCGCAGCTCGCGGGCATATCACGGTGCGTAATGATTCAACCGAGCCGCAAACCAGCCTGGCACTGCAGATTTCGTCCACTCTCGATTGGCGCTTGATCCAGCTAAACGGTCAGGATCTCGAGTACATCGCTCAGCCGTACAATACGGACATCGATCACAGCGGCCTTGCGAACGAAGCCAACATCAAACTGCCCGGCCCGCTTGCTCCTAAGCAGAGCCTTGAACTGGAAGTCGGTTACAGCGGTGCAATTGAGGTCAACATCGGCCGTCTGAAGCGGATTGGGACCCCGGAACCAGCCGCGGACGCGAGCGAATGGGATCAGATCGGCCAGCCGTTTACTTTCCTCCGAGGCGTCGGATACGTCCTCTGGTATCCGGTGTCGATGTCGGCGGTAAATCTTTCTGCGGGAGAACTCTCTTCTGCGCTGGGTGCCTGGCAAGAACGCGAACAGAACACGGAAATGAAGATTAAAGCTTGCTGGATCGCTCCACAGGATCAGCGGCTAACGGTCTTGAGCAACGGGCAACTTGAGGGAATGTCTGCCGGCGAACAAGCGGAGGGCTCCAGTACCGGGTGCTCGACTTTTCACTTCGGTCCAATGGGAGCAACGGTTCCCATGCTGGCGTTCGGGCAATTCCAGGTGCTGCAACAACCGCAGATGAATCTCTACTATCTGGGCGATACCAAAGGCGACGCCGAGAATTTCGCACTCGCGGCCGAAAAGGTCCGTCCCCTGGTGGCGGAGTGGTTCGGCGAACCTAAGTCCAAGCTGCAAATCATCGATCTGCCGGTCCCGAACGGCAACCCGTTCGAGAGCGGGACGACCTTAATCGCACCCTTCAAGATGGACCCGCGTGTTACCGAGTTGACGATGGCTCACGAATGGGTACACGCGGCGTTCTCATCTCCGCGGCCGTGGATTGACGAAGGACTCGCGCACTTTGCACAGGTACTGCAGCGAGAGCGGCAGGATGGACGCAAGGCGGCGATCGGGTTTTTACAATCGCGGCTGCCACCGCTGATCGTGAGCGAGCAGCAAGACAGCAAATCAAACGAAAGCGCCGCGAATGCACTTGCGAACACTGCGGACGACAACATCTACCGCAACAAAGGAATGTTTGTCTGGTGGATGCTGCGCGACATGCTCGGCGATCGCGCGCTGCAGCAGGCGATTCAAAGTTATCGTTCCGACCAGGACAAGGAACAGTCATATATGCAGCGTCTGCTCCAGGCACATACCAAACGCGATCTGGAGTGGTTCTTTGACGACTGGGTCTACCGTGACCGTGGTCTACCCGATCTTCAGATCGTGACCGCTACTCCGCGCGAAACACTAAACGGCGCGTTCATTGTTGCTGTTACCGTGGAAAACCATGGCACCGCTGGCATTGAAGTCCCCATCATCGTGCTGGCAAAAGATGGCGAGAGAACCGGGCGTCTACAAGTGGGGGCTAAGCAGAAGGAAACCACACGCATTGTGGTACAAGGTCAGCCACAAAAAGTCACCGTGAACGACGGCAGCGTTCCCGAGCAGCAACTCGGGGCGCAGGTCTTCACTTTTGCGGTCGCGAGCGATGCCAGCGCTCCCAGCAAATAAGGTGCAGCGTGCCGAATCCATGCTTTAATGTAGCTGGAACCGATCATGCGCCTGTTGCTGCTCCTCATCGCTGCGCCTCTAATCACAATTGCTGTGTTGGCGCAAGCCGCGCCAGATCACTCCGGTCAGGATTCCACCTATCATCCTGACGCTCTCTCAGGCATGTACACGTTTTTGCATGAAGGTGAATTCGTGGAGATCGATTTCGAAGAGCAGCACCGTCTTACTGGATTCATCTCACGCTTTGGCGATCTCGACAGCGACCGCGGCGCATTTCTCGACCACATGTTCTCAAAGGGCGAGTACTCGGGTGACACGCTAAGCTTCACGACCAAGGCCGTTCATGGAGTGTGGTTCGAATTCAAAGGCAAGATTTCAACCGACAAAAGCAAGCAGCCCGGAAGCGAAGGGTACGCGATCGTTCACGGCACGCTCATTCAGTACAAGGACGATAACAATAAAAAGACCTCGGCAAAATCCGCCGAGGTCAGTTTCAAGTCCTTCCCCCACGATCTGAGTGTGCCCGAACCGAAAAAATAAGCCGACGGTTGATGCCAGTAGCTCTTCTCTCAGTACTTCGCGTCCGGAGGCCGCCTATAGTCCACCGGATTCGCCCGATTTCCGAAGCGGTCGACAGTATCCGGCGTAAAATCACTGGTGCCGGTCGCGCGCTCAATATTGCTTTCTGTCATATTCGTCCCCGGTCCTACGCTTCTCGATCGCATCCGCTGATGACTCGGTCCGCGGCCTTCCAGCGAAGCTTTGAAATCGCGCAATACGCGTTCAATCACCGACTCGATCCGTGTCGTCATCTGCGCCACGAACGGCCGAAAGACGCGAAGTGGCGGCGCATAATTCATCGTGAGTTGCACGAGCGTGTCATCTCCGATTGGAGAAAACACGATCCGTCCGGTATGCTTCGGCCCCCTGAGCGATTTCCAACCTATCGCTTCGTTTGGGATCAACTGTTCAATGCGCGCATCCCATTCCAGGTCCCTTCCCCCGAAGTTTACCTTCCAGTGCGTCATGGCTCCCTGGTGTAGAACCTCGCGTACGTCGTCGGAAACACGAGGCAGGTTTTGCACGTTCAGCCAATTCTCAAAGACCTCTTTCACGGGTGCGCCAATCTGTATGCTCTTCTGCAATCGAATGATATGGCTACGACGCGCTCGCCCAACCAACTCCGGGATCAACCACAGTGCTGTGCCGATACCAATTCCAACCGCGATTCCCGCTCCGAACCCTTTGCCGGCACACCGGGATGTTCTGCTCATCGCTCCTCCTCGCCGGTTGGAACCTGTGACCAATTCGCAGGTTGCATTGGCGACACAACCTGGCAGCGAGCCATACATTCCATCTGAGTAGTCATGAGCGTGAACTGCGAAATACGGATTGGCACCTCTGGTTGGCACTACAAACACTGGTGCGGGCCTTTTTATGAATTGAAGACGCCTGCTTCGCGCATGCTCGCTCACTACATCCGCCACTTCGACACAGTCGAGATCAATAACAGTTTCTACCGGCTCCCCTCGACAGAAACATTCGCTTCGTGGCGAGAGGCAACTCCGCCCGGCTTCTGCTTTGCCGTGAAGGCATCCCGTTTCATGACGCATATGAAGAAGCTCAAGGACCCGCAGAACGCACTCGACAACTTCCTGCCGCGCGCCGAAGCTCTGGGCGAGAAACTCGGGCCCATTCTGTTTCAGCTGCCGCCGCACTGGCCCGTGAATCTGGAGCGCCTCGAGGAGTTCCTATCGGCGTTGCCGAAACACCATCGGTACGCGTTCGAATTCCGCGAGCCTAGCTGGCATACAACAGCTGTTTACGAGATATTGCATAAGTGCAACGCGGCATTTTGCGTTTTCGAACTGGCCGGCCGCCACGCACCAATCGAAATCACGGCCGATTGGACTTACATTCGGCTGCATGGACCAGAAGGGCCATACCAGGGCAGCTACGCACACGCACAACTGGAGCAATGGGCTGAGCGCATCGCGAACTGGAGCAGGCAAATAAAGGCGATCTACGTCTATTTCGACAATGATCAAGCCGCCTACGCAGCGCAGAATGCAATGGCGTTGAAATCGCTGGCGAGACGAAGCGAAGAACGCGCTGCGTAACCGCATGACGAACAGTTCTTCGTTGATTCGGGCTGCGCAGAAAGTTCAAAGCGCATCCGAATTTCCAAGACTCATTTTCAGGATCATCTTATGTCAAGGAAAAGTCAGGCCCGATCTGCCGCAAAGAATAGTTCCAGCACCGAGTCATCGAAGAAACGCGGAGAACTCCGCGAATTTCCCTCGCCAGCCTCGACCCGAGGTCCGATGCAGCAGCCCAAGCCGCCTTACATGAAAGCCAAGCTGCAGAAGCCGGGGCTGCAGAGCGAAATGAAACCAGCACCGCGTGACGAGGGGTCGCGCTACCGGCCAGCCGGCAAGCTTGAAGGAAAAGTTGCGCTCATTACCGGCGGCGATTCCGGAATCGGACGCTCAGTGGCCGTGCTGTACGCACGCGAGAAGGCCGATGTCGCAATCGTTTATCTTCCCGAGGAGCAGAGCGATGCCGAACAGACGCGGGAAGCGGTGCAGGAGCATGGACGCAAATGTCTGCTGATCCCCGGCGATGTCACCGATCCTGACTTTTGCCGCAAGGCAGTGCGAGAGACGATGAACCATTATGGCCGCATCGACGTTCTGGTGAACAACGCGGCCTTTCAAAACAGCCAGGAAGACATTGAAGAGATCAGCGAACAACAGTGGGATCACACCTTCCGTACAAATATCTACGGGTACTTCCACATGGCGAAGGCGGCTATTCCCTATTTGAAGCCCGGCAGTGCCATCGTAAATACCGGCTCGATCACCGGACTGCGCGGCAACAAAGATCTGCTCGACTACTCGGCGACGAAAGGCGCAATTCATGCGTTTACGAAATCTCTGGCGCAAAATCTCGTGCAAAAGAAGATTCGGGTGAATTGCGTAGCACCGGGACCGATCTGGACACCACTGGTCGCCTCCGATTACGAACCAGATGAAACCGCACAACATGGAGCCAATACTCCGATGAAGCGTGCCGGACAGCCGGAAGAAGTCGCACCGGCGTATGTGTTCCTGGCTTCAGAAGCGGACTCGAGTTACATCACCGGAGAAATCATCAACCTGTTCGGCGGAAGAACATAAAGTGAAAAAGAAAATCGCCACCCGTTTAGGTGGCGAATTTTCCTGTTTGACCTGATCCGTTGTTTTGCCGGCTGGTCAACCTACCACGTTGCCGGTCCTGTTTGGCCGGTGCCTGGCAGGCGGAGGCTGGATTTTCCAGAGGAGCAGTTTTCAGCTCAAATCCAAAATCGCCGCAGGCTCATTGAGTCGCATCGACGGCGTTTACCGCCTCGCACTCATGGTGCTCTAGTGTTGTGACAGGATGCACGAAAGCAGCCAAACGTGTCGGCGGAACACCTGAGAGAACCTGCCGTCTTTTCAACAACCTTGCGGCCCAACTAGGACTGAACAGGGGTAAAGGTGTGCAATCTGCTGCACACATTTGGGCTGGAGAATTCCCGAACAATTCAGTCTCGGCGCCACGCATATTGCACGGCAACGTGTCCGACCCGTGCCAGGCGGACCAGTTGATAAAAAGGACCCAACAGACCGGGAAGACGCAAACTGTGCCAGTCATTGGCATTCGTCGTGAGCAGAAACCGAGAGACGTGCCGGAAGCGATCGACCCTGCGCTCTCGTGCCCGGAGCATGTAACGATGCCAGCCGATGTAACTCGGCTGGGTAAGCCCTTTCATGTAGCTCACCGATTCGGCAGTTGCCGTTTCCAGCTGTTTGGCAGCCGGCCCCCGCGCCACACGGCTTTCGACTTCGCGGGGAAGTTTGACCGCGAACAGTTCGCTTGTCAGCTTGAGCCCGAGCAACAACACCGATTCGAGACGCGTTGCTCTTGCTCCGGAAAGGAGAAAATCCCACTCAAGGTCCCGGTAGGTCTGCAGGAGCTTCGCAATGTCTGCCGCCCACAACAGGCGATTCCATGCGTGTTTCCAGCCGTGGATGCAGAGGATCAGAAGCAAGTCTTCCGGTGCGAACATCCTGATTCTTTGCCCGGCAAAATCGGAGACAGGCGACCTCTCCCAACTCGATTCAAAATCAAAGTCTACCGAAAAATAGGCCGGGGCAATTCCCCACTGCAGTTCGAGCGAAAGCATACGCGGCTTGTGTAGCGATAACTCCACGGAAGTTTCGAGGGACTTCCGCCAGTCGCAACCTGATTGAGGACAGTAGCCCGTCTCTGCAAGGCAGCTTATCGCTTCAGGAACTTGGGCACGATGAACGAGTAAATCGAGGTCTATCGACTGCCGCAGGGTAAAGTCTCCCCACAGCTGTGCTGCCATCGCAGGGCCTTTAAAGGGGAGGCATTCGATTCCGGCAGCATTGAGCAGTCGGAGAACCCTCATCAGTTCACCCGCAAGCATCACATTTGCCTGTAGCGCTTGTCGCCCTGCTTGGTCCAGCTGGACGCCGATCGAGTGCGGCAAGCCGCAATCGGTTTCCTTTACGAAACGTGCGACGACGGGGATCAATCCATGAAATTCGACAGCCCTGATGAGGTAATCCCAGTCGATGCTTGGATCCGAGAGAAGTTCGTGGCCGAGCTCACGCTCATCGCGCAGTAGCGCGAGCAGCAATCGGAACTCGCGGGCGTGGTCGTTTACACCAGCGAGGAAATCCGACCCGGCAGCCACTAAAACCTCTCCGGCGTATGTAACTCAGCCGCATCCTTCAACGTCACCGTGGCGGCAACCGCGCAGTAAACAAGGAAGAAAGCAGCATTGGCCGGTATGTGGAAATTGAAATCTACGAGACCGTGTACCAGCAAGCCGGTAAGACCAGCCAGTACTGCGATCATCTCCGGCGATCCGGTCGATCGCGAGCCGGGGCGAATCAGGCGGTTTCCTCGCCTGTAGAGTGTCACCAGAAACCAGGCCAGCAAACCAGCACCAATCAATCCGGTTTCGCTCAGCAATTCCAGGTACTCGTTGTGTGCGTGATTGATATCGGTACCGATCACAAAGCTCTGAAAAGTTGGAAAGACCAGCGGAAAAACACCGGCTCCATAACCGACGAGCGGTTTCGACCACCACATGCGCACCGTATCTTTGTAGACTGCCATGCGACTCATATCACGCATGTCAGTCAGGCGATGTACGACGGGGTCCGAACCAACCCACACAATCAGTACGACCATGATGGCAACAATGGCTGCGATGGCGGCGAAGCTTTTGGCTCTGTTTCGGATGCGGCTGAGGAATACGGCGACGAAAACGAGTTCAGCGGCGAGGGCGACCATCCCCCCGCGCGAACGGCACAAAAACACGCTTAACGCCATCAGCAACCCGCAACTGATCAGCGGCACGCGGCGCTCCGGCCGTTGTGCCAGGCAAAGTAAAAACGGAAGCGGAGTGAGCAGCTCCATCAGACCCGCGTAATGATTGCGGTTCACATAAGGTCCGTAGATCTGCACCGCAAATTCTGAAGGACGGAGCAGCCAGTAGATCGACTTGGTCCCGCTGACATCCTGGACCATCGCGAATATCGCGAGCGCTGTCCCGAACGCCGCGAGAGCCAGCAGAAAGCGCCGCACGCGGGCCGGTTGGGTCGCAATCGTCGACACCGGCAACATTAGAAGAAAATAGCTGCAGGAAGTAAGCCACGCTTGGCCGGTTTGATAGCGGTATACCGTCAGACCCGCAATCCATTGGCTTCCAATCCATATACCAAGAACCAGCAGCGGCAAAAAGGATGACGGAATCTGCAGTTCGTCAGCGACGACTTGCCGCAGCGTCCATACCGAGAACAGAAGTGCTGCACCCATCCGAAGTCCGAAGATGCCCCAGGGCCGCACCGCTCCAAACGCCAGAACTGCGGCGAATAAGAGTGCCATCAGTCCGAATTCCATTACATTGTCGAGAAGGCGCAACCGCGCTTGCGACCGGGCAGGCACAAGGCTGTCGGAACTCGGCATTTCAATCAGCATCGGCGCGGGTTGCAGTTGAGAGCTCACATCAGTTACGCACCAGTTCGATATCGTCGATCCAGACTCTTCCGCGGATTCTTCCATCGGACGGAGTTCGCACCACGCTCAGTTCCAACAAGTTGGTCTTCGGTCCGGTGGAGAATTCACCAGTCATGCGGCGCCACGGAAAGGAACCCAGGACATCCTCCGTGCTAAACACCGGCTGATGTGTCTGGGCGTCCACGAAAGCAAGGCGGGGGCCGTTCACGGCCTCTACGCTGTCCGCACGAATCCATGCGCTGAACGAATACTGCGAACCAGGTTGGACCACAACCAATTGTTTCAGTCCGGTAATTCCGATGCCCTCGATATCAAAGTTCAACGATAACGATCGCATGCCTGAATGAAATTCGGCGGTGTCCATCGTTATGTCGACGCCGTTTACGCGCTGGTAGGTCCACCCGAAGCCGCCATTGAGAATGTTTCGCTCGAACCCAGGATTTACGATCAGATTGCCGGCGGAAGCAGTATCCGAGAGTTGCGGATCACGAGCGGCCAGTTGCTTCCAACTCTTAAGCGCACGTTCCAAGTTGCCCTGCGCCAGCAACGAATCGATGTAGAACAGTGCGTCTTTGGAATCGAAAACGTCTTTGCTCTGAATCACGTTCTGCCAGACCAGCTCTGCGCCACCCCATTGTTGTTGCTCTACTAGCAATCGCAGAAGAATCAGCTTGGCGGATGGAGTTGGTGGAATTGCGTTGGTTAGCAACTGTTCGGGATCAGGCTCATGAAACCATGCATGCCGGATGATTTCTTGTGCCCAGGCCGGCCGTTTTTCAATGGCTACCCTGTAAAGTGGAAGTGCCCTCTGCACTTCGTTGCTGTTCGCGAAGATGGTTGCTGCTTGCAGGGCCAGTGGCGCATCATTAGGTTCGACTTTGAGGGCAGCCTCGAGCGTACGACGCTGGTTTGCGAGATCGCCGGCGTGACCGTAGGCGTCTCCCAGTGCAGTCCAGCAGGCCGCATTGTACGGATTCAGACGGACACTGGTCTCCAACTCAGGAACAGCTGCACCGGGCTCGTTCTTCCAAACTGCGTGGTAGATACCGAGATCGCAATGCCACTCTGCATTAGAAGGTTCTATGTGTGCTGCGCGAATCCAATTGAAAGGAGGATCGCCCTGCGAGGAAGCCCATGCGAGAAGAGTCCGAACACTGGAAATCAGAATAACTAATGCCAGCGATGCGCCGCATAACGCGATCGCGATCTTCCTCATGCTGGTGTTCAGCCGCAGGCGCATAATGAGACAGCCCAACCCGGCCCTTGCCGAAATCATTTCGCATTACGCTCGGCGAGTGCTTACTTCATCGCCGTAGCGGCCGTATCCACCGTACTTGGATCCGTAGTAATAGCAGTTGTCGAAATCCGGTGCGTTCACATCCACACCGTTCATTACGAATCCCATCACTTGTGCGTTGACTTGGCTCAGCAGATCGCAAGCCCGCCGCAGCGCCGCTTTTCGAGTGGATGCAGCGCGAATCACCAGCACCACGTTGTCCGCCTGCACGGACAGGAGCACCGCATCCGTTACCGATAAGGCTGGCGGGCTATCGATGACGATGTGATCGTAGCCTTCGCGACAAAACGCCAGCAGTTCCTTCATGCTCTCGGAGTGCAACAGTTCAGCAGGTTGCGGAGGCAAGGGGCCGGCGGGCAGGATTGTCAGATTCGGAACATCAGGCAGACTCAGAGCGGAGTTCTCGAAGCAACTGGAACCCGTCAGCACGGTGCTCAGGCCGACATCTCCCTGCAGACCAAATATTTTGTGCACGTTCGGACGGCGCATGTCCGCATCAATCAGTAGTACCCGGGCTCCCTTTTGTGCCAGCACAAGAGCAGTGTTAATGCTGGTAGTCGTCTTGCCTTCTTGTGGAAGCGCACTGGTAACCAGGATGATTTTCGGCGGAGCCCCACTCGATGACAGCAGAATGGAAGTTCGCAACGCACGATACGACTCAGCAACGTCGGATCGCGGCCGCTGATGCGCCGCAAGCTCCACATGTTCTGAGTTGAGGGCGGCGCTCTCCTCTTCGCCCCGTGAGGGCAACGACGGCATAACTCTGGGAGTGAACCGCCGAATCGCCGATTCCGTCGCGCTTCCTGGAATGATTCCCAGTGGAGGAATACCGCAAATCAACTCAGCCTGTTCAGGCGTGCGCACCGTGTTGTCCAGTGCCTCCAATACGAAGGCAAGAACAACTCCTCCCACCAGGCCCATGGCGAGCGCGAGCATCACGTTGCGTCGCCGGTCGGGACGCGACGGACTTAACGGCACTCGCGCTGTGTCCACAATCCGAATATTGCTGGAGCGCAGCCCGGCAGAGACACTCGCCTCCTTCAACCGTTGCAGCAAGCCCTCGTACAACTGGCGATCGGAATCCACATCGCGGCGCAACAACGTGTACTCGATTGCGCTCTCATTGAGGGTGTTCGCCTGTTGTTTTTGCTCGTCCATCGCTGCCCGAAGCATGCTCTCGCGCTGGGCAGCTGCCAGGTAATCACTCTTAATGCGTCCCGCCAGTTTGTCGACTTCCGCCTGTGATGCCTTCTGGATTTGCTTCAGCTGACTATTCAGCTCGAGGATTCGCGGATGCGCGGGCCCAAGATGAACTTCCGCCTGCGCAATCTGCGTTTTCAGATCTACTTCCTGCGCGTGCAACTTGGAAAGCAGGCTGGTCGAATCCAGGTTCGATAAGAGTTCCGGATTGCCATGTATGACGAGACGATACCGCGCTTCCTTCTGGATGCGGTCTGCTTCCGCCTCCGTTAGTTCGCGATTCAGTTCGTCCAGTTTTTCGGTGACGATGTTCTGCTTTTCGTCGATCCCGAGAATTCCATGCTCCTTCTGATACCGAACCAGCTTTTCCTGTGACGCTTCGACTTTCAGCTGCAGATCGGAAAGCTGCTTCGAAAGCCAGTCCGAAGTCTGCATGGCGGCTTCGAATCGAGTTTTGAAGTTCTGCTCGATGTAGACATTCACCAGGGTGTTCACTACTCGGGCGGCGAGTTCGGGATCGGGGTTGGTGAAACGAATCTCGAGGATACGCGTCTTAGCAACCTGCTTGATACTCAAGCCGCCGTGGACAAATGCGAGCATCGCGGCTTCCTGGTGCGGGTCAACCGCAGGACCAGCGAGTGTGTCTAATGAAGCGTTTTTCTTTGTCTGAAAGGCCGGATCTTTGTCCAGTTGCAACGCCTTCGCGGTCGCGAGGGTAATCGCATCGCTTTCCAGGATTCTGGTCTGCGTATCCAAGGTCAGCTGGTAGTCGATGTCGTCGTCGGTGACGGCATCGCTGCCATTCTTGAAACCGAGTGCATCCGAATTCTCGCGATTGATTGCGATGCGCCCCACCGCCTCGTACTCCGGCTTAGTACGGAGGGTAACGATGACGGCCAGAATCACAGTGATCCCGACAGTTGCGAGAATCGTCCAGCGGTGCTTACGGAGCATCGGCAGGTACTGCAGCAACCCGTTGTCTTCGGAAACAGTCGCGTAGGCAATCTGTGGGTATGCAGGCCAAGAGCCGGCAGATTCGCCACGTAACTGCACCTCTCCCCGAACTGGCGAAGCCAGACTGCTATTTGATCGCATTCACCCACGCCGACAGCTAGCCACTGGTGGTTACACAAGGTACCGTGCAAAACCACTCGTCTGGACTCTTGCTGGCGGCTGAATTTTAGCATCGAAAAACTCTGGATTTTCGCAGAGGAAACGGAGTAGTAACCCGTCCGGCGGCGCATTTCTTGAGGTTCCGACCTATACTCGTCGCGGCAAGTCAGCGCTCCTCAATGTCAGATCACAATCGGTATCGACGCATTTGCTACCTGAGTTCGACGGGAGAATTGGGCGGCGCGGAATTTTCGCTGCTCGATACAGTATGCGTGCTTCGCCAACAGCATCCGCAATGGCGACCGGTGCTTCTCGTCCCCGAGGATGGACCTTTGGCCGCGCGCGCGCGCGAACTCGACATTGAGGTTGAGATCATTCCCGTCTCAGAGTGCCTGTCTAAGCTTGGCGATTCGCAATTGGTGCGCTCAAACAGCTACGGAAGAAGATTGCATTTAGCTGCAGAGCTCATCGCTGCGATTCCAGAAACACTCGCCTACTCGCAGCGATTACGTTGCCGGTGGAAGACTCTACGACCTCAGCTGATCTACGCCAATGGATTCAAGGCGCATGTTTTTGCCGCTCTTTCGCGCCCTCCGACAATACCTCTTCTCTGTCATATCCACGACTATGTTTCTCCTCGGCCTATGATGGCGCGCCTTTTCCGTGGGTACGCAGCAAGCAGCTGTATTGTGGCCAATTCGCACAGTGTAGCCAACGACGCTCTATCCGTATTGGGAACTAAACGGCAACGACGGTGTGAGGTCATCTACAACTCGGTGGATCTCGATCATTTCTCGCCGATTGGCAGGAGGCTCGATCTCGATGAACTCAGCGGATTGCCAACCCCACCGTCCGGGACCCTTCGCGTAGGATTGATTGCCACCATGGCTTGGTGGAAGGGACACAACACCTTTCTGGAAGCGATGTCGCGACTGCAAAAGCATGCGGTTCGCGGATATATCATCGGCGGTTCTATTTACCGAACTGCCGAGAGCGAGAACTCCTTCGCGGGACTCCATGCCGAAGCTCTGCGGATGGGTATTACCAATCGCGTCGGATTTACGGGACACATCGCCGACGTCGCATCCGCGATTCGTTCGCTCGACATCGTCGTTCACGCCAGCACTCGCCCCGAACCCTTCGGGCGTTCGATCATCGAAGCCATGAGTTGTGCCAGGCCCGTGATCACCACGGGACTGGGCGGCGCCGCCGAAATTGTTGCCGCGGGTAGAGGTACCGTCACTTTCTGGCCGGGCGAAGCAGATGATCTCGCCGGTGCGATTTCCAAACTCGCCAGGGACGGCGCGCTTCGTAAAGATTTGGGCGCTTGTGCTCGTCGAACAGCAGAACAACACTTTGGACGAGATCAGTTAGCCCGTGACCTGGATCTCCTCTGGAATCGGATGCCGTTGGCCGATCACGACGCCCTGACGCAACCCGCGCTGAAGGATGCGCTCGTTTCCGGAATCTAGCCGCTATGGGAATCGCAATCTGCGTGGTCACCTTGATCTTGACGTATTACGCAGGGCGCCGTTCGCTAGTTGCCGGCGTGATGGTTATGGTTACTGCCGGATACGCGTATGGCATCGTACGCGCCAATCTCGATTCGCCCGCTGCTTATTTCCTGTTCGATTCCGCCGTTCTGGGTCTGTATGCGGCGCAGTTTCCCTCAATGACGCGGTCCTTTGCATCGCCCGACGGGCGCAGGCTTAAACACTGGATCCTTCTGCTTGCGTTGTGGCCACTGATCCTGTTTTTCATCCCGCTGCAGGATCCGCTGGTGCAGGCTGTTGGCCTGCGCGGAAGCATATTCTTCCTTCCTATGGTTTTGCTGGGCGCAAGACTTACTCGAGAGAAGCTGCATACCCTCGCTCTTTGTCTTGCAGCCTTGAATCTCGTCGCTGTGATCCTCGGCTTCTGCGAATATTTCTTCGGTGTCGATTCCTTCTATCCGCGCAATGTAGTGACGGAACTCATCTACAACAGCAACGATGTTGGCCCTTTGGGCGCCTACCGTATTCCTTGCAGCTTCGCAAACGCTCACGCTTATGGCGGAACGATGGTCATGACATTACCCCTTCTTTTAGGAGCGTGGGTTCAACGCGATAACAAGAGAATGCAACAAATCTTGCTAGTGCTCGGCATCGTCTCCGCGGTACTTGGGGTATTGCTCAGCGCAACCCGTACTCATTTCGCCGTTATGATCGTGCTGCTAGGCATTTTCATTCTTTCCTCGCGCGTACGCCCCGGTGTAAAGCTGGCGTTCACAACCGCATTGATTGCCGTGACTCTGATTGTTGCGCAACAAGACCGATTGCAGCGCTTTACCACTTTACATAACACACGCTACGTCGAATCGAGAGTCCACGACAGCGTAAATGGAACTTTCCTGGAAGCCTTGCAGATGTTTCCCTTCGGCAACGGTCTCGGCGGCGGCGGGACCAGCATTCCGGCGTTTCTACAGGACCGCGTACACGCTCCTCTGCTTCTTGAGAGCGAATACGGACGAACGTTGCTGGAAACCGGCATCATTGGCCTCGCTCTATGGACTGCGTTCTTCCTATGGTTTGCGACACGGCACAGATTTATTCCAACTGAACCTTGGGCGGTGGGAAGGCGAATCGCCTGGTACGCCTGCATCGGTACTTTTATCCAGGGGCTACTCGGGATTGGCATGTTTCTCTCCATCCCGCAGTCCGTGTTGTTCCTAATGATGCTCGGGTGGGTTTCTATTCCTCAAAACGACCAGCCGGACTACCGGATGATTCCTCTTCAGCGTGCGCGGTTGCTGAATGCAGAGGTCCGCAGGTTTGCCTGACCTGACCTTGCGAGGCGCACCCGCGAATCTCTTGAGTAAACCGCCATTTCCTGCCGAGTATGGGAATCGAAACCGAATTGTGCAATTCTCGGTAGACAATCTGTGGGAGGTTGCGGTTGCCTTACGAAACGGGAGAGCGCCCGTGCGTTTTAAACCTGGGATGCGGGAAAGAACGCGTTGCCGGCGCGGTGAGCGTCGATATCAGTTCGGCTGTTACTCCGGATGTAGTTCACAACCTCAACCACTTTACGGAAAATAGCTACAACGATTTCTACTCCGAGTGCCGTTTCCGGCTGCAAACGCGCAAGTTGCTTTTCTATCCTTCGCTGATAAACAAGTTCGTCCGGCGAAGGGCCGAGCGAAATCCGCAGCGATTTGAGAAGTCGTGGACGTGGGCATTGCCTGCCTGGTATCTCTACTTTGAACTAGTAGTTGTGAAGCCAGGTGTTCATGCACCGGCTGCCCCGAAAGCAGAGGCATATGTCCAGCACTGAAAAATGGCTTCTGCTGCAGTTCGAAACTTGCACGCTACCAGCGCATTCCGCCAGTCCCTTAGAACCGGTCCTTACAATTCGAGCGTCATCGAAAAATGTCACGCTGAACCTAGCCGAGGTCTGGCAGTATCGCGAACTTCTGTACTTTTTGATCTGGCGTGATATCAAGTTGCGTTACAAACAGACAGCGTTAGGCGCTGCCTGGGCCATCATTCAACCGGTTCTGCCGATGCTGATTTTTACCCTTTTTTTTGGCAAGCTGGCCCACGTGCCCTCGGATGGTATCCCATACTCGCTATTTGCATATGCCGGACTGTTGCCGTGGACGTATTTTTCCAACGCAGTCAGCAATAGCTCGTCGAGCGTAGTGGCCAACTCAAATCTGGTCACAAAGGTCTATTTTCCGAGGATCCTGATTCCAATTTCCGGCGTTCTTGCTGCGCTGCTCGACTTTGTTGTCGCAAGTTCGCTTCTCGCCGGAATGATGCTCTGGTACCACATTCCGCTGCGACTCTCGATCCTGCTGGTACCATCGATACTGTTGCTGATCACGCTCTTTGCCATGGGTACTGGAACGCTGTTCGCCGCCCTGAACGTGCGTTTTCGCGACATTCGCTTCGTGCTTCCCTTTCTCATTCAATTCTGGATGTTCGCTACACCCGTCATCTACCCGGCTGCGCTGGTACCTGGGCGATGGAGATGGGTGCTTGCACTAAATCCCATGGCTGGCATGCTGGAAGCGTTTCGCGCGGCCATATTCGGAATGCCGCAAGCGTGGACCATGCTGATCATTTCAGGCGTCGTCGCAACAGCTTTGGTCCTCTACGGCGCTTACTTCTTCCGCTCCGCCGAGCGTACTTTTGCAGATGTGATCTGACCGATGCGCCCCGCAATTGTTGTTGAACAACTCGGCAAGCAATATCAGATCGGCACCCGTGAGAACTACGACACCTTTCGCGACGCGGTGGTACGCAAGTTCAGGCATCCTCTCGCACGTAAGCAGCAGCCCCCAACTTTCTGGGCGCTCCGCGATGTTTCCTTCCGAGCCACCGCGGGAGAAGTTATCGGCATCGTTGGCCGAAATGGGGCAGGTAAATCAACCCTCCTTAAAGTGCTTTCCCGAATCACCGAGCCGACCACTGGCCGAATCGATCTTTTCGGACGTGTCGGCAGTCTTCTGGAAGTGGGGACAGGCTTTCACCAGGAATTGACTGGCCGTGAAAATGTCTTTCTTAACGGCGCCATCCTCGGCATGAAACGTGCCGAGATCGCCGCCAAGTTTGACGACATTGTCGCCTTCGCTGAAGTCGAGCGCTTCATCGATACACCCGTAAAACGCTATTCCAGCGGCATGTACCTTCGCCTAGCGTTTTCAGTAGCGGCATTCCTTGAATCGGAGATCCTGCTCGTCGATGAAGTTCTCGCCGTGGGTGATGCCAGCTTTCAGAAGCGGTGCTTGGGAAAGATGCGCGACATTAGTACCGGAGGACGCACTGTCATTTTCGTAAGCCATAACATGGCGGCCATTGAATCGTTATGCACGCGATGCCTGATGTTCTCGCAGGGACAACTGTCGGCAGACGGCAATCCCCACGAAGTCATTGGTCAGTACATGGCTGCCAACCTCAGCACGCAGGCACCTTCTCGCGATCTTCGCGATCACGAAAATCGTCATAGCGGTATGAAGCAACTGATGCGGCGCATTACGCTGCTTTCCGCCAAGGAAGATCCCGTTTCATCCGTGCGAATGGGTGAGTCGCTTTCGGTGCAAATCGATTTTGAAGCTCCCGACCATCCGATTCGGCCCACACTCGAGATCAGCGTTAAAAACAGTTTTGGCGTTGTTGTGTTCAGTGCGAGCAATCGGGTGATGTCGCAATACCACTTCGAACGTTCCATGAAGCGGGGAGCGATTACCTGCAAAATTCCCGATCTTCCACTGGTTTCTGGCCTCTACAGCATGGATGTCTACTTTGGAGAGGAGTACCAGGCGCTGGACGCGATTTATGACGCCATCTCCTTTGAGGTAACTCCCGCTGATGTCTTCGGCAGCGGTCATATTCCGACCGGCAATGAAGGGACGATCTTCTGGCCCACGACCTGGAGCGTGAGCAGCGATTTCCCGGGTGAGCAGACGAGTCAGTGAGCCATGAATGACTTCCGCTGACGAGCGAACGTCCGGGATATCTGAACCGCGTGTGCTTCATATTGTTCCCGCGTTATTTGGAAGTGATGGGGTCATCGGTGGCGCCGAGCGCTATGCGCTCGAACTAGCCCGGCACATGGCGGAACGCGTATCGACTCAACTTTTGACGTTTGGGCCCGAATCCCGCGAAGAAGGCATGGGTAACTTGCGCATTCGCGTTATTGGACGGCCCCACTACGTTCGCGGGAATCGCATGAATCCGCTTTCCTGGAACATCGTTCGCGAAATCCTGCGAGCCGATGTGGTTCATTGCCATCAGCAACATGTCGCGGCGAGTAGCATGGCGGCGGCGATATCACGTATCACGAGTCGCAAAGTCTTCGTTACTGAACTCGGAGGCGGCGGTTGGGATATTTCGTCCTACCTCTCGACGGATCGGTGGTATCACGGGCACCTGCACATCAGTGAATACAGCCGGCGAGTCTTTGGTCAGGAAGGGCAGCGCCGGGCTCACGTCATCCTCGGCGGCGTGGATACCGAGAAGTTCTCGCCATCTCCGGGAAAATCGCGACGTGATCAGGTGCTGTTCGTGGGCCGATTGCTTCCCCATAAGGGAATCGACGACCTCATCCGAGCCATCCGGCCCAGGAGTGTTCTTCCCGAATTACGTCTCAGCATCATCGGCCCCAAGCTGAACGATCGTTACTTTGCAGACTTGCAGGCACTCGCCGCCGGCAAGCCTGTCAGCTTCCGAACCGCTGCTCACGACGACATGATTTTGGAAGCCTACCGGCAAGCACTCTGCCTGGTACTGCCCAGCGTGTACGTCGACCTCTATGGTGGGCACAGTCAGATCCCTGAATTGCTCGGACAAACCCTGCTGGAAGCGATGGCTTGTGGGACGCCTGCCATCTGCACCGACGTGGCGAGCATGCCCGAGATTGTAGTCGACGGAGTAACCGGATTCGTGGTGCCTGCGAATCGCCCGGACGCGCTGCGCGAAAAGCTGCTCTGGCTGCAGCAGCACCGGGAACAAGCCGATGTTATGGGTGCTGCAGGACGCCAGCGGGTGCTTGAGAAATTCGCATGGCCTGCAGTAGTCGAGCGCTGCTTGCAAATCTATGGCGGAAAAGAAAATGACTGAGTGGCACCTGATTACCTGCGAGTATCCTCCACAGGTTGGAGGCGTCAGTGACTACGGCGAGCAGTTGTCCGCCGCGCTCCGGCAGAGCGGCGACGCAGTACATGTGTGGGCCCCGGGGAATTCCGGTACTGCCGACACAAATCTGCATCGTGCGCTCGGGACATTCGATTCGAAATCACTAGCTGTATGCGATCAACTTCTGAATCAATACGCTTCCCCGCGCGTTCTGTTGCTGCAATGGGTTCCCCACGGGTATGGGCAACGCTCGATGAATCTTGGCTTCTGCCGCTGGCTCGAGCGACGCGTGCGAATTCACGGAGACGCTCTGCAAATCATGGTGCACGAGCCTTTCCTGGAATTTCGCGGCCTCCGTCAGAGCGTTGCTGCGGCCGTACATCGACTGATGGTGAAGACACTACTCGGGGCAGCCGATCGAGTGTGGCTTTCCATCCCTGCATGGAAACCGATGCTGCACCCGTTTGCGCCTGCTGATCTGCAAATGGAGTGGCTGCCGATTCCAAGTACCATACCCAATTGCTCCAGCAGAGAAGAGGCACGATTACTCCATGAGAAGTTTGCCAGCGGCGCGCTGCTGATCGGACATCTTGGAACCTATTCTCAGTCCATTCGCAGTATGCTCGACCCAATAGTTACCGAAATTCTGAAGCGCTATTCGACTCAACGGTTTCTTCTCCTGGGCTCTGGCGGAGAAGAATTGCGCGCCGAACTGATTGCGAATAACCCGGATCTGTCAGGCCGCCTGTTTGCGACCGGCCATCTGTCCCGCGAGGCCCTTTCGGCGCATCTGGCTGCCTGCGACCTGCTAATTCAACCGTACCCCGACGGCGCCAGTTCTCGACGCACCAGCTTAATGGCCGGTATTGCGCACGGCATTCCCGTGGTAACGACATTGGGGCATTTATCAGAACCCTTGTGGCTGGAAACGGCGGCGGTCGCGATGGCGCCTGCTGCCGATGTGATGGCCTTGACAAAGTTAGCCTGCAATCTCATTGAGTCGACGGAACAGCGGGAGCAACTGGCCGAAGCAGGATTGAGGCTCTACCGGGAACGCTTCGACTTCGAACACGTTGTCACTGCTCTCCGAAACAGCCGCCCCTGCTTTGCTTCTCTCTCGGCGCATCAACTTCGATAATCCTTCTGCCCCTCCAGACAGGTAGAATTCGCCAAGTTTCCTTGCAGCTCCGGGTCGGGTGTCGATGCGTATTGCGGTGGTCACTCGTGCTGCCCGCAAGATTGGCGGCGCGGAAACTTATATTGAAGACCTCTTGCCGGCTCTGGAGCGGGCTGGCCACTCGGTAGCCGTGGTGTTTGAGGGCCATGGCGATCGTTCTCGCCCTGCCATTCAGGTTCCGCCGAAAACTCAGTGCTGGTCTGCGCAAGATCATGGGGCTGCGCTTGCCATTCTTCGTCTCATCAGCTGGGCCCCCGATCTGATTTATCTCCACGGCCTCGAGGAAGTGTGCTTCGAAGAAAACATTCAGCGAATCGCGCCGTCTGTTTTTTACGCTCACGACTACTACGGCCAATGTATCAGTGGATCAAAAACTTATGCGCGGCCTCATGTCATGCCTTGCACGCGCGAGTTCGGGGCAGCCTGTCTGGCCTGTTATCTTCCCAGGGGTTGCGGCGGCTACAGTCCGATCACGATGCTGCGCAGATACCGAGTGCAGATGCGGCGACTGCGGCTGCTTAGGGGATACCGGCGAGTCCTGACGAATTCGGAGTTTCTCGTCAGAACATTTTTGGAACAAGGCATCGCCGCGGAGTGCGTTTATCTGTTTGCCTCAAAAGCTCCTGTTGGTCCTTCTGCAATCGGCGCTTTTACTCTTCCGGCGCCGGGCGAGCCTTGGCGTCTGCTTTTTCTGGGACGCGCTCACGCGCTCAAAGGCGGCGAACTTCTCCTGAAATCACTCCCTTTAGTGGCTGAAAAGATTGGCCGGCCCCTCTCTGTAACCTTCGCGGGAGATGGTCCCGCGCTTCGGGAATGGCAGCGTCTGGCTGAGAAACTTCGTAGTGACCGCATCCAGATTTCCTTCGTCGGATGGCACACTCGCACCTCCGACCTTTTTGCCGAAACACATCTACTGGTGATGCCGAGTGTGTGGCCGGAACCTTTCGGACTCTCAGGACTCGAAGCAGGGCTGTGTGGGGTCCCCGCGGTGGCTTTCGCTAACGGCGGTATTCCGGAATGGCTGCACGAGGGTGAAAACGGTCATCTTGCGCCGGCAACGCCACCAACATCGGTAGGACTGGCTGACGCAATCGATCGAGCTCTCTCCGATTCGAGGCATTACCTGATTCTCAGGACGAAAGCGTTGGCACGCGCGCGGGAATTCAGCCTGAGCCGGCATATGGATTTACTGCTCCGCACCTTTGCGCAAGTCACTAGGGAACGGCATGCTGAACCGCTCGCCGATCCCCTGCACATGCAAGAATTCGAGCATTGTGCAATTTACCGGGGGCGATGACGTGAACGCAATTGCCAGTGCGTCCGGGCAACTGAAAACCCTTCCGCTGGCCCGCCCCCGGGTTGCGGTGATCTGTGATTTTAAAGAAGAAAACTGGCCCAGCATGGATCTTGTCGGCGACATGCTTTGCGATCATTTGAGTAGCAACGATAAGCAGGTTGTCGACGTGACCCGAATTCGCCCTCCGATGCCTCAACCGTTCGGCCGGCGCTCTGGGACTCTAAACAACTTCCATCGTATCCTCGGCCGCTTTGTCAGCTACCCGCGTGAACTTCGCGTGCTCCGAGCCGGCTTCGATTTGTTTCACATTGTCGATCACAGTTATGCGCATCTTGCGCTCGAGCTGCCACCAGGGCGTGTCGTTGTGACCTGCCATGATGTCGATGCGTTCCGAGACTTGGTGCCGGGTGCTCGTTCGCGCAATCTTGTTCGCTCAGCCATGTCCCGCCACATCCTGTCGGGGTTGAGACGGGCGGCTTGGATAACCTGTGATACGCATGCCACGCGCGATCAGCTTTTGTCGAACCACCTGGCCCAAGCGGACCGTGTTTCCGTCGTCCACAACGGCGTCGATCCTGCTTTCTGTCCACATCCGAATGAGAGCGCCGATACGGCGCTCGCGAATATGCTCGGCCGGCGTGCGGGAGAATCCCCGGAGGTACTTCACGTAGGCAGCACGATTGCGAGAAAACGTATACAGGATGTGCTGGGGATCTTCGCAAAGCTGCGTGCCAGGATTCCCACATTACGCTTGCTCAGGGTGGGTGGCGTGTTCACAGGAGAGCAGCATCGGATTACCCGCAAGTTGGATTTGACGAGTTCGATCGATGTGCTGCCTCGGTTGGACCGAAGTCTGCTCGCTGCCGTCTATCGGCGCGCCCGCGTGGTTATTCAACCCTCCGAAGCCGAAGGATTCGGTTTACCGATCGTTGAGGCTATGGCCTCGGGCACACCTGTAGTCGCCAGCGATATCCCTGCCCTGCGCGAAGTTGGTGGAACCGCCGCTGAATATTGTCCGGTCGGTGACGTTGAAGCATGGTCCAGAAAGCTCTTTGAGCTGATGAACGAGGCTGAATACGAACGCCGGGGTCGCCGTGAAGCCTGCCTCCAGCAGGCATCGCGCTTCAAGTGGAACGAATACGCGCATCAAATGACTGACATTTACCAGAGGATAGTCGCTTGGTAACCCAGGCATCAGTTCGGCCCCTACTCGGAACTGCCGCACTGGACGAATGCCTTCCTATCAGGCGGCCGCGAATCCTGCAGGTCGGAAAGTTCTGGGCTCCTCATTACGGCGGCATCGAAACCCATCTTCGCGAGCTCTGCCATGGCTTGATGTCAGTCGTCGATGTGGATGTGCTCGTTTCCAACGAGTCTCGCAGTTACATAGAAGAGCGTGATTGCGACATTCGCGTCACCCGCATGCCGCGTTTCGCACAGGTCGCTTCCGCGCCGCTCTGCCCCAGCATGCTTCCCTTTCTGAGGGAAAGCTCCGCCGACCTGGTTCACCTGCACCTGCCGAATCCCCCCGCGGTAATCGCGTGTTTGCTGAGCGGATATCGCGGCAAACTTGTGGTGAGTGTCTTAAGCGACATCGTACGGCAGAAGTGGATGGCCAAGGTGCTGAAACCAACAGTTGCTGCCTTGCTGCGCCGTGCCGACGCCGTCATTAGTCTGTCGCCGAACCATGTTGCTCACTCCCCATTGTTGCAACCGTTCAGGGATAAATGCCACGTGATCCCGCATGGAGTCGCGTTTCAGAGCTTCGATTTAGTCGATCGCGAGCAGGTAGCTCAGATTCGCGCTCGTTACGGAAAGCCAATCGTCCTGGCCGTGGGACGCCTGGTGTACTACAAAGGATTCGAGTTTCTGATCCGCGCAATGCGCGACATTGATGCGCATCTTCTGCTGATTGGAGACGGACCCTTGCGCGAGCAACTGATCGACACGGCTTCGCACTCAGGTGCGCAGGACAAGGTCAGCTTTCTCGGAAATGTTGACGATCTGCGTCCCTACTATCACGCGTGTAATGTATTTGTGCTTCCCTCTATCGCGCGAAGCGAAGCCTTCGGCATTGTTCAACTGGAAGCGATGGCCTGCAGTAAACCGGTCATCAACACGCAGTTGGAATCGGGTGTGCCGTGGGTTTCCTTAAATGGGCAAACCGGTATTACCGTGCACCCCGGCGACACACAGGCGTTGGTAGAGGCGATTTCGACCCTGTTATCTCAGCCGATGCTGGCGGCCCGGTATGGTCGTGCCGGTCGCAAACGCGTGGAACAGGAATTCGCAACTGAAACCATGGTCGCACGCACGCTACAACTCTATTCTCAGGTCCTCGGGATCAGCTAACGCCGGCGCTAATGCACGCCGTAAATGGCTACACCGGTTGCCGCTTGCATTACGGACTCTGCAGTTCTCTTCACAATATTCTTCGCGGCGCTGCCGGGAATGAAAAGAATGTCTTCGGGCTGCATGTCCATGTCCGTGGCCTTGGCGGCCATCATGCGCTTCAGAGGAACTGGAACTTCCTTCGGGCCCCCGGACGTTTTTCGGATGATGCGCGCGGAACCCAAAGCTGCCGATCGATTCACTCCCTGAGCCAACGCCAGCGCCTGCAGCACGGTGATGTGCTCATTGTTGTCCATGATGAATCCGCCGGGACGGCCTACATCACCCACGACGTAAACCAAGCCGGCTTTCGAAACCATGATGGTATCGCCTGGAAACACCTGGACGTTGCTATCGACTGACCTGGCTGGATCCGCGTCGACGGTTACGATTACAGGCTGCTCCGGATGATCGCGATGAGTGATGGTGACGGTTTTGCCAGCACGAGCGGAAAATCCACCAGCCGCGGAAATTACGTCATAGAGTCGTCGCGTTCCCAGCGAGGGATAGACTCCCGGATGAGATACCTCGCCAAGCACGGAAATGCCGATGGAAGCGTACTCCTTCACGAACACAGACACATGAGGATCACGAAAGTAGTTGCCGTCTCTCATTTTCTTCGCGATCTCGTCCTGCGCCTGTTCGGTAGTAAGGCCGCCAACGGCAACGTCTCCGATCAAAGGCAGCGAAATCACGCCCTCCTGGCTGACTCTGGTTTCTGGGCGGTAGTCGCTGACGCCATCGACGCTGACCGCAATCAGGTCTCCCGGAGAGAGCTTGATAAACGCAGGCTTCGACTGGGCTGGGGCAGAAAGCCTGGGCAACGGCGCGGCCGGCGTCGCCTCGGCAGTTTCGGTTACAGGCCCGACAAGAGAATCGGGATTCTGTGCATCCACAACTCGGGTCGACAACAAGAGGCCGGAAGAAGCGAGTAATGCAGAGGCAATCAGAATGCGCCGCGTGAGTTTTGCCATCGGAGTGGATTCAATCTATCGCAATTCACACGCGAACGGCGGCCATAGATAGGGGCGGTAACCAGATGTGCACTGAGGTGCTTTTTTGGCATTCGTGGCCGCCATAGTTACTCATCAAACCTAAGTACATGGGGGCGAGACGTCCGCGATGCAATCGAAATCTTTCGATTGCTTAGAGGAAGGTGCAGGTGTGTTACTGCGAGGCGCCCCACGTCTGCTAAATCTCGCAGACGTGGGACAGAACCAGCGAGAGCGAGGCCCTACTGCGCCACCAGGAAGGTGTATGTCTCGGACGCGGTGGGCGTGATCGATGAAGCCGTATGGTTGCAGAAGTTGATGGTAAGCGTATTCGATGCGGTCACGTGGCCATGGTCTACATTCAACCCCGTCTGCTCCGTCGGCTTCTGCACGGCAACGAACATATCGCCGGTCGCCACCCCTGTCACAGTAAACGACTGCGTCGCGCAGGTATTCGCGGCCACTGCCGACGGTGAAATCGTTGCCGTGTACTTCGCCATCTTCGTTAAGGCGGTGCCGTTAGTTCCGATTTGAACTCCACCATTGAAGGTTCCCTTGCCGCTGGAAGTAACAGTAGCAACAGTGCTGCCAGCGCCATTTCCGAACCGCACTCCGCCGGTACTGGTGCCGCTTGTCACATTGAAGTCGAGCGTCTGCGTCGCTTCACTATTCAGTTGGGTGCTGCCTGAGTTCGACAGCGCCAGTCGGTATGGCGTGAATCCCGCATGTGCGATTGCAAAGTCATTGATGCTCGTCTTCGGATAAATCGTCCACTTCGGGGAACTGGACTTGTCGTTGAAAATCCACTGAATGTTCTGGTCTGCCGTCGCTCCCGAATACCAATTCCAGATCAGCGGACTATCCGTTTGATCATAAACATTGAGGTTACCGGTGCGCTTGAACATCCAGACCTGCGTCGACATCACCGAGTTGCGGCCATCCGCATCGGTCACCACAGGAAGAGTAACGGTTTGAATTTTGTTGTACGCCGCACCGGAAACGAATGAGTAGTCGGTTGTGTTCCCTTCCGTGCGGGACTCGCTGAGGATGTTCTGCATGGCTCCCGAACCGAAGGAATACCCGACGAGCGCCGATTCCACGTCGAAGCCCATGAAATTCACGTTACTCGCATACTCGAGCAGCACTCCCGTGCCATCTGTGGTGTTGTTGGTTCGCGCTGTGCCGCCAATGATCTGGAACGCGGAGTTGCCCTGACCCGAGGCGCCAGTGAGGTGCAATGTATTGTGACCGCCTCCGAGGTACAGGTTGTGCAGCAGCATGTACGCGTTCATACCTCCGGTAGCGTCGAAGCGCAAGGCTTCCTGGGCGGTGCCGGGCGTAATGGAGCCGAGGAGCTTCAAATTGCTTAGCGTGCCGCCAATCGTGTTATCGATTTCCATCGCACGGGCCGCGCTGCCACCGCCTGATACATCGATCTGGAAATTTTCCAGGCGGATGAAGTTGGTCCCTGTACCGGAGCCACCAATCTTAAACGCCGATCCATTCCCGGTGTATTGAAGCGCGGTGCCACCCGCGGTAAAGGACTGATCCGGCCCCCAACCGGCGCTGTATCCGAGAAAAGCAAACTGGTTTGCGCCGGGTTGAACCACAATGCGGCTGGCGCCCATCGCAAGCGTCGTCTGTCCCGCCAAAATGGTAACCGACTTTTTCGCAATCACCAGATCCGAACTCAAGCTTTGCGAACCGGTCAAAGCCCGAGCATCCACAAGTCCTCCGCCCGCGGGGAGATCGGCAATCGCTGCACTAACTTTGGCTCCCCAGTCAGCGCCGGGATACGCATCGGCGCACTTCGCGCCAGCAAGAGTTTGACACTTCAGGTCAGTGAAGGTCCCTGCAACGGGACTTGTACTTCCCAAGGTTCCAGGTGCTGCCCAGTTGATTTGCGCATTCGGGACGAGCGCGTTGCTGTCGAGTGATGCATACCCGTTCGGCACGCCTTTGCTCGCGGCCGGATCGGCGCCAGCCAGGACAGCCATGGCGCTCATGTTGTCGGACCAGGGCACGCTCATCCACTGCTGCATTGGCGAAACCAGTTGCACCTTGTTCGTCGGCGGCGTGTAGATGCGGAAGATCGTAGTGGGCGCTGTGCCAACCAAGGAATAATTGCCGCCATTATGAATGATGCTGGTTCCGCCATGAACCGCGATATGTGGTGCTCCGTTCGAGGTTTCGATCACGCCGCCATTGACGACCACGTTTCCCATATTCACGAAAGCAATGGCATGCCGGTTGGTTGAAGGATTCGTCTCGGCGCTGAAGACAGGGTGATTGAGCACGAGCGAGGAGTTCGCCCAACCCTTAAACACGGCTCCAATTTCTGTTCCGTTACCCTGCTCGATCCAGAGCCCATCGATAATGGCGCTGCCTGTATCCTGGTAAAAAGAATAATGTCCGCCGGTTAGCGCAATGTCACTCATGGTGAGCACGCCGCCCATGGGGCCGATCCCCAGGTCGAACAGCGTCTTCTCAGCGCCAATTACCTTCACGCTGGTGAGGCGGTTCAGGTAATCGTTGTTGATTAACTGGAAGCCACGCCAGTAGCCCGTCGTCATCACATTGTCAAAGCGGCTGTTCACGGTGTAGATGGCGTAGGGTCCCGTTCCGATCAGGTTGAGATCGCGGAAGTCGAGAAAATTTACCTGCCCGTAGCTGCCGCCCGGTCGACGTAGGAACAAGTACGCAGCGCCGTCGGGTGTGGTGGCGGTCGTAAACTGGTCGAAATTGTTATCGAAGTTAAGTAACAGCATGGTGTTGCTGTCAAAGGTTGCTTTTGTGCTGGGAGCAGTAAAGTCAGCCGTATAGCGAGCAGTGGATGAGATTCGTATGGAATCGACCCAGCCGTTTGTCATCGGATTGTTAAATGAAGATTCCAGCCATCCACCCGGAGTAGGACCGAGTAGAAAATCTTCGCAGGCGAGTTGCTTGATGGCTCCAGTTGCAGTTGTGCTTCCCTGCAGTGCGCCATTCAGGAACAGACGAAGCATCGTTCCGTCGTAAGTGAATGCGATGTGATAAGTGGTCCCTGCCTGCACTGCATTGGCTGCGGTTCCGACGGCCTTTAGCGTCCCGCTCACGTTCAACATCGCGATAATCTGATCATTCGCGCCATGCTGGATTACGAGAGACGTGTTGCTATCCACCGGCGTGGTCCATCCTGAACTGCTGAGAATGTTATGGGTGCCGTCGGCAGATCCAAACCTCGCATTGGGCTTATAAAACAGCTCGACAGTCAGGCTGTTTCGTCCATTCAGTTCCACGGCACTGACATCGCGAAAGTTCAGCAGGTAGTTGTTGCTGCCATCGAGATACATCGAGCTTCCGTTGCCCGAAGCCAGTGCCGGTCCAGTGGGGACACCTGTGTATCCCAAGGAAACCGGCGGCGAAATCACAAATAATGGCCCCTGGTTGGTATAGCCGCTGGTGATGGTCGTAGAGTTTTCCCCCGCACCGTAGAACTTGATCCCGCGGCTGATGTGCAGCGGCTTGAGAACACGGTAAATGCCTTTAGGGACATAGACGCTGTCAGTACCACCTGTGCCAGCGCTCGCAGCATCAATGGCAGCCTGAATCGCAGCCCAGTCATCGGTAATGGCATCGCCCCGAGCGCCGAAATCCTTCACATTCAAATAGCCGCGTGGACCGGAAGATCCGCCGCGCAGATCGACGATAGGAATATTTTGCGGATTGGTGAAGTTATCTATGCCTGCGTAGTCAGCGGGGATTAGAACTGACCCGGTGCTACCGGCATCGGTGATAGCATCCTGGATCGAAGAGAATTGGGAGGCAAAGCGGAGGCCGGCAAGGCTAATCGGCGTATCACCAATGCGCCCAAGTTTCTGCGCCAGCCCTGTATTCACAGTAGCCGTCTGCGTATCGACATAATGACGGGTGGCCGCCTGGCTGGAGGTGACGGGATCTCCTGCCAGGGACAATGGGCCGCTCATGGTGTCGCCATTCTTGTTGACGTACGCACCGCTGGAGACGTTGGAGACCGCGGTATCGACATAGGCCTTATTTGCGGCAGCCATGCTGATCATCGGCGTGGGGACCATCGGAGAGGCCGCGAAGGTTTTTATTCCCGCAACCGATTCGTCACCGGAGTTATGAAGCACCACGGCATTATCGGCCTTCGACACGAGGTTGGAGTCGAGGTACTGGCGGGACACCATTTGCGCAGCGACGGATGCCGGCACGATGCTGGAACGGATGGCGGAGATCGTTGCGGGCGACATGGAGGGCACGGTCCAATACTCAGTCATCGTCGTTCCATCATCGAGTTTCAACACGACTTTGTAGAAGGTGCCTGCTGGGGTCGCGCCCTGATTGGGTATCAGGTTCAGGTTCACCCGCCCAGCATCGCCAATCGAGACACTCATCGAACCGGCAGCAACCGGCTTCTGGTCGGCACTGGTGAAAGCCGGCCATGAAATTAGCAGCGTGCCACCAGCGGGTGTGCCATCCGCTCGGTAAACGATGTCGTTGATCTGCGTCGTCGCTGGAGTTTGCGCCTGTAAATGCATCGTGCTGAGAACCATGAGGAAGATGGAAACCAGCAAATAAAAAAGCCGCCAGCATTGGCGGCCACGTAACCAGGATGTAGTCATGTGTACTCTCGATCAGGTATCGCTTAGTTTCAGAGTACCAAGACTGGCCGCACCTACCTGACACTTACGCCGAAACTATATTCGCCGTACTTTGTTCTACTTAGGAGCAATTCGGCGATTTTGCGGCCTTGACATCTCCTTCCCGATTTGAGAATTCACGGCACCATGTGGGGGTCCGTTACGGTTCCTGAATCAAACGGGTGGCATTAACATCAGATAGTTAGGAAGAATCTGATATGAACACACTCAAGACAGCGTTTCTTCTAACCGCGTTGACGCTGCTTCTCCTCTTTATTGGGCAATACTTCGGCGGTCAGAACGGACTGATCATGGCTTTCATCATCGCCGGGGTGATGAATTTCGTCTCGTACTTCTTCTCGGACAAACTGGCTCTGGCCATGTACCGCGCCCAGCCGGTTACGCGCGAAGAGGCCCCGCGCATCTATGGCATCGTCGAGCGGCTCACCGCCAAAACCGGCCTTCCAATGCCGAAAATTTACGTGATTCCGACGGATTCGCCAAATGCATTTGCCACGGGGCGCAATCCGCAACACGCTTCCGTCGCGGTGACCCAGGGAATCCTCGGCTTGCTGAACGATGATGAAATGGAAGGGGTGCTTGCGCACGAGTTGGGACACGTTCGCAATCGCGACATCCTGATCAGTTCGGTGGCAGCTACGATTGCTGGAGCCATTACATTTCTCGCCCGCATGGGAGCGTGGGGTGCCATGTTCGGCGGATACGGTGGTCGCGACGATCGCGACCGCGGCGGCGGACTCGCCGCTCTTTTCATGTTGATTCTGGCCCCAATCGCGGCGATGCTGATCCAGTTGGCTGTGTCGCGCTCGCGCGAATACCAGGCAGACGCAACTGGAGCGCACATTACAGGAAACCCGTATGCGCTGGCCAGCGCTCTTCAGAAGTTGGACGCCTATTCACGCCGTGTGCCCATGGCGGCATCACCTTCGACAGCGCACCTGTTCATTATCCAGCCGCTGTTGGGGATGAACTTCGGGAACCTGTTTTCTACTCATCCTCCGACCGCGAAACGTATCGAGCGGCTGACAGGACGTCCGGCAGAGTTTATGCAGTGAGTTTTTCTGGGCGCGGGCGCCCTCGCCCGCGTGAGTGTCCCGTTCTGTTCCACACGTTTACAAAAGCACTGTGATTGTGAGCGCCGTTTAGGATTCTCTTGACCCTGCCGCAACGTCAGAGCTGACAATCCTTCGAGAGGCATAACATGAAGCCAATTACCGTGACTGAATCTCGATCCGCTTTGTATCAAGCACACGAATTCGCTGAGTTGGCTGGAGTGACTGTCCGCGCGCTGCATCATTACGATCGCCTCGGACTGCTCAAACCTGCGCATCGCAGCGAAGCGGGATACCGGTTATACAGCCGGAAGGATTTGGCGCGTCTCGAGCAGATCGTGGTGCTGAAGTTTCTTGGAATGCCACTCCGCGAAATTGGTGAGGTCCTGCAGCAAGAGACAGCAACATTGCCGCAAACCTTGCAGCATCAGCAGCAAGTGCTCACCGAACAGCGGCGGCAGTTGGACAAGGCTATTGCCGTAATAGCGAAGGCCTCGCAATCGATCGGCAATGGAGACGAGTCCGACTGGCGCCTTCTCGCCAGCATCATCAAGGAGATCAATATGCAAAACGACAAAACCTGGATGGGTCATTACTTCACGGAAGCAGCCAAGGCAAAGATTGAGGAACGCAAAGCTCTCTGGTCGCCGGAACTACAGGAGCGGACCGACAAGAAGTGGAAGGAACTCTACACCGAAGTTCAGGCATCACTCCACGAAGATCCTGCCAGCGACAAAGCACAGGCTCTTGCCGCGCGGGCACAGGCGCTTATCGATGAATTCACCGGTGGCGATCCTGAGATCCAAAAGGGACTGACTAAGCTCTACTCCGATCGCAGTAACTGGCCGGAGAACTTCAAATCTCCCGCCCCTCCCGAAGTTCACGACTTCATCTCGAAAGCGATGAGGGCACGAAAGAACTGATGTTATTTTGGAGCCCACTCGCAATCGAGTGGGTTCCTCACCTCGCTGATTCCTATCATCCCCGCCGTACACCAACTCCCGTTCCCGTTTCGGCCTTCATAGATCATTTACAATCGCGATAATGGCTTCTACGGTCCAAGTCGCTCCCGAGCGCGTCATTCAACTGGAAAGCGCGCTGCGGTCTGTCATCCGTGGACAGGACCATGTGGTTCGGTTCGCTCTGGTTTGCCTGTTTGCCCGTGGCCACCTGCTGATTGAGGGGGTTCCGGGAGTCGGCAAAACTACCTTGGCGCATGCCATTGCCCGGGGTCTCGACTGCGAGTTCCAGCGCCTGCAGTTTACGAGCGACATGCTTCCCAGCGACGTGCTGGGCATCTCGATTTATTCCGCGGCGGAACAGAAATTCGAGTTTAAGCATGGGCCTGTATTCACCAACATTCTGCTAGCGGATGAGATCAACCGTACGACGCCGAAAACACAATCCGCCCTGCTCGAGGCCATGAACGAATCGCAGGTTACGGTTGACGGTCATGCTTACACACTGCCGCAGCCATTCCTGGTGATCGCAACCCAGAATCCAATCGAGCACCATGGGACATATCCGCTGCCCGAGTCGCAGATGGACCGGTTCCTTATGCGGCTGCCAATGACATATCCCTCGGCAGAGAGCGAACGCGAGATTCTGCGCGCCGAAGCAGGAGCTGCCCGGCTGGATGACCTGCGCCCGGTGCTGAGCGCGGCTGATGTAATCGCAATCCAAAACGATGTCACGCGGGTTCACGTCGACGATTCGCTGGTGGAATATGCCTTGGCAATCGTCGGAAAGACGCGCGTGTCAGCTTATCTTTCCTTAGGTGTCTCTCCACGTGGCACGTTGATGCTGTACCGAGCCGCGCAGGCCCTCGCGTTTGTGGATGGCCGCGACTTCGCCACTCCGGAGGATTTCAAGACACTTGCTATCCCAGTTTTTGCGCATCGCGTAGTGGTTGGCGGGAGATATTCATCGACGCTGAAGAAGTCCGAACAAGCTGAACAGATCCTTCGGGACATTCTCGAGACGGTTCCCGTGCCCGTGTAACGCAGAATGTCGGCGCTCACCTTGAATTCTGAGTTCGTACTTCTGACTTCGTACTTCTTACCTGATAATCAGCAGATGACCGTTCTTCGGTTTTTCATGCTCCTGTCGCTCGTCGTCTGGTTGGGCGGGATTACCTTCTTCGCCTTCGTTCTAGCACCGACAGTTTTCTCTGTTCTGCCGACTCGCGAACTGGCTGGCTCCGTTGTAAATCGTTCCCTTCCTATCTTGCACTGGATGGGATTGATTTCCGGAATCATCTTTCTGGGCACATCGATGGGCTACTCGGCGGTAAGCACCGGGTCGACACATGCGTTTGCTCCACGTCATGTCCTTGTAGTGGTAATGCTTGCGCTGACGCTGATCTCGATGTATGCCATTTCGTCGCGTATGGCGGTGCTTCGCGCCGAGATGGGAGTCATCGACAATGTTCCGCACGACAATCCTCGCCGGATTGAGTTTAATCGCCTGCATCAATGGTCGACGCGATTGGAAGGCTCCGTGTATTTCATCGGGTTAGTCGTCCTGTATTTAACGGTGAGGCAGTTGAAGTAAGTCTCCGCGACATTCGGAATTTGGCTTCCCTGCTCCGTTCTTTTATTCTGGTATATGGAGAAATTTGCCCACTCGACTCAGTGGCTCGCCGTGCGCGTTCACTTGCGTTGGCTGAAGGCTGAGTGCTGACGGCTGACAGCTCATTATGAAAAGCGGAATCATTGGCCTGCCGCAGGTAGGCAAATCCTCTTTATTTAAAATCCTCACGAAGACTGACGTCTCCGGCCACGCGAACCCCCGTGAAGCGCATCTCGGAGTGGCTACGGTACCGGATGACCGTCTTGATCGTCTGGCGGCACTTTACAACCCGAAGAAGACCGTTCACGCGACCATTCAGTACGTGGACGTCGCCGCCATTGGGCAGGAAGCGCTGAAAGCAGCAGATTACCTTGGCAATCTGCGACAGGTGGACTCGCTGACGCATGTGGTTCGCGCTTTCGAAGACGCTTCGATCCCCCATGCCGCGGGAGACATTAATCCTCTGAGCGACATCAAGAACGTCGAGTTCGACCTCATGCTCAGCGATCTTGGCCAGATCGAAAAACGCCTCGAGCGTCTCGAGAAAGATCTGAAGAAAATGCGATCGGCCGATCTCGAAAAAGAAAATGAGCTCCTGAAAAAGGCGAAAGCATTTTTGGAAACCGAGAAACCGCTCCGCGAAATGGAGATGACCAAAGAGGATAAGAAGCTGATTCGCGGATTCATGTTCCTGAGCGAAAAGTCGATTCTTCACGTGCTCAATATCGCCGAGAGCGCCGACTTGGGGAAAGACCTGGACGAAGCGGTCTCCAAATACGGACTCTCAGAAATCGCTACACATATGAATACGGGCGCTACTGCCGTTTGCGGAAAGGTAGAAGCCGAACTTGCCGAGATGAGCGACGAGGATGCTGAGGAGTTTCTCTCAAGTTATAACCTGAAAGAAAGTGGACTCTCGCGCCTGATTCGCAAGACTTATGATCTTCTTGGCCTGATTTCGTTCCTTACTGTTGGAGAAGATGAGTGTCGCGCCTGGACGATCACGCGTGGGATGCGGGCGGTGGAAGCCGCTGGCGCCATTCATAGCGATCTTGAAAAACACTTTATTCGCGCAGAAACGATTCATTGGGACAAACTGCTCGCTGCGGGTTCCGAAGCTGTCGCCCGCTCACAAGGAACCTTGCGACTGGAAGGCAAGGACTACATCGTGCAGGACGGAGACGTGCTGCACATTCGGCACAGCGGATAACTGCTGCGAACTTTCCGGAAAAAGTGTCTGTCGTGTTCCCACAAACAGCCGATTTTTCGGGCCGTGAGTCATGCTCCGCATTTTTTTTATCTAGACCCGAAAAGAGACTTTGGGCGAGGTACAATGAGGAGTCGTTTGCATCATGAGCACTCCAACTCCAGCAGTACCGCGCGATTCTCGCCCTGATGCCGCTGAAATATCCGAGCAGCTTGCACCTCCTCCCGAAAAGCGGCTCTTCCGCTCGTTCTGGGGAATTGCTCTCCTTTCGCTGCTCTTTGCTCTATTCGTTTTTGTGCTTGGATTTGGTCTTGACTGGACTTTGCTTCACGATCGCGATTCTATCCGCCGGACGTTGGAGTTCTCAGACGGAATTGCGGCCCTGATTTGCGGGATCGTCTTCCTTCTCTTCCTTCGCTCGTACCGGCAGCAGCGAGCCATGCTGCGGCAGCGCATCGAAGTCATCGCCAACATGAACCACCACGTTCGCAACGCCCTTCAGGTGATTGAGTTCACTTCCTATTCGAATTCGGATAAGGAAAAGCTGACTGCTATCAAAAGCAGCGTGAACCGGATTCAGTGGGCTCTGCGGGAACTGCTCCCAAAGATTTAACAACAGGTATGAGTTGACCGAAGGATAGACCCTCAAGACTGAAGTCATCCTTGGGGTGCCAGAGGTGGAGAAATGCATGTCGCAGCGCTCAAGCGCCGCTCTTTCATCCTCTACTCTACCTGGTGTTTAGCCGTATAACCTTCGCGCGCGATCACCTGGTACTTCAAGTTCTTTCCCTTTTGATCGTGCACCTGGAGTGGGCCGCCATCCGGCGCTACAACTTCGACCTTCAATTTGCGATAGGTGCCATCCAGCTTCTGATTCGTAGGATGGTAAGTAATCAGGTATTGATTGCGAATATCGCCGGAGATCTCGCGAAACACCTCAGGCAACTCGCCTTCGAACCGGGGCGAGTACCAGCGACCGCCAGTCATCTGGGCGAACGCTCGCATCTGGTTGTCGCCCTGCAAGAAATCCAGGTTTGCGATGGATGCATTCAGCGACCCGGCAGTTGCGGCTTCGAAATAGATCCTCCAAAGGGCTCCGGTGCTGATCGTAAAGATCGTTACATTCGGTGTGGCCTTAATCTTCTTCAGAATTTTGTCGAGGGTGAGCTTGCTGAATGTGTCGACACCGCTTGAAATCACCACGATGTATTTTCGGCCCTCGATGCGGTCAACACGGTCGAGGGTGTCATAAAGGGCGTCGAACAAGTTGGTCTCGCTGAACCCCGGAATTTGCAGCGTGTTGATCGCCGCATATATTTCGCGTTTATCCTGCGTGAAATCGGTGATCATGTGCGGCTTCATGTCATAGGACACCACTGCCACCCAGTCCTGCGGACGCAGGCTGTTCGCAAAATAGTAAGCATCATTGATAGCGTCGTACATGAACATGTAATTGGTGTAGGCGAACTCGATCAGCAACACACAGGTGATAGGCGCCTGGGTCACATTAAACGTAGCAATCTGCTGCGGCACACCATCTTCAAAAATCTTGAAATTGTCTTTCTTCAGCCCGGGGATGAACTGGCCATCTTTGGTCACTACGCTCACCGGAACCGTCACTTCGGGAACGTCGACGCGGATAGAAAAATCAGGCATACCTTCGGGATTTTTTGGAGCAGGAGGCTTGCGTTCGGGTGGCGGCTCGTCGGTATTCTTCTTGGGGATGGCCATCGGACCAATGTCGCCCTGCGGGCCTCCCGCTTCCGGAGCCTGATCGCTGGGAGGCGCTTGGGACTGTCCCTGTGCAAGCGCCGATAAGGACAGCACGCTAAGAAGGAATAAGCACGCTGCGACGATGCTAAGAAGTTTGCGAAGGGTATTCGCCGGACGTTTCATTTGAATAATTTCCGAATGACATGAACCAGTGACCATGGGAACTCCAGATAACCGCTCCGCGAGCGTGATGGCCTCTTCGAATCGCCCAGCCTGAAGAATTGCAGGCCTCCGCACCAGAGCCTCTGTGCTAGTATAAAACCTCACTTCCGCCTTTTTGACTCGATGCGAACAGCATCCTTTTGGTTATTTTCCGGCTGATCTGGTCGAAGGCGACGAGTGCGCCGGAAACCACAGTTCGAGGTATCCGATCCCTTCCCCCGGGAGTCGAGGTTTACGCCAGTAGTATGAAAAAATTCTTTCTCGCCTTCGCCGTCGTTTTACTCATCCAGAACTGCTGGTCAGCTCAGCCTGTGTTCAAACCTGATGTTCCGATCATGCCGCTGTCCCAGGTACATGCCGGAATGAAAGGTGTTGCTTACACCGTTTTTCAAGGAACTCGTCCCGAACCCATGAATCTGGTAGTGCTTGGGGTATTGAAGAACATGAACGGGCCGGACGCTGACGTCATTCTGATTCGTCTTGAGGGCGCAAAGCCGGAATACACGGGTGTAGTAGCCGGCATGAGCGGCAGCCCGGTCTATATTGACGGAAAACTCGTCGGAGCACTGGCATTCCGCATTGGCGAATTCTCCAAGGAACCGATCGCCGGAGTCACTCCCATTGAGCAGATGCTGGAAATCAATGCCCTGGATCAGACGTCAGCCAAACGGACTTTTGCTCCGTTGGCGCAAGTAGCATCTCCGGGTCCGGTGACCGGCCGGAATGGCCTGCAGAACTTCGCGAATTTGCTGAAGCCGATCGATACACCGCTTGTGTTCAGCGGATTCACCGAGGATGCAGTGCGCCGCTTTGCTCCGCAATTCAGTGCTGCAGGAATCACGCCGGTGATGGGCGCAGGATCGGTTACGGGTGAAAAACAGCCCGATCCTCTGGTGCCCGGATCATCAATTAGTGCAGTTCTGGTGCGCGGGGATCTGAGCATTGCGGCAACCTGCACCGTCACCTACGTCGATCCGCAGCGCTTGCTGGCGTGCGGACATCCCCTGCTGCAGTTCGGCAATGTCGATATACCGATGAACAAGGCTGAAGTGATCGCAACCCTGCCATCTCCGGAAAACGCCTTCAAAATCATTAATACGACCGAAGCAGTGGGCGCTTTCGTGCAGGATCGCCACACGGGGATTTTGGGGCGTTTCGATCAGACGCCAGACATGATTCCCGTCACGCTTCGCATTCACGGCGTCTCTAACCCTAAGACGTTCCACTACGAAGTGCTCAGTAACCCAAAGCTGACCCCCGTAGCAATAATGTCGACCGCATACAGCGTGCTGCAAGGGATCAATGAGTACGGAGAGGACGTTACCTATCGACTGAACGGCCGCATTGATGTCCGCGGCTATCCAGAGGTCAAGCTTGAGAATATGTACGCCCCGTCGGACAGTTCTGTGCCGACGGCGGCGGCGCTCGCCATGTCTTTGGGAGACCGCTTCGGACGTATTTACGACAACCAGTTTGTGAAGCCCAGCGTGACCGGTGTCGAACTCGACTTCGACATCCTCAACGAACGCCGGTGGGCCCGCCTGGAGAGCGCGCGAACCGATGTCACCGAGGCACGTCCGGGTGATGAGATCACCATCGAGGCCGCCCTTCGTCCCTATCGTGGCGAACGGATCGTGAAGCAGATTCCGATTCAGATTCCGACCTCAACGCCGCAAGGCACGCTGCGAATCCTGGTCAGCGACGCTGACACGCTCGACCGGATGCGCCGGACGGCGCGTCCATTTGCGCAGCGGCTCGATCTTGCTTCGACCATCGCGCTGCTGAACAAAGAGCGAATTAACGACCGCCTGTACGTCTCTTTGCTCGAGCAAAATCCGGAAGCCATGGTGCAGGACAAGATTATGCCAACGCTTCCGCTTTCCGTCATGAACGTGATGGAAGGCATGCGTGGCACGCAGGAGATGACCGTTCTCGGCGAGTCGTCGGTGGGAGAAGAATCGACGCCGGTGGACTATGTCGTCTCCGGCGCACAGGTCATCACGCTGACAATCAAGTAGGATCGCGTACCGCGTTCCTCCGATGGTGGCCTTAGTTTGGTCATACTTCTGGCCCTATGTGCGATCGCGCCCACCGGCAGCTTTTCATTTCGTGATAGGCTTTCAATATCCTCCAGAGCTGTTTACGCCTTAGGAAACCGATGCGGAAGTTCTTTCTCCTCGTTTCTCTCCTTGTAGTCTCGTCCTTGTTGCTCGCGGAAGGTACTCGTACGTGGGAACAGTCCAGTTATGACGATTTCGAAAAGGGCACAGCCAAAGGTGTTGCCATCCACAGTGATGGGCACCTCGAGTTGGCACCGACGCTGAAGGCAATTACCACGACGCCATCGACATTCCTATGGGCACTGGCGGCAGATCGCGAGGGCGACATCTTCGCGGCGGCGGGTGCGCCAGCGCGCGTCTACCGGATCACCCCGCAAGGACAGGTTTCGATCGTCTTTGAGCCGCAGGAACTGCAGGTACAGTCCCTGTTGGTCGACAACGGCGGGACACTCTTCGCGGCCACGTCTCCGGACGGCAGGATCTACAAGATTGTCCACAAGGCCGGCGTGTCATCTCCCAACCCGCCCGCATCTGCCAAAAAAGACATCTCCACTGAGGCAGAGATTCCCAAGAACATACCGGTTGATCCGTCTTATGTCGCTTCTGTCTTTTTCGAGCCGAAGACGAAATATATATGGGACCTCGTGGAAGATTCTGAGGGAAAGATTTACGTTGCTACGGGCGATACAGGCGAGATCTTTCGGGTTGAGAAAAACGGCACGGGATCACTCTTTTTCAAGAGCGCGGAAGCACATATCCGTTGCCTGGCAATTGATCCCAAGGACAACTTGATTGCCGGATCTGATGGCAGCGGTCTGATCTATCGCATTTCGCCTGCAGGCGAAGCCTTCGTGCTCTACAGTGCGAACAAAAAGGAGATAACCGCGCTTGCCGTCGATGCCGACGACAACATCTACGCTGCAGGCGTGGGCGATAAGCGTACGGGCACGTCGCCGATGGTCGCCCCAATGGTTCCTCTGAGCCCACCGGTCGCCCCGAACCCCACGGCACCGGCAGGGTCTGTAGCGGGAGCACCGGTTGCCAGCCCCGTAAGAGCTTCAACGCCGTTGCCTTCAGGGCCGCCGCCGCTCGCCACTGGCGGATCCGAGATTTATCGAATCGCTGCTGATGGATCTCCGCAAACGCTATGGGCGTCGCGCGAAGATCTTGTCTATTCGCTAGGCTTCGACCGCCAGCATCGCCTGCTTGCAGGCACAGGCAACACGGGAAGAATCTTCGCCGTGCTCGGAGACGATAGCTTTATCGACATGGGGAAGCTGAGTGCTACACAGGTCACGAGCATGGCACTGGGTCCAGGCGGCGCTATTTATCTTGCCACTAGCAATCTGGGCAAGGTCTTTGAATTTGGTGGCGCCACCGATGACGACGGTATCTACGAAAGCGACGTCTTTGATGCTCGCATTTTTTCCAGGTGGGGACGGACCTCCATCCGTGCGACGGGAGCATTCGAGATCTACGCCCGCAGTGGCAATGTCGACAATCCCGATCGCAATTGGAGCTCGTGGAGTAAGGTCGATTTGACCAAAAACTTGCCTCTCGGTGTGCCTTCGGCGCGATTCCTGCAATGGAAGGCCGTGTTGCATGCGTCGAATCCTGGCACATCCATAGATAGCGTTCTCATCAACTATCTTTCCAAGAACGTTGCGCCAGAAATCACCGATGTTTACGTTCAGACAGGTGCGCGGTTTCTGCCTCTGCCGAAGAATCCCGTGGATAACCTCCCAGTCGCAGTCGGTCCGTCAAACGTAGCGGCCCCCGCTCACTTCGAAATCACACCTGGCGCCGTTCGCGACCGTACTTCTATCGCTGTACGATGGACTGCCCACGACGACAACGAGGATACGCTCGTCTACTCTCTCTTCTACCGCGGACAAGGTGAACGAAACTGGAAACTGCTCAAGGGCGACCTTTCCGAGAAATTCTATTCCTTTGATTCGAATCTGCTGCCTGACGGAGGGTACACTCTGAAAGTCGTGGCTTCCGACGCGCCGTCGCACTCACCAGATGAGGCGCTCAAGGGGGCCAAGCAAAGCTCCTATTTCGAAGTCGATAACACTCCTCCACAAGTGGTGGATCTGAACGGAACTTTTCAAGCAGGCAAGCTTCGTCTGTCGTTCCGAGCAGTTGATGGCTATTCGCCTATTCAGCGCGCCGAATATTCTGTCGACGCAGGCGAGTGGCAGGTTGTTGAGCCGATCGGTGAGATCTCCGATGATCGTGTGGAGAACTACCAGGTTTCCGTTCCTATTCCCGGAGCCTCTGAAGCGTCGGCTGCCGCCATCGGTTCCAAGCAGAACACCGGCACTGAGATCGTGGTGAAAGCGATTAAGAAGACACCGGACAACAAGCCTCCAGCAGTAATGAGCCCCCAGGAACACGTTGTGATCGTGCGTGTCTATGATCGCTTCGAGAATATGGGATTGGCGAAAACGGTGATTCACTCGAATTAGCCGCGGTTCGAAACGAAAAAAAGAGCCGCCCTTGCAAGACGGCTCCCACTTCGACTTCCCTGTTATGGTTTGAATTTCTTGCGCAGTTTTGTTGTGGCAACAACCAGGCCGCAGCCCAACAGGCTCAAGGTTGCCGGTTCGGGTACTGCAGTTGCGTTCGTGATCTGCCCTTGCAGCTGTTGTGAAGTGACTCCATCCTTCCCCAAAACCGAAAGGTTCAAATCATTTACCTGCAGATCGAAGGACCCGCCGCTAAAGTCGAAGTGCTGCGGACCGCCAAAATCCAGGTAAGCAATTCCAGCAAAGTTCTTGATAACCCCGCCGATGATCCAGGCGTCGTAAATTGCTGCCTGCCCATTCAGGGAGGGCATTATAAAGTTCACTTCTGCGGTAAAAGTTGAATTCGTCAGCGGCCCCAGGAATAGTGCCCCTGTTGAATCCGTAAGAGAGAATTGACCCAAGGTTAGAGTAAGGTTGCCACCTGATGTGAGCGCCGGACCAAAACTTGACCCAGTGAACGTCAGATCGGCAAGAGAAGCAGTGGAGCTGGTCGGAGTGCAACCAACCCCAAAACATCCTTGAGTGACGTCAGTCTGAAATGTGACCTCGTTTGCCCAAGCACCCATCGCTAGAAACACGACCAGCATGAGCACGATTTTCCGCATTTGAAACTCCCTTTGGATGTAAGAACAACTTCTCTTGTTCACGCAATCTCAAATCCACACGCCCGCAAATTGAGCCTCGTGAATTTCCTGAAGGATAGCGGCTTTTCAAACGCCGAGCCGATCGATTCACAGTGGCGGCGGGCGGCAGGATGCAAAGCCATGCACAACTGTTCCCAGCGAGTTCTTCTCACGCCGTTCCGTATTGGGAGAACCAGCCAGTTCTTCTGTCACAACCGCGTGTGATCCATTCCACATTTTCTAATCCCGGGCTGTGCGAAAGTGACGATGTTCTCGTGTCTTCCTGGCAGAAAAAGAGGTCACTCGTGAAACAAATCGCGCCCGTCGCAACCACCGTTCATTCTGGTGGTTTCCAAGCTGCCGAAAAGAAATTAAGCGGACTGGTACAACGGTGCCCTGCTTGTCACAAACCGTGGACGAAGCATCGCATTGCCCTGCTCGGTACTCGCTTAGCGGGCGTCAATCAGTTCAAAGCTACAGAGGAGTTCTTTCGCGCTGTCAAGGGACACAACTGGCAATTCCTTGAGGAACTGCACGAGCACAACCACCAGAGAAATTCGTTGGAGGCGTACGCTCTGGGGTGCCCGGAAGGGGGCTTGCACATCCTGGTGGTGCGCAGCCCATTTGAGTTGCACGTCGGCAACGAGATGCTCATATGCGAACCGGTAGCAGAATCGGAACGGAGCAGGATCGAGGCCCTGATCGCGAAAAGCTATAGCAGAACTTCCTAGGCATTACGAATCCAAAACGTAAAAAAAAGCGGACCGATGATCGGCCCGCTAGTTAAAGCTCTTTACCGCTCCCGGTGCGGCTCCGAGCAACTAAGAACTTGTTTGCCTGATCCGCCTCGACTCCTTCGTACGCTGCGAAGGTGCCTAGCTTAAAGGATCAGGCAAGAGGAAAATCTCGGCAGAATTCCCGCGTCCATTCACTCATTTCTGCGCGCTGCCCACAGCTCTCACACGCAAATGGAGTACCAATCCAAAGTAACTAGATACAAAGCACTTACGGGTAATTTTCTCGGCTTTTCGTATGCATTTTGGAAAATGCGTAGAAGAGGCTTTCCAAATCTCATAATTCCAAGCGATTGCGCCGAAATCTCATTCGGCTTGAGCACAACAAAAATGGGTCGGCCATTGTGGCCGACCCGCAAGAGATTGCACAGCTTCCGCCTAGAACGAGAACCGCAGTCCGAATTCGGTCGTCCTCGGGGCGCCTAATCCATACACGCCCGTTCCGACTCCGACCCTGACATTGGCTTGATCGTTATAGGTGGTGCCGTTCACGGAACCCGGAGCGTTATTGAGATACGGGCTCAGGGTATTCGGCGGCAAACTGAAGTTGGCAAAGTTGAAGAGGTTAAAAATCGACACGCTGGGCTGGATCTCGAAACGTTCGCGTATCTTGTAATCCCAACGCAAGCTGAAGTCGAATGCCTTCACCCACCCCAATCCAACTTCACCCGGAGGCGCTGGCGACAGAGATGGCGCTACCGCACCCAGGGCTTGCAACTGGGCGACGGTGAACAGCCCATTGTTGACCAGTGTCAAGCCGGCGGGAGTCGGCTGGTTCGCGTACGTGGCGTTGTACTGATTGATTATGTTATTCAGTCCACCAGGGCTGATGTTCCGCATAAAGTATCCATTCTTAGTGCCGGGAAGGTAGTCCTGCGTGGTTCCATCTCCCGTGAAGTCCGTATGGAAGATTTCACCAATTCCGGCCCCAGAATTCGGAACCACCAGGGGCAGCGCCAGCGGGCTGTAGAAATGGGAAATGATGCCCAACTGGAACCCGTGTGGCACCGTAACATACCCTCCGAACGATAACTGATGGGTACGATCAAGCAGAGAAGGTCCCATGTAACGTAGCGGGTTGGCGTTATCCGGCGCGCCGATCACGAAATCCTGATCGCTGGCCGAAGTTGGGTTCGATGGAGGGCTGATCGTGTTCGCGCCACCGGGGTTTACAAATCGCGACAGGCTATATGCGATCTGGTAATTCGCGCCTTTAACAATCCTGTTCGAGAAGCTGGTGTTATTGCTCAGCTTCATCTGCAAGCCGTTATAAACGGAACGACCGATGGGAAGCAGGAAGTTGAGATTGCTGACAGCCGGATTGATGCCGCCAAATGCGCAGCCCGCCGCCGGACATCCAGCCACTCCCAGGTCGCTGGTTGCGGTCAACCCATTTCCGGCAAAGGCCGCCATGGTCGCAGTTGGATTCGCGGCAAGATAGCAGCCGACGGCCGCCGAGGCATTCGCCTGCGTGAGTCCTCCGCCGGGGATGCACCCGGGTCCAACCGTGGCCGCAATCGCTTGCATTGCTCCTGCCATATTGAAATAGCGCACATCTCCGACGTGGTTCAGATCCTGGCCGAGCAACGTGTGCGTGGTCACGTTCCTGACAAAGTCTGCAGAGAAAACCATGCCGGGTTTAATTTCACGTTGTACGCCGATGTTCATCTGTACGGAACGCGGAGTCTGGAAGTTGGGAGCGAAAGTTCCCGGTGCCGTGTTACTGCCAACACCAAGTCCCTGCCCTAGCAGGGTTGGAATGTATCCGGGATTTTGTCCAACAGTGAACGGTGAGGCAGCCTGATAAGCGTGCTGGAAGGCGATGATATTCGCTGCCGCAGCACCAATTGTGATCGGGTTGCCACCACTGCCGCAAACTCCATCCGGAACCGGCAATTCCCCGCCGGGTATTGGAATTGGAGGCCCAGCCACTCCCACTCCGGTGCATGGAGATGCGGTTTGCAGGAAGGCTCCTGTCGGAACGCGTGTTGGACGATCAAACAGAACGTTGTTCCAGATGGTATTTTCGTAGAACAGTCCAATGCCTGCTCGAATGACAGTCTTTCCATTGGACCATGGGTCGTAAGTGACACCCATTTGAGGCGCGAAGTTTAGGTTCGGATTCCGAATCGGCGCACCGAGATTGGGATATGTCGGGACAAGATTATTGAGTTGTGAGATTCCGGGCAGGTCGGAATCCGTACGGCCAGTGTCGCGGTCATAACGCAGACCGAAGGTCCAAGTCATGTTGGGTCGGACCTTCCAGTTGTCGCCGACATAAAATCCAATGCGGTTGTCAGGACCAAGCCCGCCAGCCGGGAATCCGAAAGCTGGTTGCGAGGTCGAGAATCCCTGTCCGTTGCCCATCGTGATCGACTGAACCGGATAATTCAGGGGGTTCGCAGACCCACCAGGACAGGCGCCGCAAATGGTCGGATCATAGATGCTGGGATCTGAGAATACGACAGGCGCAATGCTAAAGAACGCCGCAAAGCCTCCACCCTGCAGGTGGTTGTAATCCACACCGTATCGGATGATGTGGTTTCCAAGCGTCTTGCTGCCGTCGTATTTGACCTGGTGATCACTCTGCGGTGTTGACTGAGGAGCCAGGAAATTCGGACCCACAGCAAGCGGTCCAATGAACAACGAAAGTCCAGTGGTATTACCCGGTTGGCCTGCAGAACCATCGGCAATCTGGTTCTGGAACTTCAAATAGCTGAACCGAATACTGTGCGTGAAAGAGCCCGTCAGGAAATCCAAGCCAACAACATGGTTTCGAGTTATGTCCTTGTTGTCATAGACCTGGAAACTGGAACCAAAAAAGGTTGCAAAGGCGGAATTATCGAAATAGCTAAATCGATAGAAAGCATGTGCACTCTTGGTTAGCTGGTAGTCGACCTTGCCCAGCACATTCGTCTCGCGAAAGGGCGAATTCCAGGCGCCAGACAAGGAACTAAACGGGGCCGGTAATGCTACAGGCGCCTTCAGGTTTTGGAGTGTACGTTCACCATCCAGAAACCAGAAGAACTTGTCCTTAATGATCGGGCCTCCGAGCCTGCCTCCAAATTGCGAGCGCTGGAACGGAGAATTGATTCCCGGAGGGGCCGGCAGCCTGGCCGCCATGCTGCTGTCGCGGAAATAATCGAAAGCCTCTCCATGAACTTGGTTCGTCCCGGAGCGCGTCGTTACGTTGACAGCGCCGGAGGAGGTCAAGTCATTGGAAAGGTCGAGGTCGGACTGGGCCAGTTGGAATTCCTGAATTGCGCTGGCGGGAATGTCGGTTGTAGTGGTGCCGACGGTCTCATCGCTGACGTCAACGCCGTCAACCGCAATGCGAGCCGTTCTGCCGAAGCGGCCACCGAATGAGATCGAGGAATACCCAACTTTTGTCGGGTCAAAATTCGTTCCATCCTGGATCTGTACGCCCGGTTCGAGTTGAGCGAAATCCAGGAAGTTACGGCCATTCACCGGGAGCGCTTCCATTTGGGCGCCACTCAAAACTCCTGCAACCTGCGCCTGCTCTGTATTGACTTGTACGTCAGAACCCTGTACTTCGACGACTTCACTGGTCTGGCCCACTTGCATCTTCATATTGCCGGTAGTGACAACACCCACCTGCACCGGCACGGTAGTTTCAACGGATCGAAATCCCTGGGCTTCTACTCGAACTTTGTAGTTTCCGGGAGTTAGAGCTCCTGAGGTAAAGGCGCCGCTGGCGTTTGCGATTATTTGTACGGAACGTCCAGTGGCCACGTTTGTGATTGTGACTTTTGCACCAGGTACGACGGCACCCGATGGGTCAGTAATGGTTCCCTGCACGGAACCGGTCGAAAGGGTCTGCGCGAAAACCATGGCCCCCATCAACACGAATCCCAACAGAACCAACGCTACGAACCAGCGGTTGATACGCACGGTCATAGGAGAAACTCCTGTTCTTCAAAACAGAGTTATTTGATTGGCCCAACTAAAGCGGTTTGCCGCGGTAGGTTGAAGTGTGGCAAACCTTTGCTGCTGCTTGGGCAACTCGAAAGCCAAATGGTCTGGTGCCTGTCCGCCCCTGGATGGCCGAGAGCCCCTATGCGACCTTTTCTCATTTGAGAGCGTTTCCCTGGATTCCGGAACTCTATTTTGTTTGTCTGTCCCCTCGCCTATTCAGACTACATCAGCAAATCGATTGATTTGAGGTCGTTCGCGTCTACAACAAATGGAATCCGCGTTGGGATTTCATCCCACTTTCCGTAACATCGATTGCGGCATTGCCTCAATCTATCCCGTTTTGAAACGTTTTTGTTCTGCCTCTTGTCGCTAATGGGCTGAGTGTCGTAAGGTTTTCGGCCTGATGCTCATCCCCAAGCGCCTCTCTCGGTTTGCATTGGCCGCCATTCTTGCTTTCGTTGTTCCGGCTTTCGGGCGATTCACCCTTGAACAGGTGCTGAGTTCACCTTTTCCCAGCGAACTTCATTCTGCGGCGCACGTCAATCGCATTGCATGGGTGTTCGACCAGAAAGGAGCCCGCAACATATGGGTTGGCGACGCTCCATCGTTTTCTGCACGGCAATTGACCAAGTACGCCGACGATGACGGCCAGCCTATCGCCTCGGTTCGTCTGACTGCGGATGGCAATACTGTTGTGTACGTACGCGGCAGCGAGACGAATCGCGCCGGGGAATCGGCGGATCCGAACAGCTCTGTCCACCAACCGCATCAGGAAGTCTGGGCAGTTGACGCCGCCGGCGGAGCGCCACGCCTGCTTGGCACTATGGAATGCGGCGAAGAGGGATGCGAAGACGTAGAGATCTCGCCCGACGGGAAATGGGCGGTATGGGCAGCACGTAAGAATCTGTGGATTGCCCCGATCTCAGGCGCGGAAAAGGCCCGGCAACTGACCTACGCGCGCGGCAACAACTCGAACCCGCGCTGGTCGCCCGATTCGAAACAGATCGCCTTCGTCAGCGATCGTGGGGACCACAGCCTGATCGCTCTTTACGACTTCAACAGTCCCGTGCTGCGTTATCTAGCCCCGAGTGTCGATCGAGACAGTTCGCCCCGTTGGTCTCCGGATGGCAATCAGATCGCATTCCTCCGCATTCCAGGCGTCGAAAGGAATCAGCCCCTCATCCCACAACGAACCGTACCGTGGTCCATCCTTGTAGCCGATCCAGAGACGACAACCGCCAAGGTCGTTTGGCGGAGCGGGAATAACGCCGACGATAGTTTCCCTGAGCTTACGGCTGACGTCTCCTTCAAGTTTGCGGCCGGCAGTCGCCTCGTCTTCGCTTCCGAACAAGACGGATATAACCATCTTTACTCGATCTCGACCGAAGGTGGAGGAGCTACGCTCCTTACGCCTGGGAACTTCGAGGTTGAAGACGTCCAGCTGACACCAGATCGAAAAATTGTCATCTACTCTTCCAATCAGAACGATGTTGATCGCCGCCATTTGTGGCGCGTCGCTGTTGGGGGTGGAACTCCAGAGGCGTTAACGCGAGGGGACACGATCGAGTGGTCTCCAATTGAGCTCTCGGATGGCCAGACGGTAGTCTGCCTCGGCTCGGGCGCAACTTCTCCCGCAATGCCTTACCATCTGACCGCAACCGGACGGGAGATGATCGCGCCATCGGCACTTCCTGCCGACTTCCCGTCGAGCCAGTTAGTCACGCCGAAACAAGTCATTTTCAAATCAGAAGACGGCCTGGAGGTTCACGGACAGCTGTTCGTTCCCCGTGCCCTGACCGGAAAAGCTCCCGGCTTGGTGTATATGCACGGCGGATCGACCCGTCAAATGGTCCTCGGATTTCATTACATGGACTACTATCACAATGCCTATGCCGAGAATCAGTATCTCGCAAGCCTTGGCTACGTTGTGCTCTCGGTGAATTATCGGACCGGTATTATGTACGGACGCGCTTTCCGCGAACCAAAGGACGGCGGATGGCGCGGCGCTTCCGAATACAGGGACATAGTCGCCGCCGCCAAATACCTGCAGTTGCGGCCCAATGTCGATTCAAGAAAAATTGGACTCTGGGGCGGGTCGTATGGCGGCTATTTAACGGCTCTCGGTCTGGCTCGCAATTCCGATATTTTTGCCGCCGGGGTGGATTTCCATGGCGTGCATGACTGGTCGGCCTTTCTTTCACGCTGGAACGAGATGATTGGCAATGCTGCGGCGGGAACTCCTCTGGACCTGGAAGAAGCCAAAAAGCTCGCATGGGAATCGTCGCCCGATGCGTCGATTGCAACCTGGTGCTCCCCCGTACTGCTGATTCAAGGCGATGATGACCGAAACGTTCCCTTCTCGCAGACCGTCGACCTGGTTCAGCGACTTCGCGCACAGCACGTGCCGTTCGAGCAGATCGTGCTGCCCGACGAGATCCACGGATTTCTGATGTATCGCAGTTGGCTGCGCACTTATGCGGCCACTGCCGACTTCTTCGATCGCATACTGAAAAAAGGAAGCATTCCGCCGGCTACCGGCACGACGGATGATCCGAAAGAGCCTCATACTGGGCAATCACGACTGAATTGAAAATCTGTTACTGTCGTCGGATGACTCACGCCCAACTAGTTCAGATCGCCATCGGGTGGCTGCGTCGCTATGGATGCGGCATTGTGCTCAGTGAGCAAGCTTGCTGCACGGGAGAAATGCCTGACGCGATCGGATGGAAGAAACGCTGTCGCTCGGTAGTGGTGGAATGCAAAATCTCGAGATCTGACTTCCACGCCGACAAGCAGAAGCTCTGGCGGGCCGACCCGAAAATTGCTCTAGGTTGCGAGCGCCTCTATCTCGCACCACATGGTATGCTCGAAGCTGCCGATCTTCCTCCCAACTGGGGACTACTGGAATACCACGCGCGCAAGGTCGAAGTGATCGTACCTCCGGATAGGCGGAGCCAGCGAACACCGGAAGGCTTGATTAACGAGATGAACCTGCTGCTCTCCAGTCTGCGCCGCGTGGAAGTACGTATCGAGCCGCAGTCGATCACCGACTTCCTCAAATGGAAGAATCGCCTGATTGAATACAACGGAGGCATCGCTCCGGAACAACTAGGTGTGGTCGAGCAAAATACGTATCTAGAGGATGGGGGAACAGCCAGCTAGGACATTCCAAGAACACTACAGACGAACGCAATTGCGTCCAGCCTTGAAAGTAAGAGAAGCAGAGACTACTTCCCCTCGGATTCCTTATACATGTACTTGATCGCCTTCTTGTAGACGAGTAGGTTCGAGTTTCCGTTGCGACTGACCTTGATGCAAATCCGGTCGTACCACTCGATGGTGCCGTGTATCTCTTCGCCGTCGCGCAGTACGACGACCATTGGCGTGTGCGACTGAATCTGCTTCTGATAGTAGAAATTCTCCGCGTGCGTTTGCTCCGGAGGAGCAGGACGCTTGCCGTTGCTCGGCCGCTCACGCCGTTCTGGCGCAGGCCCCCCTTCCGGACGAGCCTCTGGGCGTCCCAGGGATGGCCGGATCAGCTTTCTACTGGTAAATTGTTCAGGTTCTGGCGCCCTTCCTACAGCTGTCGAGTCGAATCCATCTTTCATGCTGAGTGCCTGTGCCCCCCGCCGAAAAAATTTGACTGCGCGGAAGCATCCACCAGATTCGGAAACTGCGGGATTGATCGCGCGAGCGTTGGTGTTACCGTATCACAGCTGTACTCACCTCGCAACGGCACAGGACACAGATTCCGTGGGCGTCAGAACCAGCCGTGGCAGCGGATTCGGAGAGGTTAGGCGGGTTGCCGGTCCATTGCAGCGGCAAAAGAATCCAGCGATAGCGACCGTAAGACATTGCGGCGCATGCCCGATTCCACTTCGCTCAACCGCTGCGTTGCCAATGTGATCCAGTCGAAGTCGAGATTTGCCGCGAGCTTTGTAATTTCCGTGCTGATATCGGTATTGCGAATGGACTGCGGCATCCCTGATTTCACATAAAGGAAATCTTGTAACAGGCCGTAAGCAACACGAAGCAACTGATCGGTTTTTGCTTTTCCTTCTGCTCCCGCGCGATAGGTTTCAGTCATCCGAAACAGAAAACTGTGATCTTCAGTACCGAGCGCTGAAGTCAGCAGAACCAAAGCGTCTTTGCGTGCGGCTGTATAACTTTGCAGATCGAAGGCCAGAGCTCTTCCCACCGCGCCGTCGGACAAGCGCGCGACCAGCGATCGGGTGGAAGCGGGCCAGTCAAATTTAAGGTTTGCCAGCAGCGACTCAATCTCCGCTGTCTTCAGAGGTGCCAATTGCAGCGTGATACAGCGCGAGCGTATGGTCGGGAGGAATTCGCCCGGATTCGTTGTCAAAAGGAAAAGGATCGCATACCCGGGTGGCTCTTCGAGCACTTTGAGCAGCGAGTTGGCAGCCTCTTTCATCATCGCAGATGTAGTAAAGATGAATACGGAGTGCCTGCCCATGCGTGGCCGCTTATAAATATTCGCGATCACATGGCGCACCTGGTCGACCTTGATCATCAACTGCGGCGGATCTGGTGGGATGATGAGCACATCGGGATGGGTCTGCAGGAAAATGCGCGTGTCTTTTTTATCGACGTCGCGCAGCGCCTCGCGCGCTTCCACGGCCTCTTCAAACTTCGACTCGAAATCGTCGGCACCGGCAATCTCGACACAACTGGGACAAGCGCCGCAAAAATCCGGAAGCGGACCGGATGGAGGATTTTGACAATTCATCGCCTTCGCAATCATCTGGGCGAACAAATATTTTCCAGACCCTTCAGGACCGGAAAGAATAATGCCGTGCGGAAAGCGATCGCGCGCGAGCATCTCTCGCACGCGCCGGACGGTCTCTGCATTGCCGATGAAGTCTGAAAATCCCATGTTGTTTTATCAGTCACACTTCTTACTTCGCCTGCTTACTTCCTACTTTCACTTCTTGCTTCGAACACGGCCAGCTTCCGCCGCACGTGTTCGACAATCTCGGAGTGCACAACATCAGCTTCGCGGCGCGCGTCCACCATGAACACTCGACTGGGCTCCCGCCGCGCGATCGCGAGGTACGCTTGATGAACTCTCTCGAAAAATGCAGCATTCTCGCGTTCGAAGCGGTTCTCATCAAGTGCGCCACCACCGTTAGTCGCCTGCTGGTTTCGTTTACGGGCGCGAGCCACGCTGGCGCGCACCTCTGAATCCATCAGGATGGTGATGTCCGGATTCAGGCCGCTGCAAACGATGTGGTGCAGATCGAGCACCGGCTTGCTGCCCAATTGGCGCCCGCCACCCTGATACGCCTCCGAAGAATCGGTGTAGCGGTCGCACAGAATAACTTTGCCGGAACCCAGCGCCGGGCGGATCACTTCCTGGATCAACTGTGCCCGCGATCCGAACATCAAGGCCAACTCCGTCAATGGCGACATCCCCTGTGTTCGTGAATTCAGCAGCAATCCGCGAATCTGCTCGCCAATGATGGTGCCGCCGGGTTCACGGGTGACCACCACCTCGTAGCCGTCAGCCAGCAGCACGGAGGCCAACCGCTCAGTCTGGGTGCTCTTCCCGCAGCCGTCCAGCCCTTCGAAGGTGATGAAGACGCCCCGCATGATTCATGCCTGCAAAAATCATAACACCTGCGTTTTGCATGGCTTTCTTGCGACATCAGAAGCATCTTCTGCGGAATAACGCTTCGCCGTTAACGAGAGCGGGTTGGTCGGTCGTGATTGATGCGATTTAAATCTGGGTTATTCGCAGGCATTGTATTGCACATTCCGGTATTATGTTCGGTCGCTTTAGCGATCGTGAGGATGCTTGTAAGCAGATGAGAACGTCTTTTCGGTGCTTGTTTGTTCTCCTGGCCTGTGTCTTTTCACTCTCTACCGTCGCACAGAATCCACCAGCGCACCGCTTTCGCGGCGAGATCAAGGTCTCAGTCGATGCGAGTGAAGCACCAACGCGGCTCTTCCATTCCCGGCTTTCGATTCCCGTACAGCGAGGTCCGCTGACGTTGTATTACCCAAAGTGGATGCCAGGCGAACATGGGCCGACCGGACCGATCGTGGATCTTACCGGCTTGAAGTTTTTTGCCAATGGACAGACGTTGCGCTGGCGTCGCGACGATGTGGAGATGTATGCCATTCATGTCGATGTGCCTGCCGGCGTAAGTACTCTCGAAGCTACGCTCGACTATACATCGCCCATCGAGCAGGAAAGCGGCTTCAGTGCAGGATCGACGGCTAGCGCAGAGATGGCGCTAGTGAGTTGGAACTGGACTTTGCTCTACCCTGCCGGCTATGCAGCCGATGAAATCACATATCGCGCCACACTGAAGCTTCCTGAAGGCTGGAAGTACGGCACCGCGCTCCCCGTAGCACTTGAATCCGGAGACACGATTCAATTCAAGCCCGCATCGCTCTACACGCTTATCGACTCGCCTGTAATCAGCGGGCAGTATTTCCGGATGGTTCGCCTCACTCCGCCCGCGGTGACTCCGACTGCTGAAATGGATATTGCCGCTGACAGTGAAGCCGCGCTGCAGATGTCTCCGGAACTCGAGACCGACTATAAGAACCTGGTTGCTGAAGCAACCACACTGTTCGGAGCGACTCATTATCGCGACTACCACTTCCTCTACTCGTTGAGCGACCATGTTGCTCATTTCGGCCTCGAGCATCACGAATCGAATGACAGTCGAACTTATGAGCGAACGATGATCGACTACGATCTCGGCCACCTTGAGGCGTCACTGCTTCCACACGAGTACGTACACTCCTGGAACGGCAAGTATCGCCGTCCTGTTGGTCTCACTACGCCCGACTACGAACAGCCCATGAAGGGAGAGCTGCTTTGGGTGTATGAGGGTCTTACGAACTACTTGGGCGAAGTGCTCACGGCTCGGAGCGGTTTGCTGACCCCGGAACAGTGGCGCGAACAGCTGGCTTTCTCATCCGCTGACCTCGATATCGAGTCAGGCCGAACTTGGCGCCCGCTGATCGACACGGCTGTGGCTGCGCAGATCCTCTACGACGCGCCTACCGCGTGGTCAAACTGGCGCAGGGGCGTCGACTATTACGACGAGGGGACCATGCTATGGCTCTGGGTGGACGTTATCATTCGCCAGCAGACGCATGGAGCAAAATCCATCGATGATTTCTGCAAGCTCTTCTACGGGCCCCCAAGTCTGCCGCTGAACGAAGCCCCCATGGTAAAGCCGTACACCTATGACGACCTGCTAAATGCGTTAACCCAGGTTACCCCGTACGACTGGCGCAAGTTCTTCGATGATATTCTCTGGACGACCGCACCGCACGCTCCTATCGGAGGTATCGAAGGCAGCGGATGGCAGATTAGCTATACAGAAGCAAAACCGGACTACATACGCGCCCGGGAAGAAACCCATCATGAAGTCGATGAACGGTTCTCGCTGGGTCTGCTGTTATCGGATTCAGGGCAGGTAAAAGATGCGAATCTCTTTCTGCCGGCAGCGAAGGCGGGTGTAATGCCGGGTATGCAGATCATAGCGGTAAACGGCCGTGCATTTACTCCCGACCTCCTGCACGATGCACTGAAGTCGGCCAAGACGAACAAAGAACCTCTCGAGCTGATTGTAGAGAACGCCGGTTACTTCAAGGTCGTTCACATCGATTACCACGGAGGAGATCGCTATCCGCAGTTGATGCGCAACTCGCAACCCGATCTGCTGAGCGATATCCTGAAACCGCACGCAGTGAAATAAACAGATAGCGGAGTGAGCGCCCTGTGCTCACTCCACCACACCTTCCAGCAGATCGCGTTCAATGCGATCGATGCTCCTGAATTCAGTGCTTGCCGCGAGATGAAACCTCTCTTTTGAAGCGCGTTCACGCATCGCCTGCTCGAAACGCGGAAGCAATGGATTCTGGCTAGTGTGGGCGCGAAAAGCTGCTATCTTGATTTCCAGACAGTCGCCGATGTCAATAAGGGTTGTAGTCGGTGGCATCGCGACTGGTTGACGATCCGGCAACGTAAAGTTCGCTGTCGCGTAATACAGCTTCTGTGTGCGATGAGGTGTCAGGCCATTCACGAGCTGGCCGGGAAAGCGGTTCGATCGACCCGCCCAGTGAAAAGCCATGGTTGCGAACAGGCCGGCCATTGAATGGTCCGGGTGAGCGGTAACTGCGCCTTCCATCCCGAGCGTCAGCATTACGTGTGGTTTCAACTCGCGCACCCGGCGGGTGAGCCGCTCCACAGTGTCGTAGAAGTTTACCCGGTCGAGCCCGCCGTCCGGCAGATCCCAAACTTCGCCATGGGTCACGTTTAGCATCTCGCACGCACGGCGAAATTCTTCCCGTCTCATGGCCGCCAATTCTGCATCAGATTTTGCCCCCCCACGATTGCTGGCAGCTGTCCCCGCCGTAAGGCAAATAACGCTGACCTTTGTTCCGCGCGACGCATACAGTCGCAGTGATCCTCCGAAACCACCCACCTCATCGTCCGGATGTGCAGTAACACAAAGAAATCGTGGCATGCCCCTCCTATCCTTTCAGTCTAACTCGGCGGTTAAAGACCCTGTATGTGACGCCAACTCGGAGCGCTTTTCTTGGCTTCTTATATTTCGCAGTTTGCCTCGTTCGTCGGGGGTTGCATGAACGTGGTTGTTGTTCGCAAGTTCTGTCTTCGACTCTTGCTGGCAACGGTCGTGGCCAGCCTGGCAACCGTTAATGCGGAAGATGCTTTCACCCCCGGGAAAACCTACGCAACGGACACGCTGTACCAGTCGCGCATTCCGCTGGGATGGGAAAGTTTCGTTCTGAGTTCGGCGAAGAGGTGTTTCTACCTGCTCGGGTCCGTAGAGAATCGGGAATTCCAGGGCTGGCGCAAGGTAAGCATTGGAAGCCGCAACCGTTTGCTGGATGCACGGGGGCAGCCCGTACGGATGTACCCCGACCGATTGCAGTTTCGAATTACGGCAAGTGCTCGAGAAAGAATGCTGGATAACGAGCCGTTTCCCTTCCCGAGCCGCATTCCCTTGAACGCCTTTCTGCTTGGGTTGCGCTTTCGATTGAAGGTGTTTCGTGGACTCGAGCAGCGCACGATATATCCGGCAGCCGTAGTCCCGATCGGAATGCCGGCAGATATCAACTACGACGAGCGTATTTATCGTATTGACTTCAATATTGGCCGCATTCCCATTGAAGACCGACTCGTATTGGAGGTGCTTTCACCAACGGGTCAGCGGATCTCGAAGTTCCATGTAGATCTTTTCTAATGGTGGAGCACTCGACGCCCTGTCAGAGTTGTTTCTCCCTTATGCCCTACCAAAGTATGTGATGGAATGGTTGTCGAGTTCAGCCAAAGACTGCTTGTACCATGACCGATCCACCAGCGTAGAGGGACGAGTAGGCTTCCCGTTATGGCGACGGTTCGAATACGCAACTACCGCGGCGGAATTCCAGCGGCACGCTTGAGTTGCTTCAGCCTGTTCTCGACTCCGTGCGAAAATAGCCTTGCGCGGGATCGAAGAAATCATTGAGTCTTCCGGAGTCAGCCAGCGCGCGATACATCCTCTGTTCACCGCCGATATGTAAACATTTCGGTTACCGGCACGACCCGGGAGCTGTTGTTTGATGAAGCAGACAAACAAAACCCGCGAGTTCCTGAATGATCGTCAGAAAAGAAGTTCGATAAACTCGAGCAGCAGTGGCACGTTCAATCAGAGAAGAATAAATCTCTGGATATTCATTCCTGACAAGATTCGATCGGAACTGTTTCTCCACTTGTTTCGGGATCGCCGGCCTCCTCGAGCATGAACTCCAAGACTTCCTGCGGGTGCGTTGAATTCCACACGGGAGCGAAGGATTGGCGGTGCAGCGGCGACGGGCCAAACTCGCGCAACGCGGCGATATGTGCGGGAGAGCGATATCCCTTGTTCGAAGCCAGCTTATAGGCGGGAAATACGGGGTCCCATGCCGAGATCATGCGGTCGCGCTCGACTTTGGCAACGATCGAAGCGGCCGCAATCGAGGCGGAAAGCGCATCGCCGTGGATGATGGCCTTCTGCTGGCAAGTGAGCGAGGGCAGCTTCAGGGCATCGATGAGGAGGCAATCCGGCACAGGACAAAGTGCCTGCACTGCCTCGGTCATGGCAAGCCGTGTCGCATGATAGATGTTGAGCTGATCGATGCGGGCGACATCGACGGCTGCTATGGCCCAGGCTATACAGTGCTGCTTGATGCGCTCGGAGAGAATCTCGCGGGTTTTTGCCGGAAGCAGTTTCGAGTCGCGCAGTCCCTTGATGCGGTATTTCGGATCGAGTATGACTGCGCCAGCGACGACTGGGCCGAAGAGAGCGCCGCGTCCAACTTCGTCGACACCTGCGACCAGTTGCGCGCCTCCGGTCCAGAGTTCGCGCTCGAACCTGGTGGTGCACTTCAGCCGCTTCAGCAAGCGCAACTTCAGCGCCGACTTCGATAGCTGCTTTTCATTCCCGGCTTTGTTCCTGGAGGGCACTGCGGTAGGAAGAATTCTATCAGCGATTCTAGACCGACGCTGCTGGAGCGTTTGCAAATTCGGCTGCGTTGGTCTGCCGTCCGGCCTTCGCACCCTTGCTGAGCAGCAGCGAGCGAACCTCCTGCCAGTTGTTCACCCGCAGGAACCTTGTTTCGCTCATGTTGTGAGGCGCCGTGAACAGGATGCGCATGCCGGCAAAGTTATCGAGATTGCGGATGCGGTCGTCGATCATGATGTCGGCATCGACGATGCTCTTGTCGCCGCAGTACACGACGTTGCGAATATCGACAAAGGGAAAGTGCTCTTTCAGCCACGCGTGCTTCGCCAGGAACGAATTGGGAAATTCCATGGCCGCCGTCACGATGAACACATCGTAGTGCTCGGTCAATTCGCGGATTACTTCCTGGCAGCCGGGCATGACGTCGAGATCCCAGAAGAATCCGTCAGACAGCGCGATCTCGTCGATCCGCTCGCGATGCGCCGCAGGCACGCTCAGGTGCAGCGGCTTCCCATGCAGATCCTGTTTGCGCAGGCTGGCACCGAATTCGGTGTTATAGAGTTCGAGGTGCCGCGAAAGGCTGTCGGCCATCACTTCATCCATGTCGATGGCAATCCGCGGACGAGAACGGGTCGTTGTCACAGGAGTAGCCGGTGCTTTGATGATGGCTTTCAGCACCATCGCGAGCATCACCAGAATTCCCGTGACCAGGTTCGCCGCAATGATCGCCGGCTCCTTCATAATCAGCCCGTAGACCAGCCACAGCATCACGCCGGTCCAGAAGACCCCGAGCATGATGTAGGAGAGATCTTTGCCGCCCTGCCGGCGGATCTTGAGCACCTGCGGCACGAACGAAAACGTGGTCAGTGCAGCCGCAGCAAAACCCAAAGCATTAATGAAGGAAGGAGCCATCTCGTACAACTAGTATAGCTGTGCTGGGCGGGCATTTGCGCTGTGGCGGTACACGAAAGATCAATTCTCATGATCTTTTAAATTCTTCTTAACTCATTACCGGTTTCTCTGTGTCTCTGCTTTTCAATGAAGTTTCCCAGAACGGATCATCGATCCCGAAAAAACGCTGCCTTTGATCCCAATCTCTCCGGAATACTGGAACCATTCTCCTGTGTTGACCGTACCTTTTGTTGAGACATACGTCTAAGTCTCGGCTAAGAGCCTTTTATGAACCTGCGCGAAATTGCCAAGCAGACCATTGCCACGCTCCGCGCACACAAGATGCGTTCGTTCCTGACGATGTTCGGTATTGTCTGGGGTATCGCATCCGTGATCTTGCTGGTCGGCCTCGGCATGGGCTTCAGTAAAGATCAGAAAAAGCGGATGGAGACGCTCGGCAAAGACCTCGTCATCATGTGGGGAGGCCGCACCAGTGCGCAAGCAGGAGGTCTGGCTGCCGGACGCAAGGTCACGCTTACCATCGACGACGCCCGCATCATCCGGGACGAATGTTATCTAGTAAAGGCGGTTAGCCCCGAACTGCAGCGCAGCGTGCCCGAAGTAAGTCAGTTCAATTCGGCGGCGCGCCAGATCTCCGGCGTCTGGCCGGCGTTCCAGGATTTTCGCTCCATCATCCTCTCCGAGGGGCGGCTAATTAAAGATGAGGATGAGACCAACGCCAATCGCGTCGTTGTCCTGGGATATAACGCCGCCAAACAGCTGTATCCCGGGCAGCCGGCTGTCGGCGCTACGCTGATCATCGCGCGCTATCCGTACACCGTCATCGGCGTCATGGCCGAAAAAAAACAGAATTCGAACTACAGCGGGCCTGACAATGACATGCTCTATGTGCCCTACTCGGCAATGGCGCGCGACTTCCCTCCCCCGCCACAAAAGGGCGAGACCATCGTGAAAGGATATCTCTCGGACATCGTCATGGAAGTCGGCGATCCCGAGCGGCATGACGAAGCGGTAATGCAGGTGCGGAGATCGCTTGGCCGGCTCCATCATTTCGAACCGACAGACAAAGACGCGCTATTTATCTGGGACACGATGCAGTTTTCTAAGCTGCTGGCGCGCATCTTTGGCTCAATCACTATCTTCTTTGCTTGTGTCGCCATTACCACGCTGGCTCTTGGCGGCATTGGCGTGATGAACATTATGCTGGTCGCAGTCACAGAGAGGACGCGCGAGATCGGCATCATGAAGGCGATTGGTGCCACCAAGGTCGACATTCTGAATCAGTTTTTTGCGGAATCGGTTGTGATCACCGCGCTCAGTGGATTCATTGGTTACTGCCTGGGCGTGGGAATCTGTCTCTTGATGGCGGCTGCACCGCTTCCTGACTTTGTTCCGAGGCCAATTATTTCCCCGATTGCGGTAATCGGTTCTTTGTTCACCCTTTCTTTGATCACGATCAGCGCGGGCATGTATCCGGCGCGGCGCGCGGCTGAACTCGAACCGATTCAGTGCCTGCACTACGAATGACCTGAGGTGCACGATGCGTCTGAAAGAACTGATCCAGCAAAGTTGGACGGCACTGCGGCGCAACCGCATGCGATCGATGCTCACGATGTTGGGCATCTCGTGGGGAGTGGTTTCGGTGGTGTTGCTGCTGGCGTTTGGCGAGGGTCTGGGCGGCGGCATCATGCATGCGGTCGGAAACATGGGCAACAACGTCATCGTGATCTGGCCTGGACAGACCAGCATGCAGGCTGGAGGTCAGCGTGCCGGTCGCTCCGTCCATTTTGAATACGAAGATGTGGAAGCGATTCGCTCCGAAGTTCCGATTATCCGAGCTGTCAGTGCCGAGTCGGTCAGCAATTTCGGATTCAAGATGGGGACGCGTGTAGTTTCAGTGACAACGCGCGGCGTTGAATATCCCTACGGCTCCATGCGCAATATTGGCAATTTCGAAGACGGGCGCTATTTCGAGGATGCCGATTTTACAAATCGGCGGCGAGTGGTGATCCTGGGCCACGGAGCCGCCCAGCGAATTTTTCAAGGAGCGCCGGGAGTTGGGCAGTCAGTGCTCGTGCAGGGAGAGAGCTTCGAAGTGATCGGAGTCATGAACATTAAGATTCAGGATTCCATGTACGAGGGACCAGATAACGAACAGGCGTTCATTCCGTTCGACGTCTATAACGAACTGAAGAACAAGCGCGATCCGGATATGATCCTCATCCAGCCGATTGCGAAAGAGCTTCATATCGATGCGCTCGCTGCCGCGCGTCGCGTCATTGCACGGCGCCATCACTTCGAGGCGAAGGACGAAAAAGCCACCCCCGAATGGGACACGGTCGAAACCGGTAAGATGCTTCAGGCCTTCACCATCGGGTTGGAAGCGATCATGGGCATCATCGGTGCTCTCACGCTCGGCGTTGGCGGTGTGGGCGTGATGAACATCATGCTGGTAAGCGTCACGGAGAGGACCAAAGAAATTGGCCTGCTCAAAGCGCTCGGTGCCCGTCGATGCAACATTCTCAGTCAATTTCTTGTTGAGGCACTCGTGCTTACATTTCTGGGAGGCGCCGCTGGAATCATTCTTTCCTGGCTGCTGACAGTAGTGATTCCGCCTCTGCCACTTTACAGCGGGTTCTATAAGACCCTAAATAATGAAGGCGACATCTTCCTGCGCGCTTCGGCGAACGTGATGATCATCTCATTCACGATCCTCGCCTTTGTTGGTATCAGTAGCGGCTTCTGGCCGGCGTTCAAGGCGTCCCGATTGGAGCCGATCGAAGCGCTTCGCGCTGAAAATTAGAGCGCCGCGTGCGACCACTGTTGGCTCCGCATTGTCAATGCTCTACATCACGCTCGTGGTCACCGCCGTGGCACCCTGCCTTGAATTGAGGTTTTTCGGGGCATATACTCGGCGGTTTGGCGCATTACGTTACAGAGCAGGCGCGGAACGCGCCAAAAGAAGTTCCCCGCCTTCGGAGCGCTCTTTTATGAGTATTGAAACCCCCACACTCCCCATTGAGCAGGAGACCAATCCGTGGATGGCACAAGCGGCACGGTTCGACATTGCCGCTCGTAAGCTAAACCTCGACGAAGGTCTATGGAAGGTTCTCCGCTACCCCAACCGGGAGATCACAGTACACATTCCAGTACAACTTGATAACGGTAAACTCGAAATCTTCACCGGATATCGGGTTCAGCATTCCATTGCCCGCGGACCCGCCAAGGGCGGCATTCGCTACAGCCCAGACGTCACTCTCGACGAAGTGCGCGCACTCGCCAGTTGGATGACCTGGAAATGCGCAGTCGTAAACATCCCATTCGGTGGCGCGAAGGGTGGCGTCATTTGCGATCCAAAAAAGATGTCGCGCAGTGAACTGGAACGCATGACGCGCCGCTACACCGCCGAGCTATTCGAGTTCATCGGACCGGAGAAGGACGTCCCCGCGCCCGACATGAACACCAACGAACAAACGATGGCGTGGATCATGGATACCTATTCCATGCATATGCGCCAGACGGTCACCGCGGTTGTTACCGGCAAGCCGGAAAATATGGGCGGATCCAAAGGGCGCCGCGAGGCAACCGGTCGCGGAGTCTGGGTCGTGACCGATGAAGCCTTAAAGCGCTTCAACCTGCAGCGCGAGTCGACACGTGTGATCGTGCAGGGATTCGGCAACGTCGGGTCAAATGCCGCTCGCTTGATGCACAGTGCTGGATACAAGATCATCGGCATCGATGAATACGATGGCGGTCTGTACAACAAGAACGGCATCGACATCAATGCCCTGGTGGAGCATCGCGCCAAGACTGGCAGCGTCACCGGATTCAAGGGCGCCGAAGCTGTTGGCGCGCACGAGCTTCTCATAGCCGACTGCGACGTGCTGATTCCTGCTGCCACCGAGAATGTCATCACGACGCGTAACGCGGACAAGATCAAGGCACGCATTCTCATCGAAGGCGCAAATGGTCCGACCACGGCTGTGGCAGACGACATCCTTGCCGACAAGAATATCTTCGTCGTGCCGGATATTCTCGCCAACGCGGGCGGCGTTACTACCTCCTACTTCGAGTGGGTACAGGATCGTCAAGGCTACTTCTGGCAGGAGTCGGTAGTGAACCAGCAGCTCGATCACATCATGCGTTCATCATTCGATGCCGTGGTCAGCTACGCCCAGCAGCACAGCGTGAACAATCGAATTGCCGCGTACATGGTCGCCATTGACCGTGTGCAGGCGGTCATCCGGCAGCGCGGCATCTACGCGTAATTCGGACACAGAAGCAAGAGTGCCCCACTCGTGAGTGACATCGAGTGGGGCTTTTCTTTGCCTCTTCCGAGGGAGAGTCTGACAGAAGAACTCCTGAAATCACCTTTGCGCGTGAGTCCACGTTTCGATCTGCGACAAGCGGTGCACTCCGGAACGCCGCATGGCGAATACGAGAGCCCAGGCTGCAGCGCCCAAGATGTAAGTCATAACGAGGACCGCGATGACGGCCTGCGTCGAAACAAAGGTCGTGGAATGAATCGCCGGAACGGGCAGATTCGCGTACGCGACAGCGCGAGCCTTTTCAATGATGCCGACGATGATCCCGAGAATCAACATCATGAGAACGATCGTGGTTCGTGGATAACGGAAGTTGGAACGCGTAGTGAAGCTCCTTGGATGCAGGAGAAGCCAATTCGGACGAGTAACCAAGCGAACGAAGGTGTTCGTGGCAAGCACCTAGAAGCAAAGTCGGCCAATTCGCGAGAAAAGAAGCGTACCCGCGCGACCGGATCGCGGGTGCGGGCGTCGGCCTGCCCATCGAGCAAAACCGCAGCCATCTCGTCGCCGAACTCGCGCTGATAGGCGGCGGGATAGAGGCCAAACAAAGAATGTAAGAGGGTGCGCAGGGTTAAGACTCCTTGCAGGCCAGGCGTAACGCCGCGGGCGCGTCAGATGTTTCATGCGAAATATCTCCGCCCGCAGATTCTTACGGCCGAGCGAGGTAAGGCGGTAGGCCTGTTTGCCGCGGGAGGTATCGTCATCTTGGTAACGCTCGATCCAGCGATCGTCGAGCAGTCGCCGTAGCGCGCCGTAGAGCGTGCCAGTACTGAGCAACACGCTGCCACGGCTCATCTGTTCAACATCTTTGAGAATGGAATACCCGTGACGCGGCTGCTCGGCCCTAACTTGTGGCAAGCGCAAGCCGTTGGAGTTCTGGCCAGATCTTATCAACCTGCTTTTCGGTTTCTGAAAGAGGACCAGAGTTGTCGACGACGTAGTCAGCTGCGCGAACCTTCTGTTCATCTGAGAATTGCGCTTTCATGCGGCGCTCGACTTCGGCGCGGGCGACGGCAGCCGCCAACTTGTGGCGCGCAGCAAAACGTTCCACTTTCTGACCGAAGGTGCACGTCACCGTGATCAGCTTGTCGTAGCGTTTTTCGGCGTGGGCTTCGAAAAGCAAGGCCGCTTCAACAATAGCGACAGCAGAGGGGTCGTTCTCGGTCACGACACGCATCCATTCGTTCTCGGCCGCGATTACAGCGGGGTGAACGATGGCATTTAATTCGGCGATGCGACCAGAGTCAAATGCCGCATCGGCAAGTTTCGGGCGGCTGATCGTGCCGTCGTCGGCCACGATCTCCGGGCCGAAGGTTTTCAAGATTGCTTCAAACACCGGTCCACCCTTCGTCATGAGTTGGTGCGCTATCTTGTCTGCCTGTATGACGTGGGCACCGCGGCGAGCGAACATGTCTGCGACACAGGTTTTGCCGCACGCCACTCCGCCGGTGAGTCCGACTTTCAGGGACATTCGCCAGGTCCTAATCGTTAAAGGGTAACTGCATTCACAGATATGACCGCTTAGAAGTATTCTCTCAGCCGCTAAAGCGGCGCTGCAGATAGCCGCAGTTTCGTCGCACCTGAAGGTGTGCCCCTTCAAAGCAGGGCTCAGTCGGCCAGCGCTACAGGCGCTAGCGGACCACGGCCTCGCGCACACGCTCGCCACGGCGCAGCTTCATCGCCTTCAGTGTGTTGGACATCAACATGGCAATGGTGAGGGGGCCAACTCCTCCAGGAACGGGCGTGATAGCACCGACGACGCCGGCGACTTCGGGATGGACGTCGCCGATGAGCACCGAACCATTCTTCGCGAAAGCCTGCGCGCGCTTCTGATCGCCGGGAAAGAAGTATTCCAGATCCTTTTGAGTCGTCACCTTGTTCATCCCGACGTCGACGACGGTCGCCCCCGCCTTTACAAACTCGCGGGTGATCATCCCGGCGCGCCCAATAGCTGCAACCAAAATGTCCGCCCGCCGGCAGACGCTCGGCAGATCCCGGCTCTTGGAATGGCAGATTGTGACGGTAGCATTCGCATTCGTCAGCAGCATGGCCATGGGCTTGCCGACTATGTCGCTTCTTCCTACAACCACTGCATCGGCTCCGCTGATCGGAATATTGCTGCGCTGGAGGATTTCCATAACACCGGCCGGCGTACACGAGACCAGACCCGGGCGCTGGGTGGAGAGGAGTCCCACATTCATGGGGTGAAAGCCGTCTACATCTTTCGCCGGATCGACGGCCAGGAGCACCTTTTTGGCGTCGACTTGCGGCGGCAGCGGAAGCTGCACCAGGATGCCGTCAATCTCCTCGCGCGAATTGAGACTGTGCACCAACTCAAGGAGTTCCTGCGTCGAGACACTCTCGGGAGGCGTGTGCTTCTCGCTAAAGATCCCCAAGGCCTCACAGGCTTTCACCTTGCTGCGAACGTAAATCTCTGAGGCGGGATTGTGGCCGACAAGGACGACCGCCAGCCCGGGACGAACTCCCGAACCGCTAAGATTGCGAATCTCTTCGGCGACTTCGTTCTTGATGTCGGTGGCGATGCGATTTCCATCGAGTATGACGGCAGACATGCAGGTTCCTTGCTTTCAGCAGATTACGAACTCGAAATTCTATCTTACGCCCGCGCCGGGGCAGCTCTGGATCGGGTATAGAATGAGCGGATTATGTTGGACCGCGACTTGTTGAACATATTGGCCTGTCCGGCTTGTAAGACTCCTATTACCTACGATGAAGAGCGCAGTGTCTTGAAATGCGGCAACTGCCATCGCGTGTATCCGGTTCGCGACGGAATTCCTATTCTGCTGGTTGATGAGGCCATCGTGGAGGCCTGATGTGTCTCGCTTGCCGCGGTGAGCGAGACATGTCTCCGTTTTCGGCTCAGAACAATACACATTTTTGTCGACAGATACCGTAATCTGGCCTGTAACTTCCCACCTTTCAACGATCTGAGCTCCGCAACTGTTTGATATCCATTGGGTTTTCATGAGTACACAATTTTTGGCACTGCTTGCTTCACTTCGGCATAAGAATTGCAGTAACGAAAAGCACGTCTGGGCAGTCTAATAGAGTAAGCAGTAAGCCAGTGGGGTCGGAGGTGATCCGAGTGATGGCTGAAAAATTTACGATCGCAGAAGTTTCTGCTCTCAGGAGCGAATTGATGCAGCGCATGCTGGACACTACGGAGACAGCAGAGCTGGTGCAGATGTTCCTGATGGGCCGGGGATACGGGGTTTCCCAACAGGCTGCCCTGGATGCAGCCAGCCGTATGGGAGCGGCAGGATGCTCGCTGGAAGTCATTCACAAAGAATTGGAAGGTGTAGCTCTGGTTCAATAAAGCCAGCCCACAATCCGATATGCAGGTCAGAGCCGGGCGCAACAAGCCCGGCTTTGTTGTTTTCTCACCCCCCAGCTGCCGTCTACCTATTCACCCAGAGTTACCGTTTTCCCGGCTTTACATCCTGTAGCGGACGAAAGCGCAGTGCCGACCACACCTCGTCAATCGCGATAAGCGACACAGGCCGCCAACCCATTCCTTCCATCGCCTCGGCCACAACGTCGCGGCTGAGATCGCTATCAAGCCAGATGTCTTCTTCGGATACGTGATCCAAAAGTACCCTGCTGCCACAGCGAATCGGCGCCCGGGATCATCAGTTCTATCCAGCGTTGTTTCTCGTTGTAGGGCTGGTCGGTGGCAATCTTAAAGCGCAACGCTTCCGTGTAGAACTTCAACGCGGCATTCTGATTGCGAACGGGGATGCCGACAAACTTAATTCCTCGAACCATCGTTTTCCCCTCTCGATGCACGGAGGATAGCTTGCGAATCCGGGCTGCAATCTGCCAAACAATGCGATACCAACAATTGGTATAGAACATGCCGCTCATCGACGAGTACGTGATCGACACGGTGATGCGCGACCTGGTGGGGCACCGCCGCAAGCCCGTCAGTTTTCTGATTTATCTGTGGCTCTCTGCGGAGCATGCGCGCGTCGGCGGGGTGGTGCAGGTCAGCTACCGACAACTGGCCGAAGCAATCGGCGTATCGAAGAGTTCGGCTCAGAGTGCCGTCGGCTAGCTTGTTCGAAGAAAACTGCTGGCCGTAAGCAAAGAGACGGTCACGGCAACCCCCAAGTACACGGTTCTTCGACCCTGGCGAACCCGTTCTTGTGATGAAAGTCACGGCATCAACAGGAAACCGTCTATTCGTACCTGAGACTTTCCACCGGATCGAGTTGGGCTGCCCGGGTTGCCGGCAGCGTCCCGAAGACCACTCCCACCAGGGTGGAAACGGCAATCGCGATGATGGCCGACAGCCCCGAGATCGGTACGCGAAACGCGGTAAACCAGCGCATCGAGAGCGGCAGCAGAAGTCCGATCAGGATGCCCAGAATTCCGCCTGAGAGCGAAATGAACATAGCTTCGGCCATGAATTGCAACCGGATCTCCCGATTGGTGGCGCCAATGGCTTTGCGAACCCCGATCTCACGGATGCGGGAACTCACCGTGGCCAGCATGATGTTCATGATGCCGACGCCGCTTACCAGCAAAGTGACCATCGCGACAAGGAGAAGCACGACCGTGAGCGTATTGGCAGACTTGGCGGCGACGTCGAGTAATTCCGTCAGGTTCTCGACGCGGTAGACCGACTGCGGCCGATGCCGCGAACGAATGACGCCGACAATCTGCCGGGTAGCGCGAGGCACATCAGAGGAGTCGGCCATCGAAAAGAACAGCTGGCTGACCGAGTCATTGCCGGTAAAGTATTGCGCAACCGTGTAGGGAATGAGGAGCGTCTCATCGGCAATTTCTGATTGCCCGAAGGTTTCTACGCGCTCACGGAATGTCCCGATAATCGTAAACGGAAGCCCGTACAACTTGATGGTCTGGCCGACCGCCTCTTCCTCGCTGCCGAACTGCTTTTCCGCGAATTTCTGAGTTACCAAGGCGACCTTGTTCCGTGCCTGCGTGTCGTCCTGATCGAAGAAGCGTCCGGTGGGGACGTCGAGATTGCGGACCTGCAGGTACTCAGGCGAGACACCCAGGATCAGGATGTCGCGCTCTTTACCGTTGCCGATACCGATTCGGTCGTGCAACTGAATCAGCGGCGAGGCAGCGCGAATCCCGGGCACCTCTTCGCGAACGGCACGCATGTCGTCGATGGTAAGTAGATCCTGCTGGGCTTCCGTGGACTCGGCCTGATTGGCACTTCCTTCTTCGCTGACTCGCACCATGTTCGCGCCGATCGCCTGAATTTGCGCAAGGATGTACTGCTTCCCCGTCAATCCGATGGTGACAACCAGGATCAGCGACGCAGTTCCGATCACCATCCCAAGGGCTGTGAGCACGAAGCGAATCTTGTTGCTGCAGAAAGTGTCGTAGGCAAAGCGAACGATCTCACCGAAATCGAGAGTGGGCTTGAGTTCGCTGTGCGGATAGGGAGGGCGCGCGTGGATCGGCGACGCCTGCGGTGTGGTACTCACTGCCACAATTATTCAATGGTATATGCCGCAGGGATTGGCGGCAAAGGCCGGCACGCGATTTGCGAAGCCGCATGGGCCGGAGCTGCAGGTGGATTCCGGATGTTCATGTACGTTCGAATGCACCACTTTTACCGCGTTCCACGGCAAATCGAGGTACTCTGGATTCCGTTCCCAGAGAAACGAGAAAACGGCCATGAAGTCTGTCGGGTACCTGCTGTGTGCAGTTCTGCTGTTCGGCCTTTGCAATGCCTCTGCAAGTGATCAGAAACTGATTGCCCTCACTTTTGATGACGGGCCGCGACCGTACATCCTGTTTGGGTACAACGCGCCGGGTGTGAAGCCGGTTCCGAGCCTGCTCGACCTGCTCGACAAGAATCAGGCGAAGGCTACCTTCTTCGTGATGGGCTGGCGACTGTTGCCGAACACCTACGGCGAACGCCATGAATACCGCACGGACAAAACCTGTCTCGACGCGGCGCGGGAAGAATTCCGGCGTGGGCACGAAATCGAGAATCACACTTTCAGCCACGTGCAACTGAAGCAGTTCGAGCGCACAAAGGGTGAAGCCGCAGCCATTGCGGATGTCGATCGTGGAGCCCAGCTGATCAAAACGGTTACCGGGTCACAACCACACTACTTGCGTCCGCCGGACTGGATCATGCCTTCCGACCTGGAACGGGATCTGCAACACCGAGGATGGACCGTGCTGACAATCTCGTCTGAGATGCCGGTCGCATTACGAGATATCAATTCTCTCGATTACTTGTGCGCAGGAAAAGCGACTCAGTGCCCGAAGCCATCGCTGGATGCCTCCGTGCTAAAGACGATCGAAGCACGGGAGAGAAAAGGGATCACAACGCATATCATCGCGTTTCACGAGCTATCGACGACCGTGGCGGCGCTGGAGGTTCTGCTACCGGAACTGCGCGCGCGTGGGTATCAATTCGTTACGCTGCAGGAGTACATGAACCGAGTTCGAACAAAACCGCTTCCGGCGACAATGAAAGGGCAACCGTGAGTTTGCGGAGTGAAGCAACTTTCTTTCGACTCGCACCAAGGCTACACCTTTTGCACAGGTTACGTATTGTCTCAAATCGTGATCTGTTACATCATGATGGGGTGGTGAGATTTCGCTTTGGTAGTGCGAATTGAGTAGCAGGCTTAACGATCTCGTTCAAGCACACCTGGCTGTCGTAGCCCTTTTGGAGAGCCCTCTCGTTTCCGCAGCAACTCGTAGTCATCTTGAAACGTTCCGCGAACAGCTGGAAAAAGATATCGCCGAAGCGAAACGCAGGCAGCCGGAAGAAATCGGCGCGAGCTAGCGGCAGCGAAAGACGATCTCGGAAAATAGAGCGGGGCGTTCACCTCCGCACAAGGTGTCGGCCCCCCACTTTATCGGTTTAGCGATCGAACTGATGGAACTGAATGGCAGAGAGCATCTGCTGTTTCAGAGGATTGGCAACGCCGCTCCAGTTACTGTTCAACAACGCGAACCAATCGTTCCCATTCAGCGCCCAATAGGTCCAGCTCATGCCCTGGTGACTGCCGATATAGAGCACCAGGCTACTGAACCACTGCCCTTCTGATCCAGGCGTGGTATCGAACACATCCGAGTTGGCATTTGGCGTTCCGAACTCACCGACCCAGACGGGCGCAATGTTCAGGCTGTAAACGTGTCCCCAGTAAAGGTCCCAAACACCGGCGAGGCTGGAATAGGTCGTGTTGCTGTTGAACCAGCCCTGCTGGTAGAGTGACGGGCCGTAATCGTGCGGCGAGTAGACTACGCGATTGGCGACATTCAGAGTCACCGGATGCTTGGTCACACCGATCAGATTGCTGCCATTCCATCCCCAATTCCATGCCCCGCTCACTGAGTAGTCGGCGTAATTGTCGACGCCTTCAATAAAGATCAGCAGGTTCGGATTGACTGCAAGGACTGCATTTCCAGCGCGCGTTGCCGCTGCGGGCCAATTATGGGGATTGGGATTCGTTACCGGGTCCTGTGGTCCGTCGATTGGACAATTCGTTGCCGGACCTACGATGGCTCCGGCCGCATTGTCACCGGTCCAGCAGGAACCGGAGAACGCGGCATTGTGCGGCTCGTTGCGCAGGTCCATGCCGATAACAGTGGGGTTGTGACGATAGCGCCAGGCAAGCGCCGTCCAGTCGGCAATCCATGCGCTTTCCGGATAAGCGGGCGTGTACCAGAGTCCGCTATCTTCCGCCGAGCTGCCGGCTTCGGAACGATGATTGTCGAGAATAATCTTCAGGCCTATCTTCCCGGAGTAACGCACGATGCGATCGAGAATTTGCAGCGCCGTTTTGCCCTGCAAATCGCGGTTGATGGGATGGCCGTTTGCGTCGGTGAAACTGATCGCTGTCGGAACGGGGTTTGTTTCAACCACTTGATTGGAGAATGGAATTCGAATGGTGTTGTAGCCGTACCATCGGATCTGGTTGAGGATGTAACGGTAGTCCTGCTGCTGGAGCCCGAAGACGACCAGGTTAGTAGTTTCAAATCCGTACCAATTGACCCCGGAAATCTTCACGGGGCGGTTGTGCGAGTCGACGATCTGATTTCCTTGGGTATGCCAATAGGCGTCATCTTCTTCCGCTTTCATAGGGAGAACTGAGACTGCAAACAGTCCCAGAGCGAATGTCAGTGCGAGCGCGCGAGAGGCCGAATGCCGCATCGAACTATCCTTCATGCGAATACCTCCACAGTTTCTTGTTTTAACTTTCTGAATGGTGAGGACGAGCGCGAGCAGGGAGGGCCTTCCAGCTATCGTGCAACCAGCAGGGGATTCCTAGCCACCTCACCGGCCCGACATTTTATTCGCATTTGGGCAGAACGGGCGTGAAAAATACGATGGGCAGCGAAGCCCGAACAGGGTGCTAAACTGTGACTTTCCTATGGCAAATGATGGGCGTTCGCGCGTTTGGCTTTGGGTGGTTGTGGGTGGAGGCGTCTTCTTCCTGTTCCTGCTCGCCGTATTCACGCTGGTTTACTACTCCGTACGGAGCAACCAGGCTTCGACCGAAATCATTCAAGCGGGTGGTTTCGGCAAGATTGCTGTCGTCGATCTCGACGGCGTCATCATGACCCCGAAGGACACAGTCAAGGCGCTGAAACAATTTGCCGACGATAACAGCGTAAAAGCCATCATTCTTCACATCGACTCTCCCGGAGGAGGCGCCGCGGCCTCGGAAGAGATTTATCGCGAAGTACGAAGGGTTCGAGATCAGAAGAAGAAGCGAATTGTTGCCGACATTGAAACCGTCGGCGCGAGCGGAGCCTATTACGTAGCCTCAGGAACCAACAAGATATTCGCCAACGATGCCAGCATTGTGGGTAGCATCGGCGTGATCATGGAGTGGTACAACTACGCCGATCTGATCAAGTGGGCGAAACTGAAGAACATCGTAATCAAGACAGGCGAATTTAAGGATACAGGCAATCCCGCGCGCGACCTTACTCCCGACGAGCAACAGTACCTTCAGGGCCTGGCGAATAATATGCTTGGGCAGTTCATACATAATGTCGCCGATGGGCGTGGCGTAAACGACGATCAGATTAAAACAATCGCCGATGGCCGCGTTTGGACAGGCCAGGAAGCAAAAGCGATTAAGCTAGTGGATGCAATCGGCGATTTCGAAACCGCCGTGAAGGATACGGCGGCTTCCGTGGGCATCAAAGGAGAGCCGACGTTGGTCCGCTATGAGAAGGAAAAGAAGTCGGTCCTTGATCTGCTATTCGGCGACGTCTCAGAGTTCCTGCCAGACACATCGCGGATGCTTCAGAATAATGTGGGCTTCTATTATCTTTGGAAATAAAAATCTCCCCTCTGATCGGCGGTGGCGAAAGGTTAGCAACAACAACATGCGTGATCTGACCTGATAACCGCGGGAGAAGCGAGCAGGAATGGCTGCTGACGGGTTATCCTGTTACCGCCATGAAGCTCTCCTCATGGATCGTTTTTATCGCCGTGCTTGGCCCCGCTTCCGTTTCGTCCGCACAGAACGCGATTGTCGGCGAGCTCTTTGCAGCGGACGCCAGCGTTCGGGGCTCTGTGCTGCTGGCTGGGACTGGCACGAAGATCATCAGCGGCTCTTCCGTCACCGCAGGAGATGCAGCCGCTGTCTTTCGGCTTAGCCGTGGGGGCGAAGTTCGCATTTGCCCGACTACCTCAATCACCCTAACGAGTTCCAAAACAGGCCGCGAGTTGATGATCGGCATGAGCACCGGCTCTCTTGAAGCCCACTACAACCTCGGGATGACTGCCGATACGATCGTGACTCCAGATTTCCGCATTATGCTGGCTGGGCCAGGCACGTTTAGTTTCGCCATCAAGGCCGATGAGCATGGGAATGCAGCCATCAAAGCTCTCAGCGGGAATACGGCATCGCTGATCGTCTCCGAACTAAACGGCGATAGCACTTACCAGGTGAAGCCCAACGAAGAGGTCCTTTTCCACGATGGCAAGCTGGCAAATCCGGACCATGCGGTTCCGCCAGACTGCGGCTGTCCCCCGCTTCCCCAGATCGAACGTGCTGCGGTAGAGGTGCCCAAGGATGTGGCGAAGCCTGCGGTGCAAAAGCAGCCGAGTCTGCCTGTGGTTCCTCTGCGGCCTGTGCCGGAACAGCATCTGGAGCAGGTACCGTTGGTTTACCAGGCGGGACCGGTGGCAGACGAAGTGGTGGCAGGAGTGGCGCGCTTGAGGTTAACGGCGCGTCCCATGATGCCAAACCCGATTGTCCTGGCGCCTCCACCACCACCCGAGAAGGCAGCGGTAGTAAAACCTCCCGAGCCTGAAAAGAAAAAGACAGCAAAGCACGGACTTTTCAGGAAAGTGGGTGCCTTTTTCGCGGCTATTTTCCATTAACCGGGAGTGAGACGTAACTGCTTCGAAGTTGCTGATTTCCGAGGCAAAAACTCCTTGTAACCTGCTTCGTAACGGAAGGGTAACCGCTCTTAACTGGTAGGTACTAACTTTTTCGGAACCTTTCATTTAAGTTCGCGTCTATACTCATAGCGAGAACCATGTCCACCCCGGCAGTACCTCCGCCAGTCCGAAACGTGAAGCTGAAGCCAAGGCCCAAGCCGCGCAAGAAACTGACTGGCGAACCCGATGTTCAAACACTGTTTGGTGCCGGAGACGCGTCCTACAGCGTTCAGTCCAAAAGTTTCATTGCTTCCTTTGTGGCCCAATCCATCATGCTGGGGTTCGTCATCTGGGCGAGCACCTGGGTGTGGACGCATAAGGAACAGATTAAGATTCAAATCGCAGGTACGGTTACCGACATCAGCCCATACATCCTGCCGCCCGCGAAGACGCAGGCTGGCGGTGGTGGCGGTGGTGGCGACCGCGACAAACTCGCTGCCCCCAAAGGCGCATTGCCGAAGCGTTCGTTGGAACAGATCACGCCTCCGGCAGTGGTTTTGCGCACCGATCATCCAAAGCTAGCGGTTGAGCCCACTGTCGTCGTGCCTCCTGAGATCAAGCTTCCCTCGCTCGGGCCTCTCGGCGATCCCATGTCGAAGGTCATGGGTCCGCCATCCAACGGCACGGGATCGGGTAGCGGAATTGGCAGCGGCGAAGGCGGTGGCGTTGGTTCCGGTTCAGGACCGGGAGTTGGTCCCGGGTACGGTGGTGGCATTGGCGGTGGCGCCTATCGCGTCGGCGGAGGCGTAAGCGCGCCTCGCGTGCTTTATTCGCCGGACCCCGAGTATTCAGAAGAAGCCCGCAAAGCGAAGTATCAAGGCACCGTGGTGCTGTGGGTGATTGTCGGTCCGGATGGACGGCCGCGTGATATCCGCGTACAGCGCACGTTAGGGCTGGGCCTGGATGAAAAGGCGATCGAAGCCGTTCGCCAGTGGAAGTTCGATCCCGCGCGCAAGAATGGCCAGCCGGTCGCGGTGCAGATCAACGTAGAAGTGAACTTCCGCCTGTATTAGCTTTTCAGTTTCGCCTTTCAAGTTTCGCGACAGGGCCGAATGAAGATTCGGCCCTTTTGTTTTGCAGCGCCGGCCGCCCGGGCTGTTGCGAGGAAGCCTTCGCCCGAGCGCTATTCAGTAATCGCAAGCACAGACAGTCCTGGACCAAAGTACTAGCCTCGCCTTTCCATGAGTAATTCTTAGTGGCGGGAGCAATAGCACCTTCAAAAGAACTGGCTAGTCCCGATTGAAAACGCGCGTCACCGGCGATACGCGATCCTTCGCTTTGCCCGCCCAGCTTTTGCCTTTGTCAATATAGTCTCCGGCTTGATCGCTAAACCGTCGATCGCATCTCGAGCATCTTCATAGCGGCGACGGATCTGACGCCGGATCTGCTTGCCGGATTTCGGCGCGAACATCAGGGCGGTAATTGCGCCAATTCCTAATCCGATGAAAAGGAACATGAGACCAAATCCGAAGTTGCTGGTGGATTCCGTCTGGGTGGAATAATCTCCGAAACGTTCGTAGTCGGTCATGAACCCTCCTCAATGGCAGTAGAATTGTACCCACATTAGATGCGCTCTCGTTGCGGGAGTAAAGGGCACCAAGAATTGTGTCACATGTCCCGCCACCCTGGCCGTTGTGAATATTACGCTGCCCTGCTTGCATGAAGCGGACCATGATCGTGACAGCGGCCACCTTCATGATGATGCAAATGATCGTTCACCAGGTAATCGGTATGATCGCCGTGTGGAATGGCCTCGTGACCGCAACCTTTCCCGTGGACATGTCCCTTTTCGTGACCGCCACAGTCGTGACTGGGAGTAGCCGATGCCGGGTTCTTTGCATTGATGCCGATCGCGCATTCGTCAACGTGCCCCTCATGCGGGTGATGAAGATGGCCATCATGAACGTAGTCCGTATGGCCTTCGTGCTGAACTGATGTGTGACCGCAACTCGGTCCGTGCTGGTGAGAGTGTTCGCCGTGCATCTTGCATGTGTCTGCCATAAGAATGCTCCTTCTGATTAGCTCGCTTTAGGTGTTTTCTGCTTGCGGTCGAGGGCTTTGTTCTCCGCACTGAACGGGATTACCTTAAGCTTGCGCTTAACTTCCTCGTCTGTATCGCGATTTGCGATCCCCTGTCGCGCTTTGCCCGCCTTCGAGCCCGCGCTCTTCGTGTTTCGAGTTGCCGGTTTTCTGGGCATCGGTTCGACTCCGAACGTTCTTTGGATACCGTTTCCTAAGGACTTAGAAAAGTCAGCGTCGTGTGCCGTTGTCCGTTGGACCTCAGAAACCTGCAGAAGCGTCGCTGCCGACGGATCAATTGTGAGTAGCTGATCCCGAAACTATGCATCACACTTAAATGTTGTATTTACGAAAACAGGTGGAGTCTAGAATTGCTCGCCAGCGTGAGCGAAATCGTACAGCCTGAGCAGGCCGCCATCTCGAAGAAAGATGTTTGTGCAATCCTCGTCACCTATTTCCCGGACGACGATTTCTGTGCTCGCTTGTCAGCCGTGCAATCGCAGGTTAGCCGGATCGTCATCGTAGACAACTCCGCGAGTGACCAGGTAGCTGTCCGCTTGCAACAGCTATGCGCTCACAGCGTCGTGCTCCTCGAAAATAACGCGAACTTGGGCTTGGCCGCAGGATTGAACCGCGGGGTGGCGTGGGCGCGAAAGGCTGGGTATCGCTGGGCGTTTCTCCTGGATCAGGACACGACGGCAAAAGAACAGCATGCTTGGTTCTTGTGGACTGCGCTCTCACTGATGCTTGTGTCGGGAACGCTCGTGTCGTTCTCCATGCGCAAGCGGAATGACAAACAGCCGGTTTGGCTGCATGCCTTCACCACTGGGTGTCTGTCCTCGCTGGGGCTGGGAATGCTCCTGCTCATTTACTGGGTGCCGCTGTACGACAAGCTCTGGTTACAGCCGCTCTGGGTTTTAGTTCTGCTTGTATTTGTGAGGAGCAGGTACGTTGTTCCTCCGCGAGAGAGTGTGCGGTTCGTGCTCGTGGCATTGGGAATCCTCTTCGCGACGATTAATCTGACGGCCGCCTTCGCCGCAAGTCATGGACCTTGGCCAAACTTCGATGAAGCAAATCGCGTGCAGTCGGTCATTCAACCCGGAGACCTCGTTATTACCGATTGGAGCTCAGTAGCCGTTCTGTATCGGCAGATCTGGGCTGGCGACGCTGGATCATTCGATTTCACCGCCTTGGCTTGCGGCGAAAGCCCGCACGTTCTGCAGGAAATGCAGACGAGGATTTCCGAAGCTCAAGCAGGTGGCGGACAAATCTACTTTCTTGGCATGCTGGATCTGAAAAAGCCTGATTGGGACGGATTTCTCGGTGCGCATTGTCAAATTCCGTTTGAGAATTTGCAGCTCTATCGTGAACAGTCGCAGACCGTGGCTACCTTCCAGAGCGACGGTCGGACAGTCAGCCTGCGCCGATTCAATTCGTTTGTGCCGACGAGCGCGGGCGACATTCGCTAGCATTTCCAAACGCGCCGGCCTCCGTGTAAAATCAACTGTTTGTAGCCTAAGCGGTGCACTGCGTATGTTTGTGCCCGGCACTGGGTGCCCACATTCGCAAAGCTAACCTGGGTTCAGTGTCCGCTTCGCCTGCAACCGGTCAGCGCCTCGCTCGCGCATTGCGGGTCTGAGTGCCCGCACCACCAACAGTGCAAGATTCCGAAGTCGATTAGCTCAGAAGGAGAACTTAGTATGGCAATTCCAGCCACCCAGCTGCGTCCGGGGATGGTGATTAAGCACAACAACGATTTGCATTCGGTGTTCAGCGTCGAACATCGAACCCCCGGTAACCTGCGGGCCTTCATCCAGGCCAAGCTGCGCAACCTGCGCACGGGTGCAATGTTCGAACATCGTTTCCGCTCGGCGGATGCGATTGAAAAGATCACGGTCGATGAAGAGAAGATGGAGTATCTGTACAACGATGGCGACAGCTATTACTTCATGAATACCGAGAATTACGAGCAGATGCATCTCGGGAAAGATATCCTCGGCGACGCAGTCGACTACCTGATTCCAAACCTGAATATCACGGTGGAGTTTTTTGACGGTAAACCAGTGGGCGTGGAACTACCGCAGACGGTCGAACTCACTGTAGTAGAAACTGAGCCCGGTCTGAAGAGCGCGACCGCGAGCAGCGTAACCAAGCCCGCGAAGACGGAAACTGGGCTGGTGGTGCAGGTGCCGCCGTTCATCAATGAAGGCGAGAAGATCAAGGTGGATACGTCGGAAGGCGCATATTTGTCGAGAGCGTAAATAAGTCGTTCCTGTTTACTGGCAACTAGTAGCTGAGTGCTTAGAAATAGCCCGTAGAGTAGCGGAGTGCCTGAAGAATAACCGAGTCAGCGGCGAAACAGCATAGCCCGGCACGTGAGTGTCGGGTAAACGGGCGCATCAAAACACGAGTCCAGTAGGGGACGGCACTTCAACTACCAGCTACCGACCGCCAAGCTACCTTTATCTCCTCGGGCGATCCGTTTGAGAACATGACAGAAAAAGCCAAACTCGAATCCAAGCAATTTCTTGTGCGGGGTCGCGTACAGGGCGTGGGTTTTCGCTGGTTTGTGGAGCGCGAGGCACAGTTGCTCGGGATCCGTGGATGGGTTCGCAACAACGTTGACGGGGCTGTTGAGGTACTGGCCATCGGCACGCGCGAGCAACTGGCGGCACTCAGGAAGAAACTGCAGGAAGGTCCGCGAGCGGCGCGAGTCGACCAGTTGGAAGAGTTCGAAGCCACTGCATCAACGGATGTGAAGACGTTTCGAATCGAAGGAGCATGGTAGCCGATGACAGAAGCCGTAAGGCCAAATACGAAAGAGGAGTTCGATAGCGACTCGCTGAAGAAACTGATTCGAGGAGTCCCGGATTTCCCCAAGAAAGGGATTCTCTTTTACGACATCACCACGCTGCTCAAAGATAAGGTCGGCTTCGCTAAGCTGGTTGATGCGCTTTCGGAGCGCTTCATCGGGCGGCAAGTCGATCTCGTCCTCGGGATTGAAGCGCGTGGATTTATTTTCGGACCAGCGCTCGCCTATCGGCTGAATGCGGGATTCGTGCCGGTGCGCAAGCCCGGCAAACTGCCGGCGGAAACGGCTCGGGTTACTTATGCGCTCGAGTATGGCCAGGACACTCTGGAAGTCCATAAGGACGCGATTAAGAAGGGACAGAACGTAATCATCGTCGATGACCTGTTGGCGACAGGTGGAACCGCAGTCGCAACCGTGAATTTGGTAGAGAGTCTCGGTGGAAATGTGGCAAGTTTAGCTTTCATCGTGGAACTTGATTTTCTCAACGGCCGCGAGCGTCTAAAGAAATATGACGTGGTCAGCCTGCTGCATTACAGCGAGTAAACTGCATTCGAGTCTGAGGCGTCTGGTTTCACGAACGACAGCAAACTGCGATAGAGTTTGGCCTTTGAGTAAATACTGGCTCAAGGCCATTTTCCTTGTCATACGCAAGACAGCAACGATTTGCGAGAGCCGTCTGGTTCGCCGCATGTGCGATCATTTTCGTTATGGGGCTGATGGTAGCATCTGGGGCCGAGCAGCAGTCTCTCTCGAAGGCACCTGTGCCGCAGCCGACCAGGACTATCGATCTCCGTCAGTTCGGGTATTTGCATCCTGTCGCCGAACGCGACCAGTGGAGCTACGAACTGCTTTCGGATCCGGTACTCTTTCTGGATGGTACCCACCTTGCCGCTTCCTTTCTCGTCGCTAATCCACATCCAGGGCTTTCTTTCCGCGACAATCCATTTGGAAGTCCAGTGCTGTTCCATACCACTGATATCGACTTAAATTCAGGCAAAGCGGTCTGGGCGCGCTCGTGGGGCAATGACAGCACGTCAGAGGCGTTATTGCAGTTGAATGACGGCAAATTACTGGTGCAGTCGAGCTATCTGCTTTCTATACTTGGCCCTGATCTGAAGCCCCTGCTCACGAGGCAACTCGAATACGCCGGGGATACTCTAGCGCAGCCATTTCTTTCAACCAGCGGACGAACGCTATTTCTCGTTCAACCGACAGCCCCGCAGAGCACTATCGCCTTGCTCGATCCTGAGCGATTGCGTGTGATGAAACAATACGCGGTGCCGAAAGTCGTCACGTTCAGCGGGTCGGACGAGTACATCGCCTACGCAGTGGAAGAAGGTTACTTCGGCAACATAACTTTGCGTGTGCAGTCGCTCACGGGCGGCGCACCTGAACTGCCGTTCGCACGGGGTAATTGCTACGGATATAGTCCGAAATTTCTTTCGATTGCGAGCTTGGTGATTACCGGAGGGTGTCCGAATTTCACCTATGTGGATCTGCAGAAACAGGACATCTGGCAGCAGAAACTGCCGAAACCGTCCGGAACCGAATTGCGCACAGCGCGGGATGCGCCTCGTTTTGCCTTTGAACTGGTTGAACATCACGAAAATACGCCAGCGACACCGCTCGAGGTAGACGTCTTCGATGTGGAGAAGCGGGCAATCATTTTCAAATTGAAGATCGACAAGCCAGGCCAGCGTTTTTCGTTTGCGCTCTCGCCGGATGGAAAGAAGTTGGCGATACTGCAAAGCCCAATGGTGAGCGTGTATGAACTACCGGAGTAGAAGCCGTGAGTTCCGGCGGCCCTTTGCAAAGGAGGCAAAGGACCGGCACCCGGCACCCTGGCCACCGAAGGCACGAAACCAAAGTAATTTAGCCT